>Ga0067045_1027913_pt1 | contig 51357 bp, 45 predicted proteins | sample TerdegcTABiofilm_FD_59184 | JGI IMG/M metagenome (GOLD analysis project Ga0067045, IMG submission 59184) | Combined Assembly of (Gp0054472, Gp0054536) Wastewater bioreactor microbial communities from Singapore -Terephthalate degrading...
AGCGGGAGGCGAATTCTACAGCGTTACACGCTGCTGTCAACACCTCTTTTTCTCCGCTTTCGACCGAGAAGATCGAAACGTTAATAGAGCCAAACAACACTGCTCTACCAACTCCTTCCAGGCTTCGATGAACTGAAGCAGGTCGCTGTCGAATCTTGCGTAACTCTTTGTTTACCAAGGAGTTTTCCGCTTCAACTGCGCCGGAAGTGGGGCGAATTATAGACAGATATAAATCGCCGTCAACAGTTAATTTCAGACTTATTCGGATTTGAGCGTAATACGCGCAAATGCCTTCTTCCCAGCCTGGCAAACATGGGTCGCACCCAGCGCGTATATAAAGGTGCGATCAACCACTTCACCATCGATACGCACACCACCGGAACCCAAGAGGTCACGCGCGACCGCCGAGTTCTTCACCAGGCCTGCCTTATTAAGGACGGCCGCGATCGGCATTGCCTCGGCAGCAGTCAGCTCGATCTCCGGCAGATCATCCGGCAGCTCACCATCCTTCATCCGGTTGCCCGCCGCACGGTGAGCACTGGCCGCAGCCTCCTCGCCATGGAAACGCGCAACAATCTCTTCAGCCAGCTTGATCTTCACGTCGCGAGGATTGGCACCCGCCTCGACATCCGCACGCAGCGCATTGATCTCATCCATCGAGCGGAAGCTCAACAGCTCGAAGTAACGCCACATCAGCGCATCCGGAATCGAAACCAGCTTGCCGTACATCACGCCCGGCGCTTCCTGGATACCGACATAGTTGCCCAGGGACTTGGACATCTTCTTGACGCCGTCCAACCCTTCCAGCAACGGCATGGTCAGAATGCACTGAGCCTCTTGCCCATACGCACGCTGCAGCTCACGCCCCATCAGAAGGTTGAACTTCTGATCGGTGCCACCCAACTCAACGTCAGCGCGCAACGCCACCGAGTCATAGCCCTGGACCAGCGGGTACAGGAACTCATGAATCGCGATCGGCTGGTTGGTCGAATAGCGCTTGTCGAAGTCATCGCGCTCAAGCATGCGCGCCACGGTGTACTGGGATGTCAGACGAATGAAGTCCGCCGGCCCCATCTTGTCCATCCAGGTGGAGTTGAACGCCACCTCGGTCTTGGCCGGATCGAGAATCTTGAACACCTGGGTCTTGTAGGTCTCGGCATTCTCGAGAACCTGCTCACGGGTCAGCGGCGGACGCGTGGCGCTCTTGCCGCTTGGATCACCGATCATCCCGGTGAAATCCCCTATAAGGAAGATCACCTGATGCCCCAGGTCCTGGAACTGGCGCAGCTTATTGATAAGCACGGTATGGCCCAGGTGCAGATCCGGCGCAGTCGGATCAAAGCCGGCCTTGATACGCAGGGGCTGGCCACGCTTGAGCTTTTCGATCAGCTCCGCCTCGACCAACAGTTCTTCCGCACCACGTTTTATCAGCGCTAGCTGCTCTTCAACCGACTTCATAACAGACCCGCAAGGCTCAGATTCAAAAGGGAACCAACCATACAAGATCAGGGACTAATTACAAGTTTTGCCCTGCGCACGGACACCGTTCGACAAGCCCGGCGTTCGCGAGCTTGCGTCACAGATGATTTGGTTATATTTTATACAGTTATTTCATCTTCATCATGTCAGTCATCTTTTCCATTTCATCTTCAAAGTCAAAATTACCTATGACCACAGAACCGTCTAAAGCGCCGCCGCTTTACCCAAAGACCCACCTGCTCGCTGCAAGTGGTATCGCCGCCCTTCTGAGCCTGGCACTCCTGGTATTCCCTTCCAGTGACGTAGAAGCCAAACGAACATCCCTGAGCCTTGACCTGGAAAGTCCCGCAGAACAACTGACACAAGATCAAGACGCTTCCGACGCGCAACAAGCCACAAATGCACCCGTCGATTCGCCGTTTGCCCAGATCGAAAGCGCCCCGGACGAAACCGACAAAACCGCCCAGCAGCAGGCTGCACCTGCCGTAGCGCAGGCCAAGAGCCCTCAGCATCGCGAGGTGCTCGTCGGCAAGGGCGACACGCTTTCCACCCTGTTCGAGAAGGTCGGCCTACCTGCCACTACGGTTAATGAGGTCTTGGCCAGCGATAAACAAGCCAAGCAATTCACCCAGCTCAAACGCGGTCAAAAACTCGAATTCGAACTGACCCCAGATGGCCAGCTGAACACCCTGCACAGCAACCTCAGCGACCTGGAAAGCATCACCCTGACCAAGGGTGCCAAGGGTTTCGCGTTCAATCGCATCACCACCAAGCCAGTGATGCGCTCCGCCTACGTACATGGCGTCATCAACAGCTCGCTGTCGCAATCGGCCGCCCGTGCCGGCTTGTCCCACAGCATGACCATGGACATGGCCAGCGTGTTTGGCTACGACATCGACTTCGCCCAGGACATCCGCCAGGGTGACGAATTCGACGTGATCTACGAGCAGAAGGTCGCCAACGGCAAAGTGGTCGGCACCGGCAATATCCTCTCCGCGCGCTTTACCAACCGCGGCAAGACCTACACCGCCGTGCGCTACACCAACAAACAAGGCAACAGCAGTTACTACACCGCTGATGGCAACAGCATGCGCAAGGCCTTTATCCGCACACCTGTGGATTTCGCCCGCATCAGCTCGCGCTTCTCCATGGGACGCAAGCACCCCATCCTGAACAAAATCCGCGCCCACAAAGGCGTCGACTATGCAGCGCCGCGCGGCACGCCCATCAAGGCCGCAGGTGACGGCAAGGTACTGTTGGCCGGACGTCGCGGCGGTTACGGCAACACCGTGATCATCCAGCACGGCAACACCTACCGCACGCTGTATGGCCACATGCAAGGCTTCGCCAAGGGCGTACAGACCGGCGGCAACGTGAAGCAGGGCCAGGTGATCGGCTATATCGGCACGACCGGCCTGTCCACCGGCCCACACTTGCACTATGAATTCCAGGTCAATGGCGTACACGTCGACCCGCTGGGCCAGAAACTGCCGATGGCCGACCCGATCGCCAAGGCCGAACGCGCGCGCTTCATGCAACAAAGCCAACCGCTGATGGCACGTATGGATCAGGAGCGCTCCACCCTGCTGGCTTCGGCGAAGCGCTAAGGTATGCCGCTCTATATAGGCGTGATGTCAGGGACCAGCCTCGATGGCCTGGATATCGCCCTGATCGAACAAGAGGCGGCGATCAAGCTGATCGCCACTCACTACATCCCCATGCCAGACAGCCTGCGCGCGGAGCTGCTTGGCCTGTGCGCCAGCGGCCCGGATGAGATCGCCCGCTCGGCAATGGCCCAGCAGCACTGGGTGACACTCGCCGCCCAGGGCATCCATGCCCTGCTCGACCAGCACAACCTCAAGCCCCAGGACATTCGCGCGATCGGCAGCCATGGGCAGACTATCCGCCATGAACCGGCACGCGGCTTCACCGTACAGATCGGCAACCCTGCCTTGCTCACCGAATTGACCGGCATCACCGTGGTCAGCGACTTCCGCAGCCGCGACGTTGCTGCAGGTGGTCAGGGTGCGCCATTGGTACCGGCCTTTCATGAAGCACTGTTTGACGAACGCAGCGGGAATCGTGCGGTTTTGAACGTCGGAGGTTTCAGCAACCTCAGCTTGATCGAGACCGGAAAACCCGTAGCCGGCTTCGACTGCGGCCCGGGCAATGTCTTGCTGGATGCCTGGATTCATCAACAGCGCGGCGAACACTTTGATCGCGAGGGTCAATGGGCCGCCAGCGGCAAAGTCGAACCTCAGTTGCTCAACGCGCTGCTCAGTGACCCTTTTTTCTTGACCAAAGGCCCGAAAAGCACCGGGCGCGAAGTGTTCAACCTGGGATGGCTGCAACAACACCTGGCGCGCCTACCCGCCTTCGCCCCCCAGGACATCCAGGCCACGCTGCTGGAACTGACGGCCCTGACCATCGTCGAGGCCCTGCAAACCGCCCAACCCCAGACAAACACCCTGCTTGTCTGCGGCGGCGGCGCGCATAACCGCACGCTGATGAAGCGCCTGGCCACGCTATTGCCATCGACCCAGGTCAGCAGCACCGCCACCTGCGGCGTAGATCCCGATTGGGTCGAAGCCATGGCCTTCGCCTGGCTGGCCCATTGCTGCCTCGAAGGCATCGCCGCCAACCGCCCCAGCGTCACTGGCGCACGCGGGCTACGGGTGCTGGGCGCGATCTACCCCGCCTGACTGCCCGCCAGAATCCGCAGACAGCAAAACGCCGCTTGGCCGATCAAAGCCAAGCGGCGTTTTTATATCCGCTACCGATCAGATCGAGAACGAAGACCCGCAACCACACGTAGTCGTGGCATTAGGGTTCTTGATCACGAAACGCGAACCCTCCAGACCTTCCTGGTAATCCACCTCGGCGCCTGCCAGGTATTGGAAACTCATGGGGTCCACAACCAGGCTCACGCCCTCGCGCTCGACGATGGTGTCGTCATCGGCCACTTCTTCATCGAAGGTAAAACCGTACTGAAACCCTGAACAACCGCCGCCCGTAACAAATACGCGCAGCTTCAAGCGATCATTACCCTCTTCATCGACCAGGCTCTTCACCTTGTGCGCAGCACCGTGGGTGAATTGCAAAGCCGTGGGGGTGAAGGACTCAACGCTCATGCTGATAATCTCCCGGCGTACCGCCGCCATATGCGTAATGGTCGGTATTATCCGCTTCTCCTAGAAAAGCGGTCAACTATTGTTACGGTATATCAATCTGCGCAGCCGCCATTAAAAACACAAAAGGCCCGATCGACGGGCCTTCTGCTTGGCGACCTGACAGCCTTACGGCAGCATGCCTGCGTGGGACAAGCCCAGCTTCTCATCCAGGCCGAACAGGATGTTCATGTTCTGCACCGCCTGGCCCGAAGCGCCCTTGACCAGATTGTCGATCACCGACAGCACCACCACCAGATCACCGTCCTGCGGCCGATGCACGGCAATCCGGCACACGTTGGCGCCGCGCACACTGCGGGTTTCCGGATGGCTGCCGGCCGGCATCACATCGACGAACGGCTCGTTGGCGTAACGCTTTTCAAACAGCGCCTGCAAATCCACCGAGCGATCCACCACCGTCGCATACAGTGTCGAGTGAATGCCACGGATCATCGGAGTCAGGTGCGGCACGAAGGTCAGCCCCACATCCTTACCGGCGGCGCGACGCAGCCCCTGGCGGATTTCCGGCAGATGACGATGCCCTTTTACCGCGTAGGCCTTCATGCTTTCCGACGTCTCGGAGTACAGCGACCCCACCGCCGCCCCACGCCCGGCGCCGCTGACGCCCGACTTGCAGTCGGCAATCAAGCGCGAAACGTCGGCCAGCCCGGCTTCGAGCAATGGCAGGAAGCCCAGCTGCGTCGCGGTCGGATAGCAACCCGGCACAGCGATCAGGCGCGCTTGCTTGATCTGCTCACGATTGACTTCCGGCAGGCCGTACACCGCCTCTTCCAACAGCTGCGGCGCGCCGTGTGGCTGGCCGTACCATTTGGCCCACTCGTCGGCATCCTGCAGGCGGAAGTCCGCCGACAGATCGATGACCTTGGTGCCCGCGGCCAGCAACTCGCCGGCCAGCGCATGGGCCACGCCGTGGGGGGTGGCAAAGAACACCACGTCACAGGCGCCGAGGGTCTTGATGTCCGGTACACTGAACGCCAGGCCGTCGTAATGGCCTCGCAGGTTCGGGTACATATCGGCCACAGCCAGGCCGGCCTCGGATCGGGAAGTGATGACCACCACCTCAGCTTGCGGATGCTGCGCCAACAGACGCAGCAATTCGACACCGGTGTAACCCGTGCCGCCGACGATACCGACCTTGACCATAAACCTGCCCTCAAAGAACCCACTGGAAAGCCGTCGATAATAGGGGCCGCATTGTCCTGCGACAACCGCCAAGGTGACGTAAGGACGCATGAGCCACTACTATCTTCAGTTACCGTGAACCTGGGAATAACTAAAAATGCTTTATCTATGGGTCAAAGCCTTCCATATCGTCAGCATCGTGTGCTGGTTTGCCGGGCTGTTCTACCTGCCGCGCCTGTTCGTCTACCACGCCCAAAGCGAAGACACCGTCAGCAAGGAACGCTTCAGCGTCATGGAGCGCAAGCTGTATCGCGGCATCATGGGCCCGTCGATGCTTGCCACGCTGGTCTTCGGCATCTGGATGATCGCCCTCAACCCCGGCCTCTTCCATATGGGCGCCTGGCTCCACGTCAAGCTGACCCTGGTCGTTCTGCTGATCGGTTACCACCACATGTGCGGCGCACAGGTAAAACGCTTCGCCCGTGGCGAAAACACCCGCAGCCATGTCTTTTATCGCTGGTTCAATGAATTCCCGGTTCTGATATTGCTGGCTATCGTAATTCTGGTCGTGGTCAAACCGTTCTAACGTCAATGCCTCGGGGTACCTCCAATGTCGCTGCCCGCTTTGCTTGAACAACGTTTGCGCCTGCCCGTCGTGGCCGCGCCGATGTTCCTGATTTCCAATCCGCAACTGGTCCTGGCGTGCTGTCGCAATGGCGTGGTCGGAAGTTTCCCGGCACTGAACCAGCGCGAAAGCAGTGGCTTCAAGGCCTGGCTGGAGGAAATCGAAGCGGGCCTGGCGCAGTTGAGCAACCCTGCGCCCTACGCCGTCAACCTCATCGTCCACCACAGCAACCCACGGTTGGAGGCAGACCTGGCGATCTGCGTCGAGCACAAGGTGCCGATCGTCATCACCAGCCTCGGCGCGGTGAAGGCGTTGGTCGATGCGGTACACAGCTACGGCGGCCTGGTCTTCCATGACGTCACCACTCGACGTCACGCCGAGAAAGCCGCCGAAGCCGGGGTGGACGGCCTGATCGCCGTGGCCGCCGGCGCCGGTGGCCATGCCGGCACCTGGAGCCCGTTCGCGTTGATCGCCGAGATTCGCCAGTTCTTCGACAAAACCCTGCTGCTGGCCGGCTGCCTCAACCACGGGCACGAGATCCTGGCCGCCCAGTTGCTGGGCGCTGACCTGGCGTATCTGGGCACGCGGTTTATCGCCACCGCCGAAAGCCACGCGCCGGATGCGTATAAAGAGATGCTGCTCACATCAGGCGCCGTCGACATCGTGCACACTGCCGCAGTCTCCGGCGTGCCCGCCAGCTTCATGCGCCAGAGCCTGGCAAACGCCGGTTTCGACCTGGCCGCCCTGCAAGGCAAAGGCGAAGTCAATTTCGGCGCCAAGCTCAAGCCGTTGAACGACGAGGCCAAGGCCTGGAAGACCGTATGGTCTGCCGGTCAGGGCGTCGGTGAGATCGATGATTTGCCCGGCGTCGATGAACTCGTTGCGCGCCTGGATGCCGAATACCGCGAAGCCCGCGAGAAGGCGGCACAGTTGCGCTGGCCGCGCTGATACACTTGCCGGACCCGCTCATTGAAGCGGGCCTGCCCCCCTCCCCTGTAACATGACAAGGATGCCCGCATGAGCGACAACCGTTTCAAGATTGTGTTTGATGGAGCCCTGCTCCCGGGTGTCGAAAGCACCACCGCTAAACTGAATCTCGCCGAATTGTTCAAAAGCAACGTTGAGGCCATCGAGAAGCTCTTTACCGGTCGCCCCGTCGCCCTCAAGCGCGACCTCGCGCGCCCCGATGCCGAAACCTACCTCACCGCGCTGAAGAACGCCGGGATCGACGCGCGTATCGAAGCCGAACAGCCCGTGGCCTTCAGCCTTGACGAAACCCACGAGACCGAGCCCTCTGCCCGCCCTGCCGCCTCCCCGTATGCACCACCGCGTGCCGCAGTGGGTGACGATTTGCCGGAGTACGCCGAGCTCAAGATCTTCACGATCCATGGCCGCATCGGTCGCCTGCGCTACCTGGCCTGGACGCTGGTACTCACCGTCGCGATGCTCGTCGCCTCGGGCATCCTCGCCACTGCCGGCTTCGCCGTGGCGACCGCTTCGCCGACGGCGGGCATCATCCTGGGCTCGCTGCTGGGTTTCGCGCTGTTCGTGGCGATTGTCTGGGTCAGCGTGCAAATCGGCGTGCAGCGTCTGCACGACCTGGGCTGGTCCGGCTGGCTGTACCTGCTGAACCTGGTGCCGCTGGTGAACAGCATTTTCCCGCTGCTGCTGCTGGTGTTGCCAGGTAACACCGGCGCCAACCAGTACGGTGCGCCGCCACCGCGCAACTCCACGGCAGTGAAAGTCCTGGCCTCCCTGTGGCTGGCATTTATTCCGTTGATGCTCATCATCTTGATGGCCTTGGGGATGAACGGCTACCTGGACCAACTCGAAAGCAACGTGGACAGCAGCTACGAAAGCAGCTCCATCACCTCCGATGAAGACGCCGATCAAAGCGTGATCGTCAATGAAGAAGACGTGCAAAGTGCTGACGACGCGGCCGAACCTGTAGACTCTCCAGAACAGTGAAAAAACGCCCGCCGCCTGTGATGCCTCTGTCACAGGTCCGGCGGCGTTGCGATGGAGAAAGGCATGACCCGTTACGCTCTGATCACCGGTGCCTCCAGCGGCATCGGCCTGGCCTTGGCCGAAGCACTGGCCCGGCGCGGCCGCAGCTTGATTCTGGTGGCCCGCCAGCGTGATCAGTTGGAAAGCATTGCAATCGAATTGACGCAACGCTTCGGCGTCGAGGTGCTGTTCCGCGCCTGCGACCTGGGTGAGCCGCTGCGTTTGTCCGGGTTCCTGTTGGAGCTTGAGGAAGGCGAGCGGCAGATCGACTTGCTGGTCAACTGCGCCGGCATGGGCACCAGCGGGCCGTTCCTGGCCCAGGACTGGATGACCGAGCAGGACCTGATCGAAGTCAACATCCTCGCCCTGACCCGTATGTGTCACGCCCTCGGCAATGCCATGGCCCTGCATGGCGGCGGGCAGATCCTCAACGTCGCCTCGATCGCCGCATTCCAGCCCGGCCCGTGGATGAGCAGTTACTACGCCAGCAAAGCCTATGTATTGCACTTCTCCGAAGGCCTGCGTGAAGAATTGAAAACCTGCGGTATCAAGGTCTCGGTGCTGTGCCCCGGCCCGACGCGCACGGCCTTCTTTGGCACGGCGCAAATGGACACCGCCAAGCTCGAGCGCAGCGCGCACTTGATGAGCCCGGAAGAAGTGGCGCTCTACACCGTGCGCGCCCTGGAAAAAAACCAAGCCATCATCATCCCCGGCCGCCGCAATCGCTGGCTCGCCTTCAGTCCGCGCTTGAGCCCACGCTGGCTGACCCGCAAGCTCGCCGGCGCGATCAACAAGGCCTATTGCCCGCGCTGAAGGCCTGAGTACACTCACCCTGCACATTCACCATGGAGAAACAGCTTTGGATACTCTGTTCACCAAGATCATCAACAGAGAAATACCCGCGAAGATCATCTATGAAGATGATCAGGTCCTCGCCTTCCACGATATCGCCCCACAAGCGCCGGTACATTTTCTGGTTATCCCGAAAAAACCGATCCGCACCCTGAACGATCTGACCGAAAGCGACAAAACCCTGGCTGGGCACATCCTGTTCACCGCTCAGCGCCTGGCCCTGGAACAGGGCTGCGAGAAGGGCTTTCGTGTGGTGATGAACTGCAATGAAGACGGTGGACAGACCGTTTACCATATCCACATGCATGTGCTGGGTCAGCGCCAGATGAACTGGCCGCCGGGCTGATACGCCTGACACACGGGTCGCCGGCCTCCCGCATGCGACCCCATGCCCTTGACTCAACGCAAACGCTTCGCCCTCTCTTGCGGTAAACTGGCCGCCGAGATTCTTCCCGGAGGTCAGCATGACTACCCAACGTCACTACTCGCCGATTGACCGTCTGTTGTTGCAAGCCGACACGGCCATACGCACGCTGCTGCCATTCAGCGGCCAGCCGTATCGCCCGTCGCCCGCCATCGTGCAGCCCGATGCACAGATGAACGAGACCGACACCCGCCACGTCGCCGGCCTGATGCGTATCAACCATACCGGCGAAGTCTGTGCCCAGGCGCTGTACCAGGGCCAGGCGCTGACCGCCAAGCTGCCGCAAGTGCGCGCAGCCATGGAGCATGCCGCCGAGGAAGAAATCGACCACCTGGCCTGGTGCGAGCAACGCATTCGCCAATTGGGCAGCCATCCCAGCGTGCTGAACCCGCTGTTCTATGGCCTGTCGTTTGGGATTGGCGCCGCAGCCGGCTTGATCAGCGACAAAGTCAGCCTGGGGTTTGTCGCGGCCACGGAACAGCAAGTATGCAAGCACCTGGATGAGCACCTGGAACAGTTACCGACCGAAGACGAAAAGTCCCGGGCGATTCTTGAACAGATGCGTATCGACGAAGAACACCACGCAGAAAGCGCACTGGACGCCGGTGGTTTCCGCTTCCCGGCGCCGGTGAGGTTTGGCATGAGCCTGATGGCCAAGGTCATGACCAAAAGCACCTACCGCATCTAACCTGCAAAAAAGGGCGCTATCAAAGCGCCCTGTCTTTATTGCCGACGAATCCCTGGATCAGCCCAACTCAATGATTTCGTAATCATGGGTAATGGCGACACCGGCCGCGCCCAGCATGATCGATGCCGAGCAATACTTCTCGGCCGACAGCTCGATGGCACGTTTGACCTGGGCTTCTTTCAGCGCCCGGCCCTTGACCACGAAATGCATATGGATCTTGGTGAACACCTTGGGATCTTCAGTCGCACGCTCGGCTTCGAGGAAGGCTTCGCAGCTTTCCACGGCCTGGCGGGACTTTTTCAGAATGCTGACCACGTCGAAATTGCTGCAACCGCCTACACCAAGCAGGAGCATTTCCATCGGGCGTACGCCCAGGTTGCGGCCACCGGCTTCCGGCGGACCGTCCATGACCACGACATGGCCACTGCCCGACTCACCGAGGAACATGGCTTCGCCCGCCCATTGGATGCGTGCCTTCATCGCCCAGACTCCACTGCTAAAAAAGGGTCGCCAGCTTAGCACACGACCCGCGGCCGGCAGCTTTTGCGCGTAAAGCCATCAATCGCCACAGTTACCCGGTAAATTGGCTAATCGAGTCACAATGTGTCTGGTAAGCTGGCGCCAAATGAATGGCGCATTGCCATCCTTTGTACAACGTGTATCAATGCAGATACAGCTGGATAAAAACAATTCCAACCACCCTGTGCAGTCTTTTTCGGGATACAACCATGGTTGCTTTTACTCCCATACCCAAGATCAAGAATCTCGACAGACTGCTGACGCATTGCCAGAGTCGTCGTTACCCGGCCAAGCACAACATCATCTGCGCAGGCGAACGCTCCGAAACACTGTTCTTCATTATCAAGGGCTCGGTCACCATCCTGATCGAGGATGAAGACGGCCGCGAGATGATCATTGCCTACCTCAATACCGGCGATTTCTTCGGCGAGCTGGGGTTATTTGAACAAGCGGGCAAAGAACAGGAGCGCAGCGCCTGGGTGCGGACCAAAATCGAGAGCGAAGTGGCCGAGATCAGTTACACGAAGTTTCGTGAACTGACCCAGCACGATCCCGACATCCTTTATGCACTGAGCGGCCAGATTGCCCAGCGCCTGCGGGACACCACGCGCAAAGTCGGCGACCTGGCATTCTTTGATGTCACCGGCCGTGTGGCCCGCTGTCTGTTGGAGCTGTGCAAGCAGCCTGACGCGATGACTCACCCCGATGGTATGCAGATCAAAGTCACGCGCCAGGAGATCGGGCGCATTGTCGGTTGTTCACGGGAGATGGTCGGTCGCGTGCTCAAGGATCTGGAAGAACGCAACCTGGTAGACGTCAAAGGCAAGACGATGGTGGTGTTCGGCACCCGTTAAACCGGCAGGAAGCTGGCCAGCATCTGCCGGTACAACGCATCCAGCCGACTGAGCGCGTCCGGTGCGGGGAAGGCTTCGTGCAGGGCGATATGGCTGTCGGCGCGAACGCGCTGTTCCAGGCCGCAGGCTTGATTGAAGCGATTGACCGCCGCGATCAGTTCTTCGCGATCGTTGTCCAGCAACAAGGCTCCGTGTACCAGCCCCACCGGACGGCCACCACTTTGGCGCCAGCGCTGGGCGGTGCCGACCATTTTGCGGCCATTGAGGTTGACGTTGTAGCGGCCGTCGCAGAACGCGCCGTCGATTTCGCCGACGGAAGCATCGCCGCCCAGTTCGATCAGCAAGTCACAGATCGGCTGGCACAAACGCAGGTAGCCGGTTTCGATGCGCCCCTGATCGCCTTCGCTGCGCGGCGGTGCGTAGACCAGGGCGATATTGACCGTGGCGTTTGATTGCGGCACCGGCTCGCCGCCGGTTTCGCGTAACAGCACCGGCCAGCCCGCCGCGGCTGACACTTGGCTGGCCACGTCAAACCCCGGCAGTCGGCTCAAGCGCCGCGGCATCACCAATGCCTGATCACTGGGCTGCCAGAACAGCAGGCCAAACGCCTGCTCCCCTGCACAAACAGCCGCCAGCAGGTTTTGCTCGGCAGCAAGCCCGGCTTCGACGCTCATCGACACTGGCTGGATCATCGAACACCTACCTCGCTGAATAAATACAAAACCCAATGTGAATGTGGGAGGGGGCTTGCCCCCGATGGCGGAGTGTCAGTCAGTACATCTATCAACTGATACACCGCCATCGGGGGCAAGTCGAACCGTCGCACCGCCCCTCCCACATGTTGACCGCACTTCAAATACTGACCGCGGTTTGATCAATCCAGGGTCGAACCGCTGACTGCCACACCACGCTCCGGGAAGAACAGGCGTTGCAGTTCGGCGCCCGGGTTCTCGGCGCGCATGAAGGTCTCGCCCACCAGGAACGAATACACGTCGCTGATTTCCATCAGCTCCACGTCGGCGCGGTTAACGATGCCGCTTTCGGTAATCACCAGGCGGTCGCGCGGGATACGCGGCAGCAGGTCGAGGGTGTTTTCCAGGCTGACTTCGAAGGTGTGCAGGTTGCGGTTGTTGACCCCCACCAGCGGTGTGTCGAGGGTTTTCAGCGCACGTTCCAGCTCATCGCCGTCGTGGACTTCCACCAGCACGTCGAGGCCGACGCTTTTGGCCACGGCCGCCAGCTCGGCCATCTTCACGTCATCCAGCGCGGAGACGATCAGCAGCACACAGTCGGCGCCCAAGGCACGGGCTTCAACGATCTGGTATGGATCGATCATGAAGTCCTTGCGGATCACCGGCAACTTGCACGCGGCGCGGGCCTGTTGCAGGAACAGGTCGGAACCCTGGAAGAAATCGACATCAGTCAGCACGGAGAGGCAAGTCGCCCCGCCTCTCTCATAGCTGACGGCGATGTCGGCCGGTACGAAGTTTTCGCGGATCACGCCTTTGCTTGGCGAGGCCTTCTTGATTTCAGCGATGACAGCCGGCTGCTTGAGCTTGGCCTGGGCGATCAAGGCCTTGGCGAAGCCACGCGGCGCATCGGCGATTTTCGCCTGGCTTTCCAGCTCGGCCAGGCTCACGCGGGCACGGCGTTCCGCGACTTCTTCGGCTTTGCGGGCCAGGATCTTTTCCAGAACGGTCGGCACACTCATCCTTCATTCTCCATCTTGAACACCGCAGTAAAGGCCCCCAGTTCTTCGAGCTTCTCGCGGGCAAGGCCGGTGTGCAATGCATCATGCGCGAGGGCCACGCCTTCGTTAAGACTATAGGCGTGATCGGCGGCATAAAGCGCGGCACCGGCATTGAGCACAATCATTTCGGCGGCTTTCTGGCCGTTTTCGGTCTTGCGACGCCCCAAGGCGTCCTGAATCAGCGCCAGGGAGTCCGCCGGGCTTTCCACTGCCAGGCCATGCAGGCTCTGGCTCTTCATGCCGAGGTCTTCGGGCTCGACCCAATATTCGGTGATCTGATCATTCTTCAGCTCCGCCACAAAGGTCGGCGCCGCCAGGCTGAATTCGTCCAGGCCATCTTTGGAATGCACCACAAGCACATGCTTGCTGCCCAGGCGCTGCAACACTTCGGCCAACGGCCGGCACAACGCCTGGCTGAACACGCCGACCACCTGATGCTTCACACCGGCCGGATTCGTAAGCGGGCCGAGCATGTTGAACAGGGTGCGCAGGCCGAGATCCTTGCGCGGGCCGGCGGCGTGTTTCATCGCGCCGTGGTGGGACTGCGCAAACATGAAGCCAATGCCCACGTTGTCGATGCAGCGCGCCACTTGTACGGGGGTCAGGTTCAGGTAGATCCCGGCCGCTTCGAGCAGATCCGCGCTGCCGCTTTTGCCGGACACCGCTCGGTTGCCGTGTTTGGCCACGGTGCAACCCGCTGCCGCGACCACGAAGGAGGCCGCCGTGGACACGTTGAAAATATTCGCACCGTCGCCGCCGGTGCCGACCACGTCGACCACGCCGTCGAGGGTCTTGAGCTCGACCTTGTCTGCCAGCTCGCGCATCACCGACACGGCGCCGACGATTTCGTCGATGCTCTCGCTCTTCATACGCATCGCCATCATGAACGCGCCGATCTGCGCGTCGGTGCATTGACCGGTCATGATCTCACGCATCACATCGCTCATTTCCGCGGTGCTCAGGTCCAGATGGCCGACGATACGGCTCAGGGCAGTCTTGATATCCATGAAAAGTCCTTAGCGCGTGCCGCCGCTCTGCTTGAGAAAGTTGGCGAACAGCTCGTAGCCCTGCTCGGTCAGGATCGACTCGGGGTGAAACTGCACCCCTTCGATGTTCAGTGTCTTGTGGCGCAAGCCCATGATCTCGTCGACCGAGCCGTCTTCCAGCTGGGTCCAGGCGGTCAATTCCAGGCAGTCGGGCAGGGTTTCGCGCTTGACCACCAGCGAATGGTAGCGCGTCACGGTGACCGGCAGGTTGAGGCCTTCGAACACACCAAGGTTGTTATGGAACACCGGGCTGGTCTTGCCGTGCATCACTTGGCGCGCCCGCACCACCTCACCGCCAAACGCCTGGCCGATGGACTGGTGGCCCAGGCACACGCCGAGGATCGGCAGCTTGCCGGCGAAGTATTTGATCGCCTCCAGGGAGATGCCCGCCTCGGTCGGCGTGCAGGGCCCCGGCGAAACCACAATGCGCTCCGGGTTCAGGGCGGCGATTTCGGCGACGGTCAGTTCGTCGTTGCGCACCACCTTGACCTCGGCACCAAGCTCGCCCAGGTACTGCACAACGTTGTAGGTAAAGGAGTCGTAGTTATCAATCATCAGCAACATGGGGGAAACCTCAAGAATTCTTAGCCCTGGGGGGTCTGTTCAGCCAACGCCACTGCACGGAACATGGCGCGGCGCTTGTTCAGGGTTTCTTCCCATTCGAGGGCCGGCACCGAGTCGGCGACGATCCCGCCACCGGCCTGCACATGCAGTTCCCCGTCCTTGATCACTGCCGTGCGAATCGCAATGGCGGTGTCCATGTTGCCGTTCCAGGCGAAATAGCCCACGGCGCCGCCGTAGACACCGCGCTTGACCGGCTCGAGCTCGTCGATGATCTCCATCGCGCGAATCTTCGGCGCGCCCGACAAGGTGCCCGCCGGCAGAATCGCCCGCAGCGCGTCCATCGCGGTCAGGCCGGCCTTCAATTCGCCAGTGACGTTGGAGACGATGTGCATCACGTTGGAGTAGCGCTCGATGACCATCTTCTCCGTCAACTTCACCGAACCGATTTCCGAGACGCGCCCGGTGTCATTGCGGCCCAGGTCGATCAGCATGAGGTGCTCGGCGATTTCCTTGTCGTCGCTGAGCAGCTCTTCTTCGAGCGCCAGGTCCGCTTCCTCGGTCGCGCCACGCGGGCGGGTACCGGCGATCGGGCGCACGGTGATCAGGTTGTCTTCGACGCGCACCAGCACTTCCGGCGAACTGCCGACGACGTGGAAGTCGCCGAAGTTGAAGAAGTACATGTACGGCGTCGGGTTGAAGCAACGCAGCGCGCGGTACAGGTCGATCGGCGCGGCCTTGAAGTCGATGGACATGCGTTGCGACGGCACCACCTGCATGCAGTCGCCGGCGAGGATGTATTCCTTGATGGTATCGACCGCCCGCTCGTAGTCATCCTGGGTAAAGCTGGAGCGGAACACCGGGTCGGCCGCCGGCGGACGGCGCAAATCCAGGCCGCGACGCGGGGTGATCGGCTGGCGCAGTTTTTCCAGCAGGGCTTCGAGGCTGGCCAGGCCTTGCTCGAACGCATCGCTCTGGGAGGGGTCGGCCAGCACGATTGCATGCATCTTGCCGGCGAGGTTGTCGAACACCACCACGGCGTCGGAGACCATCAGCAGAATGTCCGGAACGCCCAATGGATCGGGGTTCGGGCATTTACCCAGGCGTTTTTCCACATAACGCACGCAGTCGTAGCCGAAATACCCGACCAGGCCGCCGTTGAAACGCGGCAGCCCAGGGATGGTCGGCACGTTGTAGCGCGCCTTGAAGGTTTCGACGAAGGCCAGTGGGTCTTCGACGTCATGGCTTTCGATCTCGACGCCGTCATGGGTGATGCTGACGTGATGGTCGTACACGCGCATGACGGTGCGGCACGGCAGGCCGATGATCGAGTAACGGCCCCACTTCTCGCCGCCCTGTACCGATTCAAGCAGGTAGGAGTTTGGCGCGTCGGCCAGCTTCAGGTAGATCGACAGCGGCGTGTCGAAGTCGGCCAGGGTTTCGCAGGCCAGAGGGATACGGTTGTAGCCGGCAGCGGCCAAGCGCAGGAATTCTTCGCGGATCATGAGGTGCCTCGTGGCATGAGGGTCTAACGGTCAGGTGTGCAAACGTGCCGCAGCGCGGCCAGGATTCAGTCAGGCGCGCCAACGCCAGCGGGCCAGGGCCTTGATAACTTTCATCCAGAGTTTGCGAGTGACTACCACGATGGTATTTCCAGAAGGGGATGGATCGGTGTCGGCCAACGTTATCTCAGCGCCCGCTCCCAAGCAACCGGGGATTAGTCGGCGCAGGTCATCAATTACCAGCGCGGGCGACTCTTCGGCGATCGGCCGACCGTGGTTATAGCCGTAACTCAAGGCCACGCACTGCACGCCCGCCGCCTTGGCCGCCAGCACATCGCTGCGCGAATCGCCGACAAACAACGACTGGGACGCCGGGATATTGGCCATTTTCATCACGAAAAACAGCGCCGCCGGGTCGGGTTTCTTCTGCGGCAAGGTATCGCCACCGATGATCCAGCGGAAATAACGACCGATTTTCATCTGGTCCAGCAACGGCGCGACGAAGCGCTCCGGCTTGTTGGTGATCAGGGCCATTTCCACGCCCTGCTTGCTCAGCCATTTGAGGGTGTCGCGCACGCCGGGGTACACCACGGTCAGTTCGTGGTGGTCTTCATAGGCGAGGTTGAACAATTCCAGGGCGTGTTCGGCCTCGACATCATCGACCCCCTCGGCCTCGATGTGGTTGGCCAGCGCCCGGCGTACCAGTACTTGCGCGCCGTTGCCGACCCATTTGCGCACCGACTCGATGCCGACCGGCTTGCGCCCCAGCTTGAGCAGCATCTCGTCCACCGCCGCCGCCAGGTCCGGCACCGAGTCGATCAACGTACCGTCCAGATCGAACATCACCAGCCGTGGCAGTTTGCCGGGGAACAGCCGCTCGAAGCCGCTCATGGACGCGCCAGCGCCAGTTCCGCTCGCATCTTGGCGATGACGTCCTGGTAGTCCGGCGCATTGAAGATCGCCGAGCCGGCGACAAAGGTGTCGGCGCCGGCGGCAGCGATTTCGCGGATGTTGTTGACGTTGACCCCACCGTCGATTTCCAGGCGGATCTCACGCCCCGAGGCATCGATCAGCGCACGGGCTTCGCGCAGCTTGTCGAGGGTGCCGGGGATGAACTTCTGCCCGCCGAAACCTGGGTTGACGCTCATCAGCAGCACCATGTCGACTTTGTCCATCACGTACTTGAGCACGTCCAGCGGGGTGGCCGGGTTGAACACCAGGCCCGCCTTGCAGCCGCCTTCGCGGATCAGTTGCAGGGTGCGGTCGACGTGCAGCGAGGCTTCCGGGTGGAAGGTGATGTAAGTCGCGCCCGCTTCAATGAAGTCCCCGACGATGCGGTCTACCGGGCTGACCATCAGGTGCGCGTCGATCGGCGCGGTGACACCGTACTTGCGCAACGCCGCGCAAACCATCGGGCCGATGGTCAGGTTGGGGACGTAGTGGTTGTCCATGACATCGAAGTGGACGAAGTCGGCACCGGCGGCCAACACGTTGTCCACTTCCTCACCCAGACGGGCGAAGTCGGCGGAGAGAATCGATGGAGCGATAACGAAGGGCTGCATGACGCACCTTTTTTGAGCTAAATCACAATGGCGCGCATTGTATACCTCATGCTTTGCCCAGCGCACCGTGACCTAACTCAACGGCTAGTACGCCGCCCGATAGATTTTCTCGATATCGGCAGCGCTGAGTTGGCGCGGATTGTTGCACATCAGGCGCTCGATACCCGCCGCTTCCACGGCCATCGCGGCGAGTGCGTCTTCGGGGATACCGAAGCTGCGCAGGCCCGATGGGATCTCCACCGCGGCGCACAGTCGCGTCATCGCCTCGACCGCCTGGTCGGCGGCGTCATTGATGCTCAGGCCGGTGACATTCACGCCCATGGCCTGGGCAATGTCCTGCATGCGTTCGACACACGCCAGCTTGTTCCAGTGCATGACATACGGCAGCAACAGCGCATTGCTCACGCCATGGGCGATATTGAAGCGCCCGCCCAGCGGATACGCCAACGCATGCACCGCGCCGACCCCGGCGTTACCGAACGCCATCCCGGCCATCAGGCTGGCGGTGGCCATGTCGTCGCGGGCCTGCAGGTTGGCCGGGTTGGCGTAAGCCTTGGGCAACGCCTTGGCAATCAGCTTGATCGCGCCGATGGCCAAGGCATCGGTAATCGGCGAGGCGTTCAGCGACAGGTAGGACTCAATGGCATGCACCAGCGCATCCACGCCACTGGCGGCGGTGACGCTGCGCGGGCAGGTCAGGGTCATCTGCGGGCTGATGAGTGCGACGTCCGGCAGCAGGAAGTCACTGACGATGCCCTTTTTCAGTTGCGCGGCCTTGTCGGAGAGGATCGCGACGTTGGTCACTTCCGAGCCGGTGCCGGCCGTCGTGGGAATGGCGATCAGCGGCGGGCCCTTGCGCGGCACCTGATCGACACCGAACAGGTCCGCCAGCGCGCCGTGGTATCCGGCATAGGCCGCCACGCTCTTGGCGATATCGATCGCACTGCCGCCGCCCAGGCCGATCAGGCCGTCATGCCCGCCTTCGCGGTAGGCGCGCATGCAATCTTCGACAATGGCGATTTCCGGGTCGGGCAGCACCCGGTCGAAGATCTCGTAGGAGCGCTCGCCCAAATGCGCCAGCGCCAGCGCCACGGTGCCGGACTTGACCAGCGCGGCATCGGTGACGATCAGCGGGTTGTCGACATCCAGCCGCGTCAACTCTGCGGCCAATTGCTCGATGGCGCCGGCGCCAGTCAACAGTTTGTGGGCGATCTTGAATGAGGAAGTACTCATGTGCGCGGCCTCTTGTCGATTGTGGGCTGGCACAAGAGTAGCTGACGGAGATCGGTTGTCTTCCATTCAACAGCTGAATGGTCACAGAACCGATTGTGGGAGGGGGCTTGCCCCCTCCCACATTTAGACCTGGGCGGTGCGCAACTTCTCGCTACGGCCGCGCAGCCATTCCAGGGTCAGCAGCAGCAACACCGAGAAAGCAATCAGCAAGGTCGCCGCGGCGGCAATCGTCGGGCTGAGGTTTTCGCGGATACCGCTGAACATCTGGCGCGGCAGGGTCGCTTGCTCGGGGCCGGCGAGGAACAGCGTCACCACCACTTCGTCGAACGAGGTGGCAAACGCGAACAGCGCCCCGGAAATCACCCCCGGCGCGATCAGCGGCAAGGTCACCCGGCGAAATGCGGTCAACGGCGATGCCCCCAGGCTGGCCGCTGCCCGCACCAGGTTATGGTTGAAACCCTGCAAGGTCGCGGACACCGTGATGATCACAAACGGCACGCCCAACACGGCATGGACCACGATCAGCGAAAAGAAACTGTTACCCAGCCCCAGCGGCGCGAAGAACAGGTAACTGGCCACGCCGATGATCACCACCGGCACCACCATCGGCGAAATCACCAGGGCCATCACCAGCGCCTTACCGGGGAAATGCCCACGGGTCAGGCCGATCGCCGCCAACGTGCCGAACACCATGGCCAGCACGGTGGCCGCCGGGGCGACGATGACGCTGTTCTTCAGCGCCCGCATCCATTCGGCCGAGGCGAAGAAGTCCTGGTACCAGTGCAGCGAGAAGCCTTGCAGCGGGTACACCAGAAAGCTGCCGCTGTTGAACGACAGCGGGATGATCACCAGCACAGGCAGAATCAGGAACAGCAGGATCAAGCCGCAGAGGATCCGCAAGCTGTAGAACCACACCCGCTCCACGGGCGACATATAAGGGCTCAGCATCGCAAGGTCTCCTTAGCTCAGGCGCAGGCGGCTGGCGCCCACCAGCCGGTTGTAGATCAGGTACAGCAGCACGGTGGCCAGCAGCAGCAAGCCGCCCAACGCGGTCGCCATGCCCCAGTTGATGCTGGTGTTGGTGTAGAAGGCCACGAAGTAGCTGACCATCTGGTCGTTCGGGCTGCCCAGCAAGGCCGGGGTGATGTAGTAACCAATCGCCAGGATGAACACCAGCAGGCAGCCTGCGCCCACACCGGCGTAGGTTTGCGGGAAGTACACGCGCCAGAAGCTGGCGAATGGGTGACAGCCCAGGGAAATCGCGGCGCGCATGTAGGTCGGCGAGATGCCTTTCATCACGCTGTAGATCGGCAGAATCATGAACGGCAGCAGGATATGCACCATGGAGATGTAGACCCCGGTGCGGTTGAACACCAGCTCCAGCGGCTTATCGATCAGGCCCATGCCCATCAGCGCGCTGTTGATCAGGCCACCGGACTGCAGCAGCACGATCCACGCCGCCACGCGCACCAGGATCGAGGTCCAGAACGGCAGCAGCACCAGAATCATCAGCAGGTTGCTTTGCCGTGCCGGCAGGTTCGCCAGCAGGTAGGCCAGCGGATAGGCCAACAGCAGGCAGACAAAAGTGATCACCAGGCCCATCCAGAAGGTGCGGGCGAAGATGTCCAGGTAGATCGCCTGGTCCGGCGTGGCCGGGGCCACTTCGCCGAGGTCGTCGATACGGTGATCGACGGCCGCCAGCAGATAGTACGGCGTCAGGCTGCTGGTATTGCGCCGGATCGCCTGCCAGTACGCCGGGTCGCCCCAGCGTTCGTCGAGGGTTTCCAACGCTTCTTTATAAGAGGCCGGCGCTTCGGTAAACGGCAGCGCCCGCGCGGTTTTGGTCAGCAGGCTGCGATAGCCGGCCAGTTCCATGTTCAAGCGTTTCGACAGATCGCCGAGGGTCTGGTTCTTGCGCGCTTCGCCAAGGTCTTCGCTGAGCGCCTGGTACACCGGCTCGCCAGGCAAGCCGCGACCGTCCCAGGTCTTCACCGCCACCACCGTGCGCGGCAGGCCGCCCACGACTTCCGGGTTGCCGACACTTTTGTACAACAGCGCAACGATCGGCACCAGGAACACCAGCAGCAAAAACAGCACCAGCGGCGCAATCAAGGCCTGCGCCTTCCAGCGATTAAGCCGCTCGGCACGCGCCAGGCGCTGCTTGAGGGTGGGGCTGTTGACCTCGGTCGAGGGAACGGCGATGGCCATGGCTAACTCCGAAACTTGAAAATGAATGCACTCTGCCAAACGCAGCAGATCCCCTGTGAGAGGGGGCAAGCCCCCTCCCACATGGAGTTACTTGGCAGCCCAGGAATTGAAGCGCTGCTCAAGTTGCTCGCCGTTATCCGCCCAGAAGCTCACATCGATCTGCACCTGGTTGGCAATGTTCTCAGGCGTGGTCGGCATGTCTTTGAGCACGTCCTTGGCCAGCAACGGTACGGCTTGGGTGTTGGCCGGGCCGTAGGCGATGTTTTCCGAGTAGATCTTCTGCTGCTGCGGCTGCACCGAGAAGGCGATGAACTTCTTCGCCGCTTCTGCGCGATCCTTGGCCAAGCCTTTTGGAATAGCCCACGCGTCGAAGTCGTAGATGCCACCGTTCCAGACCACTTTCAGGTTGCTCTCTTTCTGTACGGCAGCGATGCGACCGTTGTAGGCCGAGCTCATCACTACGTCACCCGAGGCGAGGTACTGCGGCGGTTGCGCGCCGGCTTCCCACCACTGGATCGACGGCTTGAGTTCGTCGAGCTTTTTGAACGCACGGTCCTGGCCGTCTTTGCCGGCCAGCACTTTGTACACATCCTTCGGCGCCACGCCGTCAGCCATCAACGCGAATTCGAGGGTGTATTTGGCACCCTTGCGCAGGCCGCGCTTGCCAGGGAATTTCTTGGTGTCCCAGAAGTCCGCCCAACTGGTCGGCGCGCTGCTCAGCTTGTCAGCGTTGTAGGCGAGTACGGTCGACCACACGAAGAAGCCCACGCCGCATGGCTGGATCGCGCCTTTGACGTAGTCAGCGCTGTTGCCGAACAGTTTCGGGTCCAGCGGCTCGAACATGTCTTCGTCGCAACCACGGGACAGTTCCGGCGATTCCACTTCCACCAGGTCCCAGGACACGCTCTTGGTGTCGACCATGGCTTTGATCTTGGCCATCTCACCGTTGTACTCGCCGGCGACGATTTTGCCGTTGCCCGCACTTTCCCACGGTGCATAGAAAGCCTTGACCTGTGCGGCCTTGTTCGCGCCACCAAAGGACACGACCGTCAGATCCGGGCCGGCCATGGCCTGGGTCGCGCCGATCAAGCCGATCGCCAGTGCGGAATACTTAAGGGATCTCAACATTGTTGTTCTCTCCACGTGCAGGGTTGGTGAAGCCATGGGGGCGATTATTTCGCCTCTAGAAGTGGGTCGAGTGCGCGAACGTGCTCGACTTGCCAGCCAATCGGTACCACGTCGCCGACCGCCAGTGCCGGGTCCAGCTCGGCGATCGGTTGTTTCACAAAAAAATCAGTCATGCCGCAGACTTCCAGGCGCACGCGCACGTGGTCGCCCAGGTAGACAAATTCCGCTACTCGCCCAGAGAAGCGGTTCACGCAACGTTCGCTGGAGCCATTGAGGCTGACGCGCTCAGGCCGCACCGACAAGGTCACCGGGCCGCCGACCTGGCCGACGTTCACCGCCAGCGCCTCGACTTTCTCGCCGCGCGCCAGTTCCACCACGCAGCGGTCGCCGGTGTGGCTGTGCAGGCGACCGTTGAGGCGGTTGTTTTCGCCGATGAAGTTGGCGACGAAGGTATTTTTCGGCTCTTCGTACAGGGTGCGCGGCGCCGCGATCTGCTGGATCTCGCCCTGGTGGAACACGGCCACCCGGTCGGACATGGTCAAGGCTTCGCCCTGGTCGTGGGTCACATACACCACGGTCACGCCGAGGCGTTGGTGCAGGTGCTTGATCTCCATCTGCATGTGTTCGCGCAATTGCTTGTCGAGGGCGCCGAGGGGTTCGTCCATCAGCACCAGCTGCGGTTCGAACACCAGCGCCCGGGCCAACGCCACACGCTGTTGCTGGCCGCCGGAGAGTTGCGCCGGGTAGCGTTGGGCGAAGGCGTCGAGCTGGACCATGCTCAGCACGCGCTTGACCCGCTCGCTGATATCGGTCTTGCTCAACCCTCGCACCGACAGGGGAAACGCCAGGTTCTCGGCCACGGTCATGTGCGGGAACAAAGCGTAGTTCTGGAACACCATGCCGATATCGCGCTTGTGCGGCGGCACGTTGTTGATGGCGCGTCCGGCCAGCTGGATTTCGCCGGCAGTCGGCGTTTCGAAGCCGGCCAGCATCATCAGGCTGGTGGTCTTACCCGAACCCGACGGCCCTAGCAGGGTGAGGAACTCGCCCTTGCGAATCTCCAGGTTGAGGTCTTTGACGATCAGGTTCTCGCCGTCGTAGCTCTTCTGCACGCCACGAAAGCTGACCAGCACATCATTTGAATCCGCCTCGCTCATACCCGCACCTTTGTATTTTGGACTGCTGTGGCACAAGCGTAGTCCAGGGGCGGGGCCCCGGAAATCGGGGGCCAGGAGAGAATCACATCAGCCGGATGGAAGGTTGGGGGTAGGGAACGCCCTACAGCGATGGCGGGGATAGAACAGCGCCGCTATGAGCGCCAGCCTGCAAGCGCCGAGAACGGGCAAATGGCGCTCTGAAGGAGGTCGTAAACAGGCATGTCGTCAGAGCAGCTTGTGCTCCATGGCGTACTTCACCAGTTCGGCCAGGGAGGTGATATTGAGCTTTTGCATCAGGCGTGCCTTATGGGTGCTGATGGTCTTGCTGCTCAACGCCAGTTGCTGGGCGATGTCGTTGACGTTGGCGCCCTGGGCCAGGCGTTCGAACACCGAGAACTCGCGTTCCGACAGCAGCGAATGCAAAGGTCGCGAATCGGTCAGGCCGACCTCGAAGACCATGCGATCGGCCAGGTCCGGGTCGATATAGCGCCCGCCAGCCGCGACCTTGCGAATCGCCATCAAGAGCAGGGCCGGGTCGCTGTCCTTGGTGGCATAACCGGCCGCGCCTACCTTCAGGGCCCGCGCGGCCATCTGCGCCTCATCGTGCATCGACAGCACCAGGATCGCCGGCGGATTGCTCAGCGCACGAATCCGCGCGATGGCTTCCAGGCCGTTGACGCCAGGCATCGAGATATCCAGCAACACCACCTCGCAAGGCACATGGCGCAAGGTCTCCAGCAACTGCTCGCCATTGCCCGCCTCGCCCACCACCAGCAAGTCTTTGGCCAGGCCGATCAATTGCTTGATGCCTTCACGCACGATGGTGTGGTCTTCGGCTACCAGTACACGGATCACAGGGGTTTCCTCTTATTGTTATGCATCCAATGGCACCGTCACACTCAGGGTGGTGCCCTCCCCCGGCTGGCTGTCCAGGTTCAACTGCCCGCCCATGATCAGCACGCGCTCACGCATGCCGACCAGGCCGAACGACACCGGGCGCCCCTTGGCCTCGATGAAACCGACGCCGTCGTCGCTAATGGTCAGCCGCAGTTGCTTGCCCTCCACCGCCAGGGTCAGCTCGACAGTATGCGCCTGGGCATGGCGCATCACATTGGTCAGCGCCTCCTGCAGGATACGGAACAGGCCGATGGCCTTGGCATCGCTCAAGGCCGGCAGGTTATCCGGGACTTGCACCAGGCAGGGAATCTGCGTGCGCGCTTCGAAGCGCCGCGCCTGCCACTCGATGGCCGAGGCGATCCCGGCGTCGAGAATTGGCGGGCGCAACGCCGTGGCCACGTCGCGCACCAATTGAAACAGTTGGGCGATCAGGCGTTTCATGCTGTTCAAGCGCTCGTTCAGGCCAGGGTCCAGTTGCGCATAGGCCAGCTCGCACATGGAGGTTTCCAGCTTGAGTACGGTGAGCATTTGCCCGAGTTCGTCGTGTACTTCGCGGGCGATGCGCGCCTTTTCTTCTTCACGCACGGTTTCCAGGTGCGCCGACAGTTCGCGCAACTGCGCTTCGCTTTGCAGCAACGCAGCCACATAACGGCGACGCTCGGTGACGTCATTGAGGTAGACCACCAGGTATTCGCCGTCGGCAAACCGCAAAAAGCTCAACGACACTTCGGCCGGCAGGATGCTGCCGTCTGCGCGCAGGCAGTCGGCGGCGAAATGCTGCGGACCCTCGTCGCTGGCACGCGCGCGTTTCCACAGGTTCAGCCAACGGTCCATGCTCAGGCTCGGGTCGAAATCGGCCAGCGGACGCTCGATCAGCGCGCCGGGGCCATAACCGAGCATGGTTTCCGCCGCCAGGTTGGCGTAGCGCACATGGCTGTCCCAATTGACCCAGAGGATGCCGACGGTACTTTGATCGATGGAAAACTGCGTCAGGCGCAGCGCTTCGGCACCGGCGGCGCGTGCGGCGCTTTCTTCGCGAGCGGCGAGCAGGTTGTGTTCCAGCACTCGTTGCTGGCGACGCTGCCAGAACACCACCGCCAGGCTGGCGAGCAGCAGCAACCCCAGCAGCAGGCTGAGGTTTTGCCACAGGCCGGGAGACTCGGACAGACGCGGGTATTTGGGTTGCAGCCAGCGGTTGTGCAATTGGTCCAGATCGCGGGCGGGGATGGCGCGCAACGCGCTTTCCATGATGCCGGACAGTTCCGGCCAGTCGCGGCGGGTCGCCACCCGCAGCAATTGCGGCAGGCCGATATCGCCGACCACCGCCAGCCCGGAGAACTCAGGCTCGCCCGACAAGCGGCTCAGTTGCGCCTCATCCACCACGGCGTAACGCGCCTGCTGACTGACCAGCAACTGCAAGGCCTGGCGCTCCATGGGCACGCCTTGCAGGTTGAGACCGGGATAGGTGCTGCGCAGGTAATCGGCCACGGCGCTGGGCATACGCACGGCGACGCGGGAATGTTCGTCGAGTTTTTCCAATTCCACCGCACCGCCGCCCTCACGCACACCGACGATACGCTGGGGCACGCGCATGTACGGGTCGGTGAACAACCACAGGCGCAAACCGGCCGGGGTTTGCTGCAGGCCGGGGGCGATGTCCACCTCGCCGTCGCGCAGGGCGGCTTCCAGTTGCTCCTGAGTGGGGAAATTGCGCCACGTCAGCTCGATGTTCAGGGCCTTGGCCAGCCATTGCATCAACTCGACATTGGCCCCCGACAAACGCTGCAGGCGCCGGTCGTATTGCGCATACGGCGCCTGCAAGACCAGCCCCACCCGCAACTCCGGGTGCTGCGCCAGCCATTCGCGTTGCGGCACAGAGAGCTGCGCTTGCGCAGCGACAGGCACGGGCGCGGCCCCCGCCATCAAGGCAAAGCACATACAGCCGATAACCAGCAGACAGCGAAAACCCATGATCCACGTCTCACATCACTGACAAATACTGACCAACCCATTAGGCTGCTGGAATCACTTCTGGCCGGGAATTAACGATGCCCTATCGAAACCGTTCGGCACTGCCAGCATTGTGCCTGTCACTCCTCTTTACCGCCGTCTTTTCTGCCCAGGCCGCCGACGCGCCTGCGCCGGTTGCGGAAAAACCGCTCGAACGCCAGCCCCTGCCGGAGCGGAGCCGGGAAGAAGCCAGCGCCCTCGAACGCCAGATCCCACGCGAAGAACAGCAACAGCTGCAGGCCGGCAGCGATTCATTCCTGGCCCTGTGGAAACCGGCCAACAGCGCCGAAGCCGAAGGCGTGGTGATTATCGTACCTGGCGCGGGTGAAAATGCTGACTGGCCGCAAGCAATTGCACCATTGCGGCGTAAATTGCCGGATGCCGGCTGGGGCACCCTCAGTCTGTCACTCCCGGACGTGAACCTGGACACCTTGCCACCACGGGTGATCGAAGCGCCCAACGCGGCCGTCGACACCAGCAGCAAAGACGGCAGCACCGCCGCCAAACCGATCGAGCAAGCCGCCAGCGCGGAAGCCGAAGGCACCGACCCGGCCGTGGTGCCGGGTGCGGACGAACAGGACAAGACCGATGCCAAGCGTATCTTCGAGCGCATCGATGCCGCCGTCGCTTTCGCCCAGACCCAAGGCGCCCGCAGCGTCGTGCTGCTTGGCCATGGCAGCGGCGCCTGGTGGGCCGCGCGGTACTTGAGCGAGAAACAACCGAGCCAGGTGCAGAAGCTGGTGATGGTGGCGGGCAAGGCCCCCGTGGGTCGCCAACCGGACCTGCAACAACTCGCCCCGGGCTTGAAAGTCCCCACGGCGGATGTCTTCTACCAGGACCTCGCCCAGGACCGGAACACCGCACGGGAGCGCGCCCAAGCCGCCAAACGCTTGAAGAATGGCGGCTACAAGCAAGTGTCGCTCAAGACCTTGCCCGGCAACAGTTCGGCCGAGCAGGAGCAGTTGTATCGGCGGGTGCGCGGGTGGTTGAGCCCAGAGCCAAAAGACAGCTGACCGCCAGCACCCAAATGGGATGACTAGCGGAAATCCCGCCGCTCGCGAATCAACGTATAGGCGTTATGCAGTTCGCGGGTTCGCTCGGTGGCCTCACGCACTTGCGCGGGGCTGGCGCCGCTACCGGCGATCTTGTCTGGATGGTGGCGGCTGAGCAGGCGGCGGTAGGCGCGCTTGATCGCCGAGGGCTCGGTGGTGCTGGTCACCCCCAGAATCCGCAACGCCTCCTGATACGCGGCGCCACGGCTGGCCACCGGCTTGCGCTCCGGCGCGTAATCGGCGGCCAGCGCCTGAAGCTGTTGCGGCGTCCAGCCCAACCACTTGCCCCACAAGTTGATCAAGTCGCGCTCGGCATCATCCGCGCGGCCATCCGCCCAGGCCATGCGCCAACAGGCGCGCAACACGCCTTCTGACGCATGGGGCTGGGACTTGAGGACGCGCAGGTAGGCGCGCACCCGGTCAGAGCCGGATTTACCGCGGTTGAACGCCGCAATCGCCCGACGCTGGGCCGGTTCGGTCATGTCCAGCGCGCGCATTTCCTGGCGTGCCTGCTGGATATGCCCGTCCGCCACGCGGCCATTGCTTTTGGCCAGGCGGCCCAGCAGCACAAACAACAGTTCGTCATTGCGCAACGCCGGACGTCCGCCCAGGCGCTCACGCAACTGTGCCCAGCTGTGCAGTTGCAGGCGGCGATCCAGCGCCTGCCCGAGCAAGGCTCCCAACAAGGCACCCGGAATACTGGCAATGGCAAAGCCAGCCCCGGCGCCGATCAGCGTCCCAGGCCACAACATCTTAGCGCCCCGCTGTCAGCAGGGTTTCGACTTGCGCCAGGCGCTCCAGCGTGCCGACATCGATCCAGCGTCCCGTCATGTGTTCTCCCGTTACTTGACCTTGCGCCATGGCCGCGCGCAACAGCGGCGCCAGCTTGAAGGCACCGGTGCTGCAACCCGCAAACAACTTGGGGTCGAGCACAGATATGCCACTGAAGGTCAGGTTATCGGCACCGGGCGCCGCATCATGAAGCACACCATGATCCAGGTGGAAATCCCCGCCCGAGGGGTGATGCGCCGGGTTATCGACCATCACCAAGTGGGCCAGGCCCTGAAGCGGGCGCTGGAGTTGGGCGAAGTCGTAATCGGTCCAGATATCGCCATTGACCACCAGAAAGGGTTCATCCCCCAGCAACGGCAGCGCCTGGAAAATCCCGCCGCCGGTTTCCAACGGTTCGCCCTCGGGGGAGTAGCGGATGCGCAGGCCAAACTGCGCACCGTCGCCCAGGTAGTTTTCAATCTGCTGGCCGAGCCAGGCATGGTTGATCACGACATCGGTGAACCCGGCCCTGGCCAGCGCCTCCAGGTGATACTCGATCAGGCGCTTGCCGCCCGCCTGCACCAGCGGCTTGGGCGTGTGCAAGGTGAGCGGGCGCATCCGCTCGCCTTTGCCGGCCGCCAGGATCATCGCCTTCATACGCTCGCCTCGGCGGGTTGGCGCAGGCTGGCCAGCAGCTCAGCCAGTTCGCCCAACTCCGGACGGTCCGCCAGTACCGCGTCTATATAGGCAAAGAAGCGCGGCACGTCGGCCAGGTAGCGTGGCTTGCCGTCGCGGTGGCAGATACGCGCGAAAATACCGATCACCTTGAGGTGACGCTGCACGCCCATCAGGTCGCTGGCGCGCAGGAAGTCATCGAAATCCGCCTGCACCGGGATGCCCAGAGCTGCGGCGCGCTGCCAATAACCACGCTGCCATTCGCGCACGCGGGCCTGGGGCCAACTGAGGAACGCGTCCTTGAACAGGCAGGTGATGTCGTAGGTCACCGGGCCGTAGACCGCGTCCTGGAAATCCAGCACGCCGGGGTTCGGTGCGCTGATCATCAGGTTGCGCGGCATGTAGTCGCGGTGTACCAGCACTTTCGGCTGGGCCAGGGCGCTGTCGATCAGGCGCTCGCTGACACGCTGCCAGAGCGCCTGCTGGTGCGCGTCGAATTCGATCCCCAGGTGTCGGCGCACGTACCATTCAGGGAAGAGCTCCAGCTCGCGGCGCAGTAAAGCGACGTCATAGCTGGGCAGCGGCGCGTCCATCGGCAACTGCTGGAAAGCCAGCAAGGCGTCGATGGCATCGGCGAACAATTGATCGGCATTTTGCTCGTCAATCACGTCCAGGTAGGTTTTTCTGCCCAGGTCGTTGAGTAAAAGAAAGCCGCGCGGCAAATCTTCTGCATAAATTTTTGGCACATTGATTGCCGATTTCGCCAGTAAATCGGCGATATCGACGAAAGGTTTGCAGTTTTCCTGGGGGGGTGGAGCGTCCATCACCACGAAAGTATGCGCTCCGCCTTCCCAGCGGAAGTAGCGCCTGAAACTCGCGTCGCTACTGGCCGCGGTCAATGTGGCCGGGGGTACGGCGCCCCAATCCTGAGCGTTGAAGAGGATCGGCAACTGCTCATCCAGCCAGACTTTCAGCTGTTGTAAACGTAGATCTTGCTCGGGCATTACAAGGGTCTCCGACGGCGCTAGCCGTCAAGCGGGTCATGCTTTATTATCACGCATCTTTTTCAGACCATCGAGAGGCGTGCGGCCCACACCGCGGGCAGATGGCACGCAGGAAGCCCGGACTAATAAGATGGCATTGAAATCCCCCGCGTTTCGTAGAAAATTTCCGTTGCTGGTAACCGGCAGTCTGCTGGCCATGCAACCTTTCGCCACCTCATTCGTGGTCGCCGCGGAACAGTATGACTGCTCAGTCTCTGCTTCGGGTGCCTGGGATTGCGCGCCGAAAACCGCCGCCGCCCCATTGCCACCGCGCCCGGTGCACGACGGTGCAGCCGTCAGCTCGGCCAACGGCACGGCGCAAGCCAACGCTGAAGGCGGCACCGAGGCCGAGCCGAAGACCATGCTGGTCACCGAATCCAAGGGCCGTGGCCTGCGTTCGCGCAGCGCCGACTACAGCCACTTGGACTGGGTGCCTCGCGAGAAGCTGACCGCCGCCCAACTGGCGGAAACCGGTCCTTATTGCTCCGGCGCGTACATCGAGCCGATTCGTCCTGGCATGAACGACAAGACGAACCAGAGCGATGCGCCGACCTTCATCGGCGCCAAGGCCTCGCGTTACGAGCAGGAACAGCAGGTCGCGACCCTGGCCGGTGACGTCGTCATGCGCCAGGGCAGCATGCAGCTGGAGTCTGAAGAAGCCAGCCTGTACCAGGCCGAGAACCGTGGCGAGCTGAACGGCAACGTCCGCCTGCGCGACAACGGCGCCCTGATCGTCGGCGACCACGCCCAGGTCCAGCTCGATACCGGCGCGGCACAGATCGACAACGCCGAATACGTGATGCACAAGTCACGCATCCGCGGTAACGCGCTGTACGCCAAGCGCGCCGAAAACGCGATCATCCGTCTCAAGGACGGTACGTACACCACCTGCGAGCCAGACAGCAACGCCTGGCAGCTCAAGGGCAACAACATCACGTTGAACCCGGCCACCGGTTTCGGTACGGCCACCAACGCGACGTTGCGGATCAAGAACATCCCGATCCTGTATACCCCTTACATCTATTTCCCGATCGACAACCGTCGTCAATCCGGCTTCCTGCCGCCGAGCTTCAGCACCGGCAGCGAGACTGGCTTTACGCTGGTGACGCCGTACTACTTCAACCTGGCACCGAACTACGACGCCACGTTGTACCCGCAATACATGACCAAGCGCGGCTTGTTGATGGAAGGCGAATTCCGCTACCTCACCAAATCCAGCGAAGGCCAGTTCGGCGGCGCGTACCTGAACGACGACAGCAACGAACGCAGCAAGCAGACCGATTACGAAAAAACCCGTTATATGCTCAATTGGCAGCATAAGGGCGGGTTGGATTCGCGCCTGACGACTCAGGTGGATTACACCAAGATCAGTGATCCTTACTACTTCCAGGATTTGAAGTCGTATGAAGAGGGGGTTCAGAGTCGGGATTACCTGAATCAGCAAGGGTCTGTGACTTATCGAGGCGATTCTTACCAAGCGCGCGTGAACGTCCAGGCTTATCAGCTGGCAACGATCTCTCAGATCACGCCGTATGATCGCTTGCCGCAGATCACTTTCAATGGTGCGCTGCCGTATCATCCAGGCGGGCTGAACTTTACCTATGAGACCGAAGCGGTTAGGTTTGAGCGTAGCCTGGAAAAGGGCACGTTTACTGATGAGAATGGTCTCGAGTCGGCTCGGCTGGACACCTACGTCAGAGGCCTGACCCGTGCAAACGGTACTCGCTTGAACGCGGCCCCCGCCGTCGACTACCCGATGAACTGGACCTACGGCTTTATTACGCCGAAGTTGAAGTACGTCTACACCAAGTACGACCTCGACCTTGACGGTTTGGGCAAGTCGCAAATGGTTACAGACGGTCAGACGTTCAAGAGCTCACAAGATCGCGCGGTGCCAATTACCAGCGTCGACAGCGGCCTGTACTTCGACCGCAACACCAACTGGTTCGGCAAAGACTACCGCCAAACCCTCGAGCCGCGTGCGTTCTACCTTTATGTACCGAATAAAGACCAGAGCGACATCCCGGTTTTCGACACCAGCGAATACTCGTTCAGCTACGCCTCGCTGTTCCGTGACAACCGCTTCAGCGGCACCGATCGGATCGGCGATGAGAACAAGCTGTCCCTGGGCCTCACCAGCCGCTGGATCGAAGAGAACGGCTTCGAACGCCAACGCATCAGCGTCGGCCAGGCCCTGTACTTCAAGGACCGCGAAGTTCAACTGCCCGGCATCGTGACAGCCGACCGCGCCGACTCCCAGAGCGACGTTTCGCCGATCGCGCTGGACTACGAGTTCCGCTTCAACCGCGACTGGCGCGCCACTGCCGATTACAACTGGGACACGGAAAGCCACGCCCCACGTTCCGGCAGCGCGATGTTCCACTACCAGCCGGAAGACAACCCGAACAAGATCGTCAACCTCGGTTATCGCTATCGCAACGACCAAGTGGTCTACAACCAGTTGACCGGCAAATGGCAGTTTGGTGGCGACTACGGCACGGAAGGCCAACCAAACTTCGTGAAGGATTACTACAAAATCCAACAACACGACTTCTCGATGATGTGGCCGATTGTTCCCCAGTGGAACATGATCACCCGCTGGCAGTACGACTACGCCCGCAACCGTACCTTGGAAGCCTTCGGTGGTTTCGAGTACGACAACTGCTGCTGGAAACTGCGCGTCATCAACCGTTACTGGGTTTCCAACGACGAATACAGCCAGATCGCCCCGCTTAACGAAAAGGGTGACCACGGGCTCTTCTTCCAGATCGTCCTCAAAGGACTCGGCGGCCTGACCGGCGCCAAGGTAGAGAGCTTCCTCGACAAAGGCATTCAAGGTTATCGTGAACGTGAAGATCAAGCTTTCTGATTGTCTGCGCCCGCTCGTGCTGGGCGCGCTGTTCCTGGGTACCGCATCGGCGCATGCCGCGGTTCAACAGCTGGATAAGGTCGTGGCCATCGTCGATAACGACGTGATCATGCAGAGCCAACTGGACCAACGGGTCAAGGAAGTTCAGCAAACCATCGCCAAGCGTGGCGGTGGTGTGCCGCCTACCAGCGTCCTGGACCAACAGGTGCTGGAGCGCCTGATCGTCGAAAACCTGCAATTGCAGATCGGCGATCGTTCCGGCATCCGTATTTCGGACGAAGAACTGAACCAGGCTGTCGGCACGATCGCGCAACGCAACAACATGAGCATCGATCAGTTCCGCGCCGCCCTGGCCCACGACGGCCTGTCCTATGAGGACGCGCGTGACCAGATCCGCCGCGAAATGATCATCAGCCGTGTGCGTCAGCGTCGTGTGGCCGAGCGGGTTCAGGTATCCGAGCAGGAAGTGAAGAACTTCCTCGCATCGGACCTGGGCAAGATGCAGCTCTCCGAAGAACTGCACCTGGCCAACATCCTGATCCCGACCCCGGACAGCGCCAACTCTGAGCAGCTCAATGCAGCCGCCGCCAAAACCCAGGCTATCTATGATCGCCTGAAGGCCGGTGCCGACTTCGCCCAGATGGCAATCGCCCAATCCGGCAGCGACAACGCACTGGAAGGCGGCGATATGGGCTGGCGTAAAGCCGCTCAATTGCCACCGCCGTTCGACCGTGAGCTGAGTGCCATGGAAGTGGGAGGCATTACCCAGCCAGCCCGCACCCCAGGCGGCTTCATCATCCTCAAGTTGCTGGAACGTCGCGGCGGCGAGACCTCGCTGAAAGACGAAGTCCACGTTCGTCACATCCTGGTTAAACCAAGCGAAATCCGCACCGAAGCGCAAACCAAGGAACTGGCCCAGAAGATCTATGACCGCATCGAAAGCGGCGAAGACTTTGCCACCCTGGCCAAAAGCTTCTCGGAAGACCCAGGTTCCGCCCTCAACGGTGGCGACCTCAACTGGATCGACCCGAAAGCATTGGTGCCGGAGTTCCAGGAAGTGATGGCCAAGACCCCGCAAGGCGTACTGTCCAAACCGTTCAAGACGCAATATGGCTGGCATGTACTGGAAGTCCTTGGCCGCCGCGCCACCGACAACACCAGCCAGGCCCGCGAACAGCAAGCCCTGACCGTCCTGCGCAACCGCAAGTACGATGAAGAGCTGCAAACCTGGCTGCGTCAGATCCGTGACGAAGCCTACGTAGAAAACAAACTGCCAGGCGCCGAGCAAACAGGCACCAACCAGGCAAACCAGTGAAACCCCAGCGTTTCGCGGTGACACCCGGCGAGCCGGCCGGCATTGGTCCAGACCTGTGCCTGCTGCTCGCCTCGCAGCCCCAGCCACACCCCCTGATCGCCATTACCAGCCGCGACCTGCTCCTTGAGCGGGCCGCGCAACTGGGCGTGGCCGTCAAGCTGCTGGACGTTGCGCCGGGTAACTGGCCCGACCTGCCGGCTCCTGCGGGCAGCCTGTATGTATGGGATACCCCGCTGCAGGCCAAGGTGGTCGCCGGGCAACTGGACAAGGCCAATGCGGCCTTTGTGCTGCAAACCCTGACCCGTGCAGGGCAAGGGTGTATCGACGGCGACTTCGCCGGCATGATCACCGCCCCCGTACACAAGGGTGTGATCAACGAATCCGGCATCGCCTTTTCCGGCCATACCGAATTCCTCGCCGAACTGACCCACACCCCCCAAGTCGTGATGATGCTGGCCACACATGGCCTGCGCGTCGCCCTGGTGACCACGCATTTGCCGTTGCGCGACGTCGCCGATGCCATCACCGTCGAACGCCTGGAGCGCGTCACGCGCATCCTGCATGCCGACCTGCAACAGAAATTCGGCATCGCCCAACCGCGCATCCTGGTCTGCGGGCTCAACCCCCACGCCGGTGAGGGCGGCCACCTGGGCCATGAAGAAATCGACATCATCGAACCCACCCTGGAGCGTCTGCGCCAAGACGGCATGGACCTGCGCGGCCCATTGCCCGCGGACACTCTGTTTACCCCCAAATATCTGGAGCACTGCGACGCAGTGCTGGCGATGTACCATGACCAGGGGCTGCCCGTGCTGAAATACAAAGGCTTCGGCGCCGCAGTCAACGTGACGCTGGGCCTGCCGATCATCCGCACTTCCGTCGACCATGGCACCGCCCTGGACCTGGCGGGCAGCGGCAAGATCGATACCGGCAGCCTGCGCGTGGCCCTGGAAACCGCCTATCAGATGGCCGAGACCCGTATATGACCGAGCATTACCAACACCGGGCGCGCAAGCGCTTCGGGCAAAACTTCCTGCACGACGCTGGCGTGATCGACCGCATCCTGCGCTCCATCCATGCCAAGCCCGAAGACCGTCTGCTGGAAATCGGCCCGGGCCAGGGCGCACTGACCCAAGGCCTGCTGGCCAGCGGCGCGCAACTGGATGTGGTTGAGCTCGATAAAGACCTGATCCCGATCCTCAATCAGCAGTTTGGCGGCAAGTCCAACTTCATCCTGCACCAGGGCGATGCGCTGAAGTTCGACTTCACCAGCCTCAATGCCGCGCCCAACAGCCTGCGGGTGGTGGGCAACCTGCCGTACAACATCTCCACGCCGCTGATCTTCCACCTGCTGAACAACGCAGGGATCATCCGCGACATGCACTTCATGCTGCAGAAAGAAGTGGTTGAGCGCTTGGCCGCCGGCCCTGGCGGCGGCGATTGGGGCCGCCTGTCGATCATGGTTCAGTACCACTGCCGCGTCGAACACCTGTTCAATGTTGGCCCGGGCGCGTTCAACCCGCCGCCGAAGGTCGATTCGGCCATCGTGCGCCTGGTGCCTCACGCCGTGCTGCCGCACCCGGCCAAGGATCACAAACTGTTGGAGCGCGTCGTGCGCGAAGCCTTCAACCAGCGCCGCAAGACCCTGCGCAATACGCTCAAAGCGCTGTTGAGCAACGCCGAGATCGAAGCCGCTGGCGTCGACGGCAGCCTGCGCCCGGAACAACTGGACCTGGCCGCATTCGTGCGCCTGGCCGACCAGCTTGCGATCCAGCCGCCGCCCGTCGCGGACTGAAGCCCGCCCTGCACCAGGCCCGACAGCATGTCTGGCCTAGTGCCCGCCTCTTGGCCTAGACTGATCCGCATCTGCTGTCCTCCGCTTTTGCTTTTAAGGCCTCTTGCATGTCCGATCCTCGCTACCAGATCGACGTCAGCGTCGTTACCCGCTTCCTGGCGGACCAATCGCAACCTGAACACAACCGTTTCGCCTTTGCCTACACCATCACGGTGAAAAACAACGGGCTGGTGCCGGCCAAGCTGCTGTCACGCCACTGGGTGATCACCGACGGTGACGGTCAAGTGGAGGAGGTGCGGGGTGCCGGCGTGGTCGGCCAGCAACCGCTGATCGATATCGGCGCCAGCCATACCTACAGCAGCGGCACGGTGATGACGTCCAAGGTCGGCACCATGCAAGGCTCGTATCAGATGAAGGCCACTGACGGCAAACTGTTCGACGCGATCATCAAGCCATTTCGCCTGGCCGTGCCCGGAGCCTTGCACTGATGGCAACCTATGCGGTCGGCGACCTGCAAGGCTGCCTGCAACCCCTCAAGTGCCTGCTCGAACGCGTGGCCTTCGACCCAGCGAACGATCGCCTGTGGCTGGTAGGCGACCTGGTCAATCGTGGCCCCGAGTCCCTGGAGACCCTGCGCTACTTATATGGCCTGCGCGATTCCCTGGTGTGCGTACTGGGCAACCACGACCTGCACCTGCTCGCTGCCGGCAGTAACATCGAGCGTCTGAAAAAGGCCGATACCCTGCGGGAGATCCTCGAGGCCCCGGATCGCACCGACTTGCTGGACTGGCTGCGCCGGCAAAAGATCATGCACTACGACGAACAGCGCGACATGGTGCTGGTCCATGCCGGCATTCCACCGCAGTGGACGCTGAAAAAAGCCCTCAAGTGCGCCGCCGAAGTCGAAAGCGCCCTGGCCGATGACAACCTGTACATCGCCTATCTCGACGGCATGTACGGCAATGAACCGGTGAAATGGGACAACGACCTGACGGGCGTCGCCCGCCTGCGCGTGATCACCAACTATTTCACACGCATGCGCTTCTGCACCGCCGACGGCAAACTGGACCTCAAGAGCAAGGAAGGCGCCGACACCGCGCTGCCCGGCTACAAACCGTGGTTCGCCCACAAGGAACGCAAGACCCGCGACACGAAGATTATCTTCGGTCACTGGGCGGCCCTCGAAGGCAAATGCGATGAACCCGGCGTGTTCGCCCTCGACACCGGCTGCGTGTGGGGCGGCGCCATGACCCTGATGAACATCGACACCGGCGAGCGCCTGAGCTGCCAGTGCCCTTCCCCTCTTCCCGTGACCCCGTCGGTTGCCGCGAAGCGCTAGACGCCGCTTGCAGCCAAACCCAAGGAGCCCGCCATGAGCGAATTCAAACGTATCCCACCCGAACAAGCCCAGGCCCTGCGCGCACAAGGCGCGGTGGTGGTGGATATTCGTGATCCGCAGGCCTACGCCCTGAACCACATCAAAGGCGCCCGGCACCTGGACAACCACAACATCGCCGATTTCATCCGCGCCGCCGACCTCGACGCGCCGGTGATCGTGGCCTGCTATCACGGCAATTCCAGCCAGAGCGCGGCCGCCTATCTGATCAGCCAGGGCTTCTCCGACGTCTACAGTCTGGACGGCGGCTTTGAGCTGTGGCGTACGACCTATCCTGCAGAAATTGCCTCCGGCGATTCGCAATAATTTTTTTCACACCCCGCCACCCCGCGTGACGCTTGGGCTTGCGCCGTTTCTGACGAACGGCGCACCCAAACTAATTGCGTATCCCTCCTTTACCTCGCGGATTCCGAACTATCCTTAAGCGCAGGCCATCCGAATCAGGGGAGAGCCGGTACACCGGCGTGCGGGTCATCGGTAGCGTTTCAGGGTGTTCTGGGGGGAAAACGGCCATTGGCGTTCGTCAATGACTGCCAGCATCGACTGATTGATCCGGCGTCGGCTCCACGTATCGAGCGAGGTGACGACGTCATGAGTATTTTTAGCCACTTCCAACAACGCTTCGAGTCCACGCAGCAGGAAGAACTCACACTGCAAGAGTATCTCGACCTGTGCAAGCGTGACCGCAGCACCTACGCGTCTGCCGCCGAGCGTTTGTTACTGGCGATTGGCGAGCCGCAGTTGGTGGACACCTCCAACAATTCGCGTCTGTCGCGAATCTTCTCGAACAAGGTGATCCGCCGCTATCCGGCCTTTGAAGACTTCCACGGCATGGAAGAATGCATCGACCAGATCGTCTCCTACTTCCGGCACGCCGCCCAAGGCCTGGAAGAGAAGAAACAAATCCTCTACCTGCTCGGCCCGGTTGGCGGCGGTAAATCGTCCCTGGCCGAAAAGCTCAAACAACTGATCGAGAAAGTGCCCTTCTACGCCATCAAGGGTTCGCCGGTCTTCGAGTCGCCCCTGGGCCTGTTCAACGCCACGGAAGATGGCGCGATCCTCGAAGAAGACTTCGGCATCCCACGGCGCTACCTCAACACCATCATGTCGCCCTGGGCCACCAAGCGCCTGGCCGAGTTCGGCGGTGACATCAGCCAGTTCCGCGTGGTGAAACTCTACCCGTCGATCCTCAACCAGATCGGCGTGGCCAAGACCGAGCCGGGCGATGAGAACAACCAGGACATCTCGGCGCTGGTGGGCAAAGTCGATATCCGCAAACTGGAAGAATTCCCACAAAACGACGCCGACGCCTACAGCTACTCGGGCGCACTGTGCCGGGCCAACCAGGGCCTGATGGAATTCGTGGAGATGTTCAAGGCTCCGATCAAGGTCCTGCACCCACTGCTCACCGCCACCCAGGAAGGCAACTACAACAGTACCGAAGGCCTCGGCGCGATTCCGTTCACCGGGATCCTGCTGGCCCACTCCAACGAATCGGAATGGCACACCTTCCGCAACAACAAGAACAACGAAGCCTTCATCGACCGGATCTACATCGTCAAGGTGCCGTACTGCCTGCGGGTCAGCGATGAAATCAAGATCTACGACAAGCTGCTGTTCAACAGCTCCCTGGCCAAGGCCCATTGCGCGCCCGACACCTTGAAGATGCTCGCGCAATTCACCGTGCTATCGCGCCTCAAGGAGCCGGAGAACTCGAATATCTATTCGAAGATGCGCGTGTACGACGGCGAAAACCTCAAGGACACCGATCCCAAGGCCAAGTCGATCCAGGAATACCGCGACACCGCCGGCGTGGACGAGGGCATGAACGGCCTGTCGACGCGCTTCGCGTTCAAGATCCTGTCCAAGGTGTTTAACTTCGACCCTCACGAGATCGCCGCCAACCCGGTCCACTTGCTCTATGTGCTGGAGCAGCAGATCGAACAGGAACAATTCCAGGCCGAAACCCGCGAACGCTACCTGCGCTTCCTCAAGGAATACCTGGCGCCGCGCTATATCGAGTTCATCGGCAAGGAAATCCAGACTGCGTACCTGGAATCCTACAGCGAGTACGGCCAGAACATCTTCGACCGCTACGTGCTGTATGCCGACTTCTGGATTCAGGACCAGGAATACCGCGATCCGGAAACCGGCGAAATCCTCAACCGCGTAGCCCTCAACGAGGAACTGGAAAAGATCGAAAAACCCGCCGGCATCAGCAATCCGAAGGATTTCCGCAACGAAATCGTCAACTTCGTGCTGCGCGCCCGCGCCAACAACAACGGCAAGAACCCCACTTGGCTCAGCTACGAGAAGCTGCGGGTGGTCATCGAGAAGAAAATGTTCTCCAACACCGAGGATCTGCTGCCGGTCATCAGCTTCAACGCCAAGGCCAGCAAGGAGGATCAGCAAAAACACAACGACTTCGTTACACGGATGGTCGAGCGTGGCTACACCGACAAACAGGTACGTTTGCTCTCCGAGTGGTATCTGCGGGTGCGCAAATCGCAGTAAGGCAGCGACGGGCGTGTACTGCCGGGCCCATGGTCTGGCAGTCGACCGCTTGTCTCTAAGCTTCCAGCTCGCGGCTTGAAGCTTGTAACGTGAAGCTGCCCGGAGGGCTCCCCATGAGCTATGTGATCGACCGACGCCTCAATGGCAAGAACAAGAGCACGGTAAACCGTCAACGTTTCCTGCGGCGTTACCGTGACCACATCAAAAAGGCCGTTGAAGAGGCCGTCAGCCGCCGTTCCATCACCGACATGGAGCATGGCGAACAGATCAGCATTCCCGGACGGGACATCGACGAACCGGTGCTGCACCACGGCCGGGGTGGCAAGCAGACTGTCGTGCATCCGGGCAACAAGGAGTTCACCACCGGCGAACACATCCAGCGCCCCCAAGGCGGTGGCGGCGGCAAAGGCCCCGGCAAGGCGGGTAACTCCGGCGAAGGCATGGATGAGTTCGTGTTCCAGATCACCCAGGAAGAATTCCTCGAATTCATGTTCGAAGACCTCGAACTGCCCAACCTGGTCAAGCGCAACCTGACCGGCACCGACACGTTCAAGACCGTGCGCGCCGGGATCAGCAACGAAGGCAACCCTTCCCGGATCAACATCATCCGCACCCTGCGTTCGGCACACGCCCGGCGCATCGCCCTGTCCGGCAGCAGCCGCGCCAAATTGAAGGAGGCCAAGGAAGAGTTGGCGCGCTTGAAACGCGAAGAACCGGACAACTTCGGCGATATCCAGGAAATCGAGACAGAAATCGAGAAGCTCAGCGCGCGCATTCACCGCGTGCCGTTCCTCGACACCTTCGACTTGAAATACAACCTGTTGGTCAAACAACCCAACCCAAGCTCCAAGGCAGTGATGTTCTGCCTGATGGACGTGTCCGGCTCCATGACCCAGGCCACCAAAGACATCGCCAAGCGCTTTTTCATCCTGCTGTACCTGTTCCTCAAGCGCAACTACGACAAGATCGATGTGGTATTCATCCGCCACCACACCAGCGCCCGGGAAGTCGATGAGGAGGAATTCTTCTATTCACGGGAAACCGGCGGCACCATCGTCTCCAGCGCGTTGAAACTGATGCAGGAAATCATGGCCGAGCGCTACCCGGCCAACGACTGGAACATCTATGCGGCGCAGGCCTCCGACGGCGACAACTGGAATGACGATTCGCCGATCTGCCGCGACATCTTGATCAACCAGATCATGCCATTCGTGCAGTACTACACTTATGTCGAGATCACCCCCCGTGAGCACCAGGCGCTGTGGTTCGAATACGAGCGCATCGGCGAAGCCTTCGCCGACACGTTCGCCCAACAGCAATTGGTCTCGGCCGGCGATATCTATCCGGTCTTCCGTGAACTCTTCCAGCGCAGGTTAGTGACATGACCGCCAAAGAGCATAAACGCCAACCCATTTCCACGGGGTCTGAGTGGACCTTTGAACTGATCCAGGCCTACGACCGGGAAATCAGCCGCATCGCGGCCGGTTATGCCCTGGACACCTACCCCAACCAGATCGAAGTGATCACCGCCGAACAGATGATGGATGCCTACGCTTCGGTAGGCATGCCCCTGGGTTACCACCATTGGTCCTACGGCAAACACTTCCTCAGCACCGAAAAGTCCTACAGCCGCGGCCAGATGGGTCTGGCCTACGAGATCGTGATCAACTCCGACCCTTGCATCGCCTACCTGATGGAAGAAAACACCATCTGCATGCAGGCGCTGGTGGTGGCTCATGCCTGCTACGGGCATAACAGTTTCTTCAAGGGCAACTACCTGTTTCGCACCTGGACCGACGCGAGCTCGATCATCGACTATCTGGTGTTCGCCAAGCAGTACATCATGCAGTGCGAGGAGCGCCACGGCATCGATGCGGTGGAAGACTTGCTCGACTCCTGCCATGCCCTGATGAACTACGGCGTCGATCGCTACAAACGCCCGTATCCGATTTCCGCCGAAGAAGAACGCCTGCGCCAGAAGGAGCGCGAGGAACACCTGCAGAAGCAGATCAACGACCTGTGGCGCACCATTCCCAAACGCGCCGATAAAAACAGCGACAAGGACAATGCGCGCTTCCCCGCCGAACCTCAGGAAAACATCCTGTATTTCCTGGAAAAGCACGCGCCCCTGCTGGAGCCGTGGCAACGGGAAATCGTGCGTATCGTGCGCAAGATCGCCCAGTACTTTTACCCACAGCGCCAGACCCAGGTGATGAACGAAGGCTGGGCGACGTTCTGGCACTACACCCTGATAAACGACCTGTACGACGAAGGCCTGGTCACTGACGGCTTCATGATGGAGTTCCTCACTTCCCACACCAGCGTGGTGTTCCAACCCGGCTTCGACAGCCCGTACTACAGCGGCATCAACCCGTATGCGCTGGGCTTTGCGATGTACCGCGACATCCGGCGCATGTGCGAAAACCCCACTGAGGAAGACCGCCACTGGTTCCCGGAAATCGCCGGCACCGACTGGCTTTCCACCATCAAGTTCGCCATGAGCAGCTTCAAGGACGAGAGCTTCATCCTGCAGTACCTGTCGCCCAAGGTGATTCGCGACCTCAAGCTGTTCAGCATCCTCGATGACGACCTCAAGGACGACCTGGTGGTGCCGGCCATCCACGACGAGCCCGGCTACCGCACCATTCGCGAAACCCTGGCGGCGCAGTACAACCTGGGCAACCGCGAGCCCAACGTGCAGATCTACAGCATCGACGTGCGCGGCGACCGCTCGCTGACCCTGCGTCACCAGCAGCACGACCGCAAACCCCTGGGCGACTCCACCGAGGAAGTACTCAAGCACCTGCATCGGCTGTGGGGGTTCGACATCCACCTGGAAACCCTGCAGGGCGATCAGGTGATGAAAACCCACCACGTCCCCCCACGCAGCGATCACAACGATAACGACTACGGCCGCCTGGACCTGGCCGTCGTTCATCTCTGAAACGGCAAAGCCTCCATTGGCCGGGCACAGGCGTTATCCTGTGCGGCTAATGGAGGCTTTTTCATGAAAATCTACAAAGTCGGCGGCGCGGTGCGTGACCGCCTTCTGGGCATCAAGGTCACCGATATCGACCGTGTCGTCGTCGGTGCAACGGCCGAGGAAATGCTCGCCAAGGGCTATAAACCGGTGGGCGCGGACTTCCCGGTATTCCTCGACCCGAAAAACGGCGACGAGTACGCCCTCGCCCGTACCGAGCGCAAGAGTGGCCGGGGCTATGGCGGCTTTGTGTTTCACGCCAGCCCCGACGTCACGCTGGAAGAAGACCTGATCCGCCGCGACCTGACCATCAACGCCATGGCAGAGGACGACGACGGCAGGCTGACCGACCCCTATCACGGCCAGCGCGACCTTGAAGCCCGCATTTTACGCCACGTTTCCCCGGCGTTCGCCGAAGATCCCCTGCGCGTATTGCGGGTTGCGCGCTTTGCTGCGCGCTACGCCCACCTGGGTTTTACAGTGGCGCCGCAAACCCTGGACCTGATGCGTCAACTCAGCGAATCCGGTGAACTCGAAGCCCTGACGCCGGAGCGCAGCTGGAAGGAAATTTCCCGTGCCCTGATGGAAGATCAGCCCCAGGTATTCATCCAGGTGCTGCGCGATTGCGCCGCACTGAACACCTTGATGCCGGAAGTCGATGCCCTGTTCGGCGTGCCGCAGCCCGCAGCCCATCACCCCGAGATCGACAGCGGCGTTCACACCTTGAGCGTGCTCGAACAGGCCGCTTTGCATCACCAGCCGCTGACAGTACGCTGGGCCTGCCTGCTGCATGACGTCGGCAAAGGCCTGACGCCTGTGGATAAGTTGCCACAGCATATTGCCCATGAGCAGCGCGGCCTGAAGCTGATCAAGGCGGTCAATGAACGCTTCAAGGCGCCGAGGGACTGCCAGGAACTGGCGCTGTTGGTGGGCCAATACCACACCCATGGCCATCGTGCCCTGGAGCTTAAAGCCTCGACATTGCTGGAATTGCTGCAGAGTTTTGACGTTTACCGGCGGCCGCAGCGCTTTGAAGAGTTCGTGGTCGCCTGCGAAATGGACGCCCGCGGCCGCAAGGGCTTGGAACAACGCAGTTATCCACAGGCAGATTATTTGCGCGGCGCCGCAAAGGCCGCGCGCGAGGTCGCGGTGGCGCCGTTGCTGGAGAAGGGTTTCAAGGGCCCCGAACTGGGCGAGGCCCTGAAGCGCGAACGGCTCAAGACCTTGAAAGCCTACAAGGAACAGCACGCCCTATAGCAGCGCGCTCGGCGTCAGTTGCTGGCCCCGCCATTCGAATCCGACGGGCGCCAGCACCTGATCGATCTGTGCATCCCGCCACAGCTCAGCCAGCGTCTTGCCCACTTCAGGGTGTACACGATCTGGCGCCATCATCGACAACGGCCACAGCACGAAGGCGTTTTTCAGGATTTCTGCACGCGGCAGGATCAGGCCATCGAAGTTGCCCACCAGATCGCCGTACAGCAGCACGTCGATATCCAGCGGCAGGCCCTTGCGATCCGGCGCGTAACGGCCATTGTCGGCCTCGATGGATTTCAGCCGGCGATCCAGCTCCATCAACGACAGGTCGGTATAGGCCGACACCACCAGATTGAAGAACAGCCCGCTCTTGATGCCCACCGGCTGGCTCTCGAACACCGCCGAGCAGCGCATGTCGATCAAGAAGCCCGCGAGTGCATCCAGGCCCGCGCACAGATGGGGCTCGCGCTCGATATTGCTGCCAAGACCAAGGTAAACCTGAGTTAGCGACATCCGCGCTCGATCTCCACGCCCACGCCCTTGGCGGCCGGCACGGCCCCCGGCTTGGTCAACTTGAGGTGCAGCCAGGGAATCTGGAACTCGCTCATCAGCACTTCGGCCAGACGCTCGGCAAAGGTTTCCACCAACTGGTACTGCGACTGCTCGGCAAAGGCCTGGATACGCGCGGACACACTGGCGTAATCCAGTGCCAGGGTGAGGTCGTCACCCGCAGCGGCCGGGCGGTTGTCCCAGGCGAAACTCAGGTCCAGGCGCAAGCATTGCTTGATGCCGCGCTCCCAGTCGTAGGCCCCGATCACGGTGTCGACTTCCAGGCCTTCGATAAACACTCTGTCCAAGCTCTTCTCCGCAGCACGACAAGGGCGCGATGCCCCGTTAGAATCAGGGCGTCCTCGCCCGGAATAGTTAGCATGTTTTGGTCACTGGCGATTTTCGCCTACCTGCTCGGCTCGCTGTCCTTCGCCATTTTGCTCAGCCGCCTGACGGGAAATCCCGACCCGCGAATGGGTGGCTCAGGCAATGCCGGCGCCACCAACATGCTGCGCCTGGCCGGCAAGAAGCTCGCCGTGCTGACGCTGCTGGGCGACGTGTGCAAGGGCCTGTTGCCCGTACTGATCGCCAGCCTCGCCGGCCTTAACCTGCAACAGCAAGCCTGGGTTGGCGTGTGCGCCGTCCTCGGCCATCTGTTTCCGTTGTACTTTCGTTTTCGCGGCGGCAAGGGTGTCGCCACGGCGGCCGGCATGCTGCTGGGGATCTACCCTCCGGCGGCGCTGCTGGCCATGCTCGCCTGGCTGCTGACCTTCTACCTGACCCGCACCAGCTCGCTGGCCGCGCTGATCGCCACGCCGCTCACCCTGCCGTTGCTGGCCTGGCAGGAACCGGCGGCGCTGTTGCCGATGAGTGTGCTGACCCTGCTGATCGTCTGGCGCCATCGCGGCAATTTACGCGACCTGTTTGCCGGGCGCGAACGGCATTTTTAAATCCGGCCGATGAATTCCGCTCACCTTGAGCGCCTACAACGGTGACAACTGCTCCATCGGCCAGCGTGCCTGCACGCTGATCGCCAGGCTTTCGTGCTGCCCGGCCTGCAGGCGCTGGCAACCGGCATAAGCGATCATCGCGCCGTTGTCGGTGCAGAATTCAGGGCGCGCATAGAACACATCGCCCTTCATGTCGCCGAGCATTTTTTCCAGGGATGCGCGCAAGGCCTTGTTGGCGCTGACGCCGCCTGCGATCACCAGGCGCTGCATGCCCGCCTGTTTCAGGGCGCGCTTGCACTTGATGGTCAAAGTCTCCACCACAGCCTGCTGGAACGCCAGTGCGATGTCGCAACGGGCTTGCTCACTGTCGTCCCCGGCGCTGACGCTGTGCTGCCAGGTATTCAGGGCAGAGGTCTTCAAACCGCTGAAGCTGAACATCAGCCCCGGGCGATCACACATCGGACGCGGGAAGGTATAGCGACCGGCGACGCCTTTTTCGGCCAGGCGCGCGATTTCCGGACCGCCGGGATAATTGAGACCCATCATCTTCGCGGTCTTGTCGAACGCCTCACCGGCGGCATCGTCCAGCGACTCGCCCAATAGCGTGTATTGACCGATCCCATCGACCTGAACCAGCTGCGTATGGCCACCCGAAACCAACAAAGCGACGAACGGGAACTGCGGCGGTGTTTTTTCCAGCATCGGCGCCAGCAAATGGCCTTCCATATGGTGTACGCCGAGGGCCGGAATGTCCCAGGCAAATGCCAGCGCTTGGGCGCAAGAAGCCCCAACCAGCAGGGCTCCGACCAATCCGGGGCCGGCGGTGTAGGCGATCGCATCGATCTCGGTCGGCACGCAGCCGGCCTCGTCCAGCACCTGCCGAATCAACGGCAGCATGCGTTTGACGTGATCACGGCTGGCAAGCTCCGGCACCACGCCGCCATAGGCGCGATGCAAGTCGATCTGACTGAACAGCGCATCGGCCAAAAGCCCGCGTTCACTGTCGTAAAGTGCGACACCGGTTTCGTCGCAGGAGGTTTCAAGTCCCAGTACTAGCATGGGTTTGCGCCTTGTAGAGGCTGAATTCGAAGGCGCGCATAATAGTCGCCACTCCCCCTCCCGACTAGCGGTTTTCGATCAGAGGCTTTGCATTCCTGGCAATGAGGGGTTAACATCCGCAACCCTTAAAAACCGACGACCTCAGCCGCGAATTTTTTGCGACGAGAACGTTGATTCCCGGTAATGAAAGAAGGTAGCTCTGGATGCCAGCCGTCAAAGTAAAAGAGAACGAACCCTTCGACGTAGCTCTGCGTCGTTTCAAGCGCTCCTGCGAAAAAGCCGGTGTTCTGGCTGAAGTTCGTAGCCGCGAATTTTACGAGAAGCCAACTTCTGAGCGTAAGCGTAAAGCAGCAGCCGCTGTTAAGCGTCACGCCAAGAAAGTTCAGCGCGAGCAGCGCCGCGCCGTTCGTCTGTACTAATACACAGACGTTCGTAGCAAGCTTCTGCCAAGCCCGGCCCTAAGCCGGGCTGTTGGCATTTGCGGATATCGCTTGATGCTTCACCGTCGACGCCGCCCATGCGACCGAGACACTGCTTCACACGTCAGGACTGGCTCTTCTGCCAGCGGTGCGCGTCTCTTCTGACGAGTCTAACAAGGCTACTGACGAGCACACTTATTTCTTCAAGCAGACGATCGACTGTGTCGGCTGTGCCCATCGATGCGCTTCCGAGGCCCGCCATTGGCCAAGACCGGACGCCGGGGCAACATTTCTTCGCCGAACAGACTGAGTAGAAATTAACGTCAGTGGATGTTCGGCAGATACACTTCCTGACAGCCCAAGCAGACGATTGATGGTCGAGCCATACGATACGTGCGCTTGAGCACTTCACGGGCCCTCATTTCCACGCAGTGATGACGAGAACGCCATGGCCGGGCTGATTCCCCAGAGCTTTATTGACGACCTTCTGAACCGCACCGACATCGTCGATGTAGTCAGCTCGCGCCTGCAAATGAAGAAGGCGGGCAAGAACTACACCGCCTGCTGCCCGTTCCACAAGGAAAAGACCCCGTCGTTCAGCGTCAGCCCCGACAAGCAGTTCTACTACTGTTTCGGCTGCGGCGCGGGCGGCAACGCCCTCGGCTTTATCATGGACCACGACAACCTGGACTTCCCCCAGGCCGTCGAGGAACTGGCCAAAGCCGCCGGCATGGAAATCCCCCGCGAAGAAAGCGGCCGCCCGCACAAACCGCGGCAACCCACCGATTCGCCGCTGTACCCGCTGCTGACCGCCGCCGCCGACTTTTATCGCCAGGCGCTCAAGAGCCATCCGCAGCGCAAGGCCGCCGTCGACTACCTCAAGGGGCGCGGCCTCACCGGCGAAATCGCCCGCGACTTCGGCCTGGGCTTCGCCCCGCCGGGCTGGGACAACCTGTACAAACACCTGAGCAGCGACACCCTCCAGCAAAAAGCCATGATCGACGCCGGCCTGCTGGTGGAAAACGCCGAGACCGGCAAGCGCTACGACCGCTTCCGCGACCGCGTGATGTTCCCGATCCGCGACAGCCGTGGCCGGATCATCGCCTTCGGCGGCCGGGTGCTCGGGGACGACAAGCCCAAGTACCTCAACTCGCCGGAAACCGCAGTGTTTCACAAGGGCCAGGAACTCTACGGCCTGTTCGAAGCGCGCAAGAACAACCGCAACCTCGACGAAATCATCGTGGTTGAAGGCTATATGGACGTGATCGCCCTCGCCCAGCAAGGCCTGCGCAATGCCGTGGCGACCCTGGGCACCGCCACCAGCGAAGAACACTTGAAGCGCCTGTTCCGCGTAGTGCCCAGCGTGCTGTTCTGCTTCGACGGCGACCAGGCCGGCCGCAACGCTGCCTGGCGCGCCCTCGAAGCCACGCTGCCGTGCCTGCAGGACGGGCGCCGCGCACGCTTCTTGTTCCTGCCCGAAGGCGAAGACCCGGACACCCTGGTCCGCTCCGAAGGCACCGACGCCTTCCGCGCGCGCATCAACCAGCATGCGCAGCCGCTGGCGGACTATTTCTTCCAGCAACTGACCGAAGAAGCCGACCCACGCTCCCTCGAAGGCAAGGCGCACATGGCCACCCTCGCGGCGCCGCTGATCGACAAAGTGCCGGGCGCGAACCTGCGCACCCTGATGCGTCACCGCCTGCTGGAAATCACCGGACTGAGCGGCGAAGCGGTCAGCCAGCTGGTCCACAGCGCACCGCAAGATGCGCCGCCGACCTACGACCCAGGCATGGATTACGACGCCATGCCGGACTATTCCGACTTCCACCAACCGCAGGAGGCCTACACGCCCCAGCAGGAGTGGACACCGAAAAAGCCCGGCGCCGGCGGCAAGAAATGGGACAAGAAGCCCTGGAACAAAAACGGCAAGCGTGGTGACCGCGACGAGGCCTACGCCCCGCGCACCCCGGTGGCCGTAGAGGCGCCGACGCTGATTGCCCTGCGCACGCTCATCCACCATCCGCAATTGGCGGGCAAGGTCGAGAGTGCCGAGCACTTTGCCAACGAGAGCAATACCTATGCCCAGGTACTGATCGCGCTGATCGAGGCGGTGCAGAAAAATCCTAAGCTAAACTCCATTCAGCTGATGGCTCGCTGGCATGGCACCGAACAAGGGCGGTTGTTGAAAGCACTCGCGGAAAAGGAGTGGCTAATTGACGGCGATAACCTTGAACAACAGTTTTTAGACACCATTACTAGGTTATCCGCGGGTCAGCACACGCAGACCCTCGATGAACTCATCAAGAGAGCGAGGCAGCCGGGATTATCGGCTGAAGAGCAAATTCAGATAGCAAAACAGATGCGTGACCTCTTAAAACAGAATGTTTCCGCATCAAACCCGACCTCAGCTGGCGCGTGAGGTCATAGCTCGGGTATAATCCTCGGCTTGTTTTTTGCCCGCCAAGACCTTCAGTGGATAGGGTGTTATGTCCGGAAAAGCGCAACAGCAGTCTCGTATCAAAGAGTTGATCACCCTGGGTCGTGAGCAGAAGTATCTGACTTACGCAGAGGTCAACGATCACCTGCCTGAGGATATTTCAGATCCAGAGCAGGTGGAAGACATCATCCGCATGATCAACGACATGGGGATCCCCGTACACGAGAGTGCTCCGGATGCGGACGCCCTTATGTTGGCCGACGCCGATACCGACGAGGCAGCCGCTGAAGAAGCCGCTGCCGCGTTGGCCGCGGTGGAGACCGACATCGGTCGCACGACTGACCCTGTACGCATGTATATGCGTGAAATGGGTACCGTCGAGTTGCTGACACGCGAAGGCGAAATTGAAATCGCCAAGCGTATTGAAGAGGGTATCCGTGAAGTGATGGGCGCAATTGCGCACTTCCCTGGCACGGTTGACCACATTCTCTCCGAGTACACTCGCGTCACCACCGAAGGTGGCCGCCTGTCCGACGTCCTGAGCGGTTATATCGACCCGGACGACGGCATTGCGCCACCTGCTGCCGAAGTGCCGCCGCCTGTCGACCCGAAAGCCGTGAAAGCGGACGACGATGCCGAAGACGACGATGCCGAAGCCAGCACCGACGACGAAGATGAAGTCGAAAGCGGTCCAGACCCGATCATCGCTGCCCAGCGTTTCGGTGCGGTTTCCGATCAAATGGAAATCACCCGCAAGGCCCTGAAAAAGCACGGTCGCTCCAACAAGCTGGCAATTGCCGAGCTGGTGGCGCTGGCTGAGCTGTTCATGCCGATCAAGCTGGTGCCGAAGCAATTCGAAGGCCTGGTCGAGCGTGTTCGTAGCGCCCTTGAGCGTCTGCGCGCACAAGAGCGGGCGATCATGCAGCTCTGTGTGCGTGATGCGCGCATGCCGCGTACCGACTTCCTGCGCCAGTTCCCGGGCAACGAAGTTGACGAAAGCTGGACCGACGCTCTGGCCAAGGGCAAGGCGAAATACGCCGAAGCCATTGGTCGCCTGCAGCCCGATATCATTCGTTGCCAGCAGAAGCTGACCGCACTTCAGACCGAAACCGGTCTGACGATTGCCGAGATCAAGGACATCAACCGTCGCATGTCGATCGGTGAGGCCAAGGCCCGCCGCGCGAAGAAAGAGATGGTTGAAGCGAACTTGCGTCTGGTGATCTCCATTGCCAAGAAGTACACCAACCGTGGCCTGCAATTCCTCGATCTGATCCAGGAAGGCAACATCGGCTTGATGAAGGCGGTGGACAAGTTCGAATACCGTCGCGGCTACAAGTTCTCGACTTATGCCACCTGGTGGATCCGTCAGGCGATCACTCGCTCGATCGCCGACCAGGCCCGCACCATCCGTATTCCGGTGCACATGATCGAGACGATCAACAAGCTCAACCGTATTTCCCGGCA
>Ga0067045_1003004_pt1 | contig 51355 bp, 50 predicted proteins | sample TerdegcTABiofilm_FD_59184 | JGI IMG/M metagenome (GOLD analysis project Ga0067045, IMG submission 59184) | Combined Assembly of (Gp0054472, Gp0054536) Wastewater bioreactor microbial communities from Singapore -Terephthalate degrading...
CGAGCACTTTGCCAGATGGCTCAGATGGGTCAATTTCGTGAGCACTCAGGCAGGTGGGTCAGTTTTCCGGAGCACAGGTGGGTCAATTTTCGAGAGCGTCAAAGGGAAACGGGAAAGGGGTTTTTCCCCTGGGGACAGGCAAAGAGAAAAAAGAATGTCGGGCGGAAAAAAAACCTTGACAGGGGAAGAAGCGTCGAGTAGCCTTATTGCTAATGAGACACGTTAGCGATAAGGAACCCTCCACATGGAGCAGAAGACCGCTCGTAGGATGACTAGGCAACGGCAGGTCATTTTGGAACAGTTGCGCAAAGTAACTTCTCATCCCACTGCCGATCAGCTTCACCAAATGGTCCGGCGGCGACTTCCGGGCATCAGTATCGCCACGGTGTATCGGAATCTCGAGCTCCTGGCTGAAGAAGGCCACGTACTGAAGCTCGATGTTGCCGGCACCCAGAGGCGCTTTGACGGAACCCCGACGCCTCACTACCACATCCGCTGCATCCGTTGCGGCAGGGTGGACGACGTTCACATGGAGGCTGTTCCCAACCTCGATGAGAAGGCGGGACATGCCTGTGGGTATGAGGTCCTGTCTCATTCGGTGGAATTTGCGGGCATATGCCCGGAATGTTCGGGAGGGTGAAGTCGGAAAACTGGTCGGCACCTTTTTGAAGCATCATCAGTAACCAAAAGAAAGGAGAAGGTAAGCATCATGTCGAAATCTGAGAGTTTTCTGAAAGAGGCGTTTGCGGGAGAATCACAGGCTAATCGTAAGTATTTGGCTTTCGCCGCACAGGCTGACAAGGAAGGGTATCCGCAGGTTGCGCGACTTTTCAGAGCAGCAGCGGAAGCGGAGACCATTCACGCGCACAACCATCTGAGGGCCCTCAACGGAATCGGTACCACGGCAGAGAACCTCAAGGCCGCTATTGCCGGCGAAACCCATGAATTCGAACACATGTACCCTGAGATGATCGAGGCTGCCAAGGCTGAGGGAAACAAGACGGCCCTGAGGACCTTTGAGTACGCCAATGAGGTGGAGAAGATTCACGCTGCTCTGTACGAGAAGCTCTTGGCTTCTTTGGGGTCAGCTCAGGCCGACGCGCCGTACTATGTCTGTCCCATCTGCGGATACACGGCAGAAGGTAGCGCTCCTGACAAGTGTCCAGTCTGCAACGCAAAAGGAAGCACATTCAAGAGAATCGACTAAAAGTGCCGCTGGTGCAGGAGGTATACCGCCATGGACGCGCTGATGCTGTCACGCTTACAGTTTGCGGTGGCGACGTATTTTCACTTTCTGTTCGTGCCCTTGACGCTGGGTCTCTCTCTGCTCGTCGCGATCATGGAGACCCAGTTCGTTCGCAAGGGCGACGAGGAATACAGGAGAATGGCAAAATTCTGGGGAAAGCTGTTCCTCATCAATTTTGTCCTGGGTGTGGTAACAGGAATAACGCTTGAATTCCAGTTTGGTACCAACTGGTCGCGATATTCCAAATATGTGGGAGATATCTTCGGCTCTATCTTAGCCATAGAAGCGACAACGTCATTTTTCCTCGAATCTACCCTTATCGGGGTATGGGCGTTTGGGTGGAAGAAGCTGTCCCCAAGGGCTCACGCGACCTGCATCTGGCTGGTCGCTCTTGCTTCCAATCTGTCAGCGTACTGGATTCTCGCCGCCAACTCCTGGATGCAGCATCCCGTGGGGTATGTTATCCGTAACGGCCGTGCGGAACTGACCGACTTCTGGGCGGTCGTGACACAGCCATACGCCATATTCATGTTTCTCCACGTGATATTAGCCGCTTACGTCCTCACCGGTTTCTTCGTGATGGGTGTGAGCGCTTTTCATCTGTTGCGATCGAGGGATCGGTCCTTCTTTAAGCGATCGTTCCGGATGGCCTCCACATTTGCTGTCATTTCTGCTCTAGGGGTTATCGTTATTGGAGACCTGCAGGGCAAGGAAATGATGAAAGCACAGCCTGCCAAGGCAGCCGCTGCCGAGGCTGTATGGGAAACGACCAAGGGCGCTCCCCTGTATCTGTTCTCAATTCCCGACGAGACGAATGAGCGTAACGCCTTGGAGCTCTTTGGGATACCCAAGCTCTTGAGCTGGGTTGCTCTGGGTGACGCTAATGGGGTGTACAAGGGTCTGAAGGACTGGCCTAAGGAGGAAAGGCCTCCCGTTGCAGTGACCTTCTGGTCGTTTCGATTGATGCTGGGGTTGGGACTTTTCTTTGCCGTGGTCTCGGTCCTGGCATGGCTCAAACGCAACGACCCTGAAGCTTCTCCATGGCTTCTCAAGCTCCTGGTCTATTGTATTCCCCTGCCCTATATCGCGCTCGGCCTCGGTTGGACCGTCACCGAAGTCGGTCGCCAGCCCTGGATTGTCTACGGCGTGATGAAGACCGCTGACGCGTCATCACCCGTGGCTGGGTCGCAAGTGGGATTGTCCCTGACAGCCTTCATCGTGGTTTACTCGGTGCTCGGAGTCATTTGTTTCTGGCTGATAAGCAAATATGCTAGGCAAGGACCGGAACCGCTGGAAGCAACCAGTAAGGGTACTGTTGCTTCACCTCACGCCGCCCCGGTTACCGGATAGGAGGGATCGATACCATGTTAGAAACGATTTGGTTCGTGCTGTGGGGCGTCCTGTGGGCCGTGTATTTCCTGCTTGACGGCTTCGATCTCGGCATAGGCATCCTAGCTCCGTTCCTGGGACGCGGAGAAACCGAGAAACGCGTGATGTATAACGCGATGGGACCGTTTTGGGATGGGCACGAGGTGTGGCTGATCACGGCTGGTGGCGTAACATTTGCCGCTTTCCCTACTACGTACGCCGTGATGTTCAGTGCTCTGTACACACCGCTCCTCCTGCTGCTTTTCGGACTCATCCTGCGAGCTGTGGCGCTGGAATTTCGCGGCAAGGTCAATGCAGAAGGCTGGAAAAAGACCTGGGACGCATGCCTGTTCATAGGAAGTTTTGTTCCGACTCTCCTGTTGGGAGTCGCATTCGCTAACATTTTCAGAGGAATACCCATTGATGGGGAGGGTATCTTTCACGGTAACCTCTTCACCTTGCTCAATCCGTACGGGCTTCTGGGCGGCGTGTTGTTCGTGCTCCTGTTCCTCGTGCATGGATCGTTGTGGATTGCCATCAAGGCCGAGGACGCATTGCAGCAGAAGGCAGCCGCTGCTGCAGGAGCCATCTGGTGGGTGTTGCTCGTCTGTGCAGTGCTCTTTCTGGGGGCCTCGTGGTTTGCTACGCCTTTGTGGGGCAACTACCTGAGCTACCCGGCCCTGTTCATCATTCCTCTGCTTGCAGTGGCGGCACTTTTGGCCACACGACTGTTCATAGCAAAGCAGAGCTGGTGGCTTGCCTGGGGAGCGTCGGGTCTGACCATCGTGAGTGCTACCTTGTACGGGGTGGTGGGGCTATACCCCAATCTCTTCCCCTCGAGCTTGGACCCCGCGCACAGCCTCACGATTTTCAACTCAGCGTCCAGTCCTCTTACGCTGAAGATCATGCTCGTGGTGGCGCTCATCTTCGTACCTCTTGTCATAGTTTACCAGGTCTGGAGCCATTATGTATTCAGGGAAAAAGTGACCGCAGAGGACCTGGCAGCGGATGAGGCCTACTGATACTAATTGGCTCGAATGGCCGACTGATACTAATTGGCTCAAGGGTGAGCAACCCGGCCGGGCGGAGGGACGCCTCTCGACCTCAGATTCGACGGCTCCACGTCGCACATAGCGAAGGAGACGCCACTCCGCCAAATTGGTACAATTTGTATACAGCCTTTGACCCCTTCGCTTCGGAAGAGCGAGAGGATATGTCTATCAAATGGCCCCTCGGGTGTCGGAGATGAACGACAGCCGCCAATTTCAGGGGCGCATCACCCTACGAAAAGGAGGTAGAGTGTTGTTGCACAAGAGTATGACGTTGGTAATGGTCCTCTTACTTGCTGTGCCGGGGCTGGCTATTGCCGGTGAAAGCGCAAGCTCGGGGAACACTGGCATCAATTTGCTGGACTCACCTGCTCCGTCATTTACAGCGGAAACAACACAGGGGACGATAAATTTTCCTGCAGATTACAAAGGGAAATGGGTGATCTTGTTCAGCCATCCTGCCGACTTTACGCCGGTTTGTACCACAGAGTTCATGACCTTTGCCACCATGATGCCGGAATTCGAGGCCCTGAACTGCAAACTGGTCGGACTGTCCATCGATAGCCTGTACAGTCATATCGCGTGGCTGAGGCTCTTGAGAGAAAAGATCGAGTACAAGGGCATGAAGAACGTGGAAGTGACGTTCCCCCTCATCGCGGACATCAAGATGGATGTGGCCAAGAAGTACGGTATGTTGCAGCCTTCCGCGAGCGACACCAAGGCAGTGCGAGCGGTCTTCTTTGTCGATCCTACAAGCAAGGTTCGCGCGGTTCTCTACTACCCGCTATCCAACGGTAGGAACTTCCAGGAGATCAAGCGGCTGCTCATCGCCATGCAGACGTCCGATGCCCAGGAGGTCGCAACTCCGGCCGACTGGCAGCCCGGCGACGACGTGATTGTCCCGCCGGCCGGCTCGTGTGGGGTGGCGAAGGAGCGCATGGAAACCAAGCAGAAGGACGTGAACTGCCTTGACTGGTATTTCTGTCTTAAGAAGCTCTCGAAAGAAGCCGCTCTGAAGCCTGCGAAGAAAAACTGACAACACTGCACGTGCAGCGGAGGCAGGTCCCAGGTTACTGCCTCCGTTGCCGTCAGTGCGGCACACGCGATACGGGGCATGGCTCCCTGGTGACGACGGTGAGGGACTGATCCGCGGGGATCCGAGTAGGGGACGACCAGCATGCCGCGAAAGAGATCCCCGCGAAAAACTGGGTTGTGACCCCCGAATTCAATTTGCAGGCAGAATGAGATTCAGAATCAGTCCTTCAGGGCTTCTCGTAAGGCTCTTATCCACTGCCTGTAACCGTCAGGACTGAGATGAATCCCATCGTCGAGGAAATAGCGCTGAATCATCCGGTTGTCTGAATCCGTAAGAAAACTGTGTGTATCCACAAAAGTGCAATTGCCACGCCTTTCACATAGCGACTTTATGATTCGGTTGGCGTCGTCAATGTCTGACTCTTTCATTTTCATCCACGAGGCGACCTTGATCGGCATGACCGAGCTCCATATCAAAGGCACATCACGGGGAAGAGCAGCTATGATTTTTTCATAACGCTCCTTCAATTTATGCTGCTGTCCCTGGGTAATATCATTGCCACCGATTGCGAGAACCACCGTTTTCGCCCTGTGCAAAGACTTGTAATACGGCATCGCGTCCAACAACTGGGCCGTAGTTTCTCCCCCAATGCCATAATTGACCGCATATGGTGCCACTGCTGCGACAGCTAAACTCTGAGTAATGCTACTTCCGAGAAAAATGACACAATTATCAGGAACATTTTCGTCCATCCACTTGTGATAAATCAGCATGTTCTCATAGTGGGGGTTCCCATGCGCAGATTCTCGTAACCCGATTTTATACTTTAACTTTGGAATGAAATCTGTTTTGGCAATCAGGCAGGCTACAAAAAGGTGGATAGCTATTAAGTATACGACTATTCCCCATCTCAATACCCTGAGGTACGCTTTCATTATCTTGATTCACCCCCTTTCGAGCCGGCACCGGCTGGAGTCAGGCCTTGCTTCTTGCTGACTGGTCTCCAGGATTACACTCATTTTTCGGGGGACATACTCAAGCAAACCTGCCCTTCCCTTAACAGAGCTGAAGCAACTACGCAACCCCATTTGCCTGAAAGTCCCCCGATTACCGGCGAGACGCTGGAGCTACGAAGACAGGAGATAGGGGTAGGAACAGCCGGTTACCCGGCCGCTCCCCCCTCCGAACCGTACGTGCGGATCTCCCGCATACGGCTCGCCGGGCGGTGGTTCACCGCCGAGCGGATTGACAGGCCGAGGCGTGGGCTGTGGATAAGGAGAACAGCCCATGGTCGGCAAAGAAAGCATTCGGCCAGCGCTGATGGTCCGCACCGCGGCCGCGACCTCGACCACCGCGACGTTTGCGAAGGATGCTGCGCAGGCGCATGCGAATCCATCCGTCGAGAGGGTCGAAGGTGGTATGGTGGCTGTGTTTAAAGTAGCCAAACCAGCCGACCAGACATCGGTTCACAGTGGAGATGATCGCCGAGAGGCTCGATCCGTTGCTGCGCTTGGTGAGGCTCCGGAGTCTGTCTTTGAGCTTGCGCAGGCTTTTCTGACGAGGCCATCGATGACCACGCTCGAAATGATAGCCCAGGAAGTCAAAGCCGCCCCGTTGGGAGGCGTCCACAATATGGGTCTTGTCCGGATGAAGTACGAGTCCGACAGAAGTCGTCCAGCGCTGCACCAGCTCAAGCGCACGATGGGCCTGCGTCTCACTACGACACAGCAGAACGAAATCATCGGCGTAGCGAACCATCTCGATGCCAGAAGCCGCCATCAGATGGTCCAACGGGTCCAGGTAGATATTGGACAGCAACGGACTGATGACAGCTCCTTGAGGAGTCCCCTTCTCGGGGGTCCAGTCCTTGACTGTTTCCAGAACCTGTTGCCGCAGGTATGCCTTCAAAAGGCGCAATACCCGGCTATCCGCAATCTTTCGTTCGACCAGCCTCAGCAAATTGGCATGAGGTATGGTGTCGAAGTAGGATTTGAGGTCCGCATCCACAACGAAGTTGTACCCCGCGTGCAGCAGCTCGTTCACACGGCGCAACGCATCTTTGCATCCGCGCCCCGGACGAAACCCGTAGCTCTGAGGAGCAAAGTCTCGCTCGAAGATCGGCTCGATTACGTTGCGCAGGGCTGCCTGCACCACCCGGTCTCGAACCGTCGGGATACCCAGGGGCCGTTGTTCGGAGCTCCCCGGCTTCGGTATCCAGACCCTCTTGATCGCGGCAGGACGGTACGTGCCGTTCTGCAGCGAAGCACTCAGGTCAGTCAGATTCTCGTCCAGGCGTTTAGCGAACATCTCGATGGTCTGGTGATCCACCCCTGCACTTCCTTTGTTTGCTTGGACAGCTTCGAAGGAAGCTCGAAGATTCCGGGTGGAATAGACCTTATCCATCAGGCTGTACCATTTGCCGCCTTTCACCCCCTCTTCGAGGGCCGTCAACATACGCTCCGTCCAGACATGCGGTTCAACCCAGGACCAGCGGCCCCGGATCTCTCCGGCGGTTTTAGCCCCAGAGGCAATCATGGCCGGGCTTCGGTCCGTCTGTCCGTCTTTCACGCATCCACCTCCCTGCCTCCCTTGGCTCCACGTCCATTACGACGTTTCAACGCTACTATGGAGACTCTGACTCCTGTGCGTCTCTCTTCCGGCGCACAGGTCTCCCTGTTTCACGTACCCAACCTTCCGACCATTCCGCCCCCAACCACCTGGTGGACCCCGGTTGTCGCTTTAGCACCTTACCCATCAGCTCAACAGGTCTCCCGTGTCGGTACTCTGGCAACTCAATGCCTTCCCACACGCGGGTCCAAGCTTCACCATTCCCTAGCAGGCTCGCCGATCACACCCGGCCGAAACGGGTTCGTTTCCTGCGGACTGGTCGTTCACCTCCTGCTGCTCTCCACCCCGCCTCACGACGACGCAGTTGCAGTCGGTTACAGGCCGGAGAAGGTATACCTGGAGAGGACTTGCACCTCTCTGATCAAGTACGCTCACAGGCGCACTAGGGCGGCCCGCAGCCGCCGTCGACGGGTCCCCCGAAACGCGGGGCTCTACTAGTTTCCGGCTTTCACCGGAGTACTGCCAACTGTCATGGTCCGTGGCGACTGCGAGGCAGTGAATGTTTGGAAAAACTTGTCGCTTAGTGGTCCGTTTCCTAAATACGGTCACGTAATCTGCCACGACGTGGGGGCACTCCTTGTGGGTGCTCAGGGCGGGCACAAGGCCCGCCCCTAAAGTGCCAACGACGCGCTCACCACGTACCCGCGGTGAAGACACAGTACCGTATTGGTGCCGTCGACCACTAAGCAATAGGTTTTTGAGAATGCGCTGCAGCGAATCTCAAAAGCCTATTGCTTAGCTCGTAGGGTGCCTCGCTCAATCGTCTCACCTTCCCTTCCAAGCCCTGTCCGTCCCAGTCCCTTGGTTCGTGCAACGAAGAACGCCGCTTGCGCTGCTGTCATGCGCCAGGCTAGAAGCTTCTGCCTCTTCCTTGTCCGATGCTAGCCTGCCGATTCCGGGTGGGCCCAAGCGAAATGTGGGTTGACGGAGCGGGAACGGTGAGGTACGGTCAGCACCAAGAAATATCATGCTTGTTCGCGGACGCGACGGCTTTGCGGTTTTCCTGATTCCCAAGGGAGCATTATCTGTGCTCTTTGTGTCTGCGAGAAAGTGCTGGGACCGGATTCCGGAGCGAGCACCTGTGAACTGCGGAAACAGCCTGAATGTTCCGTCAAATCGTGGCGAAGGTTCTTGCATCGCGTCTGTGAAGTTTCGTTCGTTGAGGGCGAGGAGTGAGAAATGATTAGCGAAGTCGAGTACTTCGAGAAACCCGGGAAAGAGAACTCCGACCGGTGCCTGGACATCGTTTCCAGGCTGGTGGCCGAAGGATCCTCACATGTTGTCATCGCAACCACGAGCGGAGAAACAGCGCTTCGCCTGGCCAAGCGGCTCCAGGGAAAGTCCGTCAACCTGGTTGCGGTAACCCACAATGTGGGATACGCCGGCCCGAATCAGGACGAATGCCCGACGTCCGCGCGAAGAGAACTGGAATCGCTCGGCGTGAAGATCTTCACAGGCACGATCCTGACCCGTGGCATCGAAGCCGCGCTCATGAAGAAGCACCAAGGGGTATATCCGGCCTACATAGTAGCCCAAGCCCTGAGGATGCTCTGCCAGGGGATCAAGGTGGCGGTAGAGATCGTAGTGGAGGCGTGCGATGCAGGCCTGATTCCTGAGGGTGTCGAGGTGGTCGCTGCAGCGGGAACGGGCAGAGGCACAGACACGGTGGCCATTCTTGAAGCCCATCCCTCGGATCGGTTCTTCGATGTCCGGTTGAAGCGGATTCTCGCCAAGCCTCTCTAGGGCCGACGAGATTCCAACGGCAGGATGCTCGGGGGCCTTCCGCTCCCGGGCAGGACAGAGCCACTCCGGCGTGTCGAGCGGGCTTCTTCAAGAGAATTGCACACTGATTCGGATAACGACTCATGATGTCTCCGGACACAATACTATACGTGTACGAAATAGAAGGGAGTATCCGCGATCGCCTGGACCTCCCTCCTCGTTCCTTTATCGGCCTTTGGAACGAGGACCGGTTCTCCTACCTGTTTTTCACGGAAACCCAAGACGATTACGTCAACCACTGTTTGAGTGGTTCTGATTGTTTATTGAGAACAAGACACCATACGCTGTACTCTGAGTGGCAAGACGCACTGCCCGCAGGTGGAGTGGCAATCGGAGACCTCTTGTTTGTCCCTGACGATCATCCGTCGCCTCCGTGCGGTGCCTTGCTTCTCGATCCGTCGGTGGTCTTTGGGGACGGCTCCCATCCTACAACAATAGCCTGTCTCAAATTCATGAGCTGCCTCATTCGTGCAACCCCTGTCGGGTCCATGCTCGATTTAGGCACTGGCACCGGGATTTTGTCTATCGCCGCAGCGGCGCTTGGCGTGCAGCGCATCGTAGCTGTCGACCAGAACGTGCTGGCGGTGCAGACAGCGGCGAGAAACGTCAGAATTAACGGTCTCCACACGAGGGTGGCAGTGGAGGAGGGAGATGCCCGAACGTTCGTCGGTGATGCCTATGACCTGGCTGTCGCGAATCTTCCATTCGAGGTGCTTCAGTTCATTGCGGAGCTTGACGAGGCGGCCAACATTCGGCAATGGGTGGTTTCCGGAATTAGCGAATCACAAGGCATGATTCTCGAAAAGCTGTTCTCCCGGAAGGAATTTCGTCGGAATCTGTTTCGTAGAGACCACCCGTGGGTCTCATTCGTGATGGCCGGCTAAACAACCCCGAAATTCGGGAACCGTCTCGAGAGGCTCCCCTTCCGTGTCGCGGTCGCATCCTGCCTTCAAAGCCGTTTCCGTGCCCCCGGTTTTCTCCTCTCTGTGAGACTGTGCCCCCACACAATTGACCTTGGCCTTGTGAGGGCGTATGTTAGGGGGATCTCAGGATGAAACACTGGGTCAGAGACATGACGCTGGTCGGAGGGGTGTGTGAAGGAGATTCGAAACGTAGCTGTACTTGGGGCAGGAGCAATGGGGGCAGTGTATGCCTCCAAGTTTTTCGACGCGTCTCGGTGCTCCACCGTGTTGGTCGCTCGCGAACCACGCTATGGGCGACTGCGAACCGAAGGTCTGGCTATCAACGGAAAGCACTATTCGCTTCCGGTCGTCCACCCTGATGAGACCGCGTCACAGGCAGATCTCATTATCGTCGCCCTGAAGAATCATGACCTTGCTGGAGCAGTGGGTGATTTGAAGAATCTGGTCGGCCCCGACACAACGCTGATCTCGGTAATGAACGGGCTTGACAGCGAAGCCTGCCTGGCTTCCGTGTACGGTGCCGACAAAGTCCTCTATGCAATTGCCGTGGGAATCGATGCAGTTCGCGAGGGGAGCGCCGTCACCTACACCAATCCGGGCAAGATTGTCTTTGGCGAGCTTGACAATTCGCATACGAGCGAACGAGTCCGTCGCGTGCAGGCAGCATTCGAGGGGGCCGGAGTCGCATTTGAAACTCCTACGGACATGATGCGCGCGCTGTGGTGGAAATTCATGATCAACGTGGGAGTCAACCAGGCTTCTGCGGTGCTGCGCGCCCCATACGGGGTCTTTCAATCATCCCCGGACGCACGGGCATTGATGGAGCTGCTGATGCGCGAAGTCATCGAGCTGGCACAGCACGTGGGGGTGAATCTTGGGGAGCAGGATCTCCACGAATGGTATGCTGTCCTCAACAGCCTCTCACCCGAAGGCAAGACTTCCATGTTGCAGGACATCGAGGCAGGCCGGAAAACCGAGGTCGAGGTTTTTGCAGGAAAGGTGGTGGAGCTGGGCACGAGTCACGGCCTCCCAACGCCTGTAAACCAAACCGTGTTGAGCATCGTCCACGTCTTGGAGCAATATCGGCCCCAGGGCACCCGATTTCCGGGCGTCACGAATCATCAACGATCTCGGCAACATTCCTGACTCAGGAGGCAGCAGCGCAACGACTGAAGAGACCGTCTCCCAATCGGGCACCAGGCCTGAATCAACGCGCATTGGGGTAGCGGCGCGTCACCATCCGGCGCGCAATGATACTGCTATGTAGAATCAAATCAATGGATTAGTCCAAATCGAGTTCCACCTTACATTGGTTGCATCTCATCGCGCCACGAAAGACTTTGTTGCCGCACTCAGGACAGAAATAGCGTGCCTCTTCGTCTTGAATCCACTTTTCGGTTCCGAATTCTCGTCGGTACGGAACAGCCCGGAGAATGACCTTCTTGCCGACAGCCATGGAGAAGTCGTCAATGTGGCGACAAGGAAACTCATCGCATTCGTGGCATCCGGAGTACCCTTTGTCTTTTGTGCAGCTCCTGATCTCACACTGGCGACAATGCATGAATTGATCATCGGATAAGCAGCCACGGCATCGAATGTCCTCCACGGACAGTGATTCACTGTTAGGGAGTGTGCCTTTGCCCGCAGTTCCTCCCTTGTAGAGATTCACCAGCCGCTCCTTTAGCTTGATGTTATTGTCGCGGTACGCGATGTAAATGGCACATACACCGCAATAAAGACCGCAAGGAGATACGAAATCTGGATTTGACGCCATGCTTTTGTGTCCCTCCTGACGCGATAATCTACCAGATCCAGATACGCATCACAATTGTTAGATTCATTCCCCCAAGGTGATGTGCGGGCTCAATCCGGCGTTGCAAAAGCTTTGGACCCGCGCAGTAGCGCGGACAGACAGTCCTACCCTGTTGCTGCAGTTCCTGCTACAGTCGCGCCACTATCCTCCTTCGTCGGGTCTTCCCGATTCTTTTGGAGTTGACATGGCCGTCGCCAGCTTCTACTGTGACAGATCGCCAGATCCCACCTCATAGTTTGGCAGGACGAGGAGAAAAGGATGCCGAGCAACGAAATGGTTCCCGTGACAGAATCCGGTGCCGGGGATCGTCTGATAAGTGAGGCTGTGAACTTCATCAATGAAAAGGCGAACGAATTTGTCTACAGGGGGTACGAAGAAATCGGCATCTTTCTGCTCGAAAGGTTTTTTGAGAACAACGTAGAGAAAGCGTCGTCGAGAAATCCTCGTAAACCGGCGGCTTACCGAAAGCTCTGCCAGCGTGAAGATTTGGCGATTCATCCTTCCCGCCTCGGTGTGATGGTACGCGTTGCAGCGCAGGAAAAGTTCTTTGCTTCCCAAGACTTGAACACGAGCCGACTGTCATACACCCACAAGGCTGAGCTCGTCAAAATTCCGGACGGTCCCGAAAAGACAAGACTCGTCAAGAAGCTTCTGGAAAAATCGCTCTCGACGCGTCAGACCGCAGACCTCGTCAACAAGGCAAGGAAGAACCTCAAGCACCCGCACGTCCCGTCTACCAAGGGTCTGGAAAAGAAGGTTTACCATCCGGCAAGGCTCTTTTCCGATCCGACAGTCGCGGATTTGCTATCAGACGGAAATAGGCTGAAGCAAAAGCTGAGCAGATTGAAGGGCAAGACCAGGCAGAATCTCCACGCGGCAGTCACCGAAATGCTTGACAGGACAAGGAATTGGGTCAGGCAGTACGAAGTGCTAAAGGCTGCGGTGGATGAGCTGGTCGAGAGCCCTGAGCTTCGGTCCAAGTGAGGCTGTATCTACTTGTACGGCGCGGCATGAGTAGATTCCAATGATTAATCGGGCAATTGTGGGTACGAGCTGTCTCGGGGCGTTAAGAGCCACGACACCTTCAAGAAGCCACTCGATCGGGACGGATTTCCAGGGACGACGTTCGATGATGGCTGTCCGAAACACCAGGGCATTTCCGGCCTGAAATATCAGGCTCTTATGGCCCTGAGGAGCAGTTTGATCATCTGTTCCGTGCTGGCTATGGTGGGCTGCCTTCTCGAGAGCATCATTCGAGCGAGTGCCTCGTGCTCGAATGCCCCTTGAACGAGATGCAGATAGTAGCGGATTTCGAAATCTTTGCGAAAATGGCCGCTCTGCTGTCCGGCTTCCACGGTAGTTCGTATCAGTTTCCAGAACGCTCGAGTGTTCAGGTATTCTTGCGAGTCATAAAATTTCGGGTTCCTGTACAATTCCAGTATCAGGACGCGCGTCTCCCATTCTCGAATCTGAAAATCCAGAGCCCACCGTCTCAGCAAATATAAGAGACGTTCGTATGGGTTTAATTCCCCCGAGAACACTCGCTCCAATTCGTCTGCCAATTCGATGAACCAGGTGCCCGGAACTGAGAGGAGCAGTTGTTCCTTGCTCTTGAAATACTGATAAATGGAGGCCTCGGCTATGCCGGCCTTTCCTGCTATTTCCGCGATAGTTGCGCCTCCATAACCTTTCTTCCCGAATACTTTCGCGGCGACTTCCATTATCGTGCGGCGCCTGAGCTCTCCGCGGCTCGGTTCATCACCGTGTTCATTCCCTAATGTCTGTTCTTGCCTCCATATTGCTGGTTTTATTAGCGAGCACAGGGCATCCGCGGCCTCATTGGGATCATAGGGATCGCCGAAGAATAGCCATCGCAAGACAATGCTGTCGATCGCGCCGAAAATCATCTCCAAGACGAGAATAACCTCTATCTCATCGTCCACCTCGTGGTCCCGTATGCCCTCTCTTATTGCCTCAATGGCGAAGGCACTGTATCTTCGAATCATTTCATATGCCGGGGACTGGTAGAAAGCAGGTAATGTGCGGAGCTCACGTAGCAAGACCGAGGTGTAGTTCTTGTTGACGGAGAGATCTCTGAGCTGATGCCACAGCAACTTCCTGATCTTGGGCTCGGCGCCCTTCATTCCTTGAAGATGCTCGGTGATGCCTGCCAGCGTTTCTCTAAGATGTCTTTCCGGAATGGTAACGATCAGATTTTCCTTGGTCTTGAAATATTGGAAGATGGACGCCTCGTGTACACCGGAATCGTTGGAGATATCAGCTATGGTCGTATCGTGAAACCCGCGGGCAGCAAAGATCCGCTCAGCGGATTCTATGATGAGTTGGCGCTTTTTCTCTGCCGAAGGGCTTGTTCGTTTGGTAGATGCCGCCCTTTTTGCAGTGCTTCCGGGCAATCCGGCATAATCCATCGCTGAGCTCCGGGTAGTGGGATACAATCGCCACTATATATTTGTTTGAAACCGAATACCACCTATATAATGAAGAGTCAAGGTCTTTTGTCAGTTCTTCCAAGGTGCGGTACGGCACCAAGAGGCTATGTCGGACATTAACCTGTATCTACAAGTACTTGTGAAATAGGTATGAACCGCCCCCACGGCCGGTAATCTGTTGAAAGGGTTCCGAACCCTCATAAGCGGTCCTTCAACCTGGGCATGACGCATGCACGCCGGAAGAAGACCTTCGGTCTCCCGATCTCAGGCTCATATCTCAGCACGACAGGTTACCCACCGGTAATCCAGCCAGAAAGGAGGGGGACCGGACTGCATGTCTTCGGCAGTAGCACCCCTCCGCTCGGTCATCCTGTCACGTGACGTTGCGAGGGCTCGCCCATGAGGAACAGGAATCTTGATGACTTTCTTCTCGAGCGCTCGCAAGTCGAAAAGCCGTCATCGGTCTTGTCTGAAATTGCTTGCTTCGGTCGGCTCCTACTCTGAAACTGTCTCAAGACTCGGGAAACAGCAAAAAAGTGGTACGGTGAGGGAGGATACTGCCCATGGAGCTCTCACCCTGCCCTCTCCTAGAGGGAGATGGCTCTGTAATTCCGGGCGGTTGCAAGGCCACTCTCCCTCCGGGAGGGGACTAGGGTGAGGGTGCTAAAGAAGAAGCGTGCCACGATCTTAGCACTCGCCTCAATTCCGAGACAGTTTCCTATTCCCTGCCTTCATTTGATGAGTCTTTCTTATCCAACTGTGTTGCCGTAAGGAGCGATCTCGGCCGGGGACTCGCCAACGCTAGGGCTCTCGGGCGAAAATCGGCGGCTACACACCAGTGCAGGGCACTTCCACGCCCTTCCCTCCCTCCTGTCTTCTTTCCTTCCGAGCCTGCTCTTGCAGAAGAGAAGCGTCCACCCCCGGGCCACTCCCGGCCAAGGATGACGTGGAGACCCAAGCTTAGTACAGGATTTCATGAATACGGTTACGTATCTCAGGGTTATTAAGAGGAGGAATGATGGTGATCATTGGCTGCTTCGTGCCATGAATGGGCATACCATGAGTAGTGCAGCGGGACGCGGGATTTCAACCCCCCGGAATGACAAAGCCAGCAAGGGAGGACCTTGACGGGGTCCACCATTGAAATGACCGAGAGCGAAGGCCCATTCATGATCTGTGCCTATGCCCGGCAGCGAGAAACCTCTTGGTAGACCCATTCAGGGTCGGTTGGGGGTTATGCCCCTCCGAACTACTGTGGCTACTATAAGTGCGCTCCTTCAGAGCGCAAATCCCCGACTTAGTCGTGGCAGAATACGGTACCATACCTATGAAATCCTGTACTTAGACCATTTGGAAGATACGTCTCACCAGTCTCTTTCCACGCGATTCCCGCTTCCGAGGCCCATCTCGGAGCCTTGTGAGATGCTTCCCCAGTTTCGGAGACACCAGAGCATTCATGCCCCATGTACACCCCTCCCCGTGTCACCTCCACGTAGGGCTGGCTGTGCCCGCCGATCCTCTTGTCCGGCAGAGCCCGGCCTACGACTGTGTCACAGGGCGGTTGGTATGATCGCCACAGAATCGCGAATTCAGAGTTACCGCATGTGTGATGGCTCCCCCCTCTTCACCCAGTCATGGAGCAGATACCGCGCTCCGTCCCTCGGCGGACAGATGTCCGGTTGGTCGCTCATCCCTATTTGTATATGAATTCGGGCACTTGAACTCATTGAGGCGGGCGAGCAGCAGGGGGTGCCAGGTCCTGTAACCCGCTGTGGAGACAGGGTGCTCCTTCTGCGAAGGCGCTCGAAAAATTTTTTCTCGGACGTGCAAAAAGTCTTGACATAGTTTTTATATAAGTTATATTCGTATGGAAGGCGTTACCAAGTCTCGGTCAGCACAACCTTCGGAGCCTGGATGTATGCCCAGCCAAGCCAGTCCCCTTATCCCAATTGAGCATCCAGGCTCCGAAGCCACCCAGCAAAGGCAGGCCAGTGTGAGCAAAAAGGACGGTAGTCGGGAGAATAGTCGGATCCGACCCAGGAAGGAAGAACAGGCCAACGCCATTGCAGTAATTGACAGGGTGTACTCTGGAGCGCCTCGACCGGAATATTGTCGGGAAAAGCGTGGTTCGGCCACCATCGGGGCAGGAATTAGCGCCTCCCTGAGTGCACAAGATCGGACGACCGTATTGCAAGCCGAGTTTGAGAGGTAAGAACATGAGGTACGCGGAAACAGGGTTTAATCTAGAGGTCGATCTGACCCGAGGAAACATAGAGAGGGTAGAAACCGACCCGAGAGACACCGAGCTCTACCTGGGGGGCCTGGGTACTAACGCGAAGATCTTATGGGAGAGGGTCCCGCCCGAAGTCGAACCCTTTTCTCCCGATAATCTCTTGATCTTCAGCGCCGGTCTTTTGTGTGGCACGCCCGCTACCGGCTGCAACCGTACCATTGTTTCTACCATTTCGCCGCAGACCTTGTTGATGGCTTTTTCAATGATGGGGGGATTTTGGGCACCGGAATTGAAGTATGCCGGTTATGACAAGGTGATCCTTCGCGGCAAGTCCCCCAATCTGGTCTACTTGTGGATAAACAACGACAAGGTGGAAATCCGTGATGCCTCTCATTTGAAGGGCAAAGGCGCCATCGAAACAGCGGAGCTCATTCGACGAGAGTTGAATCAGCCCCAAGCCCAGGTTGCTGCCATCGGCCTGGCAGGTGAAAACCGGGTCTATTTTGCCTCCATCGAACAGGGGCGATCCAGTGCCAGTCGTGGTGGGACAGGCGCGGTCATGGGTGACAAAGGGGTAAAGGCCATAGCGGTTCGCGGGACAAAAGACATCAATATTGCCCGACCGGCCGAGTTCATGGCGCTCTGTCACGAAGTGCTGAAGTACATAAAATTTCGCAATGAAAATCCGATTCCTGGTGTGATGCCCATTATGGCCGGGATCGGGTCACCCCAGGAGATGAGAGTCCATGACGAAAAGTGGCACACGGAAAATTTTATGTGGGGAAATTCACGGGTCCGCAGGAAGGATTTCTGGACTGAAGAAGTGGAGAAGGAGTGGACGAAGGCCCTGGAGAGTATGCGGACGAGATTGATCAGTTGCTACAACTGCCCGATGAAATGTGGGGCGACTATCTCTCCGCCAGGGCTTCCAACCTACATGATGAAATGCTTCTCAAAGCTTACCTATACCATGGCAGCTTTCTCGGACCTGGAATTTGGTCTCCGTATCGCGCAAAGGGCTACAGAGTACGGGGTTGACGGATTCTCTACCCCGCAAGTCATGGCGTTTGCCCTTGAGCTGTACGAAAACGGTATATTATCCGACGATGACTTCCCGGGTATGCCGGCCGACAATGAGGGGCGATTCTACTGGTTGCTCGACCGGATTGTTCGGCGGGAAGGCATTGGAGACGTCTTGGCCAACGGGACCTATTGGGCCGCCAAGCAGATCGGTAAGGGTGCAGAGGCCTACGCTCACAATACCATCAAGAAACACGAGCAACTTCCTCTCAAGCTGTCAATGCTGAATCCCATCTATTTCCTCATGTATTGTACCGGCGAGAAGATAAGCATTACCCAGATCGAAGGGCAGTTCCCTCAGGCACCTTTTCCGACACGAGAGGAGAGAGAAGCTTTCGTAAAAGACTGGTTCCAGGTTCCTCATGAGAAGTTCAAACAATATTTCTTGGACTGGGAGCCACGTGGCGAAAAGTCGATGCCCTACTACCCGACCGTTGAAATGTGCTGTGACATTGTGGACTGGCAGGAGCGGATGCACTACATCGACGATGCCCTCGGGATGTGCGCCGGTTTATCGTCATTTCCCCTCAAGCCCCCGTATCATATACATAATTACCCGCAGTTTCTCTCGTCTGGTGCCGGGATCGATATGGATGAAGACAAGCTAACCCAGGCAGCCAAGCGGTACAGGACTTTAATTAGAGCGATTAATATCCGAAGGGGCATGAGAAGGAAGGACGACAAGCCCCCTGAGAACCACTGGAAGAAGAGGTTCCCTGAGCTCGAAAAGGAGCTTCTGGACACGTATTACAGATTCAAAGGGTGGAACGAGCACGGTATACCGACCAAAGAGTCTTTGCATGAATTGAGCCTGGATTACGTGTCCGAAGACTTCGACAAGAGAGGGATATATTCGGAAAACGGGGGCAGCGTTTCGGGCTAAAACAGATGGTTGAATCCGGCTCGGGTAGCCTCTTCTGCTGCGGACCAGGCAGCACGGTTCGGATGGAAACCCGAACGGGCGAGAAATTCTCCGATCTGAGGGTAGACCAGGCCCTGGGGTCGGAGCTCAGGTCCTGGCTTTTTCCTTCCCCTCCTGCGGTACCATTGCCTGAGGAGAGCAGGGTAACCATGGGTGTAGCGGAAGGAATCGAGGTGAAGGACATTGCGGGGATCATCCAGGAATTGATTCAGGGAATCGAATTGGGCCGATGAGGTGAGAGAAAGTGGAAGAAGAACAAGTCGGAAAACAGACGGGTAAGAGGTTCCGAGAACAGAATTTCGGAGATGTAATGGTCGTTGGCGGCGGAATCAGCGGCATTCAGGCCTCTCTTGATCTAGCCACTGCCGGCTTCAAGGTCTACCTGATTGAGAAGGGGCCCAGTATCGGCGGCCATATGGCGCAACTTGACAAGACCTTTCCCACTAATGACTGCTCCATGTGTATTGAATCTCCCAAGTTTGTTGAGTGCAACAGGCATCCCAACATAGAGATAGCAACCTATACCGAAGTGGACAGCATAGAGGGAGAGGCGGGAGACTTCAAGGTAACGCTCCTCAAGAAGCCCAGGTATATTCTTGAGGATAAATGCACGGGTTGTACTACCTGTGTAGAATACTGCCCGGTCACATACCCCGATCAGTTCAATCAAGAGATATCGAAGAATAAGGCCATCCACATTTACTTCGCGCAGGCGATTCCCTTGAAGCCTTATATAGATGAAAGCTGCCTTTACCTGAAAGACAAGAAATGCACCATATGCCAGGCCGTATGCCAAAATAATGCCATAGATTTCAGTCAGACTGGAGAGAAGGAAGAAGTAAGAGTTGGAGCCGTGATTCTCTCCCCGGGCTTTGAACCCTTTGATCCGAGGGTCAAGAAAGAGTACAGATACGGCGAGTTTCAAAACGTGGTGACCAGTTTGGATTACGAGCGTCTCTTATGCGCAACCGGGCCGTACGAAGGTGAGATATTGAGAGCTTCGGACAAGAAGCATCCCCATAATATCGCCTGGCTTCACTGTGTGGGATCGAGACGGGTTACTCCCGGAGAAAACAGCTATTGTTCGGCAGTATGCTGCACTTACACTCAGAAACAGGTTATCCTGACAAAAGACCATGACGCTGACGCGCGATGCACCATATTCCATAACGACATCCGCTCCTACGGCAAGGATTTCGAGCGATTTTTCCAGAGAACAGAGAAGCTTCCCGGCGTTCGATTCATCAGGAGCTACGCCTCGATAGTGAGAGAGGACCCGGTGACCAAGAATGTCACGGTCCGCTATTCCACACCCGACGAAGGAGTAAAAGAGGAAGAATTCGATATGGTGGTGTTGTCCGTCGGATTGAATCCTTCGGCCGATGTGGAAGTCCTGGCGAAGAAATTCGGCATTGAGCTCAACTCTCACGGATTCTGCAAAGTCAACCCATTCAATCCCATGGAGACGACTCGGCCGGGGATTTTCGTGAGCGGAGCCTTCCAGGGTCCTATCGATATCCCCGAGTCGGTCGTGACGGCCAGCGGGGCCGGCTCCCAATGTGGTCAGCTCCTTTCCTACCGGCGAGGAAATCTGTCGAAAGCCAGGATGTATCCCGTTGAGAGGGATGTCTCCAACGAAGATCCCAAAGTGGGTGTGTATGTATGTCATTGTGGAGCCAATATCGGAAGGATAGTGGATGTTCCTTCAACAGTTGAATATGCGCTGACTTTGCCCAATGTTGCTCATGCTGAAGAAAGCCTCTTTATATGTTCTACTGAAGCCGCAGCGATGCTGGCGAAGGATATCCGGGAGAGGGGGCTCAATCGCGTGGTCGTGGCTGCGTGTACTCCCAGGACGCACGAACCCTTGTTCCGGGACACCCTGAGGGAGGCTGGAATAAATCAGTACTTTTACGACATGGCGAACATCAGAGAGCATTGTTCTTGGGTCCACTCGAAGGAAAAGGAGGAAGCCACACAGAAAGCGAAAGACATTATCCGGATGTCCGTAGCGCGGGCATGTCATTTGGAGCCCCTGCAGGAGTTTGATCTTCCCGTGGACAAGAAAGCGCTGGTGATCGGTGGAGGCATAGCCGGCATGACGTGTGCTCTCTCCATCGCACAGCAGGGGCATGAGGTGCACCTAGTGGAAAAGGAGCGCGATCTTGGTGGACTAGCGAGAAGAGTTCACTATACGCTGGAAGGGCTGGATGTTCAGGCCTACCTGCGTGATCTTATAAGAAAGGTATATCAGCACCCCCTAGTCCATGTCTATCACGAGGCGATCGTCGTGGGGTCTAGCGGTTATGTGGGGAATTTTGTCACGAGGGTAAAGTCCGATAAGGGAATCACAGAAATAAAGCATGGGGCTACCGTCATCGCTACTGGCGCAGAAGTATACAAACCCACCGAGTACCTTTACGGAGAAGATGACAGGGTCCTGACCCACCTTGAGTTGGAGGAGAAGATTGCGGCAGGAGATCACAATGTCCTCGGCGCCAAGAGTCTCGTGATGATCCAATGCGTGGGGTGCAGAAATGAGGACAGGAACTACTGCAGCAGGATATGTTGCAGCGAGTCTATAAAGAACGCCTTGTTACTCAAAGAGAGAACCCCCGAGATGGATATCTACATTCTCTTCCGGGATATGCGAACGTACGGGTTCAAAGAGGATTATTATCGGAAGGCTTCAGAGAAAGACGTGAAGTTCATCCGCTACGAGCCGCAGGACAAGCCCGTGGTCGAGCCAGGCGTGTCGGAGGAGGGCCGATCTGTTCTGAAGGTTACGGTGACGGATTCCATTCTTGGAAAGAAGCTTGAGTTGGATGGTGATATGATTGCTCTGGCTGCCGCGGTTATTCCCTCCGCAGACATACAGGACTTGGTTGGCCTCTTCAAGGTGGCCTTGAGCCCAGATGAATTCTTTCAGGAAGCCCACGTGAAATTGAGACCCGTTGATTTTGGTGCCGAAGGCATTTACCTCTGCGGCATGGCCCACTATCCAAAACTTATATCGGAGACGGTCAGCCAGGCCTATGGAGCTGCAGGCCGGACCTTGACGCTCCTTGCAAATGATACGGTCGTTGCCTCCGGCTCCGTGTGCAAAGTGGATGAGGATAAATGTATTTCCTGCGGGGCATGCATCGCAGCATGTACCTATGGCGCCATTGATTTCTATGAGAGCCCTCGTGGCAGAAAAGCCAGGGTCACCTCTGTCCTCTGTAAGGGAGATGGTCTGTGTAATGCAAAATGTCCGACAGGGGCGATTTCATTAAAGCACTATACCGACGAGGAGCTCTTCAGCCAGATTATTGCGGCCGGTCCACCACAGAAAGGGATCGAGCAACAAATTGATAAGGCGGTTGGATCCGCCGGGAACGCTTGAACAAATCCGGGATCGGTAACAAAGGAGGCTAGATAAAATGAGTACAGGGCCGAAGTTTAAGCCACGGATACTAGGTCTCATATGCAATTGGTGCTGCTATGGAGGAGCGGACCTGTGTGGTGTTTCTCGTTTTCAGTACCCCCCTTATATAAGGCTCATAAGAATCATGTGTTCGGGCAGAGTCGATCTGGCTCATATACTCCTCGCTTTCTCAACCGGACAGGACGCGGTATTTATCGGTGGTTGTCATCTCAACGACTGCCATTACATTACCGAGGGAAATTACGATGCATTGAGCGTTGTGACCATAGGCAAGAAATTGCTTAAGCACATAGGGGTCAACCCGGAACGGTTACGGCTTGAATGGGTATCTGCCGGTGAAGGAATCCGGTTCGCGAACATCATGAATGAATTCGGACGGCAAATGGAGGAGTTAGGGCCCCTTGGCAAGAGCGAGGGGTTAGACGAGCATACATTGAAATTCAGGCTTGAGGCAATAAGAAAACTTGTCCCCTACCTTAAGCTGGTGCAAACGGAAAGGCTGGCCGTACCTCCAAGCCCGTCGGTCTCGGGACAGCAGGAACAGCACTACCATGAGTTCTTTGAAAGTGACGAGGTGAACCGAATATTTCAAGAGGCAATCTTCGACAAACTTGCTATCACCCAGATCGTCTCACTCCTGGGGAACGGTCCCCTTTCGACTGCAGATATTGCAAGCACGTTGGGCCTAACCCCGTCCGAGGTATCCAGGCACCTGAATACCTCATCGCGACAGGGATTGGTCCGGTACGATGAGAGCCGGAAATGTTTTGCCCTCGCGTGAGCCTAAACGGCAGGCGGTTGGTCGGAAGAAGAAAGACCCTAGCGGAGCGCGAACGAGTTCTCAAGCCATTGTTTGCGAGTCGGCGTGTCGATCACGCCATGACTGATCTTGAAAGCGCTCCATTGTGGTCCCGCTGAATATTCATTCCCAGTTACCTCCGCCTGCATGGACGGAGGGCCGCTCACGTGGAATTCTGCCGCAGGGTCTTGAAACGGCATTGTGAGAGCTCGGGAGGCGATGGAGTCAAAACATGGAAGTTGACCTGATTCCGAGCGGAGCCCTTGGTTTCACACGATCTTGAGCTCCCTGATCGTGGACACGAGATCCACCAGGCTCAGAGGCTTGGTAAGCACTCGATCCACTGCGCTGCTGTGCATGAAATCGGGCTTCAATTCCTGCGACCGGCCCCAGCCGGTCATGAGAACGAAGGGCACTCTCTCGTCGCCGCGCGTCAGGGAAATCTCCTGAATGGCTTCTGCTACCTGCCAGCCGTTCATGTGAGGCATACCCAGATCGCAGATCACCAGATCGATCTTTTCCCTTTGAAAAGCTTCTAGTGCCTCTGTTCCCGAAAATGCCGGATAGACCACGTGTCCCAAGCGGCCGAGGCCGGATTCCAGCAATTCCACGATGGATTGAACGTCGTCCACAACCAACACTGAGAGCTTCTTGTCAGGGTGCAATCCCTCACTGCTCTCGACCGCGGCCGGTAGCTCCGTGCATAGCGGCAGCTTCACGGTGAATTTCGCCCCGGAGCCCTCCTGGCTTTCTGCGGTGATGGACCCAAGGTGAGCTTTTGCGATCCCGAAAGCGCTGGCCAACCCGATACCAGTTCCTTGTTCTCCCTTGGTCGTCCAAAAGGGCTCAAAGACTTTCGTCAAGTTTTCTTCCGAGATGCCGACTCCATCATCTTTCACGGCGAGGACGACCCAATTATCCGAAACAGAAGTCGTTACTTCGATCAGCCCGCCGCGAGGTAAAGCTTCAGTGGCGTTCTTTATGAGGTTCACTGCCATTTCAAAGAGCTGGCCCCTGTTGCCTCGAACGATGCATCCCTCCGCGAGCTTTCGTGAAAAGGTGATGCCGGCTCCCGCTTTCTCGGCTGCGTTCTTCCACCAAGGGCTCGTCATTTCTATAGCCTGAGCTACCAAATCAGAAAGGTCCAAGACTTCGGTGATACCAGTCTCTTCGTGGTAATCGGCACCGGCAAACGTCTGGAGCCGCTTCACCGTGTCCATACCGAGACTTGCCTCTTTCAGTATGTGGTTGATACTTGTTTTCGCTTCGAACAACGCCTCAGAATCCAGGCTCACGAGCGCTTCCTCCGCAGAGCCGATGATCATCTGGAGGAGGTTGTTGAAATTGTGAGCTACTCCCGAGGCCATCTCGACCAGGGCGTTGAGGCGGGCGGTCTTCAACAGCATCATCTGGGCCTCTCGTTTGGCGGTGACGTCCTCCCAGGTAACGAGAACGTCGCCATTCCCAAGATCTACGAGCTCTACATCCACATGCTTCTCAGTACCGTCCCGACACCGTCCGGTTCTCTCACGAAAAACGCTTTCTTTTGTCGAGCCAGCTCTTTTTCTCTCGAACCATTGCGCAACGCCAGAATTGGCAAGCTCCAGATCGTGGTGAATCGTCTTCAGCAGCTCTGCTCCCGAGGCACAATCGTGAGGCCCATAGCCGAACAGACTTTGGAATTTCGGATTAATGTACTGAATCGCATCGTCTCGATCCAGCATCGCCATCCCGAGGGGTGAGTGCTCGGCGAGGAGGAAAAACTTTCTACTTTCCTGGGCGAGTTGCTCCTGGGTTCTTCTGTGCTTCTCAATCTCTCCCCGTAAGCGTTGATTCATGCGAGCCAACTCTTGGGTTCGCTGCTTGACTAGATTCTCGAGCTCCGCCCATGCTCGGCGAATCTCTTCCTCGTGCCGCTTCTTCAAGACAAGCTGAGTTTTTTCGTGAGTCAAGTCTTCGATGAGAAGAAGCACCTGCCTGTCGGGACCTATCCTTACGGAACGGAGATGAACCCGACCCCAGATCTTTCTCCCGTCGATGTTTAGCACTGCCTCGGAAACCTGCGGCTTTCTCGTTTTCAACGCGCGTTGAAGGAGCATGAGCGCCTTTTCGGCATTTTGCCGCCGCGGTACCAACTCGGCGAACGGTCTGCCCAGGAGGTCGGTACTTTGCTTGTTTGGCCTTGTGCATGCCTCGTTCGCAAACGTTACGTGGAAGGAGCAATCGATCAGGAGGGCTGGTACGGGAATGGCGTCGAGAATCTTTCCCAAAGCGGATGACCGGACCAGACTGAGATCGAAGCTGCCGGACTCGCTGACTTCGGGATCAAACAGGCTGGCCAAATCGATACTTTGAGTAGGCTCCTGCGAAAGATTGCTCGGTACGGAAGGGATATCCTCGTCATCGAACGAATCAAAAGACGGGCTACCATCGTTGCTCATCCCTGTCATCCTTTCCAGAGCCTCCACATTCCTCCGCTGAAAGCTTTCGCGATGGCGCATGCTCGCCTGTTCCGTACGCGGGGTGTAGGAGCCTGTCGCTTACGGCATTACGTTCTCCGCAAGGGTCGATGTGAGCGGGCGGTATGGCGTCTGCCGCATCATATCCAAAGAGCGGGAGATAGTTGTATCGCTCATCGCTCGGACCCGATAGATAGGGCCTCGGCTCTTTGAAACGCAGGGTTGTTCGTCCACCAGTCCAGGCCCACTTCTTTAGCCTTGTCGAGAGAGCATACCACGAGACGGATTTGTATGGTGAGCAATTCCACATCCACAAGCTTTATCTTTATGTCACCGGCGATCACGATCCCTTTGTCCAGTACTCTCTCCAACAGGTCCGCCAGGTTCGTGCTTTCAATGGAGTGGTGCGTCGTCCGTTGGATAGACATAGTTCCTCCTTACAGGAGCTTTCCGAGCGGACCGAGGTCCAAGTTCAAGTCGGATTCCTCGAGACCAAATTCCCTGCGTAGTCGGTCGATCTCCTGAGCCTGCATCATCATGGTCATGCCCAAAGACTCCACTTCAGCCTCTGTCAGAGAACCCGATTCCATTCTGCGAATCGCTTGTCGCTCGAGGAGCTCGTGCAAGAGCTTCACCAACGTGAGCACGAGCTGGCCGAGTCCGTTCTTCACGCTGTCTTGGTCAAGGTTCAGTCGCGCTGGCTCTTTTCGCATGGCTGACGATGAGGGCGTCTCCATCTCCATCAGTCGCGAGAAGGTGTCCGCGGCCTCAGACCGTATCACGTTCGTATCAAGCGATGCCATTGCAGCCCTCTCCGGTTCCGTGTTGAAGGCCTTCAGATAACCTCCTTACGGGTGATGCATATTCGGCGGTCATCTGTCGTGCTGTTTCGATTGATGTAATCACAAGCTGAAGACCGAGATATATGAGATCCACATTTGCCACCGAAATGGTGAGCTCGCCAGCCACAACAGCTCCCTTGTTCAGCACTCGGTCAAGCGCTTCGCACAAAGTGGCGTGCTCGTTGTCCTCCCAATCAAGATCTCTCATTGGCAGCTCCGGCCGGTCTCTCAAACGTGCTCCGTCAATGGGCTTCGGTATAGCGATCCTGGTCTTCCAACTCTTCAAGCCTGTCCAGAAGCGCTGTTTCCATTGCTTCAAATTCCGCTTCCCCAATCTCGCCACGTTCCAGCGCAGTGTAAAGCTCCCGCAACTGGGCCATAATACGGTCTGATTGGCCTCGGAGCTCCTCCTGCGCTGCTTTGTGGATCTCGTTGAAGAGCCACAGGGAGCCCTTGAGAGGAAAGAGGAGAACGTCGTCTATGAGGAACATGGTGACCTCCCTCTGTCCGCGCGAAAGGTTAGGTGTCGATGTTCATGTCGACGAAGTTGTGTGGTGCCCAGGGGCCGTTGTAGTCAAAGGCAAAATTGTCGTCAAAGCCCCGTGCCGCTTCAAAGACGGCGACCTCGAACGCGTCGAGGTTTTCCCTCCGGACGAGACAGGCCAGATTCATGATCTCCCGTTCGTCGCGACACTTGTCTCGTTTGATTTCGTCACAACACGGTTCGAGGAACGCTTCGACACGCTCGGAATACGCCTCTCGGTCCGAGGTGAGGAAATTCTCGAACATGCGTCCGAGCTCAATTCTCTCATCTTGGGTCGCGGCACGTGCGCCGTGCAGGAGCGCATCCCGCGCAAACCCCAATTCCGCATGGACGTTGGTCATATATTCGAAGATGTTTGGAACGTCCCATCTCACCTTCAGTCCCATCTCCACTTTTCCTGCCACCCGCTGGATCTGTTGGTTGAGGGGCTTGCGGTTCTTCGCTAGAAACGATCTGACGGCTTTTTCACCGTCGGAGATGATCCCGAAAGCCATGGGCAGCAGGGCATCCTCAGCGATGAGCTGCTGAAGCACACCATGGTGAGCCGCAAAATGGCGTCTTTCAGGCCGAATCCGCTTGAACGGCACGTCGCTCACCACTGCAGAAAGGTTCCCTTGAGGAATGCTGTACACGCTTGCACCGTCAATCCCGGTAACATCGTAAATCCGTTCCTTCGACCCGGAGACGACAGCGTAAAAGTATTTGCATTTGTTGCCGTTCACTTTTCGTGACATGGTAGGCATTTTCGACTACCCCCTTGCAGCGTAGGGAGGGTCATGCCCCTGCTGAGGGCATGTTTGATGGATCCCTGTTACAAGCCCCCTGGGTCAGGCTCTGCGCGAGCTTGATACCTCTTAACTTTGCCTCGACGGTCCTGATTTCCAAGAGGCTTCCGCACACGTAGCATCTCACCGGCCCCTCAAAATCGTCGTAGGCATTGTCCAGATTCATGCTGTGACCACACGATACGCAGTTTATTTTCATTGTCCGAGCCTCATGTCTTTTCCATATATTGGTTGTCTAGTACTTGATCTTGAAACATTCTGTGCCTGAAGGCATCGAGAGCTTTGGTTTTCCGGCTGCTTTCTTTCCGGGCTCAGGCTTTGATTCGTAGCTCGGCGAGCGTTCGCCCTGGTGGCGCAATATCGCATCCTTTTCCGCCTCTATCTCTGCCAACCGAGCATCTATGTCTGCGACGCGAGCCAGGGCACTGAGCTTCTCTTTCTCTCGGCGTGCCTTCTCCATTTCCAAACAGCTAATCTTCAAGTAGGCGATGTAAGGCACTCCGCTGTTGCCTACCCGCGCGGTGCGGGTCCTTATGTGACTGACAGACCTGATGTCTGACGATGACTTACGATTCACCATGACCTGTCTCCTAGAGAGTTGCTCCACTGTCGATCTCGTACACCCTGGATCGCAATCTCTTGCCACGGGTCGCTGTGCCGCATATTCGTTTTATGACTTCTTCCACCTTTTGAGGCATGAGCGATTCGCCTCCTCTGGTGACCCTCGCTGTGTCACGAGTCAAGACATCGCGGCAGATGAGCATGAACACGGGGTCACTTTCCCTGGCACGTCCCCCTAGGTGCGCCAAAACCTTTGCAATGGCTATGCAGGCGCGGATTGTCGGACGATTGTTGTTGACGCCGATCTGGCGCAACTCCCTGATGAGATCTACTATGGTCTCGGCATCTTGTCTGCAGACGCCCGACTTCGCTTGAGTGATCTCAACCTCGGTCTCCCGGTCATAGTGGTTGACGTTGATGGTGATGATGCGATCCATAAGAGCGTCTTGTGTCTTGTGTACCCCGGCGTACTCCTCGGGATTGGATGTAAAGATTGCACGAAATTGGGGGTGAACGCCAATGTACGCCTCTCCTGGATGATGAAGGCTTGGGAGGTTGAGGATTCGCTCTTCAAGGATGCTCAACAGCACGTTGTTAGCCTCAGGTCTCGTGCGAGTAAACTCGTCGTAAATGAGAGTGTAGCCGTTTCGGCATGCTGTAGTGAGGCGGTTGTCTACCCAAAGGCTACGCATCTCCTCCTCGGTTTTCACCACTGAACGGATGTAGTTGTCCACTAACTTATATTTACGGTAGCCCGAATCTCTTCCCACCAAGTCCGAGCTGCCGAATTCATGATCCCCGTGAATAAGGATGACCGGTTGCTCCAGCTTTGCAGCAACATGAAAGGCGAGGGTTGTCTTTCCTGTCCCCGCAGCACCGGAAAAGTGCACTGAATAGCCTACAGCAAGGTATGCCAACGCCCGCTGGGTAAGGTCCTCCACGTAGGGAGTGGTCACGAACTCCTCGCCGGCTTCCGGTTCTACACGCTCGCCATCAGTGGGGATCTCCTCCGGGGGAATGGCTGCGACCTTCAAGTTTTCGCTGCTCATGGTACTTCCACTCCTGGATTATCAGTTGCTGCTCGCAAATCGAGCAGCCGGTCATGGTCTGTTGCCAGCCTGATGCGACGGGGCCTCACTGGGGACCTCAATCGGCTTGGCTCGGAACCGACACGACAAAGCCGCGACCACGGCACGTGAGGCAATACATGGCAGGGGCTGAGCGATCATCGCCTGAGCCGTGGCAGTCCGGACAGGTCTGTATCGATCCCTTTGGCACCTGGACATATCCTTTGCCCATGCAAGCCGTGCACGTGAACGTTTTGACAGCTCCAGTTCCGCCACAGTGAGCGCAGCGGGCGTACGGAGCGGCAATTCTGACCGCACCGCTACCCCCGCATACGCAGCATGTGGAGGCCCAGGACATGATTCCGAAGGGATCCCTTCCGGAGCCTCCACAGAAAGAGCAGGTCACTTCTGCCATGCTCGGTTGAGTCGCCTTCACATCAGCCATTTTTTCCCTCTGATGCGTGAACGCCGGTTTTAACCTCGTCTTTTGCCGGCATGGGAACTTTGGTTGGGGGCTTCGTCTCCTGCTTCGCTTTTTGCTCGGCTTCTACCTTCGCTTTGCGCTCAGCTTCCGCCTTTGCTTTGCGCTCGGCCTCTTCCTTGGCAATGCGCTCTGCGGCCATGGCACGTTCCGAACGTCCGGCAGACAGGCTCATCCAGGCTTTGCGAGCGCCGGCGAGGTCAGACGAAACCTCCTTGCGCAATGCGCCTACGGTCTTCTCAAGATCTCTGACAAAGGCCTTGCGGTCATCCTTGGACTTCTTTGCCATGGTAGCTCTTGAACCGTGAAAGCCGCTCAGCATGCCTGCAACATCGCCTTTGACGCCGCGGACAAAATCGGCTCGTGCCTTTCCGGTCGTTGCAGCCATTTCCGCGTGGGCCAGGTTAAAACCGTTCAACATCCCGGTTACGTTGGTCTTCATCTGCGAAACAAAGTTCGCTCTCTCTTTACCGGTTCGCTTGGCCATCTCAGTGTGGGCAGCCTGAAAGCCTTTGCGCATGTTTTCAACGGCATCTTTCATCGCCTGAGTCTGATTTCCCAAATCAGCCATCAAAACATGTCGAGACTCTCTCAATGCCACTATTTCGTTGCACAAGCGTCTAACTTGATACGATAGAGTACCCATTGCTCCTCCTCGTCTGGTCTGGAACCGCAAACATGCCCGCAGGTGCTGATGGAATGTGAGAAGGGCCGAGTCCCGCCGTAAAGCCCATGGGCAACGTTGGCGTATGGGCCTCAGGGGGGCATGTCGCCCCCCTCGGCGACCAGATCTCAAGACGTGGTTTCAACTTACGCGGGAGCAGCGGCACTCGCAGTGAGACCAATCGCTTCAGCGTACTTGAGATAGGTCTCAACCGAAGCGATGACGACCCTGGCTTCAACGGAAAGCAGCTCGATGCCGACCAGAGAAACTTTTGCCCAGGCATCGATCACGATGCCCTTGTCCAGAATGCGGTCCACGACCTCAGCCAAACTTGAAGAATCGGTAGATTTCGCTATCTTGGCCATGACTTGTCCTCCCTTTCTTGTCTGTCAAGTGGTTTTGCCGTAATCGGCTGGTGTTGTTTGGCATGCCACCCCGGTCTTAGCGAAATCCGTGCCAAGTTTTCACGATGAGCAATCTCAATATAAGATGGTGATATTATTGCATGATGTCGGTAACGGCCCGCTGAAGGCCAGGAAGGTGGGAAAAGGAAGGAAAGACTGCTAGGGAATTGGTTCCATATGCCTCGGGAGCCGATTCCCTATGTGTCGCCTCTCTTGCGCAATACAGCCGATTCCACCGACTGTACAACGTGCTCATGCTCGAATGGCTTCGAAACAAAGCAGTCGATAAGACCTTGGGGATATGCTTGTCGTAGGAAGGTGGCTTTCGGATCAGAACCCGATATCATGATGAGAGCGGCTGAAGGATCGCATACGTGTATTTTCTCGGTCAACTCTGTCCCTTTCATGTCCGTGAGTTGCCAATCAAGAAGAATAGCAGCGAATTTCTGTTCCTCTACGCAGGCAAGCGCTTCCGCGCCAGATCCCGCTGTCTTTACCTGCCATCCCGCGCGGCGAAAGATACGAGCTAAAAGCCAGCACATGTCGGGCTCGTCGTCCACCACGAGGATCCATCGCTCGCAAGACTCGTTCAAGTGTCCCCTTCCTCGCTCAGAGCCGGGAAGCGAAGCGTAAACGTGGCTCCCTGTCCGATTTCGCTCTGCACTTCTATACGGCCGAAGTGCTGCTCCATAATAGAATAGCATATGGACAGGCCAAGCCCAACGCCCTTGCCCACGGGCGACAAGGTGAAGAAGGGATCGAAGATGTTCCTGATTACTTCCTGTGACATACCCCGACCGGTGTCCTCGACGCGCGCGACAAGCTCCTCTGCAACGCGCTCGACAGCGACGCGCAATTCGCCGCCGTCAGGCATCGAGGCAATTGCATTGAGGAATAGATTCAAGAATACTTGCTGAATCTGACCGGCGTCACCTCGCATGAGCAAGGGAGTCTGCGGCAACGCTGCGCGTATAGTAGTGTTGTGAATCTTGGCTCTGTGTTGGACGAGATCCAGGGATGACTGGATCGCACCGACCAGATCTACGGGGTGCATGTCCGTCGTTGGGGAAGGGCGTGCAAAGCGCAGAAGATTCTCTATGGTAATCGTGGCCCTCTGTATTCCTGCAAGAATCTTTTTCACGCACGCCTTGCTCAATTCAGGGCTGATGTCTTCCTCGAGAAGCATCTGGGCCGCCGACGAGCATATTGCCAAAGGATTTCTGATCTCGTGAGCAATGCCATCCGCCATGACACCGAGAGCCGAGAGTTTTTGGGCCTGGAGAAGTTGAGCCTCGAGCTTCCGCCGCTCGCTCAGGTCGCGACCCACTCCGACAACGCCTATGGTTAAAGCATTGGCATCCCTCATCGGAGAGAGGACCCAACTGATCGGGAGCCTTGAACCTGTAGACGTGCTGAGATCCCATTCACCGGTTTGCATAGTGTCTTCAGCACGGAGCGTGTCGAAGACTCTCAGGAAATCTTCGCGGTGATTGGGGCATATCCTTTCGGAAAAGACAGTTCCTTTCACTTGGTGAACCTTGTATCCGGAAAGGCGTTCCGCAGCGTTGTTCCACGTGAGGATCCTCCCCTCGTAATCGGTGGAAAGCATAATGTCCATCGCATTTTCCACCACGCTCGCCAGGTGACGCTCGATTCGACGGACCTCACCGTTCAAGCGAATCTGTTCGGTGACATCTTCCATCAAGAGTACGGCATTCTCGATCTTGCCACGGCGTGAGAAGGGCAGGATGCTGTAGAAATAGTTCCGGATCGGGATTCCGGGAGCCCTGTACGTCATGCGCTCCCCGTTGATCGGTCTATTGTCCGCGATTACTTGACGAAGGTTTCGCACAAGGTCTGTGTTGTCCACTATTGGTTGGGGCAAGATGTGCTCGATCTTCTCTCCGACCACGTCCTTCTTGCTCATCTTGCTCTTCTTGAGGAAGTTTCTGTTAGCGAGCACGATCCGCAAGTCAAGGTCCATCACGAGGACCGACGTTGGAATCGCATCGAGAACCGTGTCAAGAAGCTCTTCGTGCCTTGTGACGCGGTCCGAGGTGACAGAGCCATCTTCTTTGCGCTTCACGGTATAACCCCCACGGTGCGGATGATCTTCTGAAGACGAGCCTAACACGGTTACAGCAGTTACCAACGATGGTGTCCGTTTCTCCCGTTCGACAATGACGGGCGGGACGCCCGTCCCACCGGTCTGTGATCCTCGCATGAATATGCTCGACACATGGGAATCGGACAGAATTTCTGGCAACCGATATAAAGGCGGATGTTCCTTGACGGGTCCGATCATGGGATTGTGCGCTAGCATCGTTCGGTTCTGAGAGGAGTCGGTCCTTCCAGGCAGTCTGATTGCGAGGGCTTGATCCCGGGCAATCTCCTCAGTCCAGGTGGGAGATTCCCGGGCATCCGACGGAGCTTTGATCCTCGCAACGGTCACGCGTCCGGCAGAGGGCATCCGGGCGGCGTCCTCTACCGGCATGTGACCTCCTATAGTGGAGCGCATTTAATGCACCTCGGAACCTGATTCGCAAACCGACTCATTAACGATAGCGCGAAGGCAACGGCCGCGCTCCACTATCGTGTCGGCCATAAGCTAGGGGCTCCACGGGCACTGATGGGAAATTACGACCTCTATTATGACCACACGTCGGCCGAAGGCTCGTTGGCTTTCCACTGCAATGACTGCCACGCATATTCAATGCGTGGCAGTATAGATACGCGACTCGGTTGGACTTTACAATCCCTTGACCGCGAGGACTGTGGCACCTTCTTGTCTGGGATCCGTGACGACGAAATTGTATGGGGGCCAAGGTCCTGTTAAGAGAGCTCTTGATCGCTGTTGGCCGTAGAGCGCGTGAAAGGCATCCAGAAACCTCTTTTTCTTGACCCTTGGAACCAAAAAATAGAGCGAGACCATCACGCTGGGCTCGCCCTCGCGCCGGCATTCGACAGCCCGTTCGTAATTCACTGCCGCGCACAGGCCGTTGAAGTGGTTGGCGTGCTTGTCCACAATGCGCTGTGTTATTTCCTGGAGTAGCAGATCTCTGCGGTAATATGACCTTCGACGCGCAAGATACGTTGTGCCCGGCGAGAGTTTACTCATTCCCGTCTCTCCAGTGGCAACGCTTTCCGCCGGGTGGCTCCTGTGGTCATCCAAGCACTTTCCGTCAAGGAGGATCCGCAATCCCATTTCATCACAGCCATCGAGCACCGCGAGCATTCTCTCATAGCGATCCCTGTGCGTCCGGAGCAACTGTCTCACGTGCGAGATGTTATCGAAAAAGGCTCCGAACCGGAACGGTATGACAGTTCTCTCCTCATGCAGGCAAGCAATGACTCGGTGGTAGGCAGTTGCAGACTCCGTCGTGAGACAAGTCTCCGGTTGGTGGATTTCAGATAATACTGCAGCGAGGCCGTTTTCGACAACGAGCTGCACGGCATTCCCGTTCAAGCCTAGCTGTGGCTCTTGCATGCGACGGGACGTGTCTTGAGCCACGCAGTACAAGAGAATCTTCATGTTTCGGGTTCTTCCAGCACCAGTGCAGGTACGAAGCTATACGGAGGCCATGGTCCGGATACTTGAAAAACGAGCCCCCTGTCGGCAAATTCGTTGTTGGCGTGCTCCACGAGGAAAAAGAGCTCCCGGACCCGGTGCGAACCAACAAGAAAAGCCCAGTTGGCAGCGGTTTCCCGGCCTTCCGCATCCAAAGACAGGGTAGTGACGGGTCTCTTCACTGAATCGAAGGAACAGGCATGCAGATTGGCAGAAACTCTGCCACATGCATCCTTCAGCCAAGATCCGACTTCCTTGTCTACCTTGGCTCGCAGTTGCTGTTCCTTGAAGTATCGAAGCCCCGGCGTCATTGAAGCAAGATCTGAGGAATGCTTTTCCAACATGTCTCGGAAGAGCGTCTCGCGTGCATCTGATCTGGAGAACAAGGCCTTGACTCCCCACTCCTCAGATCCTCGGGTATGCTCTAGGAACCCTCGAATGGTTTCATAATTTCTCTCGATGAGCTCCACGAGAGCCTGCTCGGAAGAAAACAGTGCTCCGAATCGCGCTGGAAGCACAGGCGACCACTTCATGATTAAGGAAGCTACCTCTCCGTGACGAAGAGCCTGAGGCCCGAGCCAGGAAATGTCCTGGAGACGCTTCTCTGCCTCGGGACCTTCGAAGTCTTCTAGGGCGGCTTCCCCGGCGAGCGCTGTAACATCTTCCACGGTGATAGAGCGCACGACTCCATCACGTTGCAGGGCTTCACCCGGAGCCTCCAATAGGCTCTTCGTGTCAGCAAAGCAGAAAAGGTGCAGCACTACGTCCCTCACAGGTCACCTGCCGACATCTCCGCAAGGGCTGATTCAACGTCCGTTTTCTCGATCATCACAGATGGCTCGGAATCGGGATTCTTCTTCAGAGCCTCAACAGCTCTCTTGACGGCCCTATGTGCGGCCCTTCTGCACACCGCAGCGATCTCTGCTCCACTGAATCCTTCAGTAAGCGAAGCCAAATCCCGCGCGACGATTCCCTTCTCCAGCGGTTTGTTTCTCAAATGCACTTGGAAGATGGCCTCCCGGTCTTTTTCATTGGGCATGGGGATTTCCACGATTTCATCGAAGCGACCGGGCCTGAGCACAGCAGGATCGAGCATGTCCGAACGGTTGGTCGCGCCGAGAACGAGAACCCCCTTTAGCTCGTCAATTCCATCGAATTCGGCCAGGAACTGACTTAGGACACGCTCGGACACGTGGGAATCGCTCGATGCCCCGCTTCTCGTGGGCAACAGCGCGTCGATCTCGTCGAGGAAGACGATGCACGGCGAGGCCTGTCTGGCTTTCCTGAATATATCCCTCACCCCTTCTTCGGATTCTCCCACGTATTTTGACAAGAGGGCAGGTCCTTTGACGGAAATGAAATTCACCTTACTCTCGTTCGCGATTGCCTTTGCCAACATCGTTTTGCCGCAGCCGGGAGGTCCGGAGAGGAGTATTCCCTTTGGCGGCTTGGCTCCGGCCTGCTCGAATACATGAGGATATTGAAGCGGCCACTCTACAGCTTCTATGAGACGAGCCTTGAGAGCCTCGTGCCCGCCGACGTCATCCCAGCGAACGTCAGGCACTTCTACGAAGACCTCGCGGATAGCGGAAGGCTCCACCTCAGCAAGAGCGTCAAGAAAGTCGGCCAAGTGCACTTCAAGGCTGGCCAACTGCTCATAGGGGATCCCCGCTGCCGTGAAGTCTATGTTCGGGATAATTCGCCTGAGGCATCGCATTGCAGCCTCTCGACAGAGCGCCTCCAGATCCGCCCCCACGAATCCGTGAGTGATCTCGGCGATGTGATCCATGTCCACATCGTCAGCCAGAGGCATCCCGCGACTATGGATTTCCAGGATATCCTGCCTGCCATGACGGTCGGGGATAGGGATAGCTATCTCCCGATCGAAACGGCCAGGGCGCCTGAGGGCAGGGTCAAGGGCATTCGGGATGTTTGTGGCGGCGATGACCACCACATTCTGCCGCTTGGTCAGACCGTCCATCAGGGCCAAAAGTTGAGCGACGACCCGCTTCTCAACGTCCCCGACCACTTTCTCTCGGCGAGGAGCGATCGCGTCGATCTCATCGAGAAATACGACACTTGGCCCCTTCTTCGTCGCTTCCGCGAAAATCTGCCTCAGGTGGGCCTCACTTTCGCCATAGAATTTGTGGATGATCTCCGGCCCGCTCACCGAAAAGAAATTGGCTTCCGTCTCGTGGGCGATGGATCGGGCAATGAGGGTCTTGCCGCATCCAGGAGGCCCGTGAAGGAGCACACCTTTCGGAGCGTCAATACCAAGACGTTCAAAGACCTCGGGATACCGGAGAGGAAGCTCGATCATTTCCCTGATTCTCTGAAGCTGGGGCTTCAGACCGCCGATATCCTCGTACGAAAGAGTGTGGGCCCTTTCAGGGGTATCGGCCTTGCCAATCACGAGCTCGGTGGACGGAACGATCATCGCAGGCCCTTTGGGGGTTGTCATCTGGACCTTGAAATCCGCGGAGCGGCTTCCGAAGAGCATGGCTCGGATGACATCTCCTTCCACTACGGCTAACCCGTCAAGAAGACTCCCTATGTAATTCAGATCCCGTTCCGTCGGGGTGACCGTTGTGGGAGTGAGCACCAGCCGAACAGCCGGTTGCGCGTCGATCTTCTTGACGGTGACCACCTCATCCAGTCCCACTTTGGCATTTTGTCGCGTCAACCCATCAAGCTGAACCCGGGACTGCCCTCGGAGCTCCTTGTATGCCGGCATGGCCTTGCAGACGGTGATGCGCTTCCCTTTGACTTCAACGATGTCGCCGATCGAGGCACCGAGCTTTTCCAGATCCTCGGGCCCCATGCGGGCGTATCCGCGACCGACATCCTTGTTCAATGCTTCGGTGACCTTGAGCTTTGCAGAGGGAAAATCAGTCTTGCCCATGAGAGCCCCCCTAATTCTGGCACCAGATCTCGATCATGCCGTTGTTGCACGACACCTTGATCTGGTCCATGGAATACTTCTTGGGCAGCAACAGCTCCTTGTAATATTTCTTTTCCCCTCGTTTCCCGGATATGGTCAGGACATCGTCCGTGACATTGAGATCCAGATCTTGCTCGCTGATGCCTGGCATTTCCGCGACGATGAGCGTGTGGTCTTCTTCCTCAAAAACGTCTACGAGCGGCTCTCGGACCTCCTGAACAACGGTGCGCCCCGATTCCTTGTCGCGGCGGATGTTTCCGAAGGGTTCCACTTTGACCTTTTCCCCTTCTTTTCCCAGTCCTACCCGAACATTGAATCCGTACACGCCCTTGAACTGTTTACCCGGCCCAAAATCGGGGATCTCGCCGGAGCCCTTGAGCTCTTGTGCGGTTGCGGCCAGATCGTTCAGCTTTTCGACCAAGTCCGTCAGCGCACCCAGCAATCCGCCAGCTCCCCAACTTTGGTCCTCACCTCTGCTGCTGCCTTTATCCCTCTTGGTCATCGTCGCTCTCCTTGTCGATCCTGATATCAAATTCCTTGATTTTCGAATGGATGGTCTTGTAGTCGACTTGCAACAGTCGTGCCGCCTTTGCTTTGTTGCCTTTTGTTTTGCGCAAAGTATGGGTGATCACCTGTTTTTCCACCTGGCTTGTGCACCGACGTACCACCTCTTTAAGGGAGAGGCCGGCCCACTCCCCGTTTGGGGCGTTGACAGAAGCCTGGGGATCTTGAGCCCGCGCCGGCTCCAGATGGAGGTGACCCGGACCGATGTAGTCGTCGGCCTGCAGGACAGCCCTCCGAACTACCGATTTGAGGTGACGGACATTTCCGGGCCAACTGTACGACAGCAGCAGGCTTATGGCTGATTCTGAGAAACCTTTCACCGATTTCCCGAGCTCAACGTTGGTGGCCCTGACAAATCGTTCGGCAAGGTAGAGAAGATCATCCGTTCGCTCACGAAGCGGCGGTATGTTTATGGTAAACTCACTCAGCCGGTAAAAGAGATCTCCGCTGAAGGAACCATCAACGATTGCGCTGCCGAGATCCTTGTTTGTAGCCGCAAGCAGGCGCACGTCCACGCTGACCGGTTTGCGGCCGCCTACAGGGTAAAAACTCTTTTCCTGGATAGCTCTCAAAAGCTTTACTTGAGAATTCAGCGGCATATTAGCAATTTCATCGAGAAACAGGGTGCCTTCTTGGGCCATCTCGAACTTGCCGGCGCGCGAGGTGCTGGCTCCCGTGAACGCCCCTTTCTCGTACCCGAACATCTCGCTTTCAAAGAGGGATTCGGGAATCGCTCCACAGTCCAAGGGAACGAAGGGCCCCTTGGACCGACTGCTGAACCGGTGGATTGCACTGGCGACCACTTCTTTGCCCGTTCCGGTTTCTCCCTGAATTACCACGGTAAAATTCGAGCCAGCCACCAGCGCGATTTCAGACACGATTCGTTTCACCGCATCACTCGGGCCAAGCATGGCTCTGAGCTCGGTTACCGTCGCGCTCTCCTCTTCGCCAGATGATGGGACCTGTTTCATCTGGGCATGGCGAATCCTCAAAGCCTTGTTGATTCTCTTGATGAGCTCGCGGTTATTGACAGGCTTCTGCAAGTAGTCGAACGCGCCTTCCTTTACCGCACGAACTGCCCCCTCGACTCCCCCGAACGCACTGATCATGATGACTGGGATATAAGGGTTGAGCGCTTTAGACATCCTGAGCACTTCCATCCCGTCAACGCCCTCCATCTTGAAATCCAGGAGGACGACGTCCGGCATTCCCAGTCGCATCATCTCGATAGCCGACTCACCACTGTACGCCACAGTCGGTATGAATCCCTCCTGCTTGAGGAGATGAAACAGGATGTCGCAAAAGTCTCTCTCATCGTCCACAATGAGTATTCTGGCTGCTTCCTGCGCCATGGCCTTTCTCCCCTCTCGTAGCGGCCTTCAGACGAATACGGTGCCAGCGCCAGCTATTTCTTGGGCAACGTCGGCCGTACGACTTCAATATCATCCTCCAAGAAGGGCTCCACAGAATGGAGCAATCCAAGAAAGAGAATGCCCGTCTCCCCCGAACCGAGCGTGTTGTTAATTCGGTCTGCAATGAACTGATCGCGTCTCTTCAGAATGGGGTCTCCTTGTTCTTTATCGCGAGAAGACCTGATCTTGCGGCCATGTGACGCCAATACCCTCTTGGTCATCTCGTATTCGGCCAAGAGTAGCTCGGGAGACTCCGTTCCCATAAGGATTGCTCCGCGGTCGAGAAGCTTCAGAATGAGCTGGTGATTGAGACTTCCTCCGGCGGCCAATTCGGTCACGATCTCCTTTTCACGTCCCGATACCGGCAGTGCGTCCTGAAAGATGCGAACATCCTGCCATCGCAACGGCAGACCTTCGATGTACCGTTCTATTCTCTGCCAGAGCTCTCTAATAGCCTCTCTCTTCTTCTTTAAAGCAGTCTTACCTCCGGTTCGCAGGGACTCGCGAACGACCGAGCCTTTCTGAGACCCCAGGTCCTCAAGCGTGTGCACGATTGGCACCACAATCAGGCGTCTTTTCACAGTTTCCCCCGGACAGGCTGTTTTCATTTCAGCCACTGAGCTGTCGGCTCCATGAGTTTTGGGATATGGCGCGAATTCCATGGAATTCATTCCATATTACTGGGGCCGGCTCCCATTGTCAGCAGTAAAATGGCTCGATCGCGTTTTGAAGGATTCGGCTCCGTCGAGTGAAGAAGCGACGGTGCCGGGTTCGGCAGACTCGTACCGGCCTTATGATTCCACGCGTGTCGAACGCATGGCAGCATAAATGGTCGAGCTAATCTGTCGAGTGCTGGTGGTTGCCGGCCCGTCAGTCCTCGACTCGGTCTGCACACCAACGAAAGTGTACGCAAGAGTGGTGCCAGGCCATGATCTCGAGACCACGTACGCAGGAACAGATCTTGTCGAGACTTTTCGGACGTGCGATGATCGATTGAAGGACGCGATGGAAGGATACTCTCGGCAACTACACAGAGTTACCGTCATTTCTGCCCTTTAATCAACAGCTTCACGGCGACGTTGGGGTAGGGGGGACCCCGGCTTTGAATTTGTAGCTAGGGATCTCTTGCTGTCACGCTTATTGCCGCAGCACCGCAGGATGCGTTTCGCGGCAACCGCATGTGAATCAGCGCAACCCGATTCTCTTTCCTGTCTTTTCGCTCTTCGAGATCGTAAGGCCGAAACCCGAGCTTCTGATACAGCAGCAGGTCGGCTACATTCTGATTGAAACAGGAAACAGCCACATCCGCGGCCTGGTGCTTCGAAAAAGCAAGGGCGATCATCTGACCGACAAGGTAGGTACCCACGCCCCGGCCACGGGCTGCGGAAGAAACGATGACGTTTCCAATGGAGCACGTGCCGCCAGTGTCCTACCGGTAAAAGTTCGCGAAAGCCACAACCGCACCGCGAAGCTCCACGACAGTTGAGTCCGAACGCTGGGCAATTGCTTCCTGTAACTGGGGCAGAGCCAACGGGAACGCCGCCTTGGGAAACAAAGAGAACAACTCGTCTTCGTTTTGCGGAAAACCGCAGACAATTCGGATGTCCCTCTCTTCAACCGGGCGATGAGTCAGCAACATGTTCTCAAGCGACCTTGGTCCAAAGCCGACAAGCCCCGGAGCTTGCCAGGGTGCCTCCCCAGAGTTTAACCCCGTGGAGCACCACAGTGTCTCCTCCGGACAACGCAGAGCTTACTGCTCCATTCCGTAAACACAGTCACGTAATCTGCCACGACGTAGGGGCTCCCCTTGTGGGTGCCCTGGGCGGGCACAAGGCCCACCCCTACAGTGCCAGCCATGCGCTCACCACGTCCACGGCGGTGCAGATACGGTACCGTATTTGTGCCGTCGACCACTTAGTTCCCGGGACGTCATGACGAACGGCTGGCCAAGCCGATGCCACACGATGTGGAATTGCAAGTATCGGGCGGTTTTCATGGTCAGAGAGTTGACTTGGCAATTCACTGAAATTTTGGGTAGAAGCGGCGGATCAAGAATTTGCCCGACGCTCAGCACTGATTTCCTATTTCTTCAATGGTGTAACAGGTATCGAAAAGCAGGTGCGTCGTGCCTGACGGGTTCTTTCGTTTTTGACCAAGAAACAAACATCGATTCCGATCTTGTCTTCAGGCTGCCGGCCTCCGTGGTACTGAAACCGAAGCGGCTTTGAAGGTCAACCTGTTTGTTTTTTGTGCAGTTCCCCATGTCTCCTGCGGACGAGTCACCCGAGGCCTCTGCTGGCTCAGCGCTAACGTGTTGATATGATGTGCCTGTTTGACCTAGCGGAATCTCGACAAACCTGGTACGCAAATTGCTCTCCCAATGGGCGGTCTCAGTGCCTTATGCGCGTGCACAGGGCGGAATCATCCCTGCAAAGATTGGCAAGCCTGCCGGAGGAGAGAGGATAGCTGTATGGAAACAGGGCTCAGAGATTCTCGAGCGGATATGGGGAAAATCGTGCGTCGTGAGTCTCCAGCGCGCCGGAGTCCCACTGAAGGTCTTTCCGACCAAGTTCCAGGAGGCACTTCTATGAAAGAATATAAGATCGTTGGCCTCGCCGTGGGATTTTTTCTCGCTGTGTGCCTGAGTGATGCGGTCTTCGAGTCACTCGTGTTTCGGGAAAAGCCCTTCTGGAGCTCTTTGATGTTTGACGTTTCCACGCACTCGCTCATTCTGAGGTCCTTGATCACGCTATCTTTTCTCATTTTCGGCTTGATCGTAGCCCGCTCCTTTGCGCGACAGAAAGCTGTGGAGCACGCGCTGGCAGAACGCTCAGAAAAACTGCGCGTCACCAACGAGTTGTTGGAGAGAGAAGTCATCGATCGCCGCCAATTGGAACACGAATTGAGAAGACAAGAGGAGAAATACCGCACGATAGCTGACTTCACGCATGATTGGGAATTCTGGGTCGGGCCGGCGGGCGAGTTCCTGTGGGTTTCGCCTTCATGCGAGCGCATCACCGGTTATTCTGCAACCGAATTTATGGAAGACCCTGACTTGTATAGACGAATCTTGTATCCGGATGATATGGACCTGGTCATGAGGCATGAGGCGAACATGCTCAGCTCTGACCAGATAACACCGCAGTCATTGGATTTCCGAATAGTGCGCAGGGACGGTGAGATCCGATGGATAAGTCATGTGTGTCGACCCGTGTATGGAGCTGGTCAAAGGCTGCTGGGCAGGCGTGCCTCCAACAGGGATGTCACGGAACGTGTTCGTGCAGAGGAGGCAACGAAAGAGAGTGAGGAACGGTTTCGGCAGATTTATCAAAAGTCTCCTGTGATGATGCATTCGGTAGACGAAAACGGAATCATCCGAAACGTGAATGGCCGATGGCTGGAAGTCATGGGGTATTCCAGGGATGAGGTGTTGGGTCGGAGCATAGACTTTGCGATGACTGCTGAGTCAGCTAACCGGGCCCAGACAGTTGTGCTTCCCCAATTCTGGCGTGATGGGCTCGTGAGAGACGTGCCATACCAGTATGTTACCAAGGACGGGGGCGTAATCGATGTGTTGCTCGATTCCGTTGTCGTGAATGATTCAGCATGGGGGCGAATCAGTTTGTCTTCGGTTCGCAACATCACTCTCCGCAAAAGGGCCGAAGAGGAGACTCGCAGGACCAAAGCGCTGCTCAATTCAATAATAGAGAATCTTCCTACCCCCGTATTTCTCAAGGATGCAGAGGAATTGAAATACCTTCTTTGGAACAAGGCCAGCGAGGAACTGTACGGCTATTCCAGTCAAGACGTCATCGGTAAGACATCCTATGACTTGTTTCCCCCGGCGCAGGCTGAAATATTTGACGCGCAGGACCGTGAGACCATCGCCAGAGGGGCGCTGTACTGCGTGCCTGAGGAACCCGTCCATACCAAGGCAAAGGGTACTCGTATACTGCACACCAAGAAGCTGCCCATACTTGATGACAATGGCGCGCCGCGTTACGTGGTGGGGATTTCAGAGGACATTACGGAGCGCAAGGAGTTCGAACAGGCCTTGATAGTGGCCCGCGAGGAAGCCGAGCAGGCCAGCCGTGCCAAGAGTGAGTTTCTGGCCAACATGAGCCACGAGATCCGCACCCCCATAAACGGGATCATGGGCATGACCCAACTGGCGCTCAACAGTCAACTGACCGCCGAACAGGTAGAATACTTAGAAGCCGTTGAGACATCTGCCGATTCGTTGCTCAGAATCATCAACGACATCCTGGACTTCTCCAAGATGGAAGCAGGGAAGCTGGAGCTTGTGGCCATTGACTTCAGTCTGAGAGACTCCATTGCCGAGATAATGATGACTCTCGCCGTGCAAGCCCACACAAAGGGATTAGAACTGCTTTACAAGATTCACTCCGACGTGCCTGACGCGTTGGTCGGCGATCCGGGACGTCTTCGCCAAATTCTGGTCAACCTAGTGGCCAATGCCACAAAGTTCACCGAGAGCGGTGAAGTATACGTGAGTGTCGAAGCAGAATCCGAGACCGACGACGAAATCGATCTTCACTTCTCCGTTGCCGACACCGGCATCGGCATTCCCCCCGAAAAGCAACGGAAGATTTTCAATGCATTTGAGCAGGCGGATGGATCGACCAGCAGGAAATACGGAGGCACCGGCCTCGGCCTCGCGATTTGTTCGGAGTTGGTCCGTTTGATGGGTGGTCGAATCTGGCTGGAAAGTACGCCGGGAAAGGGAAGCATTTTTCATTTTGTCGTGAGATTCAGGCTTCATGGGGAGGTGGTGCAACCTCCACTAGTTGGAGACCCGTCAGAATTGAGAGACTTGTCCGTACTGGTGGTTGATGACAATGCCACGAACAGACGGATCTTGGAGGAAACCCTTGTCCAGTGGCAAGTGAAGCCAACAATGGCGGACAGCGGCTCGGCAGCGCTCTCTGCGATGGATGCGGCCCATGAGGAAGGAAGACATTTCGACCTGGTAATCACAGACTGCATGATGCCGGAAATGGACGGTTTTCAACTCGTCGAGAAAATAAATCAGGATACGCGGTGGGCTACTCCGACAATCATCATGCTCACTTCCGGAGGTGAAAGGGGAGACGCTGCCCGCTGTGTAAAGCTGGGAATTGCAGCATATTTGTTGAAGCCCATCAAGCAGTCCGAGTTGCTTTTTACCATTTCCAGAGTGTTGAGAGGATCGCAGCCAGAGCGGGGTCGACGGGCCCTTGTAACCCGGCATTCCATAAGAGAAAGCACACACCGGCTCAAAGTCTTGTTGGCCGAGGACAACGTCGTCAATCAGAAGTTGGCCGCAAAGATGCTGGAGAGAATGGGACACAGCGTAACTGTTGCAGCAAACGGACAAGAGGCGCTTGACATCTTGGAAGGTCAAGATTTCGACCTGGTCTTAATGGATGTCCAGATGCCCGTGAAAGACGGTCTCGAAGCAACGAGAATCTTAAGGGAGCGCGAGAAGATCTCAGGACGACATGTTCCTGTTGTTGCAATAACAGCCTATGCAATGCAAGGTGACAAAGAGAGGTGTCTGGAAGCGGGGATGGACAATTACGTCTCCAAGCCTATCAATGCCCAAGAATTGTTTGAGACTATTGAAGATATTTTCCGGAACACAGGTGAGGACGCGATCCCGGAGTCCGGGCCCCCGTCCCGGAACGGGGTTTTCGACGCAGCCGAGATACTTCAACGAGTCGGCGGCGACGAAACGCTTCTCAAGGAAATGGTGGCTCTATTCTTTGCGGACTACCCGAAGCTCGTTTCCCATATACGAACTGCGATACGCGAGGGCGATGCATCGCGGCTGGAAAAAGCGGCGCATGCCCTCAAGGGGTCTCTAAGCAATTTGTGCTCTGAGTCCGTAACTCAAGCCGCGTTAAGGCTTGAGACAATGGGTAGAATCCAGGACATGTCGGAGGCTACCGAAGCAATGACAGACCTGGAATACACAATCGGTCAGCTCCGAGAACAGCTCGTCTTATTCATCGAGCGAATAGGGCGGTGAGAATAGCGGTAGCCGAGCACGATCTGAACATCCCGCGATTCCTCGAGAATAGCGCACGGCCCAGAAGCGGGCAAGAAGCCATTTCATGACTTCGACATACACACAGGCCCACGGCCATAACGTCTTCTCGGCCAGTGCTGGCCCTACCAATCCCGTGTTCCAGCGCTTGGCGCCTTACAATCACGTTTGATTAACACGGGGTGATGAGGTATGCTCGCGCCTCGAATGTAGGAGCTCATTCCAACGTTCAATACAGGGGGCGCGGGGTCGGTGACTTTTCGCATTGGCGAGCGGGCTCTGTCGCGATCTCCCGGAAATGATAGCCATCCGAACTGGAGACTCACATGCAAGATCCTTCTCGCACCAGAATTGGTTGGTTGTTGACGATCTCGGCGCTTCTGCTTTTTGGGTGTGGACAGGGGCAAGAGAGCTTTGTTGAGCCACCGCCACCCGAGGTGACCATAAGCCTTCCTGAAAAAAAGGAGGTCACGGACAACCTCGAGTTCACGGGCAACACAAAGGCGTTAGAATCAGTCGAGATTCGAGCGAGAGTGCAAGGTTTCTTGGACCGCATGAACTTCGAGCCTGGACAGAAGGTCAAGGCAGGGGATCTCCTTTTCGTGATAGACCCTCGCCCATTTCAGGCGAGAGTGGACCAGGCCGAGGCTTCACTCAATGGAAAGCAAGCAGATCTCCAGCTCAAGGAGGCGAATCTGAAACGAGCCCAGCAACTTCTTTCGACCGGATCCATAAGTCAACTGCAATATGACGTGCAGGCAGCAGAGGAATCGGTGGCTAGAGCCCAGGTTGGCATCGCAAAGGCGGACCTGGAAGAGGCTCGCCTGCAACTGGACTATACCCAAGTCAAGTCCCCCATCAATGGTCGTGTGGATCGCAATTTAGTTGACTTGGGGACTCTCGTGGGCGCCCAGGACAAGACGCTTCTGACTACGGTCGTCAATGATGAGTCCGCTTACGTGTATTTTCACATTAGCGAGAACGATATGTTAAGGGTTGCCCGTACCTACGGATCGGATGAGGACCGGGAGCGATCGCAAAGATGGCAGGCGCCGTGCTATCTCGCGCTGGCGGATGAGACGGAGTTTTCACGAAAGGGCACGATCGATTTTCTTGGAACTCAAGTTGACCCGACGACAGGCACGCTTCTGATCCGGGCTGTGTTTCCCAACACGGACGGGTTTCTCATACCCGGCTTGTTTGTGAGGGTCAGGGTCCCTCTGAGAGAGCGAGAAGCGTTGCTTGTCCCGAACTTGGCCGTGGGCTTGGATCAGGCTGGACGTTACGTCCTTGTCGTGAACAAGGACAACGTGGTGGAACAGCGTCAAGTAGAAATTGGCCAGCAGTTGGATCGATTGAGAGTCATCGAAAAGGGCCTTGCCAAGGATGATTGGGTGATCACAAACGGCATGCAGAGAGCGAGGCCGGGCTCCAAAGTAACGCCCATCAAGGAGTCGCAGCCTTCGCTGGGAACTGCTGGTTCTTCCCCACGTTCTTCTGAAGGTAAGTAGCGGAGGTTGCGCCATGCTCAGTCGCTTCTTTATAAACCGGCCGATCTTCGCGTCAGTTCTCTCGATTCTCATTGTTTTGGCCGGTGGAATATGTATGTTCACTCTGCCGATCGCCCAATATCCGGACATCACTCCGCCAGTTGTTCAGGTAAAGGCCTTCTTCCCCGGAGCAGAACCGCAGGTGATTGCGGACACCGTTGCATCTCCTATAGAGCAGGAGGTCAATGGCGTTGAAAGAATGCTGTACATGTCCAGCACCAGCGCGTCTGACGGCTCTTATACGCTCAATATCACATTCGAGTTGGGCACTGACATAGACATGGCGACGGTTCTGACGCAGAATCGAGTTGCCACTGCCATACCAAAGTTGCCCGAGGAAGTGCAACGTCAGGGAGTCACCACAAAAAAGGTCTCATCCGCACTCGTAACTGTTCTCTGTCTCTACTCGCCGGACGGACGATACGATGATCTGTATCTTACCAACTACGTGAGCCTCCGGATCAAAGATGAGCTCAGCCGCATCCGGGGTGTGGGCGACGTGGTTGTATATCCCTCCAAAGACTACGGCATGCGCCTCTGGCTCGATCCGAACAAGATGGAATCGAGGAGCATCACTACCAATGAGGTGGTCGCTGCCTTGCGCCAGCAAAATGTGCAGGTCGCTGCGGGCATGATCGGCCAGCGGCCCACTCCGAAGGGACAAGATTTCCAGATCAACATCAACACCCTCGGCAGATTGTCCGAAGTCAATCAGTTCGAGAACATCATCGTCAAGACTGGAGAAGGTGGCAAGGTGACACGGGTCAAAGATATTGCACGCGTGGAGCTGGGTGGAAAGGCCTACGACACCTTCTCGGTATACAATGGCAAACCTGCGGCCACGGTCGTGATATATCAGTCACCTGGGTCCAATGCCATGGAGGTGGCCGAACAACTGCAGAAGACCATGGAGCGATTGAAGCACGACTTTCCGCAAGGTCTGGAATACAAGGCCATCTATGAGATCTCACGCTTTATTGAGGCATCGATCCATGAGGTAATTAAGACGCTGTTCGAGGCCTTTGTTCTCGTTTTCATCGTGGTGTTCATCTTCTTGCAGGATTGGCGTGCCACCTTAATACCCGCAATTACGATTCCCGTCTCCTTGATCGGTACCTTTGCAGCCATGGCAGGGCTTGGTTTTTCCATCAACATGGTCACCTTGTTTGGAATGGTCCTCGCGATTGGCATCGTGGTGGATGATGCAATTGTGGTGGTTGAAAACGTCGAACGCAACATGACCGAATTCGGTCTTGGCCCCAAAGAGGCCGCGTTCCGCGCGATGGACGAGGTCACAGGAGCGATCATTGGCATTACGCTGGTCCTCATGGCCGTCTTCGTTCCCGCTGCATTCATGGGAGGAATAACCGGTGAGCTCTATCGACAGTTTTCGCTGACCATTGCCGTGACGACATTGTTCTCCGCTATCAACGCGTTGACCCTTAGCCCCGCGCTATGCGCCCTGCTCCTCAGACCTGGCCATGGAGCGAAGAATGTTTTCTTCAGAACATTCAATTCCGTCTTCGAGCGAGTCACTGGCGCTTACACAAGAGTTGTTTCGATGTGCGTTCGCCGGGTCGGCGTCGTGATGCTGCTCTTTCTTGGGCTTGTTGTTCTGACAGGTCTCGGATTCATGCGTGTTCCAACCGGATTCGTACCGTTGGAGGACGACGGACTAATCCTTCTCAACATCCAAATGCCCGATGGGGCGAGTCTCGACCGAACGGAGGCCACCGTCGAGCGCGTTGGGGCAATTCTCGCCAAGACCGAAGGGATTGCCGGGTACGGGGTGCTGGGCGGATATTCGATGATCGACGGGGCCGCACCGAATCTCGCTTGCTTTTTCGCTCCCTTGACGCCCTGGGATGAGCGACTCAAGAAAGGTCGCAGCCGCGATGTGATCATGAAGGAGCTCGCAGGGCAATTTGCGAAGATTCAAGAAGGAGTGGTCTTTGCCTTCACGCTGCCACCGATCTTCGGACTCGGTACAGGCGGCGGCTTTGAAATGCAGCTCCAGGACAAATCAGGGCTCGGGCTGATCGCGCTTCAAAGCGCCGGACACGAGCTTTCTACCTCTGCCAACGTTCAGCCGAGTCTGACCAACGTATTCTCAACGTTTCGGGCCACGGTACCGTCCGTATTCGTGGATGTCGATCGCGAAAAGGCGTTCAACATGGGTGTACCTCTCCAGACAGTGTTTGACGCCATGGGGGCTTACCTTGGGGCCGCTTATGTCAACGACTTCAACAAGTTTGGCAGAACCTGGCAGGTGAAGGTCCAGGCTGACAGCGTGTTCCGCAGCAAGGCGGAGGATATCACAAAACTGCAGGTGCGGAATAAGGATGGCCAGATGCTGCCTCTTGGAGCTATGGCCACGGTCAAGGACTCTTTGGGACCACTGAAAGTGGATCGGTACAATTTGTATCCTACAGCAAAGGTCATGGGGAGCCCTGCGCCGGGGTTCAGCAGCGGGCAGGCCATTCACACGATGGAGAAGCTTGCCAAGACGCAACTTCCAGTGGGAATTGGTTACGAATGGACTGCTATGGCATATCAGCAGAAGAAGGCTTCAGGGCAGGCTGTGATTATTTTCGCTCTCGCTATCGTTGTGGTCTTTCTCATTCTCGCTGCGCAGTACGAGAGCTGGACCGATCCCTTCTCGGTGGTGCTTGTGGTTCCCCTGGCGGTGTTGGGGGCAGTGATTGCCCTCATGATTCGGCATATGGATAACAACATCTACACGCAGGTTGGTTTGGTCCTCCTGGTGGGGCTATCCGCCAAGAACGCGATCTTGATTGTCGAATTTGCCAGAGACATGCGAGCCAAGGGAAAAGGGCTGATCGAAGCCACTGTGGAAGGATCGAGACTACGCTTTCGCCCCATTCTGATGACGTCGTTCGCGTTCATTCTCGGCGTCACGCCCCTGGTAGTGGCTCAGGGTGCGGGAGCCGTGAGTCGACAGGCATTGGGCACCGCTGTGTTTGCCGGAATGCTCGGGGTAACGATTCTCGGCGTATTTTTCACCCCTGTGCTCTATGTATTCATGCAAAAAGTCGCACAACTGAGGTTCAAAGGTGCAGCGGACAAGGGCACTTCAACGGAATCTTGATGAATCCCGCTATAGAGAAAGCAAGGAGGGGCTCTCGACTTATGTGATTTGGGTAGAGCTTCTCGCCGGCACAGCAGGAGCGATCTCAGTCCATGAGTGACTCTCAGCGTTACGCGTGCTCATGCTGTCTCCATGAACGTGGGCTTAGTAGAGGATTTCATAATTACGGTCACGTATTCTGACACGACTCAGTCGGGGATTTGCGCTATGAAGGAGCGCACCTACAGTAGTCCCGCGAGACGTGGGATTTCAACCTGTGGCTCGGCGCGTCACAACCACCTACCGACCCTGAAAGGGTCGACCAAGAGCCTTCTCGTCGCCTGGTATAGGCATCGATCATGAATGAGCCTTGGATTTCGCACATTTCAATGGGGGACCCCAGGGGCCTCACTTTTTTTGTTTCCTCATTTCCGTGGGTCAAAACCCACGGCTCCTTATGGTATGTCCCTTCAGGACATGAAGCAGTCACTGATCACATCATTCTTTTTCAATAACCCTGAGATACGTAAGCGTACTTATGAAATCCTGTGCTAAGACTACGTCCCCGCCTCGTGCTAAATGGCTTCCAGGCCCACGTCAATCGTGCTTATCGTCCCGGTGGCTTGATCGCCCATCGACTCCTCGAACCTTACGACCGATGAAAATGCTCAGCAGGTAGGCCACCACAATCGCCACGTAAAACTGTCCCATGATTACTTCAACAATTGCTAGCCGTTGGGCGAATTGCGTCTTTGGCGTGATGTCCCCGTATCCGAGAGATGCCAGGGTGACGAAACTGAAATAGACGAAATGGGATGCCGAGTCTTTCTGCTGAACATTCAAGGAAAACGCTTCCGGCTGAATCCAGTCGAGCACAGTGTACAGGTGAGCCCAAAATATCCCCAAGATTATGTACAGATTGACCGTCCAGACAATCAGGTGGTGCGTGACGTCTTTGGCCCTCAACAAGATCGAGAGGATCTGCCCCGCGCAGTAGGAGTACAAGACGAGGATGAAGACGAGGAAGAGCAGACCGATGGGCATACGCGCGGCTTGGACCACTGCGATGGGTAGAAGCCTAGTAGAGGCCACAAGGACCAAGACGACCGCGGTCGAAATGAGAATTACAGTTCTTGATAGGCTCTTTTTCTGGCTGAGGAGCCAAGCCCCGGCCACGCCGATTATTACGAAAGGCACCACTGTGAGAGAGGCTGGGACCAGGGGGTCCAGGAGCAAGAGTCCAAGAAGCAAGGTAAGTACCAGCACAGCCTTTTCCCGAAGGACTTGCTCCAAAGTGCTCACGGATTACGCTTCCCTTCCGTACGGTTAGGTGTGAAGAGCGCAAATTCGTAATTTCGGTTGCGCATTCGCGGCAACCTGGTTCAGGGGAGGGCGGGTATGAAGAAAATGTCTCAAAACTCGGGACACGCCAAACATCGTAGCACGATTGAGCATCGATGTGTGGAAAGGCACCCTCACCCCAACCCTCTCCCAGAGGGCGAGGGAGCCTGAAGAATCCCCTCTCCCCCGCTTCGGGGGAGAGGGTCAGGGTGAGGGGGTGTGCCACGATTATCACGGACTGCCGGCTTTTGAGACACTTTCTGAATCCCTCCCTAACAC
>Ga0067045_1002726_pt1 | contig 51347 bp, 35 predicted proteins | sample TerdegcTABiofilm_FD_59184 | JGI IMG/M metagenome (GOLD analysis project Ga0067045, IMG submission 59184) | Combined Assembly of (Gp0054472, Gp0054536) Wastewater bioreactor microbial communities from Singapore -Terephthalate degrading...
GGTGGATCGATTGGCCTAAAGGCAGGATCTTAAACCTGCTGGGAGTGCCCCGCACCCAGCAGTATGTGTTTCATCGGCGGAAACCAGCCGGATTGTCTTCAGATACCCGTAAGTCCCATCAGATCACGCCTATGGAGATTGACGCGATTATGGACTATTGCAATGCCCACCGGGGCGTGAATTACTACAAACTGGCCTATCAAATGATGGATGCGCGCATTGCCTTTGTACCGCCCGGTACGGTGTACAGCATTCTGAAGGCTCATGGATTCTACGATGTCAAAGCGCCTAAATCGACGGCCGCTAAGGCCTATGCCGATAAACCGACCCATGTGCATCATACCTGGCATGTGGATATTGCCTATGTGAAGCTTCAGGATATCTACTACTACCTGATTGTCATGATTGACGGCTACTCGCGGTACGTTTTAGACTGGGAGCTATTATATGACATGAAGGGCGATACGGTCTCGCTGTTTGCTCAAAAAGTACTCGACCTTTATCCTGAGGCCGTTGCATTAAAAGTACGGATCGTCAGCGATAACGGTAGTTGCTTTNTCAGTTCTGAATACCGGCTGGTGCTGAAACAAAACAGCGTTCTACCGATCCGTTGCGCGCCGTATCATCCGGAAACAAACGGCAAAGCCGAAGCCGTCATTAAAATCACCCGTAATGAGTCTCTTAGGCCCAACAGTCCGCAGTTTTATCAGGAAGCGATTGCTGTACTGAAAAAACATTTTGACTTTTACAATGACCATCGCTTACATTCCGGTATCGATTATGTCCGTCCGGTGGATATGTTTCCGGGTCAGGCAGACCAGGTTCATGAACAACGTAATGAAGGTTTAAATAAAGCAAAATTGGAACGAAAAACATGGAACCAAAACTATAACCAAACGAAAATCTATAACCAGAATCCTCCAGAAAATGAATCACGATTTTGTTCGGTTTAACTTAGGATAAACATAACCACTTCGCCTAACACCTTTAAAAAGCAAATTGTCAGGAAAAAAAATATCCCGCGGAAAAAAATCATTTTTTTCGGTTGGTTGATGATGCAGTTTGGCTGACCGGTCCGTAGAGCGATCAAGAGCCGTGAACATAGGCGTTTTCAGCGTGCGGCGAATGCCATCGTATATCACAGCGGCGCGTGGTGGATGTAACCCATGGATGGAAAATATGCTTGATTTGTTCCTCGGCAAGAGAACCTGGAAATTTCCGGTCACTTTCACGAGTATAGCATCACCGGCATCATGACCATCATTGCATTCAGAAAAAAAGTCTAACATAAGAATTCCAATAAGGAATAATCCGGAAATAGTAATCAGACTGCGTTTGCCGGTCTGTTAAAAAAAAAATCAGACGATGATAAATATTACGATTAATGAGGATGCCGATAAAATATTTTTTGCCATGCGAACAATAATATCGGCAGTGCGTAAAAAAAAATTTATTTCTGTATAATAACCGCAACTCTTATTAATGGATTGAAAAAAACGTAGAAATGATATTAAGGGTTTTACTATTGTTTTTTTATATGGCGTTTACGCTTTTTAAAAATTTTAGTTTCGTAAAAATCGTGTAGGGCGGAAGCGCGGAGTCGGTCAATATTCCGCTGTTCCTTCCGATGCAATGAAATTGTTTCGATTCAGAAAGTGACCGCCAAAGAGGGCGGTTTTAAACCCAATTTCCGGCTACGCTACCGCGATTTCCTGAGGCCTAACCCCATAAAACACACACGCACAAAGCATGCGGATTTTAAAAGATATTTTGATGCCGTTCTATATCAGTTTGCGCGGATATTTACAATTTTTTTTCCCTACGACCCATGCTCATATCGACGCGTTATTTTCTCACGGCACCATCGGCAAGGACGGCGGGGATCCCCAGTCGGCCGAGCCGGAAGCGGATTTGCAGCCTTTCATAACCATCACGGCGCCGCCAACCCCGGCCAGGGTTACACCGCCGACAATCTATTTTGTATAATTGCCTGAAGATTTTTCTTCGGAATCGTTCTGCATGGACTCCGCAATCATACTCCCGAATAAACTTTTGGGTATGACCGATTGCTCAAGAGCGCCGGTGGTTTTTCCCGTTGCTTTGATACCGCGACAGTATTCTTCTACGGCTTTAAGCGCGGTCGTGTCGATACCTTTACCGTTTTCATTCGTCCCTAATCCCGCCAGGCTTTTTAACAAAGCCACCGACGGCTGGTAGCCGGGAAAAAACTGCAAACTCTGGCAGGCGTACTCAAGCGCTTCTTCTTTATACTTTTCCACATTACGCTTACGGTATAATTCGTAGCACACATCGGCCATTTCGTAGTAGGCGTCAAACAAGTCGGCCGATTCCGTTCGGATTTTAAACGCTTTTTTATAAGAGGCATAGGCCAGCGTATCCATGCCCTGCACTTTCTGGATGTTACCCAGTTGTTTATAAGCGTCATACAATTCATAAAACATTTTTTTCGCTTTCCGTACTGTGGTTTGTCCTTCCTGAAAGCGATTGGCGTTGGTCAGATCAAATATGGTAAGGTATCCGACGCGGTAATCGCCCTGATTGAAGCCCTGATCCATTTGCCGCGCGGTCTGGTAGATCTGCCGCACCTTACCGGTGTCCTGGCGCTCCATGTTGATAATCATCAAATCCGAATAAACCGGCAGGAAGGTCGGGTCTTGCTGCTGAATTTCTTCGATGACGGATTCGCCCAGTTCTTTGCCGCTCTTGACGACCCATTCCACATGCCCTTTATCGTTTTTGACCGGAAAGGTGACGGTATCCATCTGAAGGTACAACTGGGCCAGTTTGTATTTAATGCCTATGACACCGGGATTTTGCGTAATGATGTCTTCATAAACCGCCCGCGCGCGTTCCATATTGCCCCGCCGTGTAAAGTACTCGGCAATTTCATATTTGTCCGACGCCGATAACATGGCGTAATCTTTATCGCCCAGCAGGGCCTTGAGACCGGGATCTTCTACGACGGTTTTTTTAGCGGATCCGCATGAAGTCCATACCGCAACCAGCGCCATAAAGCAAAACCATTTGAATTGTTTCATATCTGATTTTCCATATTTAATAAATTGTTTGAAATTTAATTTATAGTTTAATGCTTAAAAATTCAAATGTTTTCTCTATTTTAGTAAAGTCATTTTGACCGTTTGATTCCACACTTTGCCGGTAGCGGCCTATACGTTAATCCGGTAAATGTAAATATCGGAGGCAACCGTACGGTTGTTGCGATCCTTTCCGTTCCAGAATAATTCATGAACGCCTGCGGTAAAGTATTTCTGATGCATCAAGGTAATGATTTCCTGACCGAGTGCGTTGTAAATGATTCCGGTAACTTTCGCGTCAACGGGAAGTTCAAAGCGCAGGTGCGTTCCGGGATTAAACGGATTAGGATAATTCTGCCGGAGCGCAAAGCGTGCCGGCTTCGATTGATGGTGTTCGCAGATATATTGTTCCACCGGATCGACGTCGCTGTAAAAGATTTTAAAAGCCGTGACGCGCGCCGCCGGTACCGAGGCCGCATAGCGACCGGCATTCAGCGTCATGGCCACGGTATCTTCCGGGCCGGCACCCGCGCGGTAATGCAGTACGACGCGTTGCACAAGAAGATTGTCGTTAACCACACAGGAGACCGGTAGCGCGACCGCCTGATTCACCGTATCCGGCGTCTGCACATCGCTGATGACCGGCGGCTGGGCATCGGGATGAACCGTTACCCTGAAGGAATCCGTGACCGATGAAAATCCGTCGCCCGCGGTAACGGTGATTACCGACGTTCCGGTCTGATCGGCTACGGAAACCAGGTAGAGACTGTCGCCGGATATCTGGGTGCGCATCACAGTTATAACGGACGGAGCCTGAAACGATAACAGCGGATTATCCGGAAGAACTCCGGAAAGCTGGTTATTTTTGAGGATCAGCGTGTTCAGAGCCGTGAGCAGACTAACGGAATCGTGGAGGATGCCGCTGAGGGTATCGGAACTCAAATCCAGACCGACCACCCGCTGAGAGGAAACCGTTACGCCGTACCATGTATCCACGGGTCCTGTAAGCCAGTTGGTATTATTGGTCCAGCTATCACCATGAGCATGACGATAGATCGCCACCCGCGCTGCGGAATCCTGCGGGTTAGTCTGCGCGTTTATGAAGGCGCTGGAAACCAGCAGCGTAAGCACGATACAAAGATAAATTTTTAAATATTTCATGGTGAAGCTCTGTTACACAAATTATCGCATGTTTCTTATTGTACCACAACCGTCTGATTTGTCGTATTGCCAAACACTTCCGGTGCATACATTTCTTCCGCCTTGGTGGGCGGCAGTTCAAAGGTTCCGTAGGTGGTTGCGCGTACCCGATACGTGAACGCATGAGTACCGGAAGGCAGCCGATCGGCAAAAACGACGACCCGGTCATCCCGCATTTCCGATTTATTAAATCCGCCGAAGTTCCACCACCAGCGCGCCGAGTTGCTTGTATTTTCACTGCTGTTATCTTTAGCGGTAGTGGCCAGATTAACATTGACCGCCTCAAAGCCCGCCGGCAAGGGATCGTCCACAACAATAAAATAGCGATCGTGCGGCACGCTTACCGTGAGTTTGACTTTATACATTTCTCCGGCCGTGAATTTTCCCTGAGTTACCGGATTGCCTTTCATGTCTTCATACACTTTGGTGATTTTTATTCCTTCGTCCCTGGCCGCAATCTGGACGGTGTGTTTTGGGGCATAGGTCATGCGCACGGTATAGTAGTAGCGACCTTCGCCGGACATGACGAAATCAACCGGCAGCGCGGTTTCGCGGCGTAACTGCTGGAAGGAAACCAGCGCGGATGCGGTCTTCGTGGTGCGGCCCCGGTAAAATTCGTTCAGCACCGAACGGCCGTCTACCAGCACCTGCGAGGAAAAATTCGGAACGGTTTTTTCAAAAGCGGAGAAATAGCTGCTCAGCGCCCAAAATACAAAGAGGTTTTCATGGGTGGTGCGCCAGCGGCCAATTTTTCTTTCTTTCAGAAGGTAGCGAACGGCTTTTTCCGCCCAGGGCACATTAGTGCCGTCCACAGTCAGGAAGGCCTCCAGGATCGCGGCCGTGGTGCGGGTGTTGGAATGATACGTCCATTCGAGACCGGGCAGGGAGGCTTCCTCAAAATGCGCCGTGGTGGGGTCCATTTTGATGGCATTCATGAGGCCGCGTTTGAGTTCCTCTTTGATATAAGTATGGCCGCGACCGATATGTACGGCTTTCAGCAGTAGCGCCCGCGCGAAAAGAGGCATTTCGTCCTTGCGCTGAAACAGCAGTTCGGCGGTCGGCGCGTCATAATAATTATTTTCGGCCAGCACGTACAGCGCCATGGCATAGGTGATATGCGAATAATACAGGCCGTACGGCTGATCCACCGGGTGGCGCACGAGCGCCTTTAAATAGGTAATACCCTTATCATAACAGGATTGATTGATGGTATAATTGTTTTGTTTAGCTTTGGTCATCGCCAGCATGGCAAACGTGGAGACATAAGGAGACTCCACGTCGCCGCCGATCCAGTAGCCGAAACCGCCGTTGTAGAGCTGGTATTTGGGAATCTCATCCAGATAATCCTGTACGACCTCATCCATGGATTTCGCCGGGCCTCCCGCCAGCTGGATACGCTCATAGAACGGCGCGTCCTTGCGGAAAGCCGGCAGGTTAAACGCTTTTACGACATCGGCAAAGAGAATGATGGGCAACGCGCGCGAGGTCTTCTGCTCCAGACAGCCGTAGGGATACTCAAATAAATATCTCACGCTGCCGTCAAGGTCCACCAGGGCGGTTGAAGCGGTCTTTACTTCCAGACCGCCGTAGCCGGCGTACAAGGCGCTCGGGACAATCACTTCTTCTTTATGGTTTACGGTATCGCTGCCGTAGAGCGCCACAGTTTCCGTGAACGTCGGCACTTTAAGCGGCATCGAGACTTCTACGCCATCGGTGTACGAATTCATCATCGCCTTGAACGTGAAAATACCGGTGCGCGATTCGGTGATTTTGAACTTAAACCGCACTTCTTTCGACTCGCCTTCTTTGAGGGTAAAACTCCTGAGCGTCGAATCGTTTACCGTCACGCCCTGCATATCGGCGGTCAGCTTAACCAGGCCCTTATCATCGGAATAATTATGCACTATCACGCCGGCGTCTAGGGCGTCGCCCACGCGGGCAAAGCGCGGCAGAGCGGGACGCAGCATCAACTGTTTACTTACGGTAATATCTTTGTCGGCGCTGCCGAACTTCGATTCCGCGTTATGCGCCACCGCAATGATACGGAAAGCGGTCAGGTTGTCCGGCAACTGGAAGCGCGCCCTGACTTTGCCGTTGGCATCGGTCATCAGCGACGGATTCCAGTACACACAGGCCTTAAAGTCCTTGCGGATAGCGATGGCGGGGAAAAACTCCTCGCCCCCGCCCCCGCCGACGTCGCCCTTGAGGTCGGAAACTTCTTTCATGAAAATCTGGTCCAATACGTATTTGCGCGCTTCATACGTCCGTACCGAAAGCGAGCGCGGCTGATAGAACGCGTCAAACGGATCCGGCGTTTTATAACTCACCAGGTTCAGCACGCCGATATCTTCGACGTACAGGGTTACTTCTGACAATTTGCCCTTGCCGGATTTATCCCTAACGCTGATGTCCACGTCCACCCATTCCTTCGGCGCAAATTTGGTTTTGTTCGGCTTCACCGTCACCTGGAGCCGGTTGTCGTCCGGATTGACCAGGAGTTGCGTATAGCCGATTTTGAACGCGGGTTTACCGAGATCTTCAGACTCGTTCTGTTTGGGCAAGGCGGTGCGCCCCTTCATTAGTATAACCGAAACAAAAATATTCGGAACAAAGTCCTGAATAATGGGAATCGTGATCACCGAGGCATTGCCGCTGAAAAATTCCGTCCTGTGAAAAAGTATTCCGTCGCGCTCGATGGTTATCAGCGCTTTGGTGCGCTCCCACGGTGATTTGACCAGGATCTTCGCTTTGTCGCCGACGGCGTAATTTTTCTTATTCGGCACCAGATCAATCCGGTCGTCATTATACATCCACCAACTCGCATAGGCGCTGCCGGTGACATATATATAACAACTGCTTTCGATAATATTCTCATATTTATCCTGCGCCTGAGCTTTGATGATGTAATAGCCGGTGGATTTCGGATGGAGCGCCAGAGAACTTGTTTCGGCGCCCGTCATTACCGTCTGCTTGGATTCCACCGTATCCCGGATCCGTGAACTCCACTCATAGAAGCCCTCACTGGTCTTCTGGCGCACCGAAATCCACTCACGGCGGATGAGTTCCAGTTTGACCGGCTTGTCGCCAATTTTCTCGCCGTCGGGACTCACGGTAATCAGATCCAGATTTAACGGTTCGCCCATAGTATGAAACGTCGTGGAAGGCCGGAGTCCGATGTAAAACTGCCCGGCATGAACGATAATATTTTTACGCCCGCTGACTTCCTGCCGGTTCTTGTCACGAACAGTGCCTTCAATCGTCAGCATCGCCGTTTGGGCATGGCCGTCGGATTTCAACGGCCACTGGATTTCCAGCAGACCCCGATCATCCAATTTATCGGATTTGCTGAGCAGTGTCGATGAATAGCCGCCGTACCGGTAAGAAGAATAATAACCATCCTCCGCCTGGGTACCGAAATAATATTCGTCATAGCCGGGAGGCGAAAAATACGACGGGCTTCTGGATAGGGAATAATGGATGGATTCATTTCCCAGGGGTGCCCCGAATAAATAATGTCCGTCCAGCACGGCGTTTAGCTTCTCACCCCAGACATAGCTTTTTTTATTCGGATGAATGGTCACTTCCATTTCCACCGGCTTGAATTCCTGCACCTGGAAGCTGACGGAAGTCACCGAACGGCCATCGGCTTCCGCACTGACGGAATAGTAGCCCAGCCGGGCATTCGCGTCTATGTTGTGAGTAAAATCTATCGCACCATAGGCGTTGGTCAGATATTCTTGATTCAGGATTTCCTCATAGTCCGGATTGCGGATAATGATACGAATATTCTTCCGCGGTGTCAGCGTAAGCTGGTCATTGGTAATCTGCCGGAAAATGCCTTTGATTTTAACTTCATCGCCCGGCCGGTAGATGCCCTGATTCGTAAAAAGGGAACCATGCGTCACATCTTCTTTTTGCACGGCCCAACTGTAGGGTACATTAAAGCTATATAATTCGATGGTATTATTGGAATTGGCAAAGGCAACCTGATCCCCTTTCTGCGCAAACACCCACAGGATTGGTTCCTGCCACTCACTGCTGGGAATCAGTCCCAAAGCGCCCCATCCGGGCGTTTTCGCAAAACCCTGCTCATCGGTTAGACCGCTCCATTTAACCTGGCCGGTATTATCGCGTATTTCGAGCATCGCCTGAGCCACAGGGGCGGCATCCCGCAGCGACGTAACACTGATCAGGTTCTGAAGCTTGGAGAATTTGGCCGTGATGCTGATATCGGTTATCTGGACGAGTGCGCGTTGCGGTGAATGCCAGGGCTCGTGTTTCATTTCGATCAGCACCACGCCGCTTTTCGCGTTGCCAAGCACCTTATCGCAATCCACCGGTATCCGCTGGGGCTGGTTCGGTGTTGTGGGCGGTATGCCGCTCCAGGAAAAATCCCAACCGTTGAAATCCAGTTGGTCCGTATAGAAATAATCCTGATTGGATAGATTAATAAGTTCTTGCTGATTCAGCAACGCCATTTTCAAATCCACATGCATCGGGTTTATGGCGTAAACAAAGAAATTATGCCCCAGATAGGATTCGATCACATGGCTGCCGCTGTTAAAGCTGACAGAAGCCGCATAATCACCCGTCATAAATTCTTTGACATAATCCGAACCGAGTTCGTTGCCGTACTCATCTGTCAGGTTTTTGCTGATTTTGAGCCGGTAGCGGGTCCGCGGCTTAAAATCAAAACTGATATGAATCGTATTGTTTTCATCCCAGTAAGAATTGTAGGCCGATCGCAGTTCGGCTTTAGGCGTCACGCTCAAATGTTCTTCTAAAACCGAAGCGTCCACGCGGTTACTAAAACGTATTGTAAAATAACTGGTCGCATACTCCGGCTCCGTGACTTCGGTTATCTGCAAAGCCGCGTAGGTGGCAAACGGAATAGATTTGTACTCCTCCGAGCCCAGGTTACCTTCGGTGCCGCGGATATCGCGTCCGATTTCGAGTACATAGGACGTTTCCATGGGCAGTTTCATGGCTGGTTTAATCTTGATCACTTTGCTCACCAGTTGGGATTTGGCAAGGTATTCATTATCATCATAATAATAACTGTACTGCGAAATATATTGTTTGATATCATTGGTGTCTGCCAGGCTGATATTCAGCGGCACTTTATTTCCCGACAGGGTGTTAATCAGCGTGACTTTCTGCTGAACGCTGGATAGGGATACCGTCTGATTAAAAACCAGATAAAACGCCGGCGTCAGGGCGACGCGTGCGTTCTCCTCAAGCGTTGTCTTGAGCAATTTCGGCCGCGGCGTTTCAAAAGCCCATTGATAAGGCGTCTTCAGCGTTTGCCCGGATAGACTCTTGAGCCCGGAAGGGACGGTAACCACAAACCGCGAGGCCATCGGCAAGGTTTTCGACGGCGTGAAAGTAAGCGTATGGCTGCCCAACCAGCGGTATTTACCCGGCATGGCCGGCTCGATGACCAACGGCCCCGTACCGTCTCCCTCCGGTAAAGCCTGCAGCGGCACCATCGGCTGATTGAAGATAACCGTAATGGCATAAAACTGATCCGAGCTTTGCACCATACCGGACGGTGTGGCGGAAACCACCTGCAATTCATTTGACGCCTGCTGGACGACTTCGTTGTCGCTGTACCGGTCGGCGCTTCCCTGGAGTATTTCATATCTGAATAGAACAACAGCGGCCACAAATAAGACTGTTACGGCGGCAGAACATAAACGGAGTACCCATGATCTGGACATTTTATTTTCCCTGAATTATGTTGATGGTATGGAATATTTTATTTTCAAAAGAACCAGAAAAACATTCAACAGCAGCGCAATTGCATTGGCAATGATGATGGCCGGATCCGATTGGATAATGCCGTAGAGAATCCATACCGCCATACCGGTCAGAAGGATTATCGGCTGGAAAAGCGATACATCCGTAACATGCCTGGTACGATAGCTTTTAATGACTTGAGGAATAAAACCTACGGTGGTCAGAAAACCGGCGAGAAAACCGATCCACGTCAAATCCATGTTGGTCCTGATTAAGTTACGTTAATACCCTGTTAAGAAGATAAGCAAGCGTTTAATCCAACTTAAAAAATTATTCTGTGATATGCAATTGTCTTTACAATTCTTTTTGTTTTATCAAAAACTGTAATTCCCCGATTGACCCGGTCCCTGTTCAATACTTGAGCTGAATTCTCTGAGATTGAATGACGTATTTTAGAAATTAAAAGCCGATAAGGCATGTTCCTGATGTTTTTATGACAATCCATGCCATAAATAAGTCTGCGGTTACGCCAAAGTATTATCGGCCTTATTGCGTTGATTAACCATATATGTCCATAAAGCCCAACAATATAATCATTTATAATCAAATATTTATATTCAAAAGTTCTTGATTATACACTAAAAAATTACTAAAATTTAAAGCTATTGATATTTTATACATATTAGTACAGAAAGGCGTATATGGCAGGCTTTACAATATTATCCGCACAGTCGATGAACCGTCTGGGTACAGAGACGGCTTTTGAGGTTCTGGCCAGAGCCCGCGCGCTCGAAGCTCAGGGTAAAAAAATAATTCATCTGCAGATTGGCGAGCCGGATTTTGCAACACCCGCCCATATTGTCGAATCAGCCGTATCCGCCCTGCGGGAGGGATGGACGCATTATAACCCCGTGCCGGGACTGCCTGAACTTCGCTCCGCGATCGCCGAATATATCAGTAAGACACGAGGCATTCCTGTGGAAGCGGATGAAGTCGTGGTAACGCCGGGCGGTAAACCGATTATCTTTTACGTAATGCTGGCCGTGCTGGAACAAGGCGACGAAGCAATCTATCCTAATCCCGGCTATCCGATATATGAATCCATGATCAATTACGCCGGCGCCAAAGCGGTGCCGCTCCCGATCCGCGAAGATAAATGTTTCCGCTTTGATATTAATGAACTCAAAGATAAAATCAGCCATAAAACTAAAATGCTAGTCCTGAACTCCCCGCAGAATCCTACGGGCGGCATGCTGACAAAAAAAGATCTTGAGGACATTGCCGAAGTTATCCGGCCCTATAATTGCTATGTTTTGTCCGACGAGATTTACAGCCGGATTATTTACGACGGCGAGCATCACAGCATCGCATCCATCCCCGGCATGAAGGAACGCACCATTTTGCTGGACGGCTTTTCAAAAACCTACGCCATGACCGGCTGGCGTGCGGGGTACGGCGTCATGAACAAGAAACTGGTAGCCTGGGTAACCCGACTGATTACCAACTGCAATTCCTGCACCACGACGTTTGTTCAGAAGGCCTGCGTGGAAGCCCTTAAGGGGCCCCAGCATGATGTGGACAAAATGGTCGCGGAATTTCACAAACGGCGCGATTTAATCGTTGACGGACTGAATGCCATTCCAGGCATTTCCTGTTGCAAGCCCATGGGCGCGTTTTACGTGTTCCCGAATATCACCGGCACCGGCATGGATTCCAGAAAATTCGCCGATTACCTGCTGAATGAAGCCGGCGTGGCCGCTTTATCCGGCACAGCCTTCGGCAGCTTCGGCGAAGGCTACCTGCGTTTTTCCTATGCCAATTCCATTGAAAACATCCGAATCGCGCTGGAAAACATCAGAAAAGCCGTGGAAAAATTGTCATAGATATTAAATCGGATTACAGATGTATCAAGCAAAATCGGGTCCCGGTATGATGAAACCGGGATTCCTCTTTTTATAAATCAAACAAGGAGAATCACCGTGTCAAACGCATCAGGCCTTACGACTTCCAAAAAAACCCCATTTTATGATAAACATGTATCCGCCGGAGCCAAAATGGCTGATTTTGCCGGTTTTCTGATGCCCATCCGTTATGACGGCGATATAGCCGAGCACCAGCGGGTACGCACCGGCGTCGGTATGTTCGATGTCTCGCATATGGGCGAATTTTTTGTCAGCGGCAATAACGCTCTGGCCTTTCTGCAGAAAACCACCGTCAACGACGTATCCAAACTGTCCATTCATCAGGCCCAGTATTCCGCCATGTGCAAAGAAGACGGCGGTATCGTGGACGATCTAATCGTTTACCGGTTTGTGGACAAATACATGCTTGTCGTGAACGGATCCAACGTCGAAAAAGACTTTAACTGGCTGCAATCCCACTGTCCCGCGGACGTAAAGCTGGAGAATCACAGCGACCGCATTGCCCTGCTGGCCGTTCAGGGATCGCATTCCCGCAAGCTCTTGCAGGCCCTGACACGCACCGACCTGTCAAAGATCCGTTTCTACTGGTTCGACGAGGGCGACCTGGCCGGCGTACCGATGACCATTTCACGCACCGGCTATACCGGCGAACTGGGCTTTGAACTTTACTTTGATGAAAAATACGCCGACACCGTCTGGAACGCGGTGATGGAAGAAGGAAAGAAATACAATCTGGGACTTTGCGGTCTTGGCGCGCGCGATACGCTGCGTCTGGAAATGAAATACTGTCTCTACGGGAATGATATTGACGAAACCACGCACCCGCTCGAAGCCGGCCTCGGATGGATCACCAAGCTTAATAAAGGATTTTTCCTCGGTCGCGATGTGATGCAGAAAGCCAAGGAAAACGGGCTGAAACGTATGCTGATTGGCCTTGAAATCGAAGGTAAAGTGCCGGCCCGTCACGGCTATGAGGTTTTTAAGGATGGGCGCAAGGTGGGCCACGTTACCAGCGGTACCGTATCGCCGTCTTTGCAGAAAGCCATTGCGATGGCGTATGTGGAAACGAACCTGGCCGAAATCGGCACCGAACTGACTATCAGCGTGCGCAACCGTGAACTGAAAGCCCGTGTCGTTAAAACACCCTTTTATCCCGGCGATCCGAGCAAGGATTAATAACGCGTTTGGTATATTCCATGGCTTCACGAAAAAAGAATAACGCGCGGCAGCCGGCCCCGGCCGACAAGCAGGCGGGCAAATCCAAGTCCAGAGGGTTGCAGCTAAGCGTTAAAATCAAGGAGGAAATCTTCGGCCTGCTCCTGATGGCCGGTTCCCTCCTGCTCATCCTGGCGGTCATTTCCCACAACCCCGCAGAACAACCGGCCAGTATCTGGGGCCTTCATGCGGCCGACCGGCTGACCAATCTGATGGGCATCATCGGCGCGTATGTTTCGTATTGGCTCGTGACCTATACGTTCGGATACGCGGTGGCGGCGGTGCCGGTCATCACCTTTGCCTGGGGCTGGCTGGTATTTACGCACCGGAGCATCTGGATCGCCAACCCGTTTACGATTTATACAGCCACCCTCATGATCATCGTTTCGGGATGGATCGCCATACCCAACTCTACCGGCTCGGAGATAAACTGGGCGGCCTGCGGTCTCATCGGCGGTCTGCTGGCGCGCCAACTGATTCATTGGTTGTATCCCTTCGGTTGCTACACGCTGTGGGTCCTGCTTTCCCTGCTGTGGCTGATTCTGGTCACGCGCATCAGTATCGCGGATCTTATTCCGAGCATACGTCAGAGCGGCTTGTCGGTATGCCGCGCTCTGGCTGACTGGTTGAGAAATTTCCGGCGCCGGCAAGACGAACGGCTCGCATCGGAAGTACAAAATAAAGCGACAACGGTTTCCCGTGAAGAAATTCAGAAGCCGGTCATTACTTCCCAGGAAAAAAAGAAGCCTCTTAAACCGGAATATCTCCAGACGGAAATTGACCGGAACGAACCTGTAACGGTCAAACCCTCTGAAACCCCTGTATTGTCCGAATCAGAAAAAACGAATGAAACGGTCGAACCCATTCCTGTTCGCGAACCGTTAACCGAAAAGCCGATACAGGCAAATCAGGAATCGGTCGGGTTTCCCGGCACGCAACTCACCGCCAGCCTGGACACCACGATGCTGAATGATATCCGAGCCATCGGCTATCTTGAAAAAGAAATTGAAATCACCGGACTGGAATACCTCCTGGGCAGAAAAACGTCCAACCAAAAAGCCGACGATCCGGTCCCCGATGAAAATAAGTCCGAACCCGTAAATTCAATACCTCCCGAAGAAAAAGTACAGGTCATCGAGAAATCCGCCATTCCGGATGCCGACATCGATCTTACCGACATTGCTCAGGACGCGTTTGATAAAGAACAGGCCGAACTGGAACAACAGTCGGAATCCCTGCACACGACGCCGGCGATAACTTCGGCCGCAACGCAGAACCAAATTAAGGAACAGGATGCCGAGGATGTCCGGAAAACGCTTACGGAGCACAAACCGCTGATTGACGAGGTGAATGAACTGTTCGGTAAAAAAACTAAGATCAAAGAAAACAAAAAATCCACAGAGACGAAACCCTCAGAGTCCAAAACCATTGATTTCGACAGTGAAAACCGTATTGCCAGAAGCAAATACCGTTATCCTTCCTTAGATCTTCTGGAACCCACCCGGGAAATAGAAAAATTGTCCGACCGCGATATCAAGGAACTGGATGATAAAATTCATCAGATCATCGGAACACTCAACGAGTTCGGTATCGAGACGAAAGTGGTTGCCACCGAATACGGGGGGCCGGTCGTAGCGATTTACCAGCTCCAGCTTCCGTCAGGACTGAAAATTTCCAAAATTACCGGTCTGGAGGACGAACTGGCCCTGTCCATGAAGGTTAAATCGGTCCGCATGATTCCGGTTACGGCAAAAGGAACGATTCAGGTGGAAATTCCCAAACCCAAACCGTCGCCGGTATTGATCCGGAGCCTGTTTGAGGACGCTGCATTCAAGATGGTCAAGCAGAAATACAAACTGGGTCTGGCCCTCGGCAAGGACATTGACGGAACAATCCATTTTGAGGATCTTTCCCGAATGCCGCATCTGCTGATTGCGGGCACGACCGGCTCAGGAAAAAGCGTCGGTATCAATACGGCCATTACCAGCCTGTTGTATCAGTTTGATCCGTCGGAAGTCAAGCTGATTCTCATCGATCCTAAAAAAGTGGAACTGGCGCTGTACCGCGATTTGCGCAATCATCACCTGATCTGCCTCCGCAATCCCGCCGGCGAACTGATTGAAGACGTGATCACCAAACCCGAAAACGCCAAACTGATGCTGCGGGCACTGGTGGAAGAAATGGAGATGCGGTATGAGCGCCTGGCCCATGCCAACGTGCGCAACATCGAGGATTACAACAAGCGCTGGCAGGACGGCACGCTGCCCGACGACGGAAAGTTCACGCACGAAAAGCTGGAATACATCGTGGCGATTATTGACGAACTGGCCGACCTGATGATGACGGCGCCGCGCGAAGTGGAAACCTACATTACCCGCCTCGCGCAGATGGCCCGCGCCGTAGGCATCCATCTGGTCGTGGCTACCCAGCGGCCGTCGGTGGATGTGCTGACCGGACTCATCAAAGCCAATTTTCCGGCGCGTATCGCTTATCAGGTTCGCAGTAAGATTGATTCCCGCACGATTCTCGATATGGGCGGCGCCGAACTGCTGCTCGGTAAGGGCGATATGCTCTACCTGCCGCCCGGACAAATGCCGACACGCATCCAGAACGCCTTTACCTCTACGCAGGAAACCGAACAGATTGTCAGCTTTATCAGCAAAATGCCGCCTTTCCCACGCAGGGATTTTGTCATGAAGGAGGAAACGAAGGACGAACCGGGCGGCGAAATGAACCCGAATGATTTTGACAGCCTGTTTAACGAAGCGCTGGAAATCGTCGTAAAATACAATCAGGGCTCGGCTTCCCTGCTCCAGCGCCGCCTGAGTGTCGGCTATGCCCGCGCCGCGAAACTGATCGACCAGTTGGAACGCGTCGGTGTCGTCAGTGCGCAGGACGGCAGTAAAGCGCGGCAGGTGCTTATTACCGAGGACCAGATTCCGGGTTATCGCGTATAAATTATGCACAGGAGCGGTAGGATTTTGTACAATAAATTTATTTTAAAGGAGTTATGCATGCGTTTTCGGATCTTCTTAGCCTTGTTGGTTTTTGTCGGACACACCTGGTGTTATGCGGGTGAAGACGCGCCGTCCATCATTAAAAAGGTACAAAAAAAATACAAAAGCATTGATAATATGTCCGTGCAGTTTGATTATTTCTTCAAATGGAAACTCACCGGCAAAAGCCAGAGCCTGCAGGGTAAAATGTTTTTCAAAAAAGAAAACCACATTCGCTACGAACTCGGGCAGCAACTCAACATCACCAACGGCGAAACCGTATGGCAGTACTCTGAGGGCAATAATCAGGTCATCATCGACAAACTGAAAAAGAACAGCAAGAGCCTCTTCATGCCGAAGTACTTTATGTACGAATACCTTGAAAAGTTCATTGCCGAGGTCATTGCGCACGAAACCATAAAAGGCCGTGAAGTATACGTACTTAAGATGTACCCTAAAGACAAAGACGATTTCGTACAGAATATGAAAGTCTGGGTGCCGGCCGATACCTGGATCGCCGATAAATTTGAATATACCGACCTGGAAGGGAATCAGATCACCTATCAGTTCACAAATATCCAAATAGACACCGCGCTGGACATGAAGCTGTTTCAATTCACTGTCGAATCCGGCATGGATGTGATTGATTTAAGATAGGGAGATTGCGTTTTTTGAAAAAGAAAATCTGGTTCTCGGTTAACATCCTTATCAGCGCGGTTTTTCTCTGGCTCGCTCTTCGCGGCGTGGATTACGGGGAAATGATAGACTCTTTTACACGGGTCAATTATTTCTGGGTGCTGGCATCGGTCGGCATTAATATTTTCAGTTGCTGGCTCCGCGCCGTTCGGTGGCAATACCTGATGCTGCCGGTAGCCAGGATTAAAACCAATAGAATGTTTTCGGCGCTTATGATCGGTTTTATGGTCAATAACATTCTGCCTTTTCGGCTGGGTGAATTTATGCGCGGCATAGCCCTGAAACGGACGGAACGCGTCTCCTTTTCGGCTTCCATGGGATCGGTCGCCATCGAGCGCGTGATTGACGTGATAACCCTGATGATGATTTTCGGACTGACATTGATATTTTTCCCCTTTCCCTTATGGGTCAAAAGCGGAAGCGTGATTATTCTGATCATTATCGCCGTCAGCATTCTGATTTGGTATTTGATGGTGCATCATACCGAAGCGACCGTTGCATTCCTCGAGCGCTTTTCGCAGCGGTGGATGAAAAAATCCAGCGCCAGAATTTCTCAAATTGTTCGTTCGTTTATCGTCGGCATGTCTCTCATCAAATCATGGAAGTTTCTGTCCGTGATTTTTATTCAAAGCGCCGTGGTCTGGGGCACTTATATTTTTGCAATTCTGGCCATGTTCTATGCAATGAATATGGATATAACCTATGCGCTCGGCCTATTGGAATCTACGGTAGTCATGATTTTTACCTCGTTTGCAATCATGATCCCCGCCGCGCCCGGATATGTCGGCACCTATCACGAAATCGCCAAACAGGGGCTGCTGATGTTCCGTGTGGACAAGGAACTGGCCGTCGGCTGGGCCATTTTGTCCCATGCTTATAACTACATTTCGATAACCGGTATTGGTCTCTATTATTATTTTAAAAATAATTTAAATCTCAAAGAACTGTTTCAACCAATGAACGAAAACGATTGATGCTTATCACCATGACAAAGAAAGAAAACAAAATAATCCTGTATGCTATCATGATGGCGTTAACCCTGGGTCTGCCATGGGTTGCTCATACTCAGAATAATCTAACGGTTGACACCTCCGGCATACGACTGGATAAATTACAGCCTTCCAAACGGAAGATTCTGCCCGGCGATAATCTTCAGATAACGGTTTACGGGCATGACGAACTACCCAAGGAAGTCCGGGTCGAGCCTGACGGCACTATCAAATATCCGTTTATGAAGGACATCAAAGTGGACGGCATGACTCTGGAACAGCTGAACCGCATTATTTCAGCCCGGCTTACGCAATATATCGGCGGCCGCGCAGAAGTCCTGACCGGTTTTTCTGAACTTGAGGAAATCGAAGTCATCGTTCTCGGCCAGGTTAACCAACCGGGCGCGCACCGGATTCCCAAGCATCATACCATGCAGGGAGCAATTGCGACCGCCGGCGGGGCAAATGCCCGCAGCGACCTGGATAAAACCAAACTGATCCGCATCAATCCGGAAACTGGCTTCCGGGAAGAGCAGGTTGTGCCGATGGTCACTCTGATCGTAGAAACCGGCGATATCAGTAAACTGCCGCCCCTGCGTAACGGCGACGTCATATTTGTGCCCTCCATCTATGGCGCGGTATTCGTTAATGTGCTGGGCGCCGTCAACCGGCCCGGAAACTATGAACTTTTCCCCGGCGCCAACTTGATCGATGTTATATTCCTAGCCGGGGGGCCTAAGGACGACGCTTCCATCCGTAATGTCAAACTCATCCGGAGAATCGGCGCGGCCCAGACGGAAGAAATCGTTGACATCGAAAAAGTACTTAAGGCCAAAGGCGGTCAGGTGCCTCTGCTGGAACCCAGCGATATTGTTTTCGTCCCCGCGAAGAAATTCACGATAAAAACATTTTTTACTATCTTAGGCTACACCACCTCTATACTATCGGCCTATCTTCTTTATTTGTATGTAACAAGAAACCGCAGATAACATTTTATATGAAGAGTCAATTATGGAAGATATTCAGGTAAAACAGGGTCTCGATCTCGGATCGATATTACGGATTGTTCTCCATCACAAATACCTGGTCCTATCAGTCTTTCTGTTATTTCTGGGAGTTGTGTCTTACTATTCCCTCAGTGAGCCCACCATATACCGTTCCCAGGCCTTGCTGTATTTTGAGAACATATCGAATATGCCCATGCTGGATGCAACGGGTAAAGGGCAGGCCATCAAGCAATTTGATCTGGGTTATTACGAAATTATTCTTTCTACCGGACTTCTTAATGAACGCTTTCGGGAAGATTTGAAAAAGGAAATCCTGAAGACGCGCGAAGAGGACTACGCCGAGAGGGCCGCCCGGAGCGCCTCTACCGGACAAATCACCCTGCGCCCCTACATGGGCTCCTCGCAGTTTATTGAGATATCCGCCACTTCCACCGACCCTTTTTTGGTAAAAAAAATCGTTGAGGTGGCCATGAACCTTTTGAAGATTCGCACCGCAGAACTGGACCGGGAAGGCCTTCAGAGCAGCGTTAATTTTATCGATGAACAAATGGAAATCACCAAAAGCAACCTCGAAAAAACCGAGATGTCCCTTCAGGCTCTGAAGAAAAAAATCGATATCACCAAGGAAAACGAAGGCCCGCTGAGCAAGATCATCCTGATGAAGGAAAAACTCGCTGAATTGGAAATTCAGATTCAGATCAAACAAGCCAACATTCGCGCCCTGGAAACTCAGATGGATTCGCTTCAGAAAAAAATGAGCGGAAGCCTGAACCGGCCAGTGTACGAATCTGAAGATATAAACCAACTGAAGAAAAAGATTCAGGACCTTCAGGATCGGAAAATCGCTCTCTATCAGCGTTACGGCGCGAAAGCCTCCGAAAATGAGGAACTCAAAAACATTGAAAGACAGATGACAACATTAACCGATGAATACAGCCAATCCCTATCCACCATCACGACACAAGAGGATCGCAGTGTCAATACCGATTTATCGGGCGTCTGGAAAGATGTCTTTGCGAAAAAAAACGGAGAGGAAATTGAACTCATGCTTTTAAAAGGCCAGGCCCGGTTGTATGACGGTCTGATCCGCAGCTTTGAGCAAAAAAACCCGAATTTGCTGGAGGACGCTATTGAAATCAACCGGCTGGAACGCTCGAAGCAGTTCCTGGCCGAAACGCTGAATTCGCTCATCAAACAGAAAGAATCTTTTTCTATCCAGATGTATGGTACGACCGGCAATCTGAAGATTATCGACCCTCCGAAAAATCCTACACCAATTTATAAAAAAGTATACACGAATATATTCATCGGCGCCGTCCTCGGCCTGCTGATAGGCATCGCCCTGGCGTTCGGCCTTGAGTATCTGGACAATACCATCAAAGCGCCCGAACATATCACGGGAATCACCAACATTCCGATTATCGGGACCATACCCCATATCAGCATCGAAGCCGCTACCGGAGACGCCAATGAAGGAACAGGAGAAAAAATTCAAAAAAAATTACGCCTGAAGAAACAAAGCCTTTCCGATTCGGAAGAACGCAATGTCGCCCGGAAAAAAGCCATGATTTCTCAGTTTAATCCACGTTCATTTGTTTCCGAAAGTTACCGTACCCTGCGCACCAATATCCAGTTCGCCAATATCGATTCTCCCTTGCGCTCTATCCTGATCAGCAGTCCCGGCCCGAGTGAAGGCAAGACCACCACGGCTATCAACACGGCTATCTCTTTCGCTGATATGGGCCATCGCGTATGCCTAGTCGATTCGGATATTCGGAAACCTAAATACCACCAGCTCTTTGAACTCAATGAAACCCCGGGACTGGCAGACGTTATACTCCAAAACCGCGAAGCGGAATCCTGCATACAGCTCTCGAACGTGAAAAACCTCAGCATTCTTACTGCAGGTACCAATGCCATGGACCATTCGGAGATATTCTCTTCCCTGCGCATGAGTTTTCTGATGAACGAACTGGAAAAACTCTACGACATTGTCATCTACGACAGCCCGCCGATTCTGTTGCTGACTGATACGCTGATCCTGTCGTCCCGGGTCGACGGCATGATACTTGTTGTTAAATACGGCATAACAGAAAAGGCCGCCCTTGAAACCGCCATCACGGCGATGAAAAACGTCCGAACGAATATTATTGGAATTGTCTTCAACGACTTTACGGGTGAACGGCGGGGTTACTACGGTTATTATAAATACGCTTATCATAGTTATTACGCGCAGGACGATACCGGCAAGCAATCAAAAACGCGACGGATTGAAGTATGATTTTTCTTGTTACAGGCGGTGCGGGTTTTATCGGATCGCATCTTTGTGAGGCTTTGCTGGAACGCGGCCACAGTATCATTGCATTGGACAACTTCGACGATTACTATGATCCCGCGATTAAAGAAAAAAATGTACGAAACTGCTTAAATTATTCGGACTTCCATCTGGTGCGAGGTGATATCCTAAACCCACAACAGCTCGAAGAGGTTTTCAGCGGACAAAAACCCGACATGGTTATTCATCTCGCAGCCCGCGCGGGTGTACGGCCTTCAATAATGCATCCATTGCTTTACCAAAAAGTCAACATCGAGGGAACGGTTAATGTCCTGGAAACAATGAAGAAACACGGAGTAAACAAGCTGATCTTGGCTTCCTCATCTTCGGTATACGGGAATAATGAGAAGATACCTTATTCGGAAACCGATAATGTGGACCGGGCCATTTCACCCTATGCGGCCACTAAGAAAGCGTGTGAAGTTTTGGCGTATACGTACTATCATTTGTACAACATCGAAACATTCTGCCTGCGTTTTTTCACTGTTTACGGGCCCCGGCAGCGGCCTGAAATGGCCATTCATCAGTTTACCCGAAAGATTTTCAGCGGTTTGCCTGTACAGTTATACGGCGACGGATCTACCTCCAGGGATTACACCTATATTGAGGATATCATCCATGGCATCCTGGGCTGCATCGATAATCTAAAGGGCTATGAAATTCTGAATCTGGGCGAATCTAAAACCATCACGCTTATCAATCTCGTCCGCCTGATTGAAAAGGAATTAAACAAGAAAGCTATTATCGAATGGCTTCCCTTGCAGCCGGGTGACGTAATCCGTACTTATGCTGATATAGAAAAAGCCCGGCAACTCATCCGATACTGCCCCAAAACAGCTATCGAAGACGGTATAGGCCGTTTTGTCCGTTGGTTTACCTCATCGCAAAAATAAAAGATATTGCATTAATGATTATTGCCCAACGTATCTTCGCATACACTCTGTTCGCATTTATAGCAGTTTTTTTTATTTTTATATTCGGCTTTGAAATTAACAATGACCGGCATTTTGAAAAACATCACGACCCGTTTGATTATGCCATGGTTGGAGTCAATATCTGGCAGGGTAACGGTATCACGCTGGAGGGCCAACCGTATGTGGTGCTCCCTCCGGGATTTGCGGTTGTAGCGGGCGCCTTGAATCGTCTGATCAAGGATCCTCAAATCGCGGTTACGGCTGCAAGTACAGGCTTCTGGCTTCTCAGCTTATGGATGTTTTACCTGATTGTTAAAAAACTTTTTATAGACGTTTTTCTACAGCTAACCGGCCTGCTCTTATATATTTCCAATTACCAAATGATGGTTAATGCAGCGGGTGGATGGGCGGAACCAATGTTCGTTTGCGGCATGATGGCCTTGACCTTATTACTCTTGAAAGATAAAACCCGTTTATCTTTTTCGGGTATGGGCATCGAAGCAACAGTGTTCGGCGTTCTATCGGCCGTTATCTATTATACTAAGCCGGAAGGATTATATTTATCCGTTCTTTTGTGGATAATTTACCTTCGAAGATTATCATCGACCTGGCTTGTAAAGCTATGGCTTTCGGCGGCGCTGTTTGCAGTGATGGCTGCGCTGATGCTACCTTATCTCCATTTTCTAAAAGAAAACACCGGACGATGGCAGATATCAGGTAAAACCTATATCAATCTGGTCATGGGAGAGTTACAAAGCCCATACCAAACCATGGTTACAAACACTGAGAATATATATGAGCGGTATACGATCATTGAAAAAGTGCAGAGGAATCCTGCCGAAGCAAAATCATTACCAGAGTATCTGACCGAACCTGAAAATGATATTCTGAAGCGGGTTCCGGTGAATTTATATAATATTATAAAAGTTTGGTGGTACACTTTTTCCATAGTCGGGATAGCGCTGGCGATTACCGGTATGATAAAAATCCGGTATCCCGCTGGTACGGTTTTTCTAGCCATCATATCCGTGATGCTTTTTTATCTGTTTTTTTTCATATTGGCCCGATTTGTATCAGCCTATCACTGGATATTTTATATATATATGATCGCCGGTCTTAAAGCTGTCAGCGAGTATTTATCGGGAAAAAAAATTCTTCAAAAGTATATACAAGCTTTTTCCGCGGCATGCGCCGGTTTCATTGTTTTATATCAGCTACGTTTTCCGGTTATGAAACAAATTATTTTCTTGCTAAATTAACCCATTATCTATAAGAAAATCTTGCAGAATGGATAACGATATCACCATAAAGGCAATAACCAGTCTGAAGGATTTCCAATCACTGGAACATTTCTGGACGTCATTATTGAATAAACGTCCTTATTCGTATTTCCAGTTTTCATTTGAATGGTTATATACATGGACGCAGCATGTCAGTCCAAACGGCGGTTTTTTAATCTTATCTTTCTGGAAAGCCGGTGAACTGGTCGGTATCATTCCCATGTCCATTATAACGCATAAGGCGTATCGGTTAGTTCCCTATCGGACTCTGACTTTTTTATCCCATAACTATTGCGATCATTCGGACCTGCTGATTGCCGGCCATGAAACCCAAATCATGGAAGCGTTCCTCGATTTTCTGGTTGCAAATAAAACGGAATGGGAAAGGGTTATTCTGAAAAATATACCCGAACATTCCCCGACGCTTTCTCTGTTTCCTCAAATACTCGAACAGAAGAAATTTACCTATAAGCAGTCCGACTACAAACGGTTTTATTTTATTGATCTCAAAAACCGCGCCTTTGCCGATTATTACGCGACAGACACCAGCAAAAAATTCGTACGGCGAGATCTGAACCGAATCCGTAATATGTTCAATAGAGAAGGTGGATACGCGCTGGAACACTTTTCGGCGGACAACGATGCCGGTGAACTGAATAATCTGTTTAACGCCATCGCCTTTATGCATTCAGACCGCCAAAGTGAACTGGATCGCAGCAGTATGTATGATGATCCGGCCATGCAGCGTTTTATCAGGGCCATTTATCAAATATATCATAACCAGCATAAATTGGATATCACGCTGCTGAAATTCAAAGATCAGTACATCTCTTACGCCGTCGGGTTTATTGCGGATAACATTTTTTACTGGTGGAATACCGGCTTTGATACCAGCTATAGTAAATACGCACCGACAAAGTTGCTGCTGTATCATCTGATCGAATCCTGTTTTGAGCGGGGTTTTTCAAGGTTCAGTTTTATGCGCGGTGAATCGGAGTACAAGGAAAAATGGACAAAAACCTATTTTAAAACTTATGATATTGTTATTACAAACACCCACAACCTGAAATCCCGGTTGATTCATAAATTCAAATAATTTTATAACCGATATCCTGTTTAACTCCATCGACATAGCGAAATCCGGATGAAGCATCAGATACATTTTCTTATTACCATCGACACCGAATGCGACAAAAGCGCGGACTGGTCCATTCCGCATCCGCTCCGCTTTCAGAATATCGAAACAGGCGTGGGGAAGTTGTTTCAGCCATTTTGTGAACAAAACGGCATCAGACCAACGTATCTTTTAAGTCCGGAAATCATCCGCGACAGCCATACCGCAGATTTGTTCCGTTCTTTCGGATGCCGGTGTGAACTGGGCACCCATATGCATACGGAGTTCATCGAACCCGATCCGGTTGTCCTGCCCAAAACTACCGACCAGTTTCAGGCCGATTTTCCGGAAGCGATCGAATACGAAAAAATGAAAAATATGACGGCACTGTTCCATGAAACATTCGGCTATGCGCCGTCATCGTTCCGCGCGGGCCGGTTCGGAATGGGACCGGCGACTTTCAGAATATTATCTCAGCTCGGTTACAAAGTGGATTCCAGCGTATTTCCATTACACGTTATTCATACTCTGAATAACCGTTTCAATTATTTTGATCGCCCGCTGTATCCCTATTTTATTGAGATGGAAAACACGACACCACCAACACGGCTGCTGGAACTGCCCATGACGGTCCACTCACGTTTTTATTCCTCCCAGCGGCCGGGTCTGCGCAAATGGGTCAGCCGGAGCCGTTACAGCAAAGCCGTTCTGCGGAGGGTATTGCCGTCCGGTTATATGAAAGTGTACAGCCTCCGGCCCAGTACTTATTCCTATGAAGCAATGCGTATGGTCGCCGATGCGTATATACAAAGGCACCAAGAGCATGACCATATATTTCTTGTGATGATGTTCCACAGTAATGAACTGACACCCGGCACAAGTCCTTACAATAATACTGAACGCGATGTCGCCGCATTTATGGAACGGTTATCGCGTATCACCGGCTACATCCTGTCCAAAGGTGCCGGAAGCCCCACGATGCATGAGGCTTATGATATTTTATCGGGCAAAACTTTAAAAGCTTGATGGCGCCCTTAGACGAGACCAAAGAAATGATGCCGAAAACAAACGCTACAGAAAAGCCTTCCGAAGGTTCGATTGCGAACTTAAAAACGGTTGTTAAAGGCGCTTCCATTTTTACCTCAGGTTCCCTGATCAGCCAGTATTTTCTCAGCCCGCTGGTCGGCATTCTGAATACGCGCATTCTGGGTGTCGAGACGTACGGACTCTTTTCTCTGGCGTCCAATATCATAGGATTCTTTAGCATGTTTTCGCTGTTCGGCCTGCATGAAGGAATCATCAAATTCATACCCGAGTACATCTTTAAACAGCGCCCCGGGAAAGTCCGGCAGGCCCTCTATTTTGCCTTAAAGTGGGGCGCGGTGTTCGGTATGGTCAGCTTCGGCGCCTGTTTGCTCTTTACGTATTTCTTCGCATACAGGATTTTTGAAAAGCCGGGCCTGGATTACATCCTGTATTTCGCCGCCGGAACCATCCTCCTGAACAACTACCAGCACCTGTATTCGGCGTTTCTCTGCGCCATGAAGGACATTAAATACCGGACACTAATCAAATACATTTATCCTAATACCGCGAAACTAATCATTCTGATTATCGTTTTTATCTGGGGCGGCGGCGTAACCGGCGTGCTTTTGGCTGTGGTCATCAGTTCTTTTATACAGGCCATCGCGGGTTGGTATTACACCCGTACCGAATATCTGCCGAATTTTTCTGCCACGCCCGGGGAGAAGCTGACCGCTGCTGAAAAAAAAGATTTTATGGTTTATTCCGTGCCCCTGTATTTTGTCCTGTTTGTTGATGTCATGTTTCAGCAAACTGACGGGCTGATGATTGGTTATTTTATGACCGCCTCCGATGTGGGAGTTTATGAGGTTTCCTTCCGCATTACCCCCTTTTTACTGATTGTCCTTGGCAGTACCAGTCAATTATTCGTACCGCTGATTTCGGAATTCACGGCCCGGCGGCAAATCGCCACGATGGAGGAATTATACAAACAGGTAACTAAAATCACGTTTATCCTGACGCTGCCGATTTATCTGATGTTGATGATTTTTCCCGAAGAACTCCTTCTGATTTTCGGCCGCGGCTTCACGGCCGGCGCCACCTGCCTGATGATACTCAGTTCCGGGTTCCTGTTTCAGGCCATAACCGGACATACCGCGCAGATAATTTCTTTATCCTCCCGCTCTCGATGGCTGTTTTATTCCAACGGAGCAGTCATGACCTTAAATATCGTACTTAATTATTTATTTATCCAGTGGTGGGGAATTATTGGCGCGGCGGTAGCGACAACAATTTCCATCATTTTTATCAATCTAATCCAGCTGGGCATCGTGTTTTATTTGTACCGCATTCATCCTTACAGCCTGCAATACTGGAAACCGATCTTTGCCGGCCTGATCAGCGGTGGCGCAATATATTTTATAAAATTATATTGGCTCTCGAATACGGCTTTTGTGCTCCGATTCATTGCTCCTGCAGGTATTTTGTTTCTATTGTATTTTATCACCCTATTACTTTTACGTTTGGATAGTGATGAAAGGCGATTATTAACAGCCGTAAAGGATAAAATGATAAAAAAATTCGGCATTAAAAAGTAAAATAAAGGATATCATGAACATACTTATACTAACCGATCATTTTTTCCCCAATATTGGCGGCGGGGAATTCGCGGCGCATTTCTGGGCAAAGTATTTGGCCCTGCGCGGACATCGGGTAATCATCCCTCTGACGGAAAAAATTTACCCGAAAATTAAACATATGACGTTCAACTATGAACTGCATTTTTACAAATCCTATCCGTATATTTATAACTGGCTCAAATACCGAGCCATCGTTTCATTGCATAAAAAAATCCGTTTTGATGTTATCCATGCCAACTTCTTGTATCCGCCCGGCGAAATGGGCATTCACTTACAGAAAAAACTGAACGTACCATGTTTTGCTACGGCGCAGGGCGCTGATATAAAGGTTTATCCGCCACTGAATTACGGAAATCTTATGAATCCGAAAACGGTAAGAAAAACCAGGCGGGTCTTACGCGAAGCGGCCGGATTGATTTATACCTGCGAGGATATTAAGCATCTCATGCTCGGGCTGGGCGCAAATCCCGAAAGAATGTTTTATGCGGTCAGCGGAAGCCCTTATGAGGAAATCGTCTCCGGCGAACGACAGCGTATCCGAAACCGTATCGGAATCCGTGACGATGAACTGATGTTTGTGCTGGTCAGCCGTAATTCTAAAATCAAAGGAATGCATCTGATGATTGACGCCGTTGAGCAACTGAGTCATCAGTACCGGAATTTTAAAGTGGTTATTATCGGTTTAGAAACGGAAAAGATGCAGGCGCCGATTGAACAGCGCGGGTTGACAAGATATTTCCACATTGTCGGCGAAGTGCCGGTGGAAACCGATCCCGTCACTCATATTCCGCGCATGCCCTCACAGGCCATTATTGATCATTTGTGCGCCGCGGATGTTTTTATCTCGCCGGCACTTTCGGGCGGTTTTGAATTATCCGCGATGGATGCCATGTCTGCCGGACTTGCCGTTATTTTATCCGACAACATCGGCAATAAGGATCTGGTGACGAACGGCGTAAACGGCTTTGTCTATGAAAACAACAATCCCACGGCCATAGCCGCATCCATGGCCAACCTGCTGAAGGATATCCCGGCTACACGCGCTATGGGAATGTATAACAAAAAAATGGCCGCCGATTATTCTTGGGCCAAAGTCGCTGAGGCCTATGAGAACGCCTATAAAGCAGTCCTTGAACGATGGAGAAAATCATAAAATGAACGCTTTTAAAAACAAGAAAACGCTCATTATCGGCGGCGCCGGTTTTATCGGCAGTCATCTGGCCGACTTTTTATCCGAAAGCACAAAAAAATTAGTCATTGTCGATGCCTTCATCGAAAACAGCGGCGCCAATGAAAAAAATCTGTCTGTAATCCAATCAAAAAATATTCCGATTATCCGAAAAAATCTGCATGATATCGAATCGTGGGGAGAAATAATCGCCGATATGGACCTGATTTTTAATCTTGCTTCCCTTAACGCCCATAAAGAAAGCATGCAGAATCCGTTTCTTGACTATCAGCGAAACGCCGCTGTTCATCTTAATTTTATCCGCTATTGCCGGAGTCTTAACCGACCGCTGAAAATCATTTTCACCAGTACCCGGAGTGTATACGGCGCCGCAGGCGCTCACCCTACTAAAGAGACCGCTCAGACCCAGCCGCGTGATTTCTACAGTCTGCACACACTTCTGGCTGAACATTATTACCGCTTATCCGGCCATGAACGAATATCCGTTTGCTGCGTGCGGTTCTCCAACACCTTTGGCCCTAAAATGCGTCTCCGCGGTACGGATATCGGGCTCTTCGGCGAATTATTGAAATCAGCCCTTACGGGCCATCCGATGGAAATCTACGGCACCGGCGAAACCCTGCGCGACACCTTATTTGTTGACAATCTGATTGAAGGGCTTGCGCTGATTGCTGAAAAACATCAAGAACCGTTCCGCGTGGTCAATCTTGGCGGAATTGGTATCTCTATTCTGCAATTTGCCAAAGCCATACAAAATACGGTACCGGACGCGTCGGTTGATTTCAAAGCTCTGCCGGAGCATTTAAAAAGCATACAAGTGGGTGATGTGATCTTAGATAATACGCTGGCCGTTCAAGAATATCATTGGACGCCAAAACTGAATTTAAACGAAGCCCTGCGGCAGACGATTGCGTTTTATAAAAATAACAGAGAATTTTATTTATAAGGAGTGACCGTGAAAATCTGGCGATGTGACCTGACCAAAGAAAATTTACCGTTAATGGATGAAATTCTGGAAATCACAAAACAGGTCGTTTCCTGCGGCCGGTATATATTAAGCGAACGGCTCGTGGAATTTGAAAAGCGTTTCGCGGAATATTGCGGCGTAAAGTATTGTGTCGGCGTCGCGTCCGGAACGGAAGCCATTTATCTTGCGCTTTTGGCGCTGGAAGTCGGCCAAGGGGACGAAGTCATCATTCCTGCATTTACGGCCATTCCGACGCTGTCCGCCGTGCTGATGACCGGCGCCAAACCGAAATTTGTAGACATCGAACCGGCCACGTATAATATCAATCCTGATCACATTGCATCCGCCATCACGCCGGCAACCAAAGCGATTATGCCCGTTCATTTGTTCGGACTCATGGCCGATATGAACCGTATTAATGAAATTGCGCGCCGGTACCGAATTCCGGTCATTGAAGACGCCGCGCAGTCCCACGGCAGTTTATATCACGGTAAGAAATCCGGGCAATTTAGCGCGATGGGCTGTTACAGTTTTTATCCTACTAAGAATCTGGGAGCAATCGGAGACGCCGGCGCGCTTGTCACCGATGACGATTCATTATATCACAAACTAAAACTGCTCCGCAATTACGGCCAGGAATCACTGTACAAAACGGTTATCCATGGCGTCAATTCCCGGTTGGATGAACTGCAGGCGGCTTTCCTGACGCTGAAATTGAAACATCTGGACGCATGGAATCAGAAGCGGCGCGTTCTGGCGGACTTATATAAGCATAAACTGCCGCCTGAATTTATCACGATTCCGGCGGAGCCTGAAGGCTACCGGACCAATTATCATGTCTATGTGGTTCGTGCGAAAAACCGCGACGACCTGCAGGCGTATCTCGATCAACAGGGAATCCAGACCAATATTTATTATCCGATACCATTGCATTTGCAGAAGTCCAATGCCGCGTTCGGCCACAAACCCGGTGATTTTCCCGAAGCGGAACGTGCCTGTCATGAAGTGCTCGCGCTTCCGATGTATCCGGAACTGCCGGAAGAAACGGTTTCATACATTAGTCAAAAAATCATAGAATTTTATTCCCTACACAGCAGGTCATAACCGCGTTGACAGAGTTCTTAACATATATTCCGCGCCTGATTTTCTGGCTGATGGTCAAAATACTTTCAATAATCAACCGCCGAAAACATGCCATCGCAGATAATCGGTTTGCAGGCCAGAAAATTTTAATAAACATTTCTTCCGGCATCGGTGATGCCGTTATGGCCATCCCTTTATTGAAAGCGCTTCATGACCATTTTCCTGACGCCGCTGTGTCTGTTATCGCGAACCGTCCCACGCAGCCCCTTTTTAAAACGCTTTCTTTTGTCAGGCAAATATATTGCGAGGATGAAAACCGATCATTCATAAAATATTTACGGTTCGTAAAAATTATCCGAAAAGAAAAATTTACTCTTTATATCGGCGCTATACCCAGCAATACGATCCGGATGATGCTGCTTCCTTTTCTTTCGGGTATACCGCTCCGGATCAAGCATGTTTCTCCGCATCGGGGCGTCCGTAATTTTGATTTTCTCTTCGACCATCTCGAACCGATACCCGAAAACCGCCATCGATTGGATTGCAATCTGGATTTGATGAAAACCATCCATGTTAATTCGGATTTTCCTGTTGAATTTCCGCTTTTACCATTACCGGAGGAATCGTTATTATCGGTAAAAAAACTATTATCGGAATCGGGATATCATTCCCATTTGCCTTTGGTTGCCGTACATCCGGGTTGTAATCCTAAAGCGCATTATAAACGCTGGCCACCGGAGAATTATATGAGTTTACTCAATCAATTACAGAGCCGCCATGCGCTTCAGATTCTTCTGGTGGGCAGCAGCGATGAAACCGTTGCCTTACAGCAAATTGAAAATGGTCTCACGGTAAAACCGTTCAATGTGGCAGGAAAGATGAATCTGCTGGAAACGGCGTGCGCTTTATCGTTTTGCAAATTACTCATCTCCAACGATTCGGGAATCATGCACCTGGCTACGGCCGTAAATGTACCCGTTTTTGCAATTTTTGGGCCTACCAATGACCGGCATATCGGACCATACGGCAAGGGTCATCATGTGATCCGCAACGGAACGGATATCCGCTCCGTTACGGTCGAACAGGTATTCGACCGGATAATTTCATCCGGGATTTTTGAATGTTAAAATTTATTGCTCGAAATACTCAAACGCATCAATAATATCCAGATACACGCCGTCAAAACCGGCATCCAGTATTTTTTTCGTGTAGGAAGCGTCGTTGCCGTATAGAATGGCCTGCCAGTCGCTGTCCCAGTAACGGACTTTGTAATTACCCGGCCAGTCGGGATTGGCTGCCGCCAGCCATGAAGGCGGATGCGTATTCCATGAGGGTTTCCAGTAATACCGGTAATTTTCCGCCTCGCCGATGCTCATGTAAGCAACGACTAACCGTGAAGCTCCTCCCGGCTTGGTTTTAAGCGCCTGCACATCCGATATCGTCAAAGCGCTGTCGTTGAAAAAGAGATCCACAATCAGCAGGTCGTAATTCGTGCTGTCAAGCGCCGCCAGATAGGAAGCTTTTGAAGCAAAACCGGATGGATTAATAAGGTATAAAAAATTTTTTACATCCGGCAGGCGCGTCACGGCATCGGGATTGGACTGGTAAGGCACGGCGGGATATCGGGGTATCTGATCGAGTTCGCGACGGCTGGCGGCAAAGGATATATAATTTCTTGCCGCGTTATAATAATAGGATGAATCTATTTTTGCGGGTGTATAGCAGTAATCGGTCACCAGAATTGTTTTTCCGCAGGCTAACGCGCGATCAAGAAAAGCGGTGATATAGCCCTGTTCGCCCGGCGGCGTACGTTCGTCATCACGATGATAACCGTAGAAAAGGTCTTCGCGCCCCAGCCCGTCGATAGCCTGCAAATAATTTGCGGCCAGAGTATCCCCGGCTTCTCCGCGGCTGGTAATCAACTCTTGCCCGTTTTGAGGGATTAATATGAAATGGGCATCATAACTTCGGGCATAACTGCCAATCGCGGCGACAAACGCTCTCATCGCTTCCCTGTAATCTCTATGACCCTCATCCTTACATGCGGCAACGGTGAGTACACAAGCGATAAGTAAAACCCGGACTAAGCGGCCGGTTATCATGCCTTTACTCCCGGTTAATTCAGTCCTTTATGGAAAAAAGAAAATACATTGATGCCGTGAATGTTACACCCATGCTGATATAGCCGTACAACGCGCGCCGATCATAGCGTCGGGTTTTCGCGCGGTAATAATCAATGGCTTCCTCATCGCCGTAATAAGCGGCTGTTTTGGCTTTTTCAAAGTATTTATCCGCGCGGTTTTTATAATAGGCGGTGGCCGATCCGGCTGCCACACATAAAGCCATAGACACCCACAGCGGCGTTCGGTTTGCCTCCCTGAAGTTGGAGCGGTGGGCGGAAGTTGTAAACACCGAAGCGGATGGCTTGCGCAAGGGCTCCAGTTCTGCGTTAATTTGTATGGCGGAGTCCGTAACAAACACCTGCTTATCCTTATATCCCTTTTTGGAAAATAGAACCGATTCGTTTTCCGTTTTAATCCACGCATAAGTAAACGGCGTATAACCGAGCAGGACGCCGCCAGCCCGCACTTCGGCGCCGTAAGGATTTGAGCGAAAGCGTATTCTATGCTTTTGCCGATAAATCAGCCGTATATCCTCACCGGCTATAAGCGTTATGGCCGTATCCCACTCCACCGCATGATAATCCATGGCGTCGGTCACGCGAATGGTGTATATTCCCTGCGGCCGCTGATAAACAAAGGGTTGCTGGACTATAAAAACGGTGTCATTAATCGTAACAGCGAGGCGTTCGGAAGGGCTTGTAAATGTGATACGGCCTAAACCGGGCATTTCCTGAGCAACCATGTGACCGGCTAAGGGTATTAAAAAAAGCAAACTTATTCCCCGTAACAACATTTTGTTCATTTCACACCGGCGGATTTAAACGCATACACGTTTTTATTTTCAGCGGCGATAAGAATATAGTCGCCGTAGAGGGCAGGACTGGTTTTAATACGCCCGCTGGTTTTGTAGCTCCAGACGCATTCGCCGCTTCGGATATCGATGGCATAAAAATATGTATCCTGCGATCCGACAAACACATAATCCGGGGTAGCTACCGGCGAAGCGCTGATGACGGCGTTGGTTTTGAATTTCCACACCGGTTGGCCACTGGCTTTGTCCAGGGCGTACAAATAGCCGTTCGTGGAACCCACAAAGATCCTGTGGGTACCGACAGCCGGTGTGGAGTATAAATAACCCGGCGTGGGATCGCTGACCGCCTGTTTCCAGATGATGGAACCTTTTTCAGGATCTATGGCGTAGAGCGTACCCGGCATCGCGGCTAGATAGAGTGCGTTTTTATCCACAGCCGGCCCCGCCAGAACCGGCTGGCGTAAATCCAGCGTCCAGAGCACATAACCGCGAAACCGGTTCAACGCCGTTATCACGCCTTTGTCGCTGACAGTATATACGGTGTTGGTCAGCAGTGCCGGGGATGACTGGCAGGACGCCTGTAAATCCCGGCTCCATTCGATATTGCCGTCTTTGGCATTCAGACAATACAGCATTCCCTTCTGCGTGGTTATATAAAGATAGTCGTCATAATAAAGAGGATTTGACTCAATCGCGCCGAGATTCCGGATGAAATTGTATTTGCGTTCATAGACATTATAACTGTAAAAAGTACTTTTCCCGCTGCTCAATCCGAGAAACATGTTGTGATGCTCGACGGTGATGCCGCCCATAGCCGGGTGGCTGAATTTCATCGTTCCGCGAATCTTACCATTCCGCAGGTCCACGACAAATATTTTTCCGTCCATCGCGCCGAAATACACCAGACTGTCGCTGACGGTAATCATATCATGTACGGCCGTGGTGGCTTTATACATCCATGCGGTTTGGAGGGGAAACTGCATCGTATGCTCACGGAAATTATCCCGGGTTATTCCGCCGCCAGCCGCAGACCAATTCGGATTCTTGCCTTTTCGGAAAAAATCAGAGATGTCGATACTGCCCGTAGTGGCGCAGCCGGATAGAAAAGAATAGAATCCCGTTAACAGAAATAATTTAACGATAAAGGTAATTCCGGATACCGGCAGGGTTATTCGTTTATTATTAAACAACATGAATAAAGTATAGTTAAAAGCCATAAATGAATCAACCGTAAACATTCATTTAGTTATCCGGATGACTATAGGGCATTGAGTGAGAACGGAACGTTTGCTTTGCTGATCCGTTACCTGTATATCCAGCCAGTAATTTCCGTTTTTTACATTACCAAGGTCCACGGTCAGAAAATAAGTATCCTCTCGTTTCAGACAAGTAACATTAAAGGAAGACCGGATTTCCTCGCCCGAGTTGCCGGTGATTTGGTTCCAGATATGAGACAAATAACCACCGTCTCTTGGACGTATGCGGGTTTCGATGGTATATAGCGCCTTACCGTCAGGATTGATAAAAAGATTATACACCTCAAAATACAGCAACAGGCTGGACGCGGTAACGATTGAATCCCGCAATGGCAGCAGATCCGACCTTGAAAACCCAGCGATGGGTTCTGACAGGATCACGTCGCTGATCATCAACGTATCGCCTGAAAAATTTCTCAGCGTAAAATCCTTCCGGCTGACGGCTGAGGCGGCGGCTGACGGCCAGTACACCTCTATTGAATATGACAAACGTTCCAGGGTATTCGGCAACGCTTCAAGCGAAAAAAAACCCAGAATAAAATCCGACGTTCGTTTTATTTCGCCAGGCCATTTAACCGTTTGCTCATTGAGGATTTCGAAACCGGAATTCAGCACAAAACAGCCTGCCCGGCTCAGGGTATCCGTTTCATTTTTTTCCGGAATGCGCTTACGGTCCAGATGATAAACCCATAGCAATTGAGTGTAACGCTGTGGGGAGCGGAACTGGTAAAGCCGGGAATCGACAGGAACCGCAGTCATCGGATTGACAAAATCATCAGGCCGCGTATTATAGGCGGATATTGCCGTTGAAACGGTTTCGTCATCCATCAGAAAATAACCGGTGGCGTATTCATCACGGAAACGGAACACATTATCGGAATAGACCCATATTTCCCAGCCGCCCAGCGTCCGTTCATCAGGCTGGATACGGAACCATTCGGCGGGTTTGCCATAACGGATGTAAATGATCCCTCTTTCGGTTTGCCAGCCCTCAATGCCTTGCCGTGGGACACTGAATCGGAGACTGACATACGCCATCCGGTTAAAATGTTCCAGTTGCCGTTCGTTGTAACCGGTTAAATAAAGCGGGTCCCTCTTGTTCCAGAATTTTTTAACAAACGCGTCGTACTGCTTCTGGTCGTTCTTATAATTTTTATAAATTTCAAATTCGCCGGCGGGCACAATATAATCGATGTTCTGGAGAAGATAATATTCCTCCTCATTGAGCAGGCTTAACGCTTTCTGATAATATCTGTTACACAGATCAAACAGCTTCAGATGATATGCCGCCAGGCCCGCATACAGCCAGTTATTCTTGTTGGATGGCTCCAACCTAATGGCGCTTTGGAATAAACCCAGCATCATTGGATAATTACGAATTTCAAACAACAGCATGCCCATCCTCTGTCGGGCATCGGAGTGATCGGGTGCCAGAGTTAACGCCTGTTTGTAATAATTCAATGCATTTCTGAAGTCGTTTTCGCTGTACCGGCTGAGGTTCAGATCCAGCGCCTCTTCCATGGATCCGGAGGTGCTTCTCATATTCCGATAACGGAACGCTTCCCTTTCCGCGATCCATCCTTTATAGAAATAAATCTGCGCCATCCACGCTTCATTGACGGCTTGGCCTTTCCGGCCCTGCTCGATCAGTTTATCGCATTCTTTATCCGCCGGTTGGTAAAAACCTCTTGCTAGGAGTACTTTAACCAAAGTAAAACGAAATGCGGCATTTCCGGGTTGTATCTTCAGCGCCCGGCGTATGCAGTCTTCGGCTTTATAGCGGCTGTAAACGGTATTCTGCTCCAATAACCGCTCAGCCAGTTCCTGCATCACATAAGCGTATGACGGATGGCGTGATGCTATGCGTTCAAGCGAATCCGATCGAATGTTCCGGAACGCATCGCCGGTGACGCCGTACCGCGGACTCAGATCAACCTCAAACTGGGCCGCCAGCGGCATAAACGACAGGACGGTCATACCCAACACTAAAATATGTCTTATCCCAATGCCCATTTATGGAAAATATAATAATTGTTCACCGCAATGTCACTGAAATTGTCCATCACCGATAAAAACATTGATTATGTATTATATTTTCATTTTATTTTTTTGTGTTACTAAAAGCAAGGGATCAGCGGTATGATTGAAGCGGTGATTTTCGATATGGACGGCGTACTTCTGGATTCAGAGCCCTTCTGGCGGGAAGCCGAAAAAAAAGTTTTTGCGAAGGTGGGCATTACGATGACCGACGCGATGTGCCGGGAAACCATGGGCATCCGAATCAACGAAGCGGTTGAGTACTGGTACCGCAAACGTCCCTGGACCGGTTTAACGCAAGACGCGGTCGCAAAGGAAATCGTAGAGACCGTTCGGCAGCGCATTGCCGAACGCGGGGAACTCATGCACGGCGCGGCGGCGATGATACAATTCTTCAGGAAGCGCTCGCTGAAAATGGCCGTCGCTTCTTCCTCCGCTTTCTGTCTGATCCATACGGCAGTGGATACGTTGGGAATACGAAAATATTTTGACGCCATTCATTCCGCTGAGCATGAGCGCTACGGGAAACCCCACCCGGTCGTGTACCTGACCGCCGCCGAGCGCCTGTCCGCCGATCCGCTCCGGTGCCTCGCCGTGGAGGATTCGCTGAACGGCGTCATCGCCGCCAAAGCGGCGCGGATGAAGGTAGTGGCCGTACCGGATGCCGAACACCAGACCGACACGCGATTCGCCATAGCCGATATCCTGCTCCCTTCTTTAGCCGCCTTTGATGAAACCCACTGGAACCATCTCAACACCCTCTCCTGAAGTTATTCCCACAAACGCGTATGAAATATCAATTTATTTTGTTTTTTTCTGTTGTACTGCTGATACACGGTTCCGTTAATTATTACATCGCGCTTCGCGGTTATCAGGCGATTGAATTGTACCCGATGCTTCGTCCCTATTTTGTCGCTCTCATGATTTTCCTGTCCGTGGCGTTTTTTGCGGGGCGCCTTCTTGAAAATTGTTGTTATACCTTCTTCACCGACGCGCTGATATGGATGGGTTCGTTCTGGTTTGCGGCCATGCTGTATTTTTTCCTGTTCATTCTGATTGCCGATATCCTGAGGCTTCTGGACGGGTGGTTTTCCTTTTTGCCCGGATGGCTGGCGCCCTGCAGCCCGAGGACTAAGTTTATCCTATTCCAAGCCGCCGTAACGTTTATCGCCGCCATACTGGCCGCAGGGTACTTTAATGCCCGTCATCCCCGCATACGCCAGCTTGAAATCGGCATTCCCAAAAACAAGGGCGGCGCCCCTTTGACCATCGCAATTATGAGTGATATCCATCTCGGCACCATCATTGGAAACGCCCGGTTCGAAAAAATGGTACAGCAGGTAAATGCATCCCAGCCGGATATTATTCTGCTTCCGGGCGATATATTGGACGAGGATCTGAAACCGGTGCTGCGGCAGGACACCGGCGCGTGGCTGCTGAAACTGCAGTCCCGCCTGGGCGTTTACGGGGTAACGGGCAATCATGAATATATCGGCGGCGTCAACCCGGCTTGCGATTATCTTGAACATCACCATATCCGTATGCTGCGCGACACGGTCGTACTTGTAGACAACCGGTTTTATCTGGCGGGCCGGGAAGACCGAAGCAGCCGGTCATTTGCCGGAATTCAGCGTAAACCACTGGCCGATATCCTCCATGGCATTGACCGGTCCTATCCCCTGCTGCTGATGGATCACCAGCCGCTGGAACTGGATGAGGCGATTGAAGCCGGCGCAGACCTGCAGGTATCCGGGCATACGCACAACGGGCAATTGTGGCCGCTAAATTATATCACCGACCTGATTTATGAAATCAGCCACGGCTATCTGAATAAAAACGGTACGCATATATATGTTTCCTGCGGTATAGGCACCTGGGGACCGCCTATCCGCATCGGAAACCGTCCGGAAATCGTTTTGATACGACTTGTTTTCACCGGAAATTAAAAATCCGACGCTTCAAAAAATTTTTCGTAACCCGGGTAGCGCAGTTTTCGTTCGGCCAGATGGGGCGGATAAATAAAATAATCCACTACGGCTTCCGCGCATAAAATCTCTTCGGCATCCAGCAGTTTGACGGCTACCGAGGCCGTACGACCCTGAACGGCTTTGACTCCCGCCCGGAGCGTGATGAGCCCTTTATGGGTAAATACCGGCTTTTTAAAAAACATTTCGAGGCGGCTGGTTACCCCGGCGGTTTTTAACTTTACAAACACGACCCAACTGGCAATTTCGTCGGCCAGTGTGGACTGAATACCGCCGTGTAGGATATTATCGTATCCCTGCAGATGGTCTTTGGGATTCCATCGGCAGATGACCTCTTCGCCGTCCTCGTAAAATTCCATACCAAGCCCGTAGGGATTGTCCGGCGAACAGCCGAAACAGCGGTAATTTTCCAGTTTCAGATAAGGATTGATTATCTTTCTCAAGGACTATGCTCCCGATTATTTTTTTGTTAGTATAGGATTTTTAGGCGCCGAAGTCAATAAATAAACATCGGAAAAACTTGCAAAAAACGAACGATATAAATATATTATCGAAATTAATTTCTATACCAATCATAAGGCAACAATGTGGACATAAACGATTTAATCCAGAAGGCCATCGAATCGCGCTCCAGGGCCCGGGCAATGTATTCCAATTTTCAGGTGGGCGCTGTAGCCGTCTCGCGGTCCGGGCGTCTCTACACCGGCTGTAACATCGAAGTCAGTTCGTATGGACTGACGATTTGCGCGGAACGTGTGGCTATATTCAAAGCGATTTCGGAGGGCGAACACGACTTTTCTGCTATCATCGTGGTGGCCGATACCGAAGCGGTCTGCTATCCGTGCGGCGCCTGCCGGCAGGTTATAACCGATTACGCCCCGCAGGCCAAGATTGTCTGCGCCAACCTGAAAGGCCGTTCAGAGATATTCAATCCTTCCGAACTGTTGCCCCATGCGTTCGGCAGTAAAGATCTGAAATAAACACACTGCGGAGACTTGCCATGCCCGATTTCTGGAATACATTCATAGCGGATGAAGGCCGACGGGTTATACTTGAGGCCGTAGGCATAGCCCTTGCGGCGTATGCAACGGCCTGGATCGCCCATTTTCTGCTTTACCTGCTTCAGATTAAGATTGCTAGCAGAACCAAGACCGATCTGGATGACCGCATCATTAAAGTCATCAAAAAATCCGTGCGACGCATCATTAACGTCACGGGCCTGTATTATGCTGTCCTGCACATAGAAAAAGTGTACGAAGGTGACTGGACCCACACAACCGATGGCATTTTTTTCGTCCTGGTAGTCCTGCTGGTAACAATATTACTCACCAACCTGGTGTCTGAGATATTCCATTGGTATCTTATCAATGTGGCTCAGAGAACAGACAGCCAGATTGATGACGAAATCATTCCGATCGTCAAACGCATTGTTAATTTTCTGCTTTACACCATCGCGACCGTGACGTGTCTGGATCATTTTGAAATCGACATCAAGGCATTAATTGTTTCCCTCGGCGTCGGTACGTTTGCGGTGGCTTTCGCCGCGCAGGAGACACTGGCGAATATGATCGCCGGCTTTGTCATCATGGTGGACCGCCCGTTCCGTGTCGGGGACCGGATTACCATAACCAAAAATGCCACCTCCGGCGAAGTGCTGAAGGTCGGCCTGCGAAGCACGCGCATCCTCGGCTTTGACAACAATATCGTCATCATTCCCAACGCGGAAATCGTGAAAAGCGAAATTATCAACTTTTCCTATCCGACCGTCAGCACCCGGTTAAAGATTGACGTGGACGTGGCCTACGGATCCGATATTGACCGGGTCAAAGAGATTCTGGTACAAATCGTTTCATCTTTTCCGGATGTCATGACGGATCCGGCACCGCAGGCGTATGTGCTGGATTTTAAAACCTCATCCATCGGCATGACCGTCATCGGCCGCGTACATCATTACAACAAACTGTGGGACACTCTGGACGCCGCACGAAATAAAATTTATAAAACATTCCGGGAACAGGGCATTGAAATACCTTTTCCGCAAACGGTCGTTCATTTAAAAAAAAATAATACGGATAATTAAATTAATGCCGTTGCTTTTATTTAATGGGTTTTCTATATTTTTTTGTTGAATGATTTATATGTATATCATCACCTGGAGACATATTATGATAACATCACTTCGTACACACCTGACCTTGAAACACCGCACGCTGTCGGTTTCAGATGCTCACCGGCGCATCCTGCCGGTTCTATTGGCGCTGATTCTGTCCGTATCGGCCGTATCGTTTGTGCAGGCGCAGGCGAATCCCACCGGCGCTTTCGAATTCGTCACCCGCATCGGCAATCCGGATTTTGGCGCCGTGCGTATGCATCTGGAAGGCAACCGCCTGTATGTTGCCAATAAATTCAAAGGCCTTCAGATTGTGGATATCAGCGATATGTACCGGCCAAAGATACTCAGCACAACAGCCTCCGTCGGCCAGAATTGGGGAATTGCCAAGAAGGACAATTACATTTACATGGCCGACATCAAGGCCGGACTGTTGGTCTACGACGTCACCAATGAAAAAAAACCTAAAAAAGTCAGTGAACTGGAAGTTAAAGGCGAGGCCTGGGACGTACAAATTAAAGGCAACTATGCCTACATGGCTGCCGGTCTGGGAGGTCTGGTCGTGGTCGACATTACTGACCCGCTAAAGCCCCAGGTCGTCACGAGCCTCCGATACGACCGCGAATGGGATTTTGCCCGTCAACTGAAGATAGTTGAAAATACACTTTATCTGGCCGACCGCAAGTCGGGCATTCACATCATTGATATCAGCAATCCGACTGCGCCCAACGAATTGAAGCGGTATGCCACGCAGTTTGCCGAAGCGGTTTATCCGGACAACAACAAATACGCTTACATAGCCGACGGGCCCGGCGGTATGCTCATTCTCGACGTGGTGGATCCCATACGCCCCAAAAAAGTCGCGGAGTTTAAAATGCCCGGCCATGCCAATGATGTCGTCAAATACGGCAATTACGTGTATATCTCTTTAGACGATGCCGGTATTCGCTCCGTGGACGTATCCAATCCGGCGCGACCGAAATTTGACGCACGCTATGACACGCCGGGACAGGCATACAACATCATCAAACAAGACGTACTCCTGGTGGTGGCGGATCTTTCTTCCCTGCTGATTATGATTCATAACAAACCGCCGGTAATCGTAAAGGTCGGCAACAAGACGGTCGCGGAAAACCAGACGCTGGAATTCCGACTGCGCGGCAGCGATCCGGACGGCAATGCCATCGAATTTTCATCCTACTTTATGCCTGAGGGCGCTGTCCTGAAAGATTCCATATTCACATGGGTTCCTTCCTACGAACAATCCGGAAAGTACGAGGGCATCATCTTCGCCGCTACGGAATTGACCAAAACGCGGCTGTTTGGGCGCGATACCATCAGCATAACCGTTACCAACACCAACCGCCCGCCGGCCCTGCCTATAACCGGTAATTATACCGTAGATGAAAACAAACCGCTTAATTTCCGCATCAATCCTCCGACCGATCCCGATGTGGAAGATGCGGGCAAACTTAAAGTGAGCGCTTCCGGGTTGCCGGCCGGCGCCGTATTCAACGAAGATTCGCTGAATTTCAGCTGGATTCCTACGTATGAACAGTCCGGTGAATATACGGTTAAATTCACCGTGAAGGACGCTGAAGGCGCCACTGATTTTAAAGAATCTAAAATAATCGTTAACCACATTAACCGCCCGCCGGTATTTGCCGCGCTGGATCCGGCCATGTCCGTAAACGAGAACGCCACTCTGACGTTCACGGTGCTTGCCAATGATCCGGATAAAGAGGACGACGGTAAACTGGAATATGCCGCCGTGAATCTTTTTCCCGGCGCATCCTTTGACAAGGACACCCGCACTTTTTCCTGGACGCCATCGTTCGAACAGTCGGGTAAATACAGTGGACTTTCATTCATCGTTAGAGACCCTGATGGCCTTTCGGACACAGTTTCTACAATCATAACGGTCAACCACGTCAACCGGCCGCCGTTCATGGCCGCTGTGAACGCTCAAACGGTCGATGAAGTTAAAACGCTGACATTCCGGGTGAGCGCTTCCGACCCCGATGTAGAGGACATTGGAAAAATAACTTTAAAAGCCATCAGTCTCCCCGAGGGCGCCGTATTTGACGCCGCCAAAGGAATTTTCACCTGGACACCGACCTACGACCAGTCCGGCGATTATAATGCGACGATTGAAGCTACGGATCCTTCCGGCGCGACCGACAATCTGTCCGTCGCGGTAAAGGTCAACAATATCAACCGGCCGCCGACGATCGCTGAAATCAAACCGCAGGTCAGCGATGAAAATGTGGAATTTGTTTTCGTGGTTCCCGAAGGCATCGATCCCGATAAGGAAGACATCGGCAAGCTCACCTACACGGCCGAGCGGTTACCGCAGGGCGCTTCTTTTGACGCGGCCACACGAACAATCCGCTGGCTGCCGAACTACGACCAATCGGGCGTTTACGACGGTATCAGGATCACCGTAAAAGACGTCATGGGCTTAACAGCCAGCGCCACCATGAAGCTGACCATCAACCATGTCAACCGCCCGCCGGTGCTGGATGCCATTGCCGACCAAACGGTGGATGAAAACAAACCGCTTCTGTTTACTATAAGCGGCTCCGATCCGGATAAAGAAGATGCGGGCAAGTTGATTTTCAGCGCCGAAAACCTCCCGGCCGGAGCCAATTTTGACCCGGTGAGCCGCCGTTTTACCTGGACGCCCACCTTTGAACAATCCGGCATCTATGATGTAAAATTCGTCCTGACTGACCCCAGTAAACTTTCAGACTCCAAAACGACACGCATCACGGTCAATCATGTAAACCGTCTGCCGAAACTGCCTGCGATCGCCGCCGTTACGGGTGATGAAGAGAAAGATCTTTCCATAACCATTCCCGCGGCAGAAGATCCCGATAAAGAAGACGAAGGCAAGCTGACTTACAAAGTCGATGGAATTCCTGAAGGCGGCTCGTTTGACGCGACCAGCCGGGTGATCACGTGGAAACCTTCGTACGAACAATCGGGCGCATATATTCTGAAAGTCACTGTCAGTGATCCAAGCGGCTTGAGCGACTCCAAAAACATTGACCTGCGGATCAACAACGTCAACCGGCCGCCGGTGATGAGCGCAATACCGTCGCAGACCATCGATGAAAACCAGCGACTGTCCTTTACCATCAATGTGAGCGATCCGGACAAGGAAGACCTCAACCGTCTGACCGTCAAAGCCGAAGGCGCGCCGCTTGGAGCCGTATTTACCCCCATGAACCGGACGTTTACCTGGACGCCGACGTTTGAGCAGGCCGGCGAATATAAAGTCACCTTTACGGTAACTGACGCTGCCGGGCTAAGTGATACCAAGACGGCCACGATAACCGTCAATAATGTCAACCGTAAACCCACACTGGCGATTATCCAGAATCAGCGGACCAGCGAAAATAAACCGTTGAGCCTCTCATTATCTGCAACGGATCCGGATAAAGACGACGCCGCCAACCTTACGTTCTCGGCGGAAGGCTTGCCCGAAGGCGCGACATTATCGAATGACGGTAAGTTCGCATGGACGCCAAACTTTGACCAGGCGGGCACTTATACGATTACGTTTAAGGCCAAAGATCAAGGCGGTATGGACGATTCAAAAACCATTACGGTTATTGTGGATAACGTGAACCGCCCGCCGAAACTCGAGGCCATCGAAAATCAGAAGACCCAAGAAAACAAGGCGCTCGCCTTTAAGATTAACGCCACGGATGAAGATAAAGGCGATAAAGTCACGTTCAGCATGACCGGAGCCCCGGCCGGCGCCTCCCTTTCGGCTGACGGCAACTTCGCATGGACGCCAACCTATGATCAGGCCGGAACGTATACGGTCAATGTCCGCGTCGCAGACGGCGCGCTGAACAGTTTTGATACCAAATCCTTCACGATTACGGTGGATAACGTCAACCGGCCGCCGGTACTGGAGGTAGCGACATCGCCAAAAGTTGACGAGGGCAAACCGATCAACTTTAAAGTCACCTTCAAGGACCCGGATAAGGAAGATGCCGGCAAGTTGACCCTGACTGCAGACGGTGTGCCGACCGGAGCTACCTTCAACGCGCTGACGGGGCAGTTCAGTTGGACGCCGAATTTCGAACAAGCCGGCGATTACACGGTAACCTTCAAAGTCAAAGATGCCGCCGGTCTTGAGGACAGTAAAACGGTGACTATTACCGTGAACAACGTCAACCGGGCACCTAAACTGACGGTCATCGGGCCCAAAACGGTAAAGGAAGGCGCGGCACTGACGTTTAAACTTTCCGCCACGGACGATGACAAAGACGATGCGCTGACTTATTCCATGACCAATGCCCCGTCCGGCGCCGATTTGTCGTCTGATGGATCTTTCAACTGGACGCCACAGAGCGGGCAGGCAGGCAATTATACGGTTACCTTTACTGTCAGTGACGGAAAATCCTCAGATTCTAAAAACGCCGTTATCACTGTACAAAAAGGCAGTAACTGAGAATAATTAAAAAAAACCAAAAAAAAACGCTCTTCCATGATTTCGGATGAGCGTTTTTTTTATTGGTTTTTTAAAAGCATCGGTAACGAAAAACGTCTTGATCGGAGCTTTTTTCTAACCAGCGACTCCACCTAGGCTGTCAGTCCGGATGCAAAAAAAATTACGGTTCCCGGAGCGGCCGTAAACTATCGGCCGGGACGATACTCCGGCTGTGAAAAGTAATTTAATTGATAAAAAAATCATTTCAAAACGGCTATTTATGCTTGCCGTGCGAATATGATGGTGCCTTACGATTAGTCTCAGGAATATCGACGAGGAACGTTCACACGGTTTACCATATCCTGAAATCAAACTCAAGATTTTCTTTTCTTGACGCCGGATGTTGCCGGCCTTTGGTCAGCGACTGAACTTTGTTTGCCGTATAATCGCGCAGTTCCGATAGGCTTATTTGCCCGTCATTATTTTTATCCGCACGTTTCGATTTAAGTCCGTCAAGAAGCGCGTAGGTAAACACGCCGTTTTTCCATTCCGCCGATTCCCATGCGTATTCCGCGCCACCGGCCGACGCAATTACCATGGCTCCCGAGCCTCTCGAAAGATCCGCAAACAAGGTCTGCATCAGTTCATAGGTATTCTCCAGTCCAAGTTGCTGTTTCTTTTCCACCCGCTTTTTGAACGATCGGCTCTTTACGGATCCGCTTCCTGTGTTATCACCCGCTACCAGCACGTGCTCCTCTCTATCGACCTCGCCCGAATGACAGGCATCCATCAGCAGTAGTTTCTTTCTCGCCGGTATCCCGTCCAGCAGTCCCTCCAGTTCGTCATAGGAAATGCCTTTGGCGGACGGATGGGAAAAATCAATATCCGACGGCGCAAAATACCAGTTCATCTGGTCATCCAGAACGCCGTGTCCTGCTATAAAAACGATTACCTGATCGTCCGGTTTTGAAGGTGTAAAAAAAGACTTCGCTTTCAGAATGTTTGCCTTAACGGCGTCACGGTCCAGCAGTTTTAAAATGTGTATCGTATGATAATACCTAACGGCGTTTTTTTGGAAAAGACCCGCAAGATCGCACGCGTCTTTGGCGGCGTATCGGAGGTCCATCTCATCATCCGCATAATCCGATATGCCGATGGCCAGGATGTATAAATCCGGTTGGACCGGAGGTCCGTCATAATTTATGATAAACATTTCCCTCAGCGATTCCACGCCTTTTTCATTCAATACCGAAACCTGGACTTTATTGTAGCCGGTGGACAGTTCCAGCGCGATATCCTGTTCGTAGAATGATGATTTGTTGTTTCTCAGACTGATTCCATCGCTGCCGTAAATGGGAACATCATTGATAAACAGATTCAGACGGTCGAGGAGATATTTCGAGTCGCCGGCTTTCACATGAACGGTTAAGGCCGACTGATCGGTGGAAACCGGCAGGCCGGTTGTGGTAACCGATATTTCCGGCAGGTGAATGTCGCCGCTCAGCATGTCTTCGGAAAAGCGCATCTTGCGCAGCCGGCGCCGATACGCGGCGTGATACGAAGCTACCAGCTCTTTAGGGGCCAGCCCGATACGATCCGCAATAATATCCGGACGGTTCAGGCGCAAATCAAACTGTTCAAACGGAAATATTTTATCGCTTACGCGTACACCCACGCGTTTCAAAGCGCCTCGGCTGGCTGTATAATAATGATCAGGGGTTTTAAGCAAGTATTCGCCGTCGCCAAAATCAAATATATCAAGAACTCTTTGGCCGCTGTCTCTATCCCATAGAATGACTCTGCCGTCCCAACCGGATGAAACAACGAGGCGATCATTCGCCGCAAACGAAAGCGATGTCACTCTGTCATTATGTCCCTTAAATGTTCTCAATAATGAACCGTTTTGAGCGTCCCATAACCGAATGAGCGGATCCTTGCCGGCGGAAGCGATATATTTAGCGCTTCCGCTGACGGACACCGTGTTGACCGGGCCGTTACTGCCGCTTAATTGTAAAAGTAATTTTGATAATTCCGGTTTATGCACAGGGCTTTCATAATACCACAAGTCATGGTAGGAAAAAATGTCCCACAGTTTGACGTGTCCGTCGTCACCGGCTGAAACAATCATTTTACCGTCGTGACTGATGACCATACTATTTACTTCTCCGGCATGGGGCGCATCATGGGAAAACCGTTTCCATTTTCCGGTCAGGGTATCATGAAAAGTAATGTTCTTAAAAGAAGCCGCGAGAAGCATTTCGCCGCCACCGGTATAGCAAAGGGAGGTTATGGGAGAACTGGACGCGTCAAAACGGATAATCTGCGAGTTTGCGGCAATATCCCATACGCATATCTTACCCGTGGTTGAGCCTGCCGCCAGCTTGGCGCCCAACGGATGAAAGGCAAATGAACGAAATGCGTCCGTCATAGTTTCCGCAGGCTCAAGTATCCGAAAAGGATTGTCTTCGCCTGTATTCCAGACATATATTTTCTTACCCGCATTACCGCCGATACGGCGACCCGACGGCTGGAAACGTACCGATCGCAGCCATTGATCACATTCTTCTGTCCGCTTGATATGAACTCCGGTTTTCATATCCCATAATAAAACCCGTTTATCACTGGTCATCGCCAATACATCATCCACACTAACATCCGAAGAATAAACCGACCGGCTGTAAGAGGTAAACGACCAAATCAATTTTCCAGCGACACGGTCCCAAAAACGGATAGCGGCATCCCGACCTGAACTGATCAGAATGGAACTGTTTTGGTTTAACCGTAAGGCGGTAATCATATTGACATGCGCATCCCATGAATACAGCAGTTTTTCTTTTTTAATGTCCCAGCAATATATTTTTGTTTTTTCCCCGAGCATCAGGCGGCGTCCCGATCCGACTAACAGAAGGTCCGAGTCCGGAATAAAGGTCACGGTGGAAGCGCCATAGGTGTGATTTTTAAATGTTTTTTTACATTTGCCTGAATGTGTTTCCCAAATCCGAACTGTCTGATCCATACTTCCTGAAGCCAGCCATGCGCCATCGGCGCTAAACGCAACGGCATTTACAGTTGATGAATGCTCCTTCAGGATTTTAATAACCGCTCCATGCCGGACGTCCCATATGATCACGGTTTTATCGTCGCTCGCGGAGGCCAGCAGGGTCCCGTCGGGACTGAAGGCAATCTGGTTAATAAATCCTGTATGGCTTCTCAGTGTCCGTATAATCGCCCCGGACGCAGGATTCCAAATCGAAATGGCGTAATCGCCGCAAGCCGCGGCCAGCATCGATCCGTCAGGGGAAAACGCCAGCGAATGGCAAAAAGGTGTTATATTAATTTGCCGCAGTGTGTTGCCGCTTTTTGCGTTCCACAATCGGATATCATCACCGCCCGAAGCCAGCATGGAGCCGTCCGGGGAAAAGGCCAGCGTATGGATAACGTACATGTCTTTACACAGCGTGCGGATCTCAAATCCCGTCTTCATATCCCACAATTTTATGGTCCTATCGTCGCTGCCCGATGCCAGCGTGGTTTCATCCGGCGAGAGCGCAACCGCATTGACGGACAACGCGTGCCCGGAAGCCACAACCAGTTCGGCATCCTGGGCGTATAAAAAACAGGAATAGCCGAAAGCGGCGATGAATAATGCATGAAAAGACATCCAAGCGGCTTTCATTTCTATTATCGCTTCCTCCGGGTTATAAGCATTAAATCTTTCTCAGCAATTAACGGCCATCGAATTCTATGTCTCATCGATCATTTGCCGCATACTTCTGAACATAAATATAATTAATAAAGGTATGCCTACGACCGGAATGGCGATGGCCCATAGCCCGCTAAAGCTTTCTGTTTTGCCGGTAATATAAATATATTCGGCGTACCGTATAATGATCATGGTCAGGTTGACCATTACGGGAAACCAATATATATACGAAGCCAATCCCTTCAATATCTTCCCGCGCCGTTCCTCGCTGAGCGCCAGAAATTTTTTCTTGCTTGCCGCCGGCATATTAACCATTTCCGGACGTTTCCGGAGCGCCGGAATCCAAAGGGCTACCAAATAGAACAGCAATGTGAGTCCGGCAGCAATGCCCGGCACCAGCAGCCAGCTTATCATCGTGGTACCCGACCAGCGGTCGGGCGCGCCATGCACATCGTAATGCATCGGTATCCGGTCTGGCAGCGTATTGAAAACGGCGATCGAAAAAATAAATAGGAACCCAAGAAGGACCACATTGGCTACATGCGCGAAAACTCTGATAGGACAAGTCATAACGCACCTCTTAAAATTTAATTAAATTATTTATTTAGGCCTTTTTCTTACCGCGCCTATTAAATGGTCGCGTCCATTACAATCACTTCAGTTTCCAGCTTTCCCAACCATATTGTATCGCCGGACTGACGCTGACATTCGGCGTCTGGATTTTTCCCGAAAGGCCGGTCTCTTTCTGTACGCTTTGGATCAAATAATCGGATAAATTCTTGAATGAAACGGCGCCGTTTGTTTCCTGAATTTTTTTCAGAAGGAAATAGGTAAAATAGCCGTGCTGTTTTTCACGATACACCGCCGATGATTCCTCACCGGAACTGGATGCAAAGACTATCATATTTCCTGTTAATTTTTCTTCCTTTGGAACTAATTTGATGCCTTTGACAGCCAATAATCCTTTATTTCTTGCTCCGCCGCTGAAACAGGCATCCAAAAACACAGTAACTTTCTTTGCGGGATATTCGTTGAGTTTGGAATATACGTGGTTCAAACTGATCGCATATTGGAGATCTTTTCCGCTCACATCCACAGGAATCAGATACGGCTCACGTGTGTTTTCATCCGGCAGGCCGTGACCTGAATAATAGAATATCAATTCCGCATTGCCGTTTTCGATTTTTGCGAGATTACTGATCCAGGATAAAGCCTGATTCATTTGGCCGGCGGTGGCGTTTTTTAGAAATTTCACCTGCTTGTCCGGCACGCCCAGAGTTTTTACTACATATTCTTTGAAAACCGTAGCGTCATTTACAGCGAAGTCCACATTAACCTCCGTATTCAACCCGGTCTGAAAACTGCTGTAATCTTCGTTTCCTATGATAATCGCATAGGTATTCGATTTAACCGCGTTACTTACCGGAATATTCACGTCCACATCCGCTTTGCCGACCACGGTTTTGGTTTCGGTTATTTTTGTGCCGCTCGTAGCTTGCTCATTTTTAACACTAATATTGATTTCGCCGAAATTGTATTGCACGTTGCTTGCCGCGTAGGTCGTGGGCATTTTGCTGTCGTAGGTGTATCGTATTCCGGTAGCCGGATTGACGACGGATAATTTAGCAAGAACCAGTTTATTATTGCTGATATAAAAATCCTGATTCGTAAATTTCACACGATCCCAGTTATCTTTCAGCGATTTGGCGGCGGCGATGGGCACGGGCAGTGCGAAGTTGCCGAATCCATCGGAGGTAATCAGATACGTTTCATTATCCGCGTCATAGGTGCTTAATTGTAAACTTCGCCAATCAATGGAATTGATATATTCTTTTTTCATGGCGGCAATCGCTTCATCGGTGAATTTTTGAATCTTCTGGTTTCGGGTTGTTTCATTCACGCGTTTCTGATAATCCAGCGTTTTCTCAAATTCTCCTTTTTGCTGCCATACAATAATTTTTTCTTCAACGTATTTTTTCACATAAACATCCACCGGTATTTTACCGATCGGAACACGTCCGCTGACCATAGCGTAAGAGGATGATTTGCTGTCGGAATAGGTTTCGGTTTGAGCGTATAATAAGACTGAATGAATCAGACAGAGCAGAACTACTGTTAATTGCGTTTTCATGAGGTTTGTACCTTTATTTTTTTGCACTTATTGACTATGTCTGGTACGACTCCTTCGGAGTCGGGGATTCCTTTATGTTTCGTTCTTTAATGATGTTTGACTCCTGAGGAGTCAGGGCCTTCTATGTTCGTTCCTTAATGACGTTTGACTCCTGCGGAGTCACGGGTTCCTTTATGTTTCGTTCTTTAATGACGTTTGACTCCTGCGGAGTCAGGGCCTTCTATGTTCGTTCCTTAATGACGTTTGACTCCTGAGGAGTCAGGGCCTTCTATGTTCGTTCTTTAATGACGTTTGACTCCTGAGGAGTCGCGGGTTCCTTTATGTTTCGTTCTTTAATGACGTTTGACTCCTGAGGAGTCAGGGCCTTCTATGTTCGTTC
>Ga0067045_1027914_pt1 | contig 51310 bp, 48 predicted proteins | sample TerdegcTABiofilm_FD_59184 | JGI IMG/M metagenome (GOLD analysis project Ga0067045, IMG submission 59184) | Combined Assembly of (Gp0054472, Gp0054536) Wastewater bioreactor microbial communities from Singapore -Terephthalate degrading...
CTTCAAGCGGGCCATGGCCGGGGAGACGGCCCTGGAGACGCTGGCCGCCGGCCGCTATTTCAACCGGCCGGTCATGGTCGTCGCGGCCCCGGTCGAGGGCCTGCCCGGAACCGTCCTCGGCATCATCGCCATGGCTGTGGACATGGATTCTTTTGCCGAGGGATTGTTGCGTGGTCTGACCAAGGGGAACTCCGACAGGGGCTACATTCTGGACTCCCAGGGGGTTGTGCTGGCCTCGCCGTCGATTGCCGAGGCCGGGAAGGTCTGGCCGCAGAACCGCATGGCCAGGGTCGTGGAGTCCGCGACGTCGGGAAGGAGCATCACGTATGATGGCGAAAAAGCCCCGCGCATGCTGGCGGCCATGACGAACGCCACGACCGGCTGGTATTTGGTCCTGGAGGCCGACGAGTCCGAGGTGCTCAGGCCGGCCATACGCCTGGCCTGGATCAGCGGCGGCGTGTCCCTGGTCACCCTGGCCCTGGTGGCCCTGTCCCTGGTGGCCCTGTCCCTGGTGGCCCTGGGCAAGGCCATGTCCGGTCTGCGCCAGTCCGAGGAGAAGTTTTCCAGGCTGTACCAGAGCTCCCCGGACAGTATTCTTTTGGCCGAGTTGGAGACGTCCCGGATCGTGGACGTCAATGACACATTCACGCGTCGGACGGGATACAGCCGCGAGGAGGCTGTGGGCAAGACCTCGCGGGATCTGCCCATCTACGTGAACCTTGAGGACCGCGAGAAATTTTACGGTCTGCTGCGACGGGACGGCCGGGTGGACAATTTCGAAGCCGAGGCCCGGTACAAGGACGGCCGCCTCGCCGTTTGCGCGCTTTCGGGACAGGTTGTGACCATCGACAACCGCCGCTATCTGATGAACATCATCAGGGACGTCACCGAGCTCAAAAAGATGCATGAGATGATGATCCAGACCGAGAAGATGATTTCCATCGGCGGCATCGCCGCGGGCATCGCCCACGAGATCAACAACCCCCTGGGCATCGTGCTCCAGGCGGCCCAGAATCTGGCGCAACGCACCCGGCCCGACTTTCGCAAGAATGTGGAGGCCGCCGAAAAGCTCGGCCTGGATATGAGGCTGGTCGGCGAGTACATGAAGGTTCGCAAGCTCGACGTGTTCATCGAGGACATCCAGTCCGCGGCCGCCCGGGCTTCGGCCATCATCCGGCACATGCTCGACTTCAGCCGGCGCAGCGAATCCCGACGGACCGTCTGCGACCTGCGGGCCATTGTCGACAGCGCCGTGGATCTGGCCTCGAACGATTACGACTTGAAAAAAAGCTATGACTTCAAGAAGATCGAGATAGCCAGGGACTATGATGAGGACCTGCCGGGCATCGGGTGCACCACCACGGAGATCGAGCAGGTCCTGCTCAATGTCCTGCGCAACGCGGCCCAGGCCATGGCCGCGGCCGATCCCCCGCCCGACAGCCCGCGCATCGCCATCCGGATCCGCAATCTTGAGGACCGGGAGCGCATTGAGATCGCGGACAACGGTCCGGGGATCTCCGAGACTGTCCGGCGGCGCATCTTCGAGCCTTTTTTCACCACCAAACAGCCCGGAGTGGGCACCGGCCTGGGGTTGTCCGTGTCCTATTTCATCGTGACCAAGGGGCACGGCGGCAGGATGTCGGTGCAAAACGGTCCGGAGGGCGGGGCCATCTTTATCATCGACCTGCCCAAGGAAGGGGGGCTTGAGAACTGAAATGGACCCCACACGCGCGCACATCATGATCATCGACGACGAAGAGCGCATCCGCGACCTGCTGGTGCATTTCCTGGAGGATTTCGACGAGTTCGCGGTCAGCGTGGCCCCGTCCGGAGAGCGGGCCTTGGAGGTCCTTGCCGCGCGCCCGGCCGAGGTGGCCGTGGTGGACATGCGCCTGCCGGGCATGAGCGGGATGGAGTTCATCCAAGCCGCCGCCGCCGGGGGCCTGTGCCGGCGGTTCGTCCTGCACACGGGCTCGAACGAGCTGGCCTTGACCGAAAGCCTGGGCAGGCTGGGCATGACCGAAGAGGACATCTTCTACAAACCGGCCGGGGCCGACCTCATCCTGGAGCGCATTCGGGAGCTGCTTTCCCGGGGAGGAGATCAGGCATGACCGTTTTGGTCATCGATGACGAGGCCGGGCTGCGCCGTTCCCTTCGCGCCCATCTCGAGGACATGGACCACGAGGTCCTGGAGGCCGGGGACGGCCGCGAGGGCCTGGATGTCCTGGCGGCGCACAGGGAAGCGGTGCGGGCCGTTGTCGTGGATCTGAACATGCCGGTGATGGATGGCTATTCGTTCATCCAGGAGGCGGTGGTTTTGGCTCCCGAGACGCCCATCGTGGTCTTGTCCGGGGTGGGCGTGGTGGAGGACGCCCTGCGGGCCATGCGGCTCGGGGCCTGGGACTTCATCACCAAGCCGCTTTCGAATCTCGGCGTTTTGGATCATGTGCTGGACAAGGTTCTGGAGCGGGCCGGGCTGTTGCGGGAAAACCGCCGGTATCAGGAGAATCTGGAGCGGCTGGTGCGCGAACGCACGGCGGAACTCGAACTGACCCGCCGCCAGGTCATGCAACGTCTGAGCCGGGCCGCCGAATACAAGGACAACGAGACAGGCCATCATGTCATCCGGGTGGGCGAGGTCAGCGCCCTTCTGGGCGGGGCCATGGGGCTTTCCGACGAGAGGTGCGAAATGCTTCGGGAGTGCGCGCCGCTGCATGATGTGGGCAAGATCGGCATTCCCGACGCCATCCTGCTCAAGCCAGGCCCCCTCGCTTCGGACGAATGGGAGGTCATGCGCCAGCATTGCCTCTACGGCTGCGAGATATTGGGTCCCCTGATCAGCAACGACGCGGCCAGACTGACCTGCCAGTCGTTGCTCGACGCTCCGGATGCCGAGACCAACGACCTGCTGCATCTGGCCCGGGTGCTGGCCATGTACCACCACGAGCGATGGGACGGCACCGGCTATCCGGTCGGCCTCAAGGGCCCGGAGATTCCCATAGAGGCCCGCATCGTGAGCGTGGTGGACGTCTACGACGCCCTGCGCAGCGACAGACCCTACAAGAAGGCCTTCTCCGAGGAGAGGTGTCTGGGATTGCTGCGCCAGGGGGCGGGAAGCCAGTTCGACCCGGAGGTGATCGAGGCCTTTTTCCGGAATGTGGAAGCCATTCACGCCATTTTGGAGAAATGGAAGGATTGAGCGCCCGCCGAACCGGTTTTCCGCCTTGGCAATCCCTCCCGCCAGGGGTGCCCAAACAGAGAAAAACCTGCTATGAAGGGATGGGAATAGTTCGCAACCCTCATCCCGGGAGCATCCATGGACTTCGCGCCGCAGATGGACGTCTGGGCCATGATCCGGGCGGCCACCCCCACGGTCAGATGGGTCATGGCCCTTCTGGCCGCCATGTCCGTGTTGAGCTGGACCGTCATCCTGCACAAGAGTCTGACGCTTTTTCCGGCCTCCCGGGCCTCCCGGACGGCCCTGTCGGCGGCCCTGGCCGGGCTGTCGGGCCGCAAACGCGTTTCCGCCGCGCTGGAGGCCGTGACGCGTCACGGTCGTGCCCCCCTGGCCGTGGCCGCGTCCGCCGCCGCATCATCTTTGACCGCATCCGGAGATGCCGGGCCGCCTGATTCGGAGAGGGGCCGCGATGCGGTGCGGGCCGCGTCCCTGGCCGGGGTGCAGGCCATGCGTGGCCTGGAGCGGGGGGTCGGTGTTTTGGCCGCCTGTTCCGGGGCCGCCCCGTTCATCGGTCTTTTCGGCACGGTCTGGGGGGTCATGCACGCCTTCCACGCCCTGGGCCAGGTGCAGACCGCGGCCCTGGCCCTGGTCGGACCGGGAATCGCCGAGGCCCTGGTGGCCACGGCCCTGGGCCTTGCCGTGGCCGTGCCGGCCAATGTGGCCTTCAACGCCGCCACGAGCCTCCTGGATGGCCTGGAGGCGGACCAGGAGGCCTTCGAGAAGGCCCTGGCCCTGCGCCTGGAGGCCATCGGACGGCCCGGCGGGGAGGCCTGATCCATGGCCCGCCGCGACCGGCCGCGCCATCGCCTTCAGGCGGCCATCAACGTCCTGCCTTTCGTGGACGTCATGCTCGTTTTGCTGGTGATCTTCCTGGCCGCGGTTCCGGCCCTGGTGCAGGGGCTTTCCGTGGACCTGCCCTTCACCCGGACCGCCGAGGCCGTGCATGAGGACGCGGGGCATATCGTGATCACCATCAAAAAGGACGGCACGCTCTACGTGGAGGACTTCACGGCCCTGTTGCCGGACATGGAGAAACACGTCCGGGTCCTGGCCGTGGAGCGGAACAAGCGGGTCTATGTGCGGGCCGACAAGGAAGTCCCCCACGGCCGGGTGGTCGAGGTCATGGATGCGGTGAAACGGGCCGGGGCCCCGGCCGTGTACCTGGTCACGGAACCCTATCCGGAGGACGCGCCCGGGCAGGGGCAACCCCAGCCCGGACCTGGCGCGCCATAGGCGCTGTGATGACCCGTCTGGCCTGTTTCCTGATCTCCCTTGTGCTGCATGGCGGACTTGTCGTCTGGCTTGCCGCCGGGCCCGGACTGGTTGCGTCCCTTTCGGATGCGACGGCTCCGGAACCGGATGCCGTGCGGGTGGAGATGGTTCCGCCCGAAAAAAGCCTTGAGGAGATGCTCCCTGTGCCCGAGGCGGGCCGGGAGGGACCCGAGCCCGAATCCGCAACCGGCCGGGAGGCGCAATCCAGGCCGCCGCATGCGGGCCGGGAGGACGTGTCAACGGCGGGGAACATGGGCGCATCCGAACCCGGGGTCGAGGTCATAAGCCCGGTCAAGCGCAACATGAACCTGCCCCCGCCCATCCATCTGGGCCAGGGACAGATCAAGACCGGCAAGGTGACCGCGATGACCTTGCGGCGCATGGCGGGCTACGACTTCACCCTGGACGAATTCTGCGGGCATTACGAGATAAACGGGGAACCGGGCCATTTCATAAGCATCCTCGACGGCCGGGCCGCGTTCGGGGGCCTGGTCATGCGCGATTCGGCCACGGGCATGGTCCGGCTTCTGAGCCGCTTTTCGAAATTCATCTTCACCTACGGGCCGGGTTTTTCCCAGGCGGAACCGGCCGAGGGCTCCATTACGTTTATGGCCCGTAAGGAGTTCGAGCGCATTCCGGACGTTGACGAGCGCAGTCGGCTTCTGTGGCAGGCCGAGGCGCCTCCGGCCCGGATCGGGGTACGGCTGGATTTTCAGGAACGGATGGTGTCCCTCAAATCGCCCACAGACGCGAAAAAGGAGATCTCCCGGGGGCTTTCCGTGGTCCGGTCGGATGGCGGACCTTATCCATGGGCCGTGGCCTCGTTCGGCGACGACTGTCCGGCATTGGAGGAGTTCCCCTGGCTGGCCAGGGCCGCGGCGGCCAAGGGTCTTGGAGTGCTGGGCATCGCGCCGCCCGGATGCCTCGGGCGCGGGGATGGAAAGAAGCCCAGACCCCAGACGGGCTTTGCGGCGAAGGAGGCCCTTGCCGCCGCTCTGGCGTATCTTTCCGGAACCCCGGGGAAGGACGGTTCCGGCGGAGAGCCGCGAATCGGACTGTGGGGGTTCGGGGCGGGCGCGTTGGAAGTCCTGCGGGCGGCCGGAGACGGCCGGGCGGCCTTTGTGGTCCTGGCGCCGGACGCCGTGGGGGAGGGGGCATCCAAAGTGCCGGATACGGCCGGACTTGAGCGGGTCCAGGCCCCGGTGCTTCTGGTCTTTTTCTCGCGGGAGACGGCCCGGGAGTGGGAAAAAACGGCGTCGGGCCTGCGCGGGCAGGGAACCGAGGTGGATGTGGTGGTCCTGTCGCCTTCCGGAGCGGTGGCGGCTTCCGGCGAGCGATCCGTGGAGGATGTGGCGGGGCGGATGTTCGCGGTTTTGGGAGCGGCCCTGCCCTGGTCCCTGGACAAGACGCGCTGATTCGTGCGGGCGGCGCGTGCCGGGGATGCGCCGTCAGGGGCCGTAGTTGGAGCGGCAATACTGGATGCACAGGCTTCGGGCCGAGTTGAGGGTCCCGGCGCACCGGTTCATGGAGTTGGCGAAGGCCTCACGGGCGTGGAAGTCCCGGCAGGCGTCCAGGCAGCGCCCCAGGGACCCGAAGTCTTCCTCGAGCAGGGCGGCCAGACTGTAGCAAATGTCATTGGTGTCGCAGGCCCCGTTCTTGCCCCCGCCGGAGGTCAGGCAAAAGCCCCGGAAATCCGAAAGAGTCATGGCTTTGTTTGTCGCGGCGCACCCTGTTGCCGCCACGCAGGCCGCCAGGAGACAGGTGACGAGGAATTGGCGCATGATGGCTCCGTGAGTCGTTTGACGTATTTTTTCCCTCGTATACGTCAACCTCCCCGGCCTGTCATTGGGGAGAGAAATCGTCACACGAAAACGATTCCGAACCGAGGCACACCATGCCCCTTGATCACGAGCAAAAGGTGGCTGTCCGCGCGGCCGTAGCGGCCCGCTACGCCAAGGTGGCCGACCGTCCGGGGCGAGGTTTCAAATATCCCACGGGCGTGGCCGGGATGGCCGGTCTTGGATATGGTCAGGGGCTGATTTCCGAACTGCCGTCCGGGGTGGCGGACTTTTTTTGCGGAGTTGGCAACCCTTTTTCCCTGGGACCGTTGGGATTCGGGCAGACGATCTTGGACGTGGGCTGCGGGGTCGGTGTGGACACGTTGGTGGCCGCGGGGATGGTCGGCGAACAGGGGCTGGCCGTGGGCCTGGACCCAAGCCCGGACATGCTTGGACGGGCGCGGGAAAATCTCGCGGCGGCCGGCGCGGAGCGGGCCGTCCTGGTCCGCGCCGACGCCGAAGATATCCCCCTGGCCGACGCCAGCGTGGATGTGGTCATCTCCAACGGGGCCATGAATCTGGTGGTGGACAAGGACCTGGCCCTGGCCGGGATATGGCGGGTGCTCAGGCCGGGAGGTGCCTTGCGGGTAGCCGACCAGATCCTGGTCCGCGAACCGGACGCATGCCCCCTGGACCCCGTGCTGACCTGGCTTCGCTGACAAGGCGGCACGGTTCCGGGAAGGGTCTTCCTGGAGATGCTCGGACGGGCCGGTTTCGCGGATGTCCGCTGCCATGGCGAAACGGGCTACCAGAGCACCATCGTGACCATGGGCATGCTGTTTTCGGCCCGAAAGCCCGGATAGGGGCTCTTATGGGGCCTGAAGGGCGTTTTTCGGCCCGGTTTCCCGCATGTCCACCATCCGGATGGTTTTTCCCACCCGCGCATACGGGAAACGGGCGTCGTCAAGAAGCGCGAACCCCCGGCCATCGGCCAGGGCCGGGGCGGCAAGCCCACGGATGCGCTCGTCGAAGGGGGCGAAAAAGGGCCTGCCGGCGAGGAATTCCGGGGTGAAGTGGTTCTCGTCCACGACCAGGAAATCCACGCCGTATCGCCGGCAAAAGGCAACGATCTTTTCCGGATCGGCGGCGTAATACGCGGCGAACAGGTCGTCCAGGCGCGGCTCGAAACGCCGCCAGTATCCGGTCATCCAGGGATGGGCCAGTTCGAAGGAGGCCTGGACGTTGCGCCTGCCGAAGGTCAACAGGTTGTCCATGAGTTCCGGATGTCCGGCGAAGGTGGCGTCTTTCGGGGTCTGCCGGGCGGCGGCGTACAGGTCGGACTGGGCGCCGTAGTCGTACAGCCCCGCGTCGGTCAGGCGGATGGCTCCGAGGGCGGCGGCCGCAAGAAGCAGCCCGGCGGCGAGGACGCGCCGGTGAAGAAGGGGCTCAATGGCGCGGCGGAAGAGAGAGGCCAGCCCCAGGGCGTAGAGGATGTTTACGGAATAGCTCACGTAGCGGTCCGGGACAAACAGCCGCAGGGCCAGGACGCGGGCCGCCAGATAGAGCGCAAGCGAGGCCACAAGCAGGAAGGCCAGGGGCGCGATACCGGTCCGGAGGGAGCGGGATCCTTTCCGGCGCGCCCCGACCACGGCCACGACGGCGATGGCCGCCAGGCTGGCGATGCCCGTACCCAGGCCCACATCGAGGAATAGCCCGATGCGCTCGAAGGGGGTGTAGATCAGATCGAAGAAGGGGTTGGGCAGGGGGTAGATGTCCAGACGTCCTGCGGCGGAAAAGACCGGGTTGCCGGCCATGTCCGCCACCGTGGCCAGGGGGCCGAACCCGGCGGCGGTCAGGTTGTGGTTCATGGCCAGGACCAGGGCCGCGCAGGCCGCGATGACGACCCAGTCCAGCGGCCTGGCTGGAAAGGGCGGCGGGACGGCTCGCCTCAGCCGGGCGAAGGCGAAGGCCAGCAGGCAGGACCCGGTGGCCAGCATGGCCATGTACGGGGTGGTGGCGGCCGCAAGGAGCAGGCACAGGGCCATGCCCCGGCCGCTTTTGCGTAGCCAGGCCAGGAGGAACAGGGCCAAAAGCGGGGCGGCGAAGGCCCGGGACAGGCCTCCGGCGATGTTGTCCATGAAAAACGGTGAAAGCCATGCGGAGGCGGCGCAGAAAAAACCCAGCGGGCGGTCACCGAGGGTGCGGCCGATGCCGAAAAAGGCCAGGCTCAGGACGCAAAAAAGGATGCCGGCCAGGACCTTGGTGAAAAAAAGCGGTTCGATGACCGGCGCGGCCGCGAAATACAGGGCCTTGACCCCGGTCGGCACGTAGGCCGCCGCGAAGTCGTTGAGGAGGTTCGGGGGGTAGAGGGCCGCGTCGCGCCAGCGCTGCATCCAGTAGATCTGCTGGCGGGCGTCGTCGTTGAGGACAAAGGGATCGGCCAGTCCGTGGCGGTGGGCCCAGGCGAACACCAGGGCGGAGAGCAGGAGGACCAGGAGCGCGGCGGAGGCGTTTCGCGAGGCCTCAGATGGCGCGGTCATAGAGCCGGAAGGTCTTGTAGCGCCTGCCGCCGTAGGCTGCCAGGGTCTTGTTCCACTTGATCAGGGACTCGGGGATCAGCGAACAGTCGCAGTAGCGCATCTCCGGATGCTTCTCCAGGAAATTGATGAATATTTGCAGAATGATGGCGTGGTGCAGGCGCTGCCATTGGTGGGACCGGCTGACGCCCATGATGATGGCTCGGCAGTGGGTCAGGGGGGCCACCCGGCAGTCGAACCACAGTCGAAGCATGTTCAGGGGGCCGAGGCGGCCGTCGAATCCGCGCAGGGAGCGATTGACGTCCGGGGCCACCGCGCTGAAGGCCACGATCCGGTCGTTTTCCAGGATCACGTTGAGCAGGTCCCGGCGCATGATCGGGGCGAGCTGGACGAAGATGTCCGTGAACTGACGTTCGGTAAACGGCACATGCCCCCAGTTCTTGCCCCAGATGTCGTTGAACAGTTCGCGCACTTCGGCGGCCCGGCGCACGAACTCGCGGCGCGGGGGATGGGTGATGCGGCAGCCGGCCTTGGTCAGGATGTCGTCCCGGCGGTGTTTCATTACCGTCAGGTCGAATCCCTTGTCGATCTTGTAGGCGTACCAGTCGAAGGTCTTGGTGAATCCCCACCCCAGGACCAGGTTTTCGTAGTACGGCGGATTGTGGGTGTGCATCATGGACGGCATCTCGTCGAAGCCGTCCACCAGAAGGCCCACCTCGTCGTAGATGGCGAAATTCAATGGGCCGTGCAGCCGGGTCTTGCCCTGTGCCCGGACCCAGGCCGCAGCCGTGTCGAACAGGGCGTTTGCCGTTTCCTGATTGTCCTCGCTCTCGAAAAAGCCGAAAAAGCCGGTCGAGGGATCATGCAGGGCCTCGTAGGCGCTGTTGATGTGGGCGCTGATGCGGCCGACGATCGTGTCTCCGCGCCTGGCCAGATAGTATTCGGCCCGGCCCACCTCGAAAAACGGTCCCCGGCGCTTGTCCAGGAAGTCCCGTTGATGGGCGATGATCGGGGGGACCCACAGGGGGTCGTCGGCATAGATGGTCCAGGGGAAGCGGATGAAAGCCTCCATGTCCGCCTGGGTGAGCACGGGCGTGATGCGGACGGCGGCGTCGGGCATGCGGGCTCCCTTTCCGCTCGCTACTTGCGGGGAACGACCGTGACCTGTCCCTTGAGCCCCTCGCGCAGGGCGTGGTCGGGGTTGGGGATGGTGAGCTCGATCTCGTAGTAGGAGGGTTGCTGGAGGTTGGCCGGAAGCGGGGTCCAGGGGATGCGGCTGACCGTGGCCGAAAATTGGCGTCCGGGCAGGGCGTCGAAGACCACGGAGGCCGTGTCGCCCTCGGTGAGCTTGTTGGCCTCGATCTCATGGACCTGGGCGCGGATGAGCATGGGGTCGAGGGACCCGACCTGGAACATGGCCGGGGTGTTTTCGAAGTAGGCCCCCTTGCGGGCGTCGGGGTTGATCCACAGGACGTACCCGTCTGCGGGGGAGCGGACGATGCCGTCCCTGGGCACGTTGCCGGGGCCGGCTTCCCGGCCGAACCGCTCCTTGGCCAGGATAAGCCGATCCGCGAAGACGTCGCGGGCCAGGGCGAGCTGTTCCTGAATGGAGGTTTTTTCCTTGCGCGCGGCCTCGATCTCTTTCTCGTTCTGGACGATGCTTTGCTGGGAGGCCATGTTGTGCTTGCTCATGGCCGAAAGTTCGCGATTTTTGGCCTGCAGCTTGTCCATGCTCACATCGATCTGGGACAGCTTGTATTCCAGTTCCTTGATGGTTGTGGTGCTGAGCTTGTTTTTTTCTCCCATGTACACTTCCTGGCGCAATTCATAACGGGCCAGCTCCTGGCCGGATTTGACCTGCTGGCCGACCTGGACCGCGATGTCGCGGATGTACGATGGAAAAGGCAGGGGAACCGTCAACTTGACCATGCTGTACAATTTTCCCGTGAACTGGACTTCCGACGGGCGCAAGGCGCCGGTAGGCGCGGTCTGTGCCGCAGCGGGGGGCTGTTGGGCATCCTGGGCCCCGGCCAGGGTTGCGAGGCAGAGCAGAAAAATCGCCGCGAGAGCGGTTTGAAGGCGCATTTACAAGGTCTCCTGCACGGAACTGTTGATGTACGAGTTCTGGAGATGGCCGGAGAGGAAGCGCAGATCCAGAAGGGCGGTGCTTTTGTTGAGCTCCTTGAAGAGAACATCCTGTTTGGAGGTCAGATAATCGTCCATGGCCGAGACGATGGCGTCGAATTCAGACTGGCCGGTCTCGTAGCGATACTGGGTCTGCTGCAACTTGAGCTGGGACAGGTCGCTCTTGGCCTTGGCGTACCGCAAGTCGGCGTCGGCCGTGGCCAGATTGGCCATGGCCTTCTGGAACTCGCTGACCAGCTTGAATTCCTTGGTCCGACCCTCGGATTCGACCTGTCCGAGCTTTTTGTACTGGCGGCTGACGTCCCGGCCTTTGGTCCACCAATCCAGGGGCAGCGACATGGTCACATAGGGATAGAAAGGCAGGCCGTCCTGCTTGGCGGTGCTGCTTAAGGCATCCACGGTCTGGAACCCGAAATTGAAGGTGGGGATGAACTTGACGTAGGCCACGGTGATGTTCTTTTTTTGCAGCGACTTGTTGTATTCCTGAATCTTCAGTTCATAGGAATTGTCGCGCAGGGTCTCGCCGGTGACCGCTGCGGGATCGAAGGAGGCCACGACCTGTTTGCGCGCTTCGGCAAGGTCGAGGTTGATTTTCTGGATGAACGGCACGCCCAGGATGAACTTCAAATCGTCCAGGAGCATGAGCCGGTTGTTGCGGACCTTGTCCGACTCGGCCTTGATCAGGTTGATCTTGGACTCGGCGATGCGCACGTCGAGGTCCGTGCCCTGCCCGAGGGAAGAGCGGGTCTGGGCGTATTCCAGATATTGCTTGGCCATTTCGGCCTTTTCCTTGACGACCGCATCCTGGTCCTCAAGCATGCCCAGTTGCAGAAAGTTCGTTCCCAGGCGCTTGAGGCCCTCGGCGATGACCTGCATGTGGCTCAGGATCGCGATGTTGACCATGTCCTTGCGGGCCTGGACCTCGAAGATGGTCAGGACCGGGTTCCAGTTCCCGGCGGAGAAGGAGACGGTGAACGGGTCCTGGGTGGAGGAGGAGGCGGGCCGTCTCAGGTAGCAGGTGGTATTGATGCTGATAGTGGGAATGAAGTTGGAATAGGAGTCGCCCAGGTCCAGCCGTTTGGTTTCGATTTCGATGGAGCTTTTGACGAGCAGGGGGGACTGGGCCAGGGCCACCCGGACGCATTCGTCGAAATTCGCCGGGGAGCGTAGCGGCGTGGCGGTTTCGACGAGGCCCTGGGGAACGGCATTGGCCTTGGCCGGGGCGCTCTCGGTTTTGGGCGCCGTTTGCCCGTTTTCGGGCTTGGTCTTGTTTTTCGTGTACCGGCCGGAGGGATCGGCGGCCAGGGCCAGGGACGCGCCAAGAAGCAGCAGGACGCAGACCATGGCGGCCATGACGCCGCGCGGCGAACCCCACATGCGTCCCCTGTTCGTGCGAAAACAGCGGGAAGGGTTGCCGGACAGTGGTTTATCCCCATTCCCCCCGCGTCTCACGGCAATGCCTCCCATCCCCTTTCCCCCTGGATTTATCCGTTCAGGACACCGTCGGAGAGCACGCAGGTCCTCTGGCAATGCTCTGCGGTCATGGCGTCATGGGTGACCACCACCATGGCCATGTTCGAGCCCTGCGTGATCTTGTTGAAATACTCCAGTACACGCAGGCTGTTTTCACGGTCAAGCTGACCGGTCGGCTCATCGGCCAGGATGAATTCCGGCTGGTTGACCAGGGCCCTGGCGATGGCCACACGCTGCCGTTCCCCGCCCGAAAGCCTGTTGGACGGTTGGTAGACGCGGTGTTCGAGATTGACCCTGGCCAAGGCCTCGCGGATCCGGTCGGGGCGCTCCCTGCGCTTGACCCCGGCATAGACCAGCGGCAGTTCCAGGTTTTCGTACACCGTTGAATTTTCAAGCAAATCACAGCTCTGGAACACGAACCCCATCATTTCCCGGCGGAAGATGGCCTGCTCGGTACGGTTCAAGGACAGCACGTCCCGTCCCGACACCAGATAGGTCCCTGAGGTCGGCGGCAAAAAAAGTCCCAGCACGAACAGAAACGTGGACTTTCCGGAGCCCGACGGCCCCATTACCGCCACCATCTCGCCGCGGCGCACATGCAGGTTGACGTCTTTTAAAACCCGGATCGTCTCCTCGCCGTTCTGGTAATTCTTGGTGAGGCCGGTGATCTCGATGACCAGATCTCCCTGCTCCCCGTATCTGGTCTGGCTATTCATACCGCATGGCTTCCACGACCTCCATCCGGCTGGCCCGGATGGAGGGATAAAGCCCCGCGCCCACGCCGATGACCACGGCAAAGATCAGACCGGCGGCAAGGCAGAACAGGAAAAGTCCTTCGGGCGGGCGAGCCCCCAGCATGTGACTCATGTATTCCACGCCCGCCCGTCCCAGGATGATGCCCAGGATGGACGCCGAGACGGTAACGCAAAGGGATTCGAAAAGGAACTGGAAAAAGATGTCGTTGTCGAGGGCCCCCATGGCCTTTTTCAGGCCGATTTCCCGCGTCCGGCTGACCACGGCGGCCATCATGATGTTCCAGATTCCGAGCCCCCCCAGGACCAGGGTGGCGGCGATGGAGGAGTAGATGAAAAGCGACACCCACCAGAAAATGCGTTGCACCTGCTTAAGCGGCTCCCAGGCCACGTTGACCCGCAGCCCCTTGGCGATCTGGTTGGCGGCCACCACGCTCGGCACGGCGGCGGCGACAGGGGCCACGTCGTCCCAGGTGGCGCAGCGAACATAGGCGCTGTACGGCTGCGAGATGTCCACCACCCGGGCCTTGGCCGTGGTGATGGGCAAGAACAGGAACTGGCCCCGGTCCCCGGCCCGGACCCCGCCCAGGACCCCGACGACCTGGTAGAGGTTGTCGTCGATGGACAGGATCTGGCCGATGGCCTGCTTGTGGCCGCCGAAAATGGTCCGGGCCAGATCCGTGCCCAGCACGCAGACCCGGGCCCCCTCGGCCACGTCGCGGTCGTCGAAAAGCCGTCCTTCGGCCGCCGAGAAGGAGAAGACCCGCCAATAGGCGTTGTCCACCCCGACCAGGTTGAAGCCGTAGATGCGGTCCTGGAACGTGGTGATGGCCCGGGGTTTGAGCACCGCGCCGGTGACGTCCACCACCCCGGGGATGCGGGCCAGGGAGATGAGCGTGCGGTCCCGGAACCACTCCAGGCGCTCCATGCCTTCCTGCTCGAAGTAGGGGTTGATGATGGTCGCCCCTCCGAGCATGTCCAGATCGTTGTTGAAGTTGGCCTTCAGGTCGCGGCCCATGGTCACGATGGTGATGAACCCGGCGGTGCCCAGGGCGATGGCCGCAATGACCCCCAGGTAGCGGCGCCGCTTGCGCAGCACCTCGCGGATGCTGACCCGCATGACGTCGCGCATGCGCAACAGTGCCGTCCCACGTTTGGAACGGTGGGCCAGATAGTTGGCCAGACGGTTTTTGTCATTCGCCATGTGCTGCCCAGACGGCCGGAAGCTTCACGCGCGGGATCGGTTGCCGGGTGTCCTGGCCGAGCATCACAGATAGGAGAGCTTGGCCCTGGATGACCCTTCGGTGTCGGACCCGGCGGCAAGCTGCTGCGCGGCGTCGTTGACTTCGTCCTCTTCCACGTCCTGCGCACGGATGCGGAATTTCCGGGCCAACCGGTCCAGGACCTCGAGGACGAAATCCATCTGGCGATCTTCGTGGGTGCTCATGTAGGCCGTGCGGATAAGGGCCTGGCCTCTGGGCACCGCGGGGTAGATGGCCGGCAGGGCGAAGACGCCCTCCTCGAACAGGGCCTGGGAGAACATGAAGGCCTTCTCGTCGGAGCCGATGAGGATGGGGATGATCGGGGAGGCGGACTGGCCGATGCGCAGGCCGATCTCCTTGTAGCCCTCGCGCATGCGCCGGGTGACCTTGTGCAGGCGCGTGACCCGCTCGGGCTCCTTTTCCAGGATGTCCAGGCAGGTCAAGACGGCGGTGGTGTTGGCGGCGGGCAGGGCCGCCGAGAAGATCTGGGTGCGGGACTGGTAGCGCATGTACCGCAGGACCTCCTCGTCGTCGGAGGCGATGAAGCCGCCGATGGAGGCCATGGCCTTGCTGAAGGTGCCCATGATCAGGTCCGTGCGGGGGGCGGCGTCGAAGTGCAGGGCCGTGCCCCGTCCTCCGGGGCCCAGGACGCCCAGGCCGTGGGCGTCGTCGAGATAAATGATGATCTCCGGGAACTGGTCCTTGAGCTGGGCCAGTTCGCCGAACACGGCCACGTCTCCGGACATGCTGAACACGCCCTCGGTGATCAGGAAGATGTCTCCCTCCGGGCGGGTCTGCCTGGCCTCGGCGATTTTTTTCGCCGCGTTCGCGGCATCGTTGTGGGCGAAGGTGGAGATACGGGCCCTGGTGGACTTTATCCCCTCGAAGATGCTGGCATGGCTTTCCCGGTCGCACAGAACCGTGTCCGCCGGGGTGATGAGGCAGCCCAGGGCGCCCAGGTTGGTGCTGAAGCCGGTCACATGCACCACGGATCCCTTCTTGCCCACGAACGCGGCCAGACGCTCCTCCAAAAGCTGGTGCAGGACCATGTTGCCGCTTAAGAAACGGGAGCCGCCGGGGCCGGTGCCCCAGGCGTAGATGGCCTTGGCCGAGGCGTCCATGACCCGGGGGTCGTGGCTTAACCCCAGGTAGTCATTGGAGCCGATCATCACCAGGCGTTTGCCGGCCACCTCCACCTCGGAGCCCCAGGTCTTGGCGATGGGCCGGAAATAGGGGTTGATGCCCTGACTGGCGATCTCGGCATGTACCGCGTTGAAATGCTCACAGCGTGTGCTTAGTCTCATGGCGTTCCGGTTTACCCCGGCGATATGGTTTTGGATGATCCGCCGCGTCCGCCCGGATTCTCGCGGGAGGGGAACGGATCTCCGCGCCTGGGGCGGTTGCAGTGCATTCGGTCTGCCGTGCCGTAAAAGCAAAGGCACATGCATAAAGAAGCTGTCGTCATTACGTCAAAGACGCCGGTAAGGCAAGCCCCGCCGGCCTTGGGCATCCGGTCATCGTCCGTCGGGCGGGTCGCGCACCTCGTGGATGTTGCGGGCCAGTTGGTGCAGGAGCTTGCCGATGGCCAGTCTGGCCCGGTCCACCTGTCCGGGATGGGTGCGGGTGTAATAGATTTCGTCGTCGGGCGTGGCCAGAAGCAGGGAGTAGTTGCGCAGCCACTGGCCCCGCTTGGTGCTCCATTCGAGATAGATCCAGGCCAGCTCCGTGCCCCCGTCCGCGGCGCGGCACTTGGCCACCCCCCAGACATAGGCCTCGGAGCCTCGGGTGACCTCGCGGTATTTCAAGAAGTCGAAGTCTTCGAAGGAAAGCCCCTCGGCATGGGCCAGACCCCGGGCGGCCAGTTCGGCGGCCTCGCGGTACTGGGCCTTGGAGAATCCCTCCAGACGCCAGGCCGGGAAATACCAGGCCCCGAACCACAGAAGCAGGCCGGCCGTCACGGCCGCCAGGCAGGCGATCCCGATCACGGCCCGGCGCAGCAGCCGGCGCGCGGTCATGGGGCGGCCTCCCCGGACGTGGCGCCGGCACGGGGCGTCAGCCCCAGGGGCATGCGCCACCCGTCGCGTTCCAGGGCGCGCATGCGGTCGAGCTTTTCCCGGGCCAGGACCACATAATCGGCGTCGCGCTCCCGGATGGCCATGCGTCTGGCCACGGCCCGGCGCAGGGACTCCTCGTTGACCAGGTCCGGGTCCGGGGTGCGGCCCATTCTCTCCAGTTCCTCCAGGCGGAGGCGGACGGCCTTGGCTGTGGCGTCGCCGAAATCGAGGTGGCGTTCCTTCATGATCAGCGAGTTCTCGGCGTCGTTGACCAGTCCGTTGAAGAAACGCCGGGAATCGACGCGGCTGGCGTATTCCGGGGTGCGGCCGAGGCCCTTGCACACGGTCAGGGCCAGGGCCGCGAAGACCAGGACCTTCAGGACGCGTTCGAGGGAGAAGGCGGCCATGGCGCTAGTCTCCGGCCTTTTTGCGGTAGAGGGTCAAAGGCGTTTGGGGCGGCTCCAGGGTGATGAAAGCATGGTAGTAGGGGTCGGCCCGGTTGCCGAAGGTCTCGTCCGGCCAGGGCAGCTCGATGCGCTCGTAGTCGCGCTCCAGATCCAGGCCGTGGACGAAGGCCCGGGCCGGAAACAGGAGCCGGTCCCGGTTGACCCGGACGGCGCGGCGAATCAGCACCCAGTCGGGCTTCTCGTCAGGCGCGGGCGGTCCCTGCAGTCCCCCCAGGACCCGCAGTCCGGTGTAAAACTGCAGGGGCAGGTCGCCGTATTCGGCCAGCACGGTCTGGCCGGGGGCGGCGTTTTTCTTGAAAAAGTCGATGATGTGCGCGTTGACGTCCGGATATCCGGAAAAAAGCTCGGTGAGGTAGAGCTTGAGCGGAAAATTGAGAGAGGTGAGCATCCTAAAGTCGTTTTCCCAGGGCCGGTTGATGAGCTTGGTGCGTTCCAGGGGGTAGAGGTTGAGCCAGTTGGTCAGGCCGACGAGCACCAGGAAGAGCGCGCCCGAGGGTTTGGACCAGCGCCACAGGCGCAGCCCGGCCCAGGCCAGGAGGATGGCGCACAAAGGATAGAAGTGCACGATGTAGCGGTGGAAGCGCTGGGGCACCAGGGCCAGGAGGATGAGGCTCAAAACGGTGACCAGGGCGCAGAACAGGACGAAGCGTTCGGCCGGGTCCCTCGGGCGTTCGAGGAGGGTGAAAAACCGCCGCCAGCGCCAGGCCAAAACGGCCAGAACCGGCAGGGGGATCATGAACATGATCAGGTCCGCGAAATAGAGCATGAGGTTTTCGGGCACGAGCAGGATGTCGAACATGCCGCTTTGGGAGCCCATGCGGTAGAGAAACAATCCGGGGACGACCATGGCCAGGGTCAGGGCCGTCAGGAGGATCAGGCGCCGTATGTCCAGAAGCTCGTGGTACAACAGCACGGCGCAGGCCAGGGCGCTGGGGACGAAGCTTAAGAAAAGCAGATAGTTGGCATGGAACAAAAGCCCCAGGGACAGGGCCGCGACCACCAGGGGGCCGGTCTTTTTCTGCCAGTCGCAGAAAAAGGCGTACAGCGCGGTCAGGGTCAAAAGCGTGCCCACACTGTAATAGCGGCCCTGGCGGCAGAAAAGGAGAAAGGGCACGGCGGCGGTCAGAAGCGCGGCGGACAGCCCGGCCCAGGCCGGATTCTGGAAGAACCGCAGGATGAGCAGAAAGGTCATGGCCACGGCGGCCAGTCCGGCCAGGGCGAAAAAGAACCGGTCGGCGGCCGCGTTCTCGCCGCCGAGGGCCAGTCCGGCCGCGGCCATGTAGATCTGCATCCACGGGGACCAGCGCCAGACATGGCCGTCGCCCGGGTTGTATTCGCGGGCCTCCTCCTGGGAGATGAGATTTTTGCCGTCATAGGCCCGGGGAATGCCGTCGGTCAGCACGGTCTGGGCCAGGCGGGCGGTTTCGGCCTCGTCCTGCCACAGGGGACGCTGGCCCAGGTTGTAGAAGATGAGAAACGCGGCCGCCGCGAGGAGGCACAGGGGCAGGGGGCGCAGGAGTCCGGCAAGGGCGGTCCTGGTGCCGGATGGCGGCATGGAGGCGTGGGTGTCGTGCATGCGGGTCCCGGGCGCGGTGTGCGCTGGCGAGGGCCGCATAATACGATTTTTTGGCGAAGACAACCGATGCCGGAAAAAACGGTCCGGTTTCGCCCGCCGAAAGGCGGGGATAGCGGGGGGTTGACAGTGCCCTGGGTTTCAGGATTAGTTCCCACGTTTCGCGTCCGCGTGCCTTTCACTGGAAAGCGCGACGCCCCGGCCGGGCCCCGGCCCCGGCACGACGACGTTTCCTGGAGACACTCCCATGATGAACGGAAAAAAAGTGGTGGTGGTCATGCCCGCCTACAACGCGGCCGCCACCTTGGAACGCACCTGCGCCGACGTCCCCAGGGACATCGTGGACGAGGTGATCCTGGTCGACGACTGCAGCCGCGACGACACTATCGGCCAGGCCCAGGCCCTGGGCCTGCGCTGCTTCAGGCACGAAAAGAACTGGGGCTACGGCCGCAACCAGAAGACCTGCTACCTGGAGGCGCTCAAGCTCGGGGCGGACGTGGTCATCATGGTCCACCCCGACTACCAGTATACCCCGAAAATCATCCCGGCCATGGCCAATCTGGTCACCAGCGGGGAATACGACGCCTGCATCGCCTCGCGCATCCTGGGCGGGACCGCCCTGCGCGGGGGCATGCCCCTTTACAAGTATGTCGCCAACCGGTTTCTGACCCTGACCCAGAATCTTCTGCTGCGGGCCAAGCTCTCGGAATACCATACCGGCTATCGGGCCTTTTCCCGCGAGGTCCTGGAGACGTTGCCGCTGTGGGAGAATTCCGACGACTTCGTCTTCGACAACCAGATGCTGGCCCAGACCATCTATTTCGGGTTTCGCATCGGCGAGGTGTCCTGCCCGACGAAATATTTCGAGGAGGCCTCCTCGATCAATTTCTCCCGCAGCGTGACCTACGGCCTGGGCGTGCTCGATACCTCGGCGCGTTTCCGGCTTCAGAAGTGGGGGCTGGCCCGGTATCCCATTTTCGACAAGAACGGCCGGGGACTGTTAAGCCCCCCTCCCCCCTACTATTCCGAGAAGACGCAGGAGATGACGTCCTAGGTCGTCGGGTTCGATCCGCCGTCCGCGCCGAGGCCCTTGACAGGCCACAGGGACGCGCCCCATACCCCATGGGGGAAAGGCGTGGCGAGAGGCGGTTCCGGCCTGTGCCGGAGTCCGCGAAGGGAGGCCTCGCGGCCGGACACGATGCACGTAAAGATCTCCGTATCCCAGATTGAACCGGGCATGGTCCTGGCCGAGGACGTGTCGCGCGCGGGAGGGGCCTTGCTGGCCGCCCGGGGCACGGTACTGACGCGGAGGCATGCCGGGCTTTTTCGACTTCACCATGTGCCGTCGGTTTTGATCGAGGTTTCCGGGGCCGGTCCTGGAGAGCAGCCGGAAGAGGCTCTGGACCCTCTGGTCATGGAGGCGGCCAAGGACTACCTGCGGTCGCGGTTTCTTTTCGCCGGGATCAGGCACCCGGCCCTGGCCGAACTGTTTCGTCTGTGCCAGCCCAGGGTGGCCAGGGCCATGGTCCGGAAAAAGACCGCCTTTCCGGATCCTCCGCCGACTCTTTCCGCTTCGGCCGGCCCGGACGAGGGGGAAGGCCCCTTGCCCACGCCCGAGGATATCGTGGCCTCGGACCCCGCCCTGGTTTCCTTGCCCGACGTCTTCGCCCGCATCTGCGAGGTCGTGAACAACCCCTTAAGCACCGCAAGCGACGCCGCCGGGATCATCGGCATGGACCAAAGCCTGGCCGCCAGGCTTTTGAAGCTGGTGAACAGCGCGTTTTACGGGTTCCCGTCCAAGGTGGACACCCTCTCCCGGGCCGTGACCATCGTGGGCAGCCGCCAGCTTACCACCCTGGCCCTGGGCATTTCCGTGGTGTCCCTTTTCAAGGACCTGCCCGCCGGGCTCGTCGATGTCAAATCCGTGTGGAAGCATAGCGTGGCCTGCGGTCTGGCGGCTTCGGCCCTGGCCGGCGGGGCTGACGGCGGCAAGGAGGGAGTGGAGCGTTTTTTCGTGGCCGGACTGCTGCATGACGTGGGCCGGATGGTCCTCTACCGGAACCTCCCCAGGCCTTCGGGCCGGGCCCTGCGGCTGGCCCGCGGCAAGAACATGCTGCTGTGCCTGGCCGAACGCGATGTCTTCGGTTTCGATCACGCCACCCTGGGCGGAGTTCTTTTGTCCCGGTGGCGTTTTCCGGAAAGCCTGATCCGTGCCGTGCGCCTGCACCATGGCTCGGGGCGGCCGGGCTGGAGCCTGGAGCCGGCCGTGGTGCACATCGCCGATCTGGTGGTCAACGCCATGCGCGTGGGATCGAGCGGGGAGTATTTCGTCCCCCCCCTGGTTCCCGAGGCGTTTGCCGCGCTTGATCTGTCCCCCCGCGCCCTTGGCGAGGCCGTGGCCAGGGTGGACGAGCAGGTGGAGGCCATCCTGTCCGTGTTCCTGCCTGACGACGACCGGACGTCTGCCTGAGCCCGGAAGGGCTCATCCCGTCGTCCCTCACGTAGGCAAGGCCGGGAGCGTGTCACCATGCGCCGGCGCCTGGCGGCGTCCGGTCCCACCCTCCGGCAAGCGCCGCGCGCCACGTCAGATCAGGGAGTTCGTACGATCCCGGTATTTCCCGGCGATGAACCCGAGCAGGATGCCGATGACGCAGCTGGCGATGCAGGTGATGCCGAAAAAGGCCACCAGGGTGTTGACGTCGCCGATGATCTTGCGCCCGAAGAAGATGTGGTAGAAGGCGTACAGGATCCAGATCACGATGCCGGCGTGAAAGCCGTAGAACAGACCGTCCATCATCCGGTCGTGGACCTCGACGGACTCGATGTATTTGTAGCACACCAGCTGGGCGATGACCCCGAACAGGGTGATGGATCCGAACGAGGCCAAAAACTGGATGAACAAGACGAGAACCGAGGCGTAGAAGGGGTCCCCCTTGCGGATGGAGACGATAAGCCCCGGCAACAGGCTCACCAGCCAGATGACCAGGATGGATATCTCCAGCTTTTTGGTGCGCCACAACTCCTTTATCTTTCCTTTATAATCCATAGGATGGACTCCAGACTCTCCCGGAAGTCCGCCGCAGGCGGCCAGGATGGTATTCTCGCGGCGGCGGGGCGTTCGTGCGCGGACGAGGAAAATCAATACTGGGATTCCCCGCGATCCGCAATTGGTTGAGGAGCCGCGGCCGTGGTTTTTTTGATTGGAGTGTCCATGTGGGGATGCTATGTTCAGGAAGCGCGGCCCACGCATTCGGGAAGGTTTTCGCGAGACGTCGTGCGGTGGGGAAGTGATCGGCGACCGGATGGGGCGAACGCCCCGGGAGAACGCGGATGGCCCTGGACAGCGGGATGGGTGATCTGTTCATGGAAGAGGTGGGGGAAACCCTGGCCGAGCTCGATGGGGCCCTTCTCGAACTGGAGAAGTCCCCCCGGGACATGGAACTGGTCAATCGGGTGTTTCGGGCCGTGCATACCTTCAAGGGGGCCTGCGACATGTTCGGGGTGGACGAGGCCGTAACCCTGGCCCATGCCGTGGAGTCGGTCTTCGATCATGTGCGTAGCGGCCGGAAGGAAGTGGACAAGGCCCTGCTGGATATGACCTTTGCGGCCAGGGACCGGCTCGCGGCCATCCTGGGCCAGGGCGTGGACGCGGCCGTCGTGGGGGGGCAGGGGGTGTCCTCGGCGCTTCGGGATTTATTAGGAACCACCACCCCAATCGGGGAACCAGAGGCCTCGAAGCCCTCGTCCGCCGCCCGGGATGCCGCTGGGCCGGAACCCGCCGGGACCGGTTGCCACGGACAAACCCGGACCTTCCGGGTCGCCTACACCCCGAAACGTCTCGCGACGGAGGCTGCGGCCGAGGCGTCCTACCTTCTGGACGCACTGCGCGGCCTCGGGGAGTGCCGGATGGAGGCGGACGCGCCCGAGACGCCGCCCGGGGGGGATTCCGATACCGGGGCCTGTCCCGCGGGATTCACCGCCCTGTTGACCACGGACAAGGGCGAGGACGCGGTCCGGGATGTGTTTCTCTTTCTGGATGATCCGGGCCAGGCCGTGGTGGAGGCCGTGGAGCCTCCCCCGCCGGATCGGGAAACGCCCGTTGCCGGGCCGGTTCCGGAGGATTCGGCGACGGCCGCTGGTGTTCAAGGGGAGCGTGACGCCCGCGCGTCCGACCATCCGGCGGCCTCCGGGGCATCGGAAGCCCCGGGGGAAGCCGTGCCGCAGCGGCCGGCCGAACCGGCCGGGGCGTCCTCGAAGCGCGAGTCCCGCACCCCCTCGACCGGGGAACACGCGCACAGCCTGCGGGTGGACGCGGGCAAACTCGACGACCTGGTGAACCTGGTGGGCGAACTGGTCATTGCCCAGGCCCGCCTAAGCCAGTTGGCCGGGAGCATCGGCCATGCGGCGCTGACCGGCGTGGCCGAGGAGATCGAGCGGCTGTCCAACGAGCTTCGGGACAACACGCTGGGCATCCGCATGCTGCCCATCGGCACCACCTTCGGCCGGTTCAGGCGGCTGGTGCGCGATTTGTCCTCGGACATGCGCAAGCAGATCGAGCTGGTCACCGAGGGCGACGAGACCGAGTTGGACAAGACGGTCATCGAGCAACTCGGCGACCCGCTGGTGCATCTTTTGCGCAACAGCATCGACCACGGCATCGAGCCGCCCGGGGAACGCATGGAGCGCGGCAAACCGCCGGCCGGCCGGATCGTCCTGTCCGCCGAACATGCCGGCGGGGAGGTGCTCATCCAGATCATCGACGACGGGCGGGGCATGGACCCGGAGAAGATCCGGGCCAAGGCCTTGGAACGCGGGCTCATCGGCGCCGAGGCCCGGCTTGCCGAGGCCGAGATCTTCAATCTGGTCTTTCTGCCAGGGTTTTCCACGGCCGAGACCGTGACCAGCGTCTCGGGCCGGGGTGTGGGCATGGACGTGGTCAAACGGGGCATCGAGTCGTTGCGGGGCAAGATCGATATCCGCAGCGAACCGGGCCGGGGCACCCGGATCACCATCAAGCTGCCCCTGACCCTGGCCATTATCGACGGCCTGCAGGTTCGTTCCGGGGATGCGTACTTCATCATTCCCCTGTCCCTGGTGGAGGAGTGCGTGGAGTTGCCGGCCGAGGCCCCGGCTCGGGGCGGACGCAACCGGACCATCCATCTGCGCGGGGAGATCGTGTCCTATGTCCGGTTGCGCGAGGTGTTCGGGATATCGGGCGAGCCCCCGGCCATCGAGCAGGTGGTGGTCGCCCGGCACGGCGAGGCCAGGACCGGGCTGGCCGTGGACGAGGTCGTGGGGCAGCGGCAGACGGTGATCAAGAGTCTGGGCGCCTATATCGGCAACGTCGAGGGCATCTCCGGGGCGACCATCAACGGCGACGGCTCCATGTCCCTGATCCTGGACGTGCCCGCCCTGGTGGCCACGGTTCGAAGCGAGGCGGCCTAGCCGCGTTTCAGACCGCGGCCCCAAGGACCATGTTGTCCCGGTGCACGGCCTCCGGATACGAGGCCTGCCCCAGGACCTGGGCGATGCGGGTGCTGCGCAGGCCCATGATCTTTTTCAGGTCGGCCGCCGCGTAATTGGTCAGGCCCACTCCGACGGCCTCGCCGTCGGCCAGAAGGATGCGCACCGGCGCGCCCATCTCGAAATCCCCGGCCACGTCCACGATGCCCGCCGGCAAAAGGCTCTTGCCGCCCTCCCGCAACGCCCTGGCCGCGCCCGCGTCGATGACGATGTCGCCCTTGGGCTCCAGATTGTAGGCCAGCCAGTACTTGCGCCGGGAGATGGCCTTTTTTTCGGGCATGACCCAGGTGCCGATCTCCTCGCCGGCAAAGGCCCGGACCATGGCGCCGGGCTCGCGGCCGCACAGGATCAGGGTCGGCGCGCAGAGCTGGGCCACGCGTTTGGCCGACAAGAGCTTGGAACGCATGCCCCCTGTGCCGAGCATGGTCTTCTTGCCGCACAGGGAGTCGATGTCCAGGGCGCCGATATCCGTGATGCAGGCCATGGGAGGCGCGTCCGGGGCCTCGTCGGGGTTTTGGGCGAAAACCCCCCTGGCCGAGGTCAGGTTGATCAGCAGTTCGGCGCCGATCACGCCCACGAGCAGTCCGGCCAGGCAGTCGTTGTCCCCGTAGACCAGTTCCTGGACGGCCACGGAGTCGTTTTCGTTGATGACCGGGATGACCCCGAAGTCGAACAGGGTGCGCAGGGTGTTGCGCAGGTTGAGGTAGCGCTCCCGGCACTCCAGATCGTCGCGGGTGAGCAGAACCTGGGCCGCGGCCTTGCCGTGGCGGGCGAATTCCTGGTCGTAGGCGTGGATCAGCCGGCTTTGGCCGATGGCCGAGGCCGCCTGGCGATGGGGCACCGAAGAGGGATTGTAATGGCTGGCGATGACGCCGCGCCCGGCGGCCACGGCCCCGCTCGAGACCATGAGGATCTCCCGGCCCTCGGCCGCGAGCCCGGCCACCTGCCGGGCCAGGTCGGCCACCACCCGCTGCTCCACTCCGCCCGGGCCGGCCAGGACCGCGCTGCCCACCTTGACCACCACCCGGCGGGCCTCGGCCATCACCCGGCGGCGGTGCTCCCGCCAGTTCGTCTCGTCCATGCGCCCCTCGCGCTGTGCCTCACGCGTGACGGCCATGCGTCACCGCGTATCGGGTCTCGTTTTGAAAAAGATGATCACCCTTCCGGAGCGAGCCTGCCCGGCCCTTCGCCGCGTCAGGGTCGCCATGTTCCGTAATATCTTGCCATCCCGCGGGGATTGATGGAGGGATGCTTCCCGGCGTATACCTCTCGCGCCTGCTCCGCATTTTGCATGTGCTTTGAGGCGGTTGTTTTTTCCGTGACCTAGACATGGGTATCCACGAACCGGCCCCAGGCGATCTCGCCGGGAGCGCCCCGCCAGGCCGCGGCAAAGGAGTCCCGGGTCAGGGCGCGCAGGTCGGCCAGGAGGTCCTGCGGACTTCCCCGGCCGCGCCGCGCGACGACCGCCGGGGGGGAAGCCGGCTCAAGGGGCGGGATGGGGCCCTCGGCCATAACGGGCGGGGATGCGGAATTGGTCACGATCCTGTCCGCCGTTGCAAGGTTTCATCCGGGCAGGCGCCTGGACGCGGTTGCCTGAACATAGCGGCTCGCCTTTCCCGGGGCAAGGGCCGGTGGGGGATGTGACACGGGATGTCCGGTCAAGAAGGAGCCGTATGCGCATCGTCATTTCCAATCTGCTTTCAGGGGCGGCCCGGGCCACGGGCACGGCCGTGGTCATCGACGTATTCCGGGCCTGCGCCACGGCCTGCCACGCGATTGCCGCCGGCGCGGCGCGGATTGTCCCGGCCTCGAGCGTCGAGGACGCCCTGGCCCTGAAACGGGCCCACCCCGAATTCCTGCTCATGGGGGAACGGGATTGCCTCAAACCCGAGGGGTTCGATTTCGGCAACTCTCCGACGGAGATTCGTGACGCGGACCTGGCCGGCAGGACCCTGGTCCACGCCACCAGCGCCGGGACGCGGGGTATCCTGGCGGCCATGGACAGCGCCGACGAGGTCCTGGCCATGTCTTTTGTCAATCTTGCGGCAACGGCCGCCTACCTTTCGGCCAGGATGCCGGCGATGGTCACCCTGGCGGCCATGGGCCGGACCGGGGAGACACCGGCCCCGGAAGACAAGTTGTGCGCCATGTACCTGAAAAACGAGCTGGAGGGCCTGCCCAACAGCATGGAGGCCATCCGGGGTTTCTTGCGCAACACCCCGAGCGCCGAGATTTTTTTCGGGGAAACGGCCATTGTGCCTGAAACCGATTATGATCTGTGCCTGGCCCTGGACGCCTTCGATTTCGTCCTGCGGGCCCGTCGCGGTCCGGAGGGGTTTGCGGAACTCGTCGCGCTGGGTTCCGGGGCCGGGCGGGATGGCGATGGATGAGCAGTCGCGTGGTGTGGTCGAAATGAAGCTTTCCCGTGCGCGTCGCGGCGCATGGAGTGAACGTCTTGACACAGAAGAAGGAACGCTCCGGGGTGGAAGGGGAGTGAAAACCGTATGCCGGAAAACCGGAGCCGGAGTGGAACGGGATATTCGATGAGCAAGGTTGAAGGGTCCTACGACGGCAATGAGTTTTTTGCCATCTCGCCGCTCATGATTTTCCCCAGGGCCCTGGGGAGATTCAAGGTGTTCATCAGGCAGGCCGGAAGGTACGTGCTCTATGCCAGGGAGAATGAGCATTTCACGGAGCGCCACAGGAAGAAGCTTCACGAAAGCGGCGTGACCGAGGTCTATGTCCAGTCCGAGCAGCGTCAGGACTACCAGGTCTACGTGGAGCGCCATCTGCCCCAGATCCTGGCCGACGAGGTCATTCCCCTGGATGAGCGTGCCAAGGTCCTGCGGACCGCCGCGACCGCGATCGTCCAGGACGTTTTCGACAACAAGCTGCCCACGGGCATGACCAAGCGGGAATACGCCCGCATCCTCAACTTCGTGGAAAAAGCCACGGTCTTTCTGGGCAGGGACGAGGCCCTCAGGCAGATCGCCTCCCTGGTTTCCCATGACTATACGATTTATTCCCACAGCGTTCAGGTTTTTGTCTACGTCACGGCCGTCCTCCAGGCGCTCAAGGCGCCAGAGAGCCTCATCGTGGAAGCCGGGGTGGGCGCCATGCTGCACGACCTGGGCAAGATGGCCATTGACAAGGTCCTTTTGCAAAAACCCGGTCCGCTCACCCAGGAGGAACGCCGCCAGATAGAGACACATCCGGCCAGGGGCCTGGCCTTTTGCATGGACATGCCCATCACGCCCGCCGTGACCGCCTGCATCCTGTTCCACCATGAACGATTGGACGGCTCGGGCTATCCCGGCGGACTTTCGGGCGAAAGCATCCCCATGCACGTGCGTGCCCTCGCCGTCGCCGACACCTATGACGCCATGACCACCAGACGTTCCTATGCCGAGGTCTTCACGCCCTTCGAGGCCCTTCGGGTCATGCGCGACGACATGCCCGGGGCCTTTGACCCCGACGCCTTCCGGACCCTGGTCATGGTCTTAAGCGGAGCCCACATCATCTGATTCCGGGAGTATGAGAATGATGGAAAGTCATGCGGGCCGTCATGGGGCCGCGACATTGCGTGTCGTCTGTCCGCGTTGCGGCGGAGATCTCAAGGTGGGCAGAAACTGACGCCGGGCCTTTCTGCGCTGCGGGTCCTGCGGCGCGCAGTACGATCCGGCCCGGTTTCTGGACGAGATGGACGAGGAATTCGATCAGGCCTTTGCGGGGATGCCCCTGGACAGGCTGTGATGCAAAGCGGGCGTGAAACCGGTCATTCAGAGATATTTTTATTGGTCCCCTGCCCCATTGCCCCGGGGGTGGTCAGGGCGTTTGCGGCAGGATGCCGGTCTTTTTCAGTTCGCGCAAAAGAACGTCGGGGCGCAGGGGTTTGGGGATGTAGGCGTCGGCCATGCCGCCAAAAAACGATTCGCTGACGTTTTTGGTATCCGTGCACACGGAGATCATCACCAGCTTGAAGCGGTCGGATTCCGAAATCCCCAGGGCGGCCTCCTCGTTGCGCAATTCCCGCACCACCCGGTTCCCGTCCATGTCCGGCATGAGAATATCCATGAAAACGGCCGAGAACGGCTGCTCTTCCCGCATGGCCCGCTGGAAGGCCGAAACCGCCTCCGTGCCGTTTTGCGCGCAGACGCACACGGCGTAGGGAGAAAGGCATTCCTTCAAAAAAATCAGGATGCTGTCGTCGTCGTCCACGAAAAGGAACTTCATAACGGCGGACTTCTTTTTCTTCACCGATATCCCTTTGCCTTGGTCATGGCAATCGTTCCCGGGAGCCGGCCTTCGTTTCAGGCCATGGTCCGGCCCCTGGCGGATTCCAGGACGATGGTTTCCCCCAGACGGTCGAGCAGGACGTTCATGACCGTCGTGTCGCCGCGCATGGCTGCTTTTTCGATGGTCGCCCCCAGTTCGGCCATGGACTCCACGCCATAGGTCAGGGCGGAACCGCGAAGCCCATGTCCCATGATGCGCAGGATATCCAGATCGTTTTGGGCCAGGGCGTGGCGCATTTTGTCCAGGTTGCGGGTCTGGATGGAAAAAAAGACGGGGAGAAGCCGCACGACCTCGGGAGGCGGCGGGTCGTGTCCGGCTTCGACCTCGATGAAGGCGGAGTGTTTCGGCCCGTTGTGCGGCAAGGCTTCGAACAGGCGCGCCTTGCGTACGGGTTTGACCAGGAAATCCGTGCACCCGGCCTCGATCATGATCCTTCGGAATTCGGGGAGATCATGGGCGGTCAGGACGATGATCGGGGTCGGAGGGGCGCCGGCCTCGGTCTCCAGGCGGCGTATTTCCCGCGTGGCCGCGAAGCCGTCCATGACCGGCATGTCGATGTCCATAAGCACGGCGGCGTAGGTTCCAGGCCGAAAGCGCTCCACGGCCTCGGCCCCGTTGACCGCCATGTCGGCCGTGAACGGCGATCCCTTCAGGAACAGGGAAATGACATCGCGGTTGCCCTGGTTGTCTTCGGCAACCAGGATGCGTTGTGTGGTCGTGTCCGTCGTACCAGAAGCACACGCCGCCTGAGGCGATGCGCCGGCTGGTTCCTCCGGGTTCGAAACCCCGCAAGGAAGGGCCAATGGAGCCTCTGCGGCCGCACTTGGGTGGCGCTTCAGGGGGAGGTCGAGGGTGAACAGGCTGCCGAAACCGGGTCGGCTTTCCAGCAGGATTTGCCCGCCGAGGAGTCCGGCCAGCTTGGAGGCCACCGCCAGGCCGAGGCCGGCGCCGGAACGGACGCGTTCGGAGCCCGGGGCGGTGGCGAAAGGCTCGAAGATGGCTTGGTGGTCGCGGGGATCGACGCCCACCCCGGTGTCCCGGACCCGGAAAAAGAGGCGATCCGCGTCCGAACCAGGCGACACGAGTTCCGCAATGAGTTCCACCTCGCCGCGCTCCGTGAATTTCACGGCATTGTCGGCCAGATTGCCCAATATCCGCCGCAGGGCCAAAGGATCGCCAAGCGTGGTATCGGGAAGGTTCGGATCCATCCTGACATGCAGCCGCAGGGCCTTTTTCGCCGCCAGCGGGGCGATTGCCTCGGCTGTTTCCCGAAGCAGCCGCGCGGGCTCGAAGGGAATGTTGTGCAGGGACATCCGGCCGGAGTCCATGCGTGATATGTCCAGGACGTCGTCGATGAGCCTGAGCAGGGTTTCACCGGACTGATTGATGGTCTCGATGCAGTTCCGATGGGTGGGATCGAGACGGGCCTCGGAGAGCACCTCGCACATGCCGAGGATGCTGTTTAAGGGGGTGCGCAGTTCGTGGCTGACCCGGGCCAGAAGTTCGCTCTTGGCCCGGGAGGCGGCGTCGGCGTTCTCCAGGTCCCGGCGCAGTCGGTCCTCAACGAGCAGACGTTCCAGGCGGGCGTTGGCCGCGGCCAGGGCCTTCTCGGCCGTGGTGCGCAGGGCGATCTCCAGGGTCAGGCGCAATTGGGCGGGTTGGAGGGGTTTGATGACGAAGCCTGGAGGCGCCGCGTTCTCAATGCGCCCGAGCACGGCCTCGTCGGTGTGGGCGGTCATGTAGACCACCGGGATGTTCAGGACCGAACCGATGCGGTCCCCGGCGGTCAAACCGTCCATATCGCCGGGCATGCAGACGTCCATGAGCACCAGATCGGGGCGCAGGGAGGCGGCCAGGCGCAGGGCTTCCATGCCGTTCGGGGCCGTCCCGGCCACGGCGTGCCCCATGGCCGGCAAAAGCTTGGCCAGCCAGGTGCGCACCACCGGGGAATCGTCGGCCACCAGGATGTTCGCCATGCATCGCCTCCGGAAGGTTCCGCCCTGGAATCAGAATAACCTTTTTTCGTCGTTTGGGACAAGCCCCGCCGGAGCCGGGACGGGACTGAGCGCCCCGCCCCCCGGACGGCGCGCCGTCCGGGGGGATCGGAAAAAGGGAAGGAGGGCGGCCTAGCCGAAGGAGCGGGCGAACAGGTCGGCGATGGCCTGGCGGCCGGAGTCTTCCAGGAAGCGGGTGCCGGTGCCTGTGAAATGGGTCTGGGTGATGACCGGCTGGTCGATGGGCTGGCTTTTGACGCCCTTGTAGGCGAACCACTGCCGCTTTTCCTGGCAGAAGACGAAAAGGGGCTTGTTGCACAGCTTGGCGAACTCCGCGCCCCATCCCGTGCCGCCCGTGACCGTGCCGTCCTCGTGGATGGTCCCGACCACGAAGACCTCCAGTCCCGAATCCACCTGGTGCATGATGGTCCGAAGGACCATGCGGATATGGGGGGCGTTGCTGAAGTTGCGGTTGAGGAGCTTGGAGACGTAGCTCAGGCTTACGTCCTTGCGCGCCAGTTCCTCCAGGGTGAGCACCCGAAGTCCCCGGGTACGCTCGATCTTGTGGCCCTCGAAGGTGTAGTTGACCTCCTGGACGCCGTAGCGTTCGGCCTGGCGTCCGAACTCAGCCTCGGCGCCCTGGGCTCCGCCGCTGAACAGGGTATACATGGACGCGTCTGTCATGATGGCTCCCGTGATGTTGTGATTCCGGCGGCCGAGGAATCGGGGATGCCGCCGGGGAGAACATTGTGCACGTTCCCGGCGGCCGATGCAACCGGGGGCTCCGGGAAGGCCGGCTGGCGACGCCGCGCGCCGCTTTCCTCACCGCGCCGCGCGGGCGTACATGCGCGTGGCCAGCCACTCCAGGACCAGGGACGGGTTGACCTGGGTCACCAGGGCCTCCTGGCACTCGGCCAGGAGCACGTCGAAGAAACGCACCCCGTCCGGGTCGGGCAGTTCCGCCAGGTAGCGGCCAAGCCCCGACACGGGCCGTCCGGACAAGGCCTCGGACAGGGCCCGGGAGCAGGCCAGAAGGATATGGTCGGCCAGAAGCCTGGTCACCCGGCCCTTGGCACTGGTGCGCGCGAACCACCCGCGTCCGGTGCGGTAGAACGCGGCCAGGGCGTCGGCCCACTGCGCCGGGTCCTCGTCGCCGAGTTCCCGCGGGACGGCCGGTACCCCGGGATCGGGCCAGGCCAGGGTGAGGACGAAGGACCGGGACACCAGGGTCGGAAACAGGCGCTCCCGTTGCGGGGCCAAAAGCATGAAGCAGTGGCCGGGACGGGGGTCCTCAAGGGTCTTGAGCAGGGAGTTGGCGGCCTCGATGGACAACGACTGGGCCTCGGCCAGGATCACGGCCCGGTAGCCCTCGCCGCGCGGCGGCTCGCCGGCCTTCTGGCGTACCTCGCGCACATCCTCGACCTTGATGGTCCCGGCCAGGCCGTCGAGCAGGATCAGGTCCAGGTGCACCCGCTCCCGGATCTGGACGCAGGCGGGGCATTCGCCGCACGGCGCGTCCGGGCGGGCGCAGTTGAGCCGGGCCGCGAAAAAAAGGGCCGCGGCCAGGCGCTCGTCGGCCCGGCCGCCCTCGATGACCAGGGATTGGGGCACAGCCGTGGCCAGCCGGTCAAAACGTTCCAGGATGCGGGCCTGACGCGGGGAGATTCCGAAAGCCCCGGCGTTCACGTCTGCCGCCTCACGTGCGTTCGATGGTCTGCCGCCGGTCCGGACCCACGGACAGGATCGCACAGCGGGTGCCCAGGGCCTGTTCGATGCGCGAGACGTATTCCCGCGCGGCCAGGGGCAGGTCCTCCCAGGCGGTGATCCCCGAGATGTCCTCTTCCCAGCCGGGCATGGTTTCGTACAGGGGCTCCACGTGTTCCAGGGCGTTTTCCTCCTGGGGCGGATACTCGTGGACCTTGCCCTTGTAGCGGTAGCCGATGCACAGCTTGAGTTCGAAAAGGCCGCTTAACACGTCGAGCTTGGTCAGGGCGATCTCGGTGGGGCCGGAGAGCCTGGCCGCCTCGCGCAGAAGGACCAAGTCCAGCCATCCGCACCGCCGTCTGCGGCCGGTGGTGGCCCCGAATTCACCCCCGTGGGATTGCAGGTAGTCGCCCACCGTGCCGAAAAGCTCGGTCGGGAACGGCCCCGAGCCCACCCGGGTGGTGTAGGCCTTGACCACGGCCACGATGCGCGCAAGCACCGACGGGGCGCAACCGCTGCCGGCCGCTGCCTGTCCGGCCACGGTGTTGGAGGAGGTCACGAAGGGATAGGTGCCGTGGTCGATGTCCAGGTGGGTGCCCTGGGCACCTTCGAAGAGCACGTCGCCCCCGCCCCCGAGGGCCTTCTGGATCTCCGTGGACACGTCGCCCAGGTGCGGGACGAGGCGTTCGGCCACGGGCGAGACCGCCTCGAACACGGCCTGCGGGTCCAGGGCCGCAAGGCCGTAGAGGCCGGTGAACAGGGCGTTTTTTTCCACCAGGGCGGCCGCGATCTTTTTCCGCAGCAGGCCGGGATCGGCGAAATCCCCGGCCCGGATGCCGATGCGGGCCATCTTGTCCTCGTAGCACGGCCCGATGCCCCGGCCGGTGGTGCCGATCTTGGCCCCGGCCCGGAGCGTCTCCCTGGCCCCGTCCAGGACCCGGTGGTAGGGCATGATCACCTGGGTCTTCTTGCTGATGATGAGCCGCTTGGGCGAGACATCCACGCCCCGGCCGGCCAGGGTGTCCATCTCCCGGCACAGGACCTCCGGGTCCAGGACCACTCCGTTGCCCACCAGACAGGTGGTGTCCGGGCGCAGGATGCCCGAGGGGATCAGGTGCACGATGGTTTTCTCGCCCCCGACCACCAGGGTGTGGCCGGCATTGTTGCCGCCCTGGAAACGGACCACGGCCTGGGCGTTTTCCGTCAACAGGTCTACGATCTTGCCCTTGCCCTCGTCGCCCCATTGGGCGCCGTGGACCACGATGCCCCGTCCGGTGGCGGTAGCGCGTTCGACCATGGCCGTCATGCCTCCCCGTCATCCTTGGGCCGCAGGGTCAAAAGCTTGCCCTTTCTGCCGGCATCGGCCGGGGTCTGGGACGGCACGGGCCGCAGGGCGTCCTCGCGCCGGGTCCCCTGTTCCGTCCCGGCGCTCGTCGCGCCGGGAGCGGCCGTGGCGGCCCAGTGGTGATTGAACAATTGATTTTTGAACCGCATGCCCTGGATCATGCCCAGGACCAGAACCGCCTCTTCCCATCGTCTGGAGGGCTCGAACCGGCTCACCCGCTCGGCGTAGGTCTGCCACAAGGACATCAGCGAGGCCTCGTCAAAGGCGGCCAATTGTCTGGCCATCCGCAAAAGCACCTTCTCCACGTCCATGCTCCTTGATGGGGGCGCGCCCGCCCGGCTCGCTTGCCTGAAGAGCGCGCGGGCCGATCCGGTCTAGCAGAAATGGCCCCGCCGGCCAAATGCAATTTGCCCGGTAAAGCCGGCTGTGGTAGGCAGCCCTGGTCGGAGCGACCGTAATGGAGATGAAGATCACATGAGCGACCTGAAAAAGATGTACGCCACCCTGGCCGAGGACCCCTTTCCCGGGGAGATGACCCTGCGGCTGGGCGACGCCGAGCTGCGTTTCGTGAAAAGGACCTGGACCATCGACGGCGCGGAAAAGGGGCTGCGGTACGGCGAGAATCCGGATCAGCCGGCCGCCCTCTACGAGCTGCGCGGGGGGGGGCTGAACCTCGGCGGAGTGGCCTTCCGGGGACCGGGCCAGGCCCTGGTCGCGAGCATGACCGAGGAGCACCTTCTCCAGTCCGGCAAACACCCCGGCAAGATCAACCTCACGGACGTGGATGCCGGGATCACCGTTCTGCAGTACCTCAGCGCCAAGCCGGCCGTGGTCATCCTCAAGCACAACAATCCCTGCGGCGCGGCCTGGTCCGACGCCGGGCTGGCCCAGGCCTTCGACAAGGCGTTTTTTTCCGACCGGATCGCGGCCTTCGGGGGCACCGTGGTGGTCAACCGCACCCTGGACGCGGAAACGGCCGGCCGCATCGCCTCGGTCTATTTCGAGGTGGTGGCCGCTCCGGACTTCGAACCGGCGGCCCTGGCCGCGCTTCGGGCCAAGAAGAACCTACGCGTTCTGCGCCTGCCGGGTCTGGCCCGGCTTGCCGATCTTTCCGGGGAGCCTTTTTTGGACGTCAAGTCCCTCAATGACGGGGGCATGGTCCTGCAGTTCTCCTTCAGAAACCGCATCCTGTCCCCGGACGACTTCCTGCCGGCCTCGGCCGAGTCGGGCGGGGTCGCGGTGCTGGCCAGGAAGCCCACCCCGAAGGAGGCCGAGGACCTGCTTTTCGCCTGGGCCGTGGAGGCCGGGGTGACCTCGAATTCGGTCATTTTCGCCAAGGACGGGGCCACGGTGGCCATCGGCACCGGCGAGCAGGACCGGGTGGGCTGCGTGGAGCTGACCATCCACAAGGCCCATACCAAATACGCCGACCGGCTGTCCTTTGCCGAGGCCGGGCTGTCCCTGTACGAGCTCGAAAAGAAGGCCGAGGCGGATGCGGATGCGAAAACGCTTCTCGATGACGTGCGCCGCCGCGCGGCCGAGGCCCGGGGCGGTCTGATCGGATCGGTCCTGGTTTCGGACGGGTTCTTCCCCTTCCGCGACGGGGTGGATCTGGCCCTGTCCGTCGGGGTGACGGCCATTGCCCAGCCCGGAGGGTCCATCCGCGACGCCGAGGTCATCGCGGCGGTCAACGAGGCGGTTCCCCAGGCGGCCATGGTGTTCACGGGCCAGCGGTCCTTCAAACACTGATTCCGGGGGAGTCATGGTTTTCGTCGCGTGGCTGATCCTGACCTACTTGACGGCCTCTTTCCCCTTCGGGTTGTGGGTCGGTCTGGCATTCGCCGGGGTGGACCCCCGCCTGGCCGGAAGCCGCAACACCGGGGCCACCAATGTGGCCAGGCTGTGCGGCGCGAAATACGGCGCGCTGGTCCTGGCCCTGGATATGCTCAAGGGCTTTGGCCCCGTTGTTTTGGGAACGGTCTTGTCCGATTCGTGGTTTTTTCTGAGCCTGACGGGGCTGGCGGCCCTTTCCGGCCACATGTGGTCGGTTTTTTTGTACGGCAGAGGCGGCAAGGGCGTGGCCACGACCATCGGGGTCTTTCTGGCCCTGGCCCCTCTGGCGGCCGTCCTTTCCGTGGCCGCGTGCGTGGCGGTCATCTGGCGCACGGGATACGTCTCGGCCGGTTCCCTGACCCTGATCGGAGCCATGCCGCTGGCCCTTCTGCTGACCGGGAATGCCCGGTACCTCCCGATGTCCCTGGTGGTGGCGGCCTGTGTGGTCTGGCGGCACAGGGAGAACATCGGTCGGCTTCTGGCCGGCGAGGAAAAAGGCTGGCGGAAGGCGGCCTGAGTCCGGGAGCCTTTTTCGAATCATCCCAAAATATCTTTGGCCCATGCCAGAGATGCGGCATAATTCCTGGCCGCATCCGCCGGATCGACATCCATGTCCTTGAGGATCGGAAGGGCCGTGCTCCAGTTCCCGTGCTCCAGGTCCGCAAGCAGAGCGAGCATCTTTCCGGGTTGGCCGGGCTGGCCGCGTAGCGCGGCCAGGAGGTCGCCGTCCAGAGGAAGCTGGGCGGCAACCTCGTCCATGGATTGGCCGAGCAGGGAGTCCATGCGCGAGAAGAGCCCAAGCATGAACATGGAATCCGGACCGTAGGGAAGCCTGTCAGTGCGATTGGTCAGAAGTTCCAGGAACCTGGCCCGGGTCAGGGATTGGAAGGAAACCTCCCGGCCCAGCGGGGTATGGGCCATATCCGAGAGCACAACGGCCATGAGCCATTTGCGCAACGGATTTTGCCCCATGACGGTCATGGCGTGGGATAGGGAGGTAATCTTGTCCAATCTGAAAAAGGCCGCGGAGTTGAGATACTTGAGCAGGCGGAAGGACAGTCCCGGGTCGGAGGACAGAATGCCCTCCAGGCGGTTTCCGTCGTTGTCGGGGTGGGCCAGTTCCCGGAGCAGCCGCACCTTGGAAACGACGCCTACGGGTGGTTTGCGACCGCTGACCACCTCCGGACGACTGAAGTAATATCCCTGGAAATACCGGAATCCGGCCTCCCTGGCCCTGTCATATATCGTCTTGTCCTCCACTTTCTCGGCGAGAAGGGAGATGCCCCGGGACAGAAGGGGGCTGGCCAGGGCCGCGATCCGTGCCGGTGTCTGCCCGGGCATGTCCACCTTCACGATGTCGGCCATGTCCACGAATGGGGCCAACTCGGGCTGGCCCACGAAATCGTCCACGGCGATCATGTAGCCGGCGTCCTTGATGTCCCGGCAGGCGGCCAGCACTTCCGGATCCGGGGTCACGTCCTCCAGTATCTCCACGATGCACATCTCCGGGGGAAGGGCCAGCGGGACCTTATTGAGCAGGAGGCCCCGGGTGAAGTTGATGAAGAGTTTCTTGGGCTCCAGCATGGTTTCCAGGGCAAGCGGAAAGCCGTCGGCCAAGACCTTGGAGGTGGCCGTGTCCGCGTCGGCCATCCGGGCCGTGGTCGCGGAGGCGCCCGAGCGAAACAGCAGTTCGTAGCCGTATACCCGTGACTCGGGGTCCACGATGGGTTGTCTGGCCACGAAAACAGGCTCGAAAACGTGTTCGTCCGGGTTTTCGTCGAGTGGTGTCATCCGGAAATCCCCTCATCGGGAGGATCTGCCCCCGTGTTGGGCGGCCCCTGGGAAGCCGCCGTCGCGGGCAGGGCCGCAATGACCCGAAGAAGGGCGGTCTCCAGGGCGTCCGCGGTCTCGGACCCCAGGGACGGATCGTCCCGGGCGGCCTCGATCCGTTCGGCCAGTTCGGGGGGGAATTTCGTGACCAGGGATCCCCCGGCATGGAACGCCTCCGGGGCCTTGTCCGTTTTGCCCAGGCGCAGGCGGCACAGGCACAGGAAAAGGGCGGCCGGGTGCTCCTTGTGGCGCCGGGCCACGCGGTCGAATTCCACCAGGGCCTGGATGTGGCGGCCCATGGCATACAGGGCGCGTCCAAGAAGCATCCGGGAGTCGTCATCCTCGGGGGTATGGCGCAGCCATGTCCGGAAGTGCTCCGCGGACGTCGGGAAGTCGCCTCGGACAAAGGCCTCCCTGGCGGTTACAACACATGCGCCAATCTCTTCAGGAGCCGGTCCGGGTTCGGGGGGGCGACCGGCGATCAGGCGGAACAGGCCGCGCCTGGATACGCCGGGCTCGGTTGTTTTCGTCATTTCGGCCCTCTCCGGATGGTGATGGTGGCTCGTCAGCGTTTGTATTTTTTAGAAAATAAACCCGTTCGGTTCTTCGGACAAATGGACAGAGGGCCCGGGCACGGTCCGGCGCTGAGCTTTATGTGCCATCGCCTCGATATAGCTGGTGAAATTTTTTCTTCTGAACGGCGAGGATCCTGGCCCGTTTCCTGCTTAAGGCGGAATCGATCGCGTCGGCCCCCCCAACCGGCGTGTGACATGGAAGGTCTCAACCGGCTGCCGTGGTCAACCCCCAGCCTCCTCCCCCAACGACCACGCAGCCCAAGACAAAAGCCGTTTCCGTCTCTCCCTGGACGGAAACGGCTTTCGTCGTTTCGGGGCCGGGCCTCGTGCCACGAGATGACGGGCGGGGTCTTTTCGGTTACACGGGGTCATGCGCAAGCTGTCGATACCGCTTTTGACCGTGTTGTGGCTGACCGCCGCGGCCCATGCCGCGCCCCTTGATCTGACCGGGAAGTGGGCGGCCGATGTCCTGGGGCTTACGGTTACCGCCGAATTCACCCAGAACGACAAGCTGCTGTCGGGGGTGCTCGTTTTGCGGGACATCACGGGCCAAAACAACACCTATCACTTCTCCGGAACCATTGTGGACGGGTTTTTCGCGGCCGTGCACGGCAGCGGGCACATGCTCAGGGGCACCATGCATGGACCGAACGAGGCCGATGCGGAGCTGACGCTCAAGGACGCCACGCCTCTTCCGATCCACTTGCGCCGGGTCCGGTAGGGCCGTTTCCCTCCCCGGCGCGATGTCCCGCTCGTGCCGGCGGGCGGGCCAGGAAAAAACATCCGGTTCGGCCGAGACGGTCCCGGAAAAACCCCGTCTTGACACACGGAATGGGCCGTGTTCAGTTCTCGTCGCCGACAGGCGCGAGCGACCGAATTGCCTGAACCGGCGCGGACATTCATGAACAGGAGCCTTGCTCAGTTTTTCGGCCAGGCCGTGCGGCGTATGCGCCGCCAAGCCGCGATTCCCCTGGAGGACCTGGCCCGGCTGGCCGGTCTGGAACCGGATCGCTTGGCGGAGATCGAGGAAGGGCGGGCCGACCCCGCGCTTTCCGATGTCGCGGTGCTGGCCCAGGCTCTGGGGAGAGCTCCGGCGGAGCTTGTGGACGCCGGCGGCTTCGACCGGAACCCGGACGCCAGGATCGAGGCCAAGCTCCGTCGTCTCGAGCGGGCCTGCTCCAGCACCGCCGATCTTATTGCGGTTGTGGACCGGGATCTGCGCTATGTCATGGTCAACGACGCCTATCCCCGGGTACTGGGCATATCCCGGGATGAAATCATCGGAACGAAGGCCGGTCTGCTGGCCACGCCCGAGTTGTTCGAGGCCGAGGCCAAGCCCCGCCTGTTGCGGTGTCTGGCTGGTGAGAGCTTCGACTGGGAAGGGTGGTTCACGCACCCCCGCAGCCGCGAACCCGTGTTTTGCCTGGTTCGCTTCAGGCCCTGGACCGATCCGGTCACCAGGGAAGCCTACGTCCTTGTCTCCATTCAGGAACGGACCCGACAGCAGCGTATGGTCGAGGTCCTGCGGGAGAGCGAGAAGACCACCTCGCTTCTGTTTCGTATCTCCAATGTGATCGCCGGGTCCGGGGAGACCGAGGATATCTACCCCATGATTCGCGGCATCCTGGAAGAAGCCATGCCGGCCGCCAATTTCTATGTGGCCCTGGTGGACCGTCGGCGCGACCTTCTGGAGTTCGTATACGTGAAAAGCGAGAGGGACCAGGATTTCCCTCCCATGGAGAACATAAGCCGCCTGACCCCGCCTTTATCCAAAGAGAACTTCGGCGATTACGCCAGTTCCAACCTGTTGGCCGAGGTCATCCGCACCGCCCATCCCCTGTGCGTCACCCGCACGGTCATGCGCATGACCGGCCTGACGTGCCCTGGAGCCGTGCCCAAGGTCTGGATGGGCGTGCCCATTCGCGTGCGCCAGGAGGTTCTGGGCGTCATGGCGGTCATGAAGTTCGACAGCGAGATGCGTTACGCCAAAAAGGACATGAATCTCATGCTCTCGGTGGCCGAGCAGCTGGCCTATTGGGTGGATCGCCGGCGAACCATGGCCGATCTTCGGGCCGCCAAGGAGGAGGCCGACCGGGCCAACCGGGCCAAGAGCGACTTTCTGGCCGGAATGAGCCACGAGATACGCACTCCCCTCAACGCGGTAGTGGGCCTGTCCGACCTCCTTCTGGCCTCCAGCCTTGAGAGCGAGCAGCGCGACTACCTGGAGAGCATCCGGGAAGCGGCCCGCCATCTGCTGGCCGTTGTCGGCGATATCCTCGATCTGGCCAAGATAGAGGCCAGGAGGTTGGAGTTGGAGCATATCGACTTCGATCTCACGGATATCCTGCGGACCACCGCCAAGACCTTCGGCGCCTTGGCCTCGCAAAAAGGGCTCTGGCTCAACCTGGACATCAATCCGGGCGTACCCAGGTACCTCAAGGGCGATCCCAGCCGGCTGCGTCAGATCATCATCAATCTGGTGGGCAATGCCCTCAAGTTCACCGAGACCGGAGGGGTGACCATAGGGGTGACCCATGCCGAACCGGCCACGTCGGAGCGGGTCGTGCTTTCCTTCCGCGTGGCGGATACCGGCATCGGGCTGACGCCCCGGGAGGCGGGAGCCATTTTCGAGATGTTTCGCCAGGCCGATCAGTCCACGTCCCGGAAATACGGGGGCACGGGCCTGGGGCTGGCCATCAGCCGGCAACTCGTGGAACTCATGGGCGGGCGCATCGACGTGACCTCGGCGCCGGAAAAGGGCAGTGTGTTCACCTTCACCGCTGTTTTCGAGCCCGGCATCGCCCCCGATATCCCCACCCGGGAGGCCGCGCCCCAGCCAAGTGCGGCTCCCCTGACGCCTCGGCCCGATCCGGCCGACGTGCACATTCTTCTGGTTGAAGACAACCCGATCAATGTCAAACTGTCTTGCGCCCACCTGCACAAGCTCGGCTACCGCGTCAGCGTTGTCGGGAGCGGCATCGAGGCCCTTGACGTCCTGGCCAGGGAGCGTTTCGACCTCGTGCTCATGGACGTGGAAATGCCCGGCCTCGACGGCGTCACCGCCTCCGGCGTCATTCGCCTGGGAGGTCCGCTCACGCGCCCGGTCCTCGATCCGGGAGTGCCCATCGTGGCCGTGACCGCCCATGCCCTCCCCGAGGTGCGGCGCCGCTGCCTGGAGGCGGGGATGGACGACTACATGTCCAAGCCGATCAACTTCGATGAGCTTGCCGCTGTCGTGCGCCGGATGTTGCGGGATCGGAAGGAGGCTTCTGGCCCGCAGAAAACGTCGATCATGAAGGATCCCGACACGGTTCTGGACACCGCGACCGCCATGACCCGGCTGGGCGTCGACGAGGACGGGTACGTCCCCATTCTGGCCGTCTCGGTCCGGGAGCTCGGGAATCGCTTGAACCAATGCCATGTGGCCTTGCGCAAGGGGAACATGGGCGATCTGGCCCTGCACGCCCACACCCTCAAATCCACCGCGTCCACCATCGGTGCGAGCCAATGCGCGGAATTCGCCCGGCGTTTGGAACACGCGGCCGCCGCTGGCAAAAGCGACGAGGCGGAGTTGTTTCTCGGCGTTTTGGAACGGTATGTGCGCGAGGTCGTACGGAGCATCCAGGACGCGCATCCCGGAACCACCACCTTCAGCCCGGCGTCACCCGCCGCGTAACGTAAACGCCTATGCCCACCATCCTGATCGCCGACGATTCCATGTTTCAACGGGTCCAGATCGCACGGACCGCCACCCAGGCCGGATACGACGTCATCGAGGCCCGGGACGGGCGGGAGTGCCTGCGTCTGGTTGTGGAAAAACGGCCCGAAGTGCTGCTTTTGGATCTGAATATGCCCGTCCTGGACGGGCTGACGGTTTTGGAACGCCTCGGCGCGGACAACGTCATGCCGGCGTGGGTGTTCGTGATCACCGCGGACATCCAGGACACCACCCGCAAGAGATGCCTGGACCTGGGAGCGCGGGAATGTCTCAACAAACCCGTCGATCCGAACGTGTTGGAACACTGGCTGACCGAGGCCCGCGCCCATCTGGGCTGACGCGGCGTTTGAGAGGAAGACGTCCATCATGATTCTGACCCCACTGCAACTGGATATTCTCCAGGAGCTCATCAACATCGGCGTGGGCCGGGCCGCGGGCATGCTCAACCGCATGGTCAGCACCCATATCCAATTGCAGGTTCCCGAGCTTGTGGTGCTCTCGGTAGGGGAGCTCATCAGCCGCTACGGCACCCGCAAACAGGAGATATTTTCCGCTGTGCAGCTGACGTTTTCCGGCAATTTTTCCGGGGTCAGCGCCCTCCTCTTCCCGCCGGACAGCGCGTGCCGCCTCGTGAACATCATCCTGGGGAATTCCGTGCTCGGCTCTGAGGCGAGCGAGAGCATGCGCGCGGAAACGCTGCAGGAGGTGGGCAATATCGTACTCAACGGGGTCATGGGTTCGATCGGAAACATCCTCAAGGAAAACATCGTGTTCTCCTCCCCGGACTACGTGGAGGAGCGTTTCGAAAGGCTGGTGTTCTTCGGCGGGGCCACCGGCGACGAGGGCATGGTCCTTATGGCCCGGACCCATTTCACCATCAAGGACCACCTCATCGAGGGCGAGGTGCTCATTCTCTTCAGCCTAGCCTCTTTCGGCACCCTGATCCAGGCCATCGACGGTTTGGCCGAAGGCTCTTGAAGCGTCCCTACGGCTCCCTGGATGCCATGCCCGGTCACCGTGGCCTGAATGTGGCTGGATGAGGCTTTCTCCCGGGACGGCGAGGAGGCGGTCTTGGGGGAGAACAAAGGACCTTCTGTTATGATATTGACACTGAAATTCATATTCAATATATGCCTGACAACGACGAGGGGCGGGTGCGCTTGGGCCCGCTCGGAACATCAACAGCGCACGGAGATATGGTCATGGCAAAGGCACTTGTGGTTTTCGGGTCCACCACCGGCAATACGGAATCCGTGGCCGAATATGTGGGCAAGACGCTTGAGGACGCGGGAATGGTCGTGGTTGTGAAAAACGCCTCGAACGTCACGGCGGCGGGGATGGCCGACGGGTTCGATCTGGTGCTCCTGGGCAGCTCCACCTGGGGCGACGACGATGTTGAGTTGCAAGAGGACTTTCAGCCCCTGTATGAAAATCTGGAGCAGGCCAACCTCTCCGGCAAGAAGGTGGCGGTCTTCGGGTGCGGGGATTCCAGCTACACCCATTTTTGCGGGGCCGTGGATGCCATCGGCGAGAAGGTGGAGCGGCTTGGGGCCGATGTGGTTGCCGCGCCGTTGAAAATCGACGGCAGCCCGGAAAAGGACGAGGCCGTGGCCTGGGCCAGAGAAGTCGTGAAAAACGCGGCGTAAACGGCGTCGGATGCGCCGGAGATCCTTGCTTCATGGCCGCTTCCTGGCGTGCTGGATTCATCCCGACGCATCCTGCGTCCGGGATGGGACGTTCCTCGCCAGGACGCGGCCTGTTACGCCGCAGAAAAATCGTCAGCGTTATCCCTTCCGGTTTCCGGACAGTTCATGAGCCGGCCTTGATGGATTCTTTGCAATGCCCACATGTTTCTTGCAGCCCGCCGCGTGGCATCTCGTGGCGCCTTGACGCAGGAAGCGGCGTGAGCGATGGCATGGTCACGTGAGGGGCCCCACCGTCCGTGACCATGGCTTGGGGAAGCCGTCCGTGCGCAGGCGGTGCATGATCTTGAACGTCATGCGGGGGACGCGATACGGTCCACAGGCGCTTCCTGTCGCCGGACCGGAGACGCGGACTTATCGTATGACCAGCCCGGAATGCCCATGAAGCCCACGGTCTCGCAACTGCCAGGCGTGGATGTGTTGGTGGTCGGCTCGGGATTTGCCGGCCTTCGCGCCGCCTGGGGCGCTCTTTCAGGGGCGCCGAGGGCGGGAGTGGCCGTTGCCGCGCCGGTTCGGGGGCCCTCCGGATCGTCCTTCGCCAACATTAATGACCGGCTCGGATTGCACGTCCCCATGGGAGACACGGAGCGGGCGGCGTTTCGCTGCGAGGCCGGGCGGCTGGGAATGCCCGGGGTTGTCCGCAGCGAGCTGGTCGCAATTCTCGCGGACGAGGCTTTTGATCGATTCCGTGAGCTACGGGCCCTCGGCCTCCGCTTCATTTCCGGCCAGGACGGCGAACCGCGTCGCTTCGGGTCCTGTTTCAGCCCGGCGTCTGCCCGGGCAGTGGTTTTTACCGGACTTGCCTCCGCCTACAAGGCCGTCTTCAGGAAGGTCACGTCTCTTGGCGGACGGTTCCTGCCGGGCATGACCGCCCTGGCCCTTGTGCAGAATCAGGTCGGCGGGCGGGTGCTGGGGGCGCTTTTGGAAGACCGGTCCGGTCGCCTGTGGGCCCAGCCAGCCCGGTCCGTGGTTGTGGCCATGGGCGGACCGGCGCCGCTTTTTCGTTACAATCAGGCGGGCCGGGGAGGCACCGGATACGGCCATGGCATCCTGTCCGCGTCTGGCGCGGAGATGGCCAACACGGCTTATGTACAGTGGATGTGGGCGAGGCTGCGCGACCGTTCGTTTTGGCCGATATGGCGCCTGCTCACCGAGGGCGCCGTCGCCCTGGACGCAAAAGGAAAATGCGTCGCGGTTCCAGACGCCGTGGCTGAGGCGGCGGTCCTGCGCTCGACGCACTGTCCGTTCGGATACGGTCTTCCGGACGCCGCCCTGGATCGTTTTCTCCTGGATCAGGCTGACGCCCTGGGTGCCGCCTTCATCCAGATTCAAAGGGAAGACGGCCGGCGGGAACGCCTGAGGGTGGCCTTGATGGCCCAGGCCGGAAACGGGGGGGCGATCATCGACTCTCGCGCCCGCACCAACATCGATGGGCTGTACGCGGTGGGGGAGTGCGCCACGGGAATGCACGGCGCCAACCGCATCGGCGGAGCCATGGTGGCGTCATGTCTGGTTTTCGGCGCGCGGGCGGGCCGGGACGCGGCGGAGTCGCTGGGCGGTCCGAGCCGGAATCGGAGGGAATTCGAGGCGGCGTTGGCCCGAACAATGCAAGGATGTTGCAGGGATATTCGGGAGCGGAACGCGACCCGGCGTTGGTTGGCCGACCTGCTGCAATGCAAAGGCCTGCCGCGCGACGGATGCGGAAGCGACGACCTGGAGCCGCGTCTGGCGGACAAGTTGCGGATGGCAGGGGATCCAGGGGCCGCAAGCATGCTCCGGACGGCGCTGTGCCACGCTCGCGGCCGCTCCTGCGGCCCCCCGGCGGACACGGATTGAAGAGTGCCAACCGGAGAGTCGGCGGTTCGTGTGGGCAAAAAGTGCCGGGTTTGCGGCTCGATTGTTAGGCGTCCGAACGATCAAGATCGAGACGAAGGGCTATGGTAAACACATCCGTGATCTCCAATTTGCTGGTTTATCAAGGTGTTGGTCGTGCGGCTTGTGCCGCGCGGGAGCACGAGGTATATCCGGAAAAAATGACCCATCATGCTCGACCCATGAACAATTTCACGGTTCTCCCCCTACGCAAGCAGTATTACGCCCCGAGCAAGGACACCTGGGTTCTGGCCATTCTCGACGCCCTGTCCCAGGACTGCGACCTCTCCCAGCGCGAACTGGCCGGCCGCGTGGGCCTGAGCGGAGCCGTGATCAACCAGCGGCTCCGGGAACTGCAGGCGCGCAAGCTGCTTCGGTTCGAGATCCGCAACGGGAAAAGCTACCGCTATGTCCTGACCCCCGAGGGCGAGCGGCTGCGCGGCGAGATGATTTCCCGGTGCACCTGCGAGGCGATCCACATCTACACGGCCCTCAAGCGCCACTGCCGGGAGCGTTTGGAATGGCTGCGTTCCAAAGGCATCCAGAAGATCGTCGTGTTCGGCGCGGCCGAGACCTGCGAGGTGGTCATCTCGGCCCTAAGCGGCCTGCCGCTTCGGATCGTGGCCCTGGTGGACAACGATACCTCGAAGCACGGCACGGTCTTCCACGGCTACGTCATATCCTCTCCCTTGGTCCTGGGATCGGTGGAATGCCAAGCCGTGTTGATCGCCTCCTTTGGCCGGCACGCCGAGATACGAGAACAGCTAGCCCCCCTGTGCCGCGCCAGGGGAGTGGAGATCGTGGGCTTATGAACACCGCACAAGGCATCCGAACCGCTTCCGGACGGCGCATCGGCCCCGGCGAACCGTGCTTCATCGTGGCCGAGATCGGCAACAATCACCAGGGAGACCCGGGCATGGCCCGGGACATGGTCCATGCCGCCGCATCCGCCGGCGCGGACGCGGTGAAATTCCAGAAGCGCGACATGGACTGCCTGTTCACCCGGGCCGGCAGGGAAGCCCCGTACGGAGGCGCGAACAGCTTCGGTCCCACCTACGGCGCCCACCGCCTGGCCCTGGAACTGGACATGGAGGCCATGGCCGAACTCAAGGCCCTATCCGAGAAGCTGGGGCTGGTCTTTTTCGCCTCGGCCTGGGACTTGGTCAGCGCCCGGGAGATGCTCGAACTGGGCATGGAACTCTTCAAGGTCTGCTCGGCCGACGTGGTCAACATCCCCTTGCTGCGGATGGTTGGGGAGGCCGGCGTGCCGGTGATCATGTCCACGGGCATGAGCGGCTGGGAGGACGTGGACATGGCTGTGGCCGAGATACGTCGGTACCACGACCGCGTCGTGCTCCTGCACTGCAACAGCTCCTATCCCTGCCCGGACGAACAGGTGGGGCTCCCGGTCATGGTCTCGCTGGCCCGGCGCTACGGCCTGCCGGTGGGGTATTCCGGACACGAGACGGGCATCGGGCCGAGTGTCGCGGCCGTGGCCCTGGGGGCCTGCGTGGTGGAGCGGCATTTCACCCTGGACCGTTCCCTGTCCGGCACGGATCACCAGGCCTCCCTGGAACCCGGACAATTCGCGGGATTGTGCGCCATGATCCGCGAGACCGAGACGGCTATGCGCCTGCGCGCCAAAAAGGTCTTTCCGGCCGAGCGGACCGCCGCCGCGAAGCTGCGAAAAAGCATCGTCTACTCCCGTGATCTTCCGGCCGGGCATGTCCTTGGTCCGGCCGACATCACCGTGAAATGCCCCGGGACCGGTGTCTCCCCTGTATATTGGGACGAGGTGCTGGGCGCGCGGCTGACCCGCGGCGTCATGTGGGAGGAGCTTCTGGCCTGGGACGACCTGGTCCTGGAACAGCCGGTCGCCACCATGGCCGGACGGCCCTGACCGAGTCGCCGCGAACGGACAGGCCACACGAGATCCAACGGCCCAACCGGTTTTTCGGGACAGACCGATGCGCATCGTCATGATCGCCGAAAACGACCCCGCCGGCGTCGGCTCATTGATGCGCAACGCCCTGCATCGCCATACGGGGCACATCTGTCGGCTGGTCACCACCCAGTTGCGCTACAACCATCTTTACGAGAAGGACCTGCATGTCCCCTGGCTGGACGCCGCAGGTCTGGACGAGTTGGCGAACGTCCTTGACGAGGCGGACGTCTTTCATTTCCATATGCTCGCCGACGAGCATATGCCCCTGGGTCCTTTGAAGGCGGCGTCCTTTCTGCACGGCAAGGCCATTGTCCACCACCATCACGGACACCACGTCTTTCGTTCCCAGCCGGAAATCTTTCAAAAAAAATACAGGGAACTCGGGCGCACGAATCTGCTGGTCAGCACCCCGGACCTCCTGCACAAGCTTCCCGGAGCGAAGTGGCAGCCCAATCTCGTGCCGCAACACGCTCCCCTGTATCTCCCGGCTCCCCGTAAGCCCGACGGCCGCGTGCGCCTGGGGCATTCCCCCACCCGCAAGGACCTTAAAAACACTGACGACCTGCTGGCCGTCCATGCCCGGCTGAGCCGGGAACTGCCCCATCTCGACCTGGAGATTATCGACAACGCCACCCATGCGGACTGTCTGGCACGCAAGCAGGCCTGCGACATCGTTTTCGACCACATGCAGGGATACTACGGCATGTCCTCCCTGGAGGCGCTTTCGCAGGGGGTGCCGGTCATCGCCGGGCTCGACGACTGGAACATGACCACCATCCGCGATTTTTTCCAGTGCGAGACCCTGCCCTGGGTCCTGGCCCGCACCCCGGAGGAATTGGAAAAGGCCGTGCGCCGGCTGGTTCGTGATCCGGAAATGCGGCGTCGCATGGGCCAGGCGTCCCGGATCTTCATGGAAACGGTATGGAGCGAGGAGCGCCTTACGGCGGTGCTGAACGCGTTTTATGAAAATCTGCGATGATGTCCCCGAGCCCTTCCCCGGGCCGTGACCGGCCGCTGCTCTCTTTTCCCGCTTCCGCCCCCGATGCGGGGCTGCGAACGCGCTTTTCATGCATGGGCATGTGCGATTTCGGTCGTTGAAATATCGGATGGAAAAAGGTAGGAATATGGCATCTTGTTAAGAAAACGAGACAAAATCGCTCAAGAATTTTCTGAAGCGCGATTGTCGTCTCGGCAGGGATGCCGCGTGCCGTGACGTGGATGGCTGGGACAAGGAAGTCGGCCTGCGCCGGGGCATCAAGTGAGGAATAAGCGTCATGTCCGGACACGAGGCCGTGGATCAGGCTTTGAGGGATATTCTGGGCGATGCCCTGCCCGCCGGGGCCGCCAGCCACATCAATGACGCCTTGCAGCTGGCGGGCCAACTCGAGGTCCAGGGATTTGCGTTCCGGCTGCTCGACGCCCGGCCTCGAGACCCGCATTCTTCTTTGTGGAAGGCGAGTTTTTCCTGCCAGGGCCGCATCTTTCAGGTGGAAGACCAGGACCCGGCCCTGGCGGTGTGCCGCGCGGCCCTGGCCGCATTGCAGGGGTGAAGGGCTGTTATGCGCCTTTGGCGCGGATCGATGCGACCGCCTTTTCCACGAAGTCTTCCAGGAAGCGCGCCATGTCCTCGGCCTCCCGCATGGTGATCGCGGGAACCTGGGCGGCCAGGGCCATCACCTCGTCGTGCGGCAGCCCCGTGGCCTTTTCTACGGTGAACGTGTCCACCTCCTCGCCGGCGGGCAGGCGTCCGCATCCCCCGATAATGCCCACAAACTCGTCGCCCACGAAAATGGGCGTACAGATTTTGAGCAGCCCGGCGTCGCACTGCTCGATGATGGTCTTGCGCGTCGCCTTGGCCTGCGTGGCCATATGCTGGTGGGCCACGGAGCAGATGGCCTGGATCCCCCCCGGGAAGGACTTGATCTTGGCGCAAAGCGGGTTGACGAAATTCTTAAATCCCGTGAAGGAGAGCCCGCTCGCTTCATAGGCGCAGGCATTGACCTTCCATTTTTCATGCAAGGTCTGCTCGAAGTCTTTCCATTGCTCCTTGGAGAGAAGATCCGTCATTTGCATGGTCCACTCCTTGTCTTTTGGTATCATCCCAAGACCAATCATCCAGCCGGATCGGATGCTTGTTCCTGTTCGGCGCAAGGAACATTTCTTGATGGTCTACTCCAGCTTGAATGTGAAATCCATAGTTTCGCTGTCGCAGTCGGTGCCTATATGGTTTGTTGAGTTTTTGAGTGTGAAATGATCCAGTCTGAGGCTTCGCGCAGGTCGTTCAGGCAGATGTCCGCTGCGACTATATCCTTTTCATCCAGGATGTGGCCCGTTCTTACAAGAATGCAGCGGCCCACGCCCGCCGTCCTTCCGGCCTCCATGTCGCTCTGCGTGTCACCCACGAGGAAGGAGCGGCGGACATCGATGCCCAGTTCCTCGCTGGCCTGGAGGATCAAGCCGGGCCGGGGCTTCCGGCATCCGCAGGAGACGCGGTACGGGCCTTTGCCGTGCACGGGGTGGTGGGGGCAATGGTACACGCCGGAAAGACGGATCCCGTATCCCTCAAGCCGTCCCCGCATGTATTCGGTCAGGTTTTGGTAATCGTTCTCGGTGTAGAGGCCGCGCGCGATGCCGGACTGATTGGTGACCACGACCAGCAGGAATCCGGCCGCCTGAAGACGGGAAAGGGCTTCGACGACTCCGGGCAACAGCACGAACTCCTCGGTTTTCCAGAGGTAGTTTCTGTCCTCGTTCAGAACGCCGTCACGGTCGAGAAAGACGGCGCGCCGCGTTTTTTCCGTGCTCGATGGGGCTGCGGTGTCAGTGTTCATGCCTGGGAATTTCTCCGCAACAGTCCTCGGCCCCTCCCGCCGGACGGCCCTTTGGGCCGGGCGCGGGGCGGCCCATGCGTGTTCGGCATGGGGCATAGCACTATCATGGTGGATTGTTGAATACTTTCCGCCCCCGGGACAAATCTGTCCCGGGGGCGAAACAGCGCGGGGGATCACGCCCGAGGCGTGCTGCAAACTTGGCGGGGACGAGGGGTCAAGACCTGGCGAAGAGTTTTCGGGCAGTCCACCGGGACCACAACACGGCGAAAAGAAGGAGCACGGCCACAAACAGGTGCGACCAATCCACCAGCATGACCGGCGTCTCTCCGAGATAGACCCCGGAGAGGTTTTTCACCACACGCACCGCGCCGGTGGCGATCAGGGCCGCGTACAGCGCCACCCGGACCGCGCCCGAGGCGGTCAGGGCGGAGAACGGCCGCCGGTCCAGGACGAAGGTCGCGGCGAAAAAGAACGCCAGGAACAGGAACACGCCGGCCAGGGCGTAATGCAGTATGTGGGTGAACACGAAATCGCCCAGCCACCCGAATCCCGGGATGTCGGCGATGTAATACCGGCTGAATATCGGCATCTGGGCCACGCCGGTCAGCCCAAGCCCGAACACGGTCACGGCGAAGGCCCGTTTCATCCAGGGAGACACGGAAGGTTTAGTCATTTCTCTCCTCCTTGGCGTCCTGGTTCCGTCTGGCGGCGCGCAACGCCGCGCCGGCCACGGCGGCGACCGGGGCCACCACCAGGGCCGCGGCCAGGCTGGATTCGAAGGACATGGCATCGGCCATGCGTTTGAGCGTGGGACGGCCCGGTCCCGGGGGCGAGGCGGCCTCGATGAGCTCGAAGGGCACGGGGGACACGTAAATGGTGTTGGTGCCGCCGTTTTCCGTCTCGCCGTAGATGAAGCCGTTCATGGACGCGGCAAGTTCGTGGGCCTTTTTTACGATTTCGTCCCGGGGGCCGATGGCCTGCACCTCGTTGGGACAGGCCTCGATGCAGGCCGGCACGCCGCCGGCCCGGACCCGGTCGTAACAGCGGTCGCACTTGTACATGACCCCGTTTCCGGCCAGGGACGGCAACAGGTCCAGGTACAGGCCGACGCCGGTCTGGCGCTGGGGGACGGACCACGGGCACACGTTCTTGCACTTGGCCCCGCCCAGGCAGATGGCGGTGTTGATGCGCACGGTCCCGTTCGCGGCCTTGGACGCCGCGCCCCAGGGGCATAGGTTGGCGCAGGGGGGCCTCAAGCAGTGCATGCAGCGCCTGGGCATGTGAATGTCCAGGCTCCTGCCCAGATACTCCACGGTGGCCGACTGGATGAACAACCAGTTGTAGGGGGTCAGGCGGTCTTCCACATCGCGTTTGTCCGACCAGTCCTCGACCTTGACCCGGGAGGGGTACATGGTCGGGTAGGGTTTCCGGGGCTCGGGGTAGCGTTCGGCGTTGGCCTCGTGGCAGGCCTGCACGCAGGCCCCGCAGCCGATACACTTGGAGAGGTCGAACAAGGTGGCCAGAACCTGGCCTTGTGGGTCCGCCTCTGCGGCGGCCGGCGCGGTCATGCCGGGCAGGGCGGCGGAGGCG
>Ga0067045_1002721_pt1 | contig 51132 bp, 52 predicted proteins | sample TerdegcTABiofilm_FD_59184 | JGI IMG/M metagenome (GOLD analysis project Ga0067045, IMG submission 59184) | Combined Assembly of (Gp0054472, Gp0054536) Wastewater bioreactor microbial communities from Singapore -Terephthalate degrading...
AGAATTCTTCTGCATCTTTTTGTTCCTCCTTTTGTCTGGGATCGATTGCGTGAGAAACATTGATTCTACTGCAAAAGGAGGATTTTTGTTAAGGGTTAATTGAGGACAAATGCATTATTTGGGTCAATGTATTCTGCGGAATCGTGAGTTTGCCAGAAATCTCTTTCTTCCTTTTCACTCCTGAACTGAGGAATTTTCTTCTTCATAGTTTTTATACACTCTCCTTTCCTTCTTGTTCATGTCTCTTGCAGATATGACCCTTGCTTTATCGCTGCGAACCGTGAAGTCCAGAAATAGTATTCTGCCTGAGTCGGTCTGTCCCAGAACATAGAACCGGTTTTCAGTTTCTGAATGCTTTTCATCATCACCGGCAATAATCGGAAGATTAAAGAAAACCTGCTCGCATTCGGCAGGCTTTACGCCGTGCCTTGTCTTGATCTTCTCAGAATTGTGTTTGTCCCATTCAAATCCATTACACTTCGAGAGAATGTCAGAAAGCATGGTGAAAGTATATAACTATCATATACATGTGTCCATCTGTCTTTGATGGGTATGACAAAAAGCAGAGCAAGAGGCTGGTGTTCTTTCCTGCCGATTGGCTCCAGTGGCTCGTTATCCGATTTTAGCAATATACCGAACCCCATCTATGCCCTTGAAGTCGGAATCCTGAGTCCATATAGTTGCTTTGTGCACTTGTGCGGTTGCAAATATAATGCTGTCAGCCATAGGCAGGTGGTAGTCGATACTCACTTTTGCTGCAAGGATGGAGATGTTCGACGTAAGGTCTACTATGGAACCCTGTTGCATAAGAGCTACGGCCTGAAGAGCATCAGATTCGTCGCGTTGGCGGAGAACCACCTTAAACACCTCATAGATTGTGATAGTAGGGACAATGAGATCTGCTGTTTTTTGAAGAGGACCGGAAAAGAAGGAGGCATTGGGGCCATCGGCGAAGTATTCAAGCCACCCTGAAGAATCGATTATGTTCATAATCTATCAGGCTCTCTTTCTACGGTAGTATCGATTCCTTTAAGGAACCCCTTCATCTCCGAGATTTGTCTTACAGGGATCATTTCGATTCTGTTGCCATAGATAACCATCTGAACCTTTTGCCCCGGCGATAGCTTCAATGCATCGCGAAGCTTTTTGGGAATCACAACTTGGAACTTTGGGGAAATTTTAACTGCTTCCATACCAATTCTCCATCGATAATTAATTTGTAATATTATAATCAATATCGTATGATGACACAAGCAGTATTTTTTGCCGGGTTATGCTGACCCTATGCCTTGTCTTCAAACACTTTGACCTCCTTCAAAAATATGTGCGCTGGGACACTTGTCTCTTCTTTCAGGGTATATGTCAAAGTAACCCTCTAATTCTTCGATGTCTGTCCGGCCACACTTAGGACATGAAATTGGCTCCAACGTTTGAAAAACCAAGAACGGTTCGCAACAGTGCGGACAAATGAGAGTATTATGCTGTTAGGCAAGCTCTTTTAGACAGCTCTCACGTTCCCGGCGGTTTCTCAAACGAATAATAGATAGCGTTGTAATGAATATCAGAGAACCCAAGGAAACCATCGAGATCATCCAAGTGGTTGTTCTCGCTTCTTCGCCATAAATACGATAACCTCTTCCGGAAATGTATCCCTGGGTTTTATATTACAAGGTTAAGATTGCTGTTACGAGTAAGAACAAAACGACGATAGCATAACCGCTCAAATAGGCGTAAGAATCTTCTTGCTGGACTTCTTCATGTAACGGATTTTCTATCCTGCCTTTCTTAGCATAACGACAAAGCTAAGGGGCGCGGCGGCTCTTTGCAGCGTACCTCTTGAGCTCCTTGTTACGCAATAATTTCATTTAAACCTTCAATTGCCTGATTCAACTCTTCCGGAGATGCTTTACCAATAACTTTACCAATTCTCTCTATAGACAGCGTTCGGATTTGACTGATTTTAAGCCATGATTTCTTGGGTAAATTTGGAGACTTCAATTCAAGAGTTAAGGGAAAGCCAGCTTTTTGCGGTTGGCTTGTGATGGCCATGGCTATGACCGTGCCGGATTTCTCATTGAAAATGTCATGGCTCAAAATGAGCACAGGACGAAAACCAACCTGCCCATGACCCCGGGCCGGGTTTAAATCTGCCCATCTTATCTCGCCTCTTAATATTCTGGCCATTGGCTCACATCCTCAGCTAACCCTTCTTCGGCCATAGCTTTTTCAAATTTGGGGTCGAGTTTTGCGCATTCCATTGATAAACGGCTGCGTTTCATGCGGGCGAGTTTTTCGCGCACAGCATCACAGATGGCTTGGCTGCGATTTTGAAAATAGTTCTCTTCGATCAATCTATCTAATTCACCAATATATTCGGCATCTAATGTAATCGCTATTTTTGTTTTCCTCATGGTCTACCCTCCTTTAAAGGTATTCCATTATATCATACCATGCAAGAAGAAATCAATTTTTTCAGGCTTAACGCCGAGCTAAGCGGGAGGCTGCTTTTCGGCCGATCCGCTTAAGCGCCTTGTGTTGGCCATGTTTATGGTATGTCGAGTTGCACTTTGACAGCCGCCTCGATTCTTTGCATGTCTTTTGCAGAAAGAATACCGGCACGTTTAAAGAGTCGCAATTTGCTCACCGTAGCTAACTGATCAGCCATAGCTTTGCTTTCTTTTCCTTCAAAAACTACCAAGGCTTCGCTGGGATAAAGGCGATCTGTTTTGCTGGTGAGAGGAACAACCTGAACTCTGTTTAGGAACTTGTTTGCGGAGTCATTGCTGATAATAACTGCAGGACGCTTCTTCCTGATTTCTCCACCGATTGAAGGGTCAAAGTTAACCCACCACACCTCAGACCTTTTCATGAGCCACATCCAGAAAGGTAATCTCGGTCCATTCCGCAGCTTCCTTTTCACGCTTTTTGTCTTTTGCCATTTCTGCGTAAGCCGAATCAAGGTTTGGGCGAACGACATGAGGGCGGACGATTTCCTGGATATATCTACTAATCTTCCGAGGGCCAATAGTCTTGTGGAGTCCCTCATAAACCTCTTCGTCGATAGTAATGGTTAACTTTTTCTGCATAGCGCACCTCCTATACGTATACTATACGTGTAAAGGCTCGACATGTCAACAATTCATTCATCTTATGGGGCCAACGTTGACATCACCTGCCGGAGGAAGCGGGCGGAGCCCGTTGTAGCCGGTCAGGTGTATGCGGATGTTAGCTGGCCGATCCCGTCGCCGAGATTAATGCCCACCTTGCTCTATGGCATCCGTTTGAGCGGCGACGAGGGACCTTTAGTGCGTTTTGTTTTCATACCTTTGTGCCCTCGTTGATTGATCGACAGGTTCATTTCATCCGTTCGATCTCGCCGGGTTTCCATGTCTTGTCGAACCACGGTTGCAGCGGGCCGTAAAGGCGCAGAACGATGTTCCAGCCTTTTCCGGGAACGGTCTGCACCCAGTTGGCCTCATGCCCCGTGGGCGTAGTCGGGCCGAAGTATACATCCACGGATGTGTCGGGGTTGATGACAATGCCTTTGGACTGGTTACCGAGACTGGGGAACTGCTGGTCGGTTTGCAGCATCGAGCGGGTTTGGTTGTCGTAGAGGACAAAGGACCAGAAGTTCTTCGCCGGGATGTTCGGTGGCAGATGGATCTTGTAGGTCTTGCTGCCGTCGAGCGGTTTGCCTTCGCTGTCCACGAACGCGGCGGCGTATTGCGAGCCGACGCCCACCATCTTCGAGGCCATCGCCGGCGTGATGCCGGTCGCGTAGTAGAAAAAGAGGGTGCGGGCGTCGAGGTTGCGCACGCCGGGCTGGGAGAGGAACTCGTAGCTGCCGCCGACGAAGCACTCGATCCAGGCGCTGTTAGGGAAGAGGTAGGCTTGCTTGAGGCGGGTCCTGAACAAATTGGCGCGCGCGGTGGCGTTACCCACGGCCACGGCCTCGGTGAGGATTTTCTTCATGCGCGCATCGGGAGCGAATGGCTTGCCTTTTTCGATGCCGATGGCGGCCAGAAGCCCGAGCGTTTCCGGGTTCAGCGCCGCATTGGGTTCTTCCTGCACGATGTGGTTGATCTCCTCGAAGAACGAGAAGTCGTTTGCATGAATCGTGTTGAACGCCTTGCCGGAGACATTGACGAACTTCATCGGCGGCGGGTTGTTCGCCTGCGCCAATGGATAGACCTTGGCAAATTTCTTGGAGCTCTCGACGGCCGGTTTGGTGTCGCCGTTGACCAGGAAACCGCGCCAGAAGAAGACATTGCCGAAAGTGGCGGAGCGGAAAACGAAGTAGCCCTGGGGCACATCGCCTTTGTAGCCGGGCGGCAGCAGCAGGAATTTCCCGCCCTGGCCCTTGTCCGGGCCGGCGTTGCCCACATCGCCGACATAATTGAACCAGTGATCGTCGATGATCCCGAGAATGTTCGGCGGCGTCTCGATGACCAGCGGGCCATCCTTCAAGTCCAACCACATCATGCTATAGACGGTTTCGGAGTTCGGCGTGAGGAACAGCGACTTCGAATCCATCAGCGTCTCCATGATAAGCACGGTCTGGTTGTCGGCGCCCTGGCTGCGCATGCCTTCGCGCACGGCATAGACCGACGCGCCCGGCATGGCGTTGAGGAAGGCCTGCACGCCACGCGAGAAGTCGAGGTGGTCGTAAACCTTCTCGACGGTGGAGTCGTCCGGGAAGCCGTCGAAGAACTTCAGCGTGCCCAGCCGGGTTTCGACGGAATCCGGCGTGGTGATCGCAGACGGAATGTCCGTCGTCATCTTCATCTTCGGCGGGGTCTGCGCCGAGGCCGTGGTGGTGAACGCCAGCGAACTAACGAGGGCGGCGGCGAGGAACGTTTGGATGTGTTTTGTTTTCATATTTTTCCTTTCCTTATCGGTCGTACAATCATTTCGCCGTCGTCATCTTCGGCTCGGTCCACTGGCCTTCCAGCGCTTCGGCTTTGGGCCAGTAGAGGCGCAGGGCGCACCAGAAGGGTCCTTTCGGCGCGGGCAGCCAGTTGCTTTCCTTGTCCGGCCCCGGTGATGCACTCTGGACATAGAGCGTCAGACCACCATCCGCGTCCTTCTTGAGATTCGGAAGCATCGGTGAGTTGATCAGGTAGCGGTTGAGCGGGTTGGCCGTCAGCAGGCTCGTCGGCAGTTCATACATGGTCAGCGACCAGAACGCGTTTACCGGCGGAAGCTGGCCTGGCGGGAAATGCAGGGTGTATTGGTTCTGCGCGGCGTCCAGGGGTTTCCCCGTCGCGTCCACCCGATACATAGGATACATGGCTTCCTCCTTCGAGTTGCCATAGATACCCAGCACCGCGCCGGCCATCCGGTACAGGTAGTTGTTCTTCAAGTATTCCCGGGTACCGAACACATCCCCACTGGTCACCTTGCCGGTGTTGACCTCGTTTTGAATGAAAGCCTCAAATTGCTTCTGCGCGTCCGCTATTCCCCCGGCGATGGCCTCTCTCATTTCGGGCGTCAGGTTTGCGCCGTCGAATTTCTTCCCGGCGCCGACGCCGATTTTGGCAAACTGCTCCAGCAATGACTTTTCAGAGGGGTTTGGCGGGCAGAACTGCAGCACGAAGTTGAGGATGTTGAAGAATTCCAGAGAACTCTTCTGCTGGTCGGGGGTAAGCGGATCCAGAAATACGATTTTCGGTACGGCTGGGGGCGCGGCTTTCCCGAGAAAGGCGGACAGTGGCTGCACGGTGTAGCCAGCCTGAACCTTCTTGACATTCTCGAGGTCGCCCGGGTTGAAAAGCTGCGTGCGATAGGGGGCGAAGACCAGTTCGGTCTCCGACCGGATCACCTCCGCGATGCCCTCGGGCTTGGAGCCTTTCCAGCTTGGGCCAGCGAGCAGGAAGTTGCCGCCGCCGTTGCCGGTGGTTCGGCTGCCGAGATAGGCAAAGTTGTGCGTGTAGAGGTCAATCAACTGGACCGAGAAATACCGGCCCTTTTCAATCGGAGGGATGGTCAGCACCATGGGCTCGGCGCGCAGGTCCAGTCCCGCGAAGGAATAGGGCGTGTCAGAATTCGGCGTCTGGATGGCTTTGTCTTCGGGCGTAAAGACGCGCGGGGTGTTGCAGATTTGGTTCCAGGTTGCCTTATATTCCGGGTTTTGCTGGTTCACGAAGTAGGCGTGCTGGATGCGATAGTTGTCCACCATCGGAAAGCCGTAGATGTAGGCTTCCTTGGCGATGGCGCGGGCTTCGGCGAGGCTGACTTCAGTCTGGGCGTGTGCCACCGAGAAAACGAACGGCACGAGCAGTACTATTGTGCAGGCGAGAGCCTTCGGTGTCGAGATATTCACCATCTTGAACCTCCTCTTGTGTCGATGTCGATGTGTGCGTGGCCAGCTAACGTTGCGGCTCACCGGGAGCCGGGTTTATTGGCGATCCGGTGGAGCCGATTGTTGGGTGCTGTACTGTAATTTCATGAACGTATTCTTTCCTCAACTAACCTATAAACGATACCGTCCCAGACAGCACCCGCATCTCTGCTTTTCTTCAGAGCCTCCCATACCACCTGCCAGCTCTGACTAACAGTGTTTAAAGTCACATAAGTGGCAATCATGGCCGCCATTATGTCATCAAGTTTCTTCTGTGCTTTCCATTTTTGCCACTGCCATATTATGGTTATGCCTATCCAAAATATTGAAGCAAATGGCGAAAACTCGAAACCTACAACAAGTATCCCAAGCCAAACAACCCATTTTATCATAAAAAACAATGAATCGCCAGGCAAAAGAGGAAATCTCAAATTTGGTGTTGCCCGCCTTTTTTGATATGTAACGACTGAGTCGCATAATTCGTGCGCGAAAGAAGTCAAGTGTCGCTTGACACTCAGCATAGACAAGCGCATTGACGATAAACCAGTCAAGTTCGCGACAATGCATCCAAGGCCTTTCCATATACCGTTCTGCGGCATTCTGCAAATCAGCTCGTGAGAAATGCATGTATCGCCAATCAGATTCCATATCGTTCACAGTGCGATGACGCCAAGCAGTTACCGGATCAGTTGATTTTATGGTGTCGCCTTCCACAGTTTCCCAAGTGATAGCCATAAATAAGCCCTCGACTATGTCTGCTGCTTCAGAGAGCAAATCCTGTGTAGCGTTTTCGTCCAGCCTGCGTTTTTGGGCTTCGAGTCGAGCTTGCTCAGAAACATATTTCAGAAGGTCATCTCTTCGCACCATCTGTTCAAGTTCCCCCCTTGTAGTCAGCAATTTGTACACCCAACAATGAATTCACCGGGAGTGGCCCGACAGGGCCGCGATCCGGTGCAATGACTGGTTACACCGACTTTTGCATACTTTCCAGCAAGTTGCAAACCATAGTGCCCGAAATACGATCATAGCCGCCTATACCTTAATGACTTCTTTCAATGAGTCTTGCGCCTGCATTAGCAGAAAGGGAAGAGCGGCAGATGAAGACACAAAAGTCAGCAAGTCCTTTTCTGAAAAATAATCGATCCCGGTGCAGGCCGCAGAGAGTAACTGCCAACATTTGGGGTGAGAGTTTTCCAACATGACAGTCGAATATATTAACAGTCTGTTCTTGACAAGTTCTGTGGCTTCAAGCTGAGGAAACCGAGTCTTTAAGATTGCTTCAAAAATCGTGGTTATCATCTGAATGTAAAACTCGATCCTGATGTCCGGTATCTTCCCCGTAAAAGTAGTGAGAAGAGCGTGATCCATCAAGAATCTCGAGAGAACCAGGCATTCGAAGGTCTTTACCTCGTCATTCTCGTTCCATCTGTAATGCTCGTCGCTCAAGTGCTTGATTAACTGAGAGCAAATGTGGCTCATGCTTGATTGCAGAATGCCAAAGGGGTCAGATTGCGAAGGTTTTTTGCCTTTCGTAAACAAGTCTTTGATCTTATTAAGCATCTTGTTCTCTCCTAAGAGGACTCTCCCTAAAACATCTTGCATTAAGGCCAATCAACGTCGGCCTACTTGTCTGGGTGTAACGACTTAGGTCAGCGGGGGCTGTAAGCCATCCGCTGGAGTGAGTTGTTAGGTGCTTGCAGTTCTTTATTTCATCTTCCATTTATAGCATTCTGTAGCTTCTCTCTATCGACCCCAGGATGATATTGTGCAACCAGTGACGTTTCAATCTGCGTTAGCTTCTCTTCGAGTGCCTCCAAATCAGGAAACAAGCCTGCTGCTCTCTCCCCTTCTATCTCCAATTTCAAAAACGGCTCTTCCCCGAGTGCAGAAAGACGATCTTTAAGACTTGGATGAGTATCAGTGGGATGAGTTAGACGGGAGGACGAATCTTGGATAATTTGTTTCAGCAAAGATTCTTCAGGGGCAAAAACTTGGACAAACAGATTAGAGATATTTGAGAACACTTTTCCTTCGTTTAAGGCTTCAACTATCCATTCCTCCGAGTGTTGACCCCACAGTGCCCCGTACGCGTAAACTTTCACCAAAGCCGATGCCATTGTGGACGTGGAGGATACTTTCGCCCCCACAGAGTCGGCTCGCAATTCTCTTCGCCGACTTATGCGTCTTTCGATTCTGGCAAATATTTCAAGGTAACTCCTAAGTATCCACATAGGAACTATTAAGGCAAGGATCATCCATTTAGAATGTTCACTTCCCGAACTCCCAACGTTTGCCATGTCATTTAGTGCTGTCGAAGTACCACGATAAACTGGATAAAATCGCCTACTGTATACTAAATCTTCACCGGTGAAATGCGCCAACTCGTGGGCGATAATCGCCTTTAATTCTTCCAAGTTGAGTACGTGCAAAAGAGGGGCACTTATGCAGAGAGTCCGAGAATCATACTGTCCATCAAAAGTAATAGCTTTCGCATCTGTAACGAAGAAATTTGTTCCAAGTTCCAGTATGATGTTATTTGGTGTGGAAGCTTGCATTTCATGGCAGAGCTTTGAGACCATTTCAAAAAGCTTGGGCGCTTGCTCCTTCGTGATTGTCAAGGCACGGGAACGTACCACAGCTTTCTTTATAGCCACCCACCCTGACCGAACCGAAATACCGACACCTAATATTCCTCCAATGGCTATTAAGACCATAATTCCTATCGGGATTCTGTGGATAATCGAGAAGAGTTCGTAAGCAATGTATAAGAGTAGACCAGCTCCGAGCAGCGAAACAACTGCAGAAAGGAACAGGCAAAAATAAAGACCAGGCAAAAAAATCAATGCAACGAGTGGTCTTATGTCTTTTTCTGAATCTTTAAATGGTTTGACCGTGATGGGTTCTTGTTGAGGTTCTTCTTCTCTTGCTTTTAGAATTTGGGCATGAATCGTTTCAACTAACTGTAAAGCATCTTTTCTATCCATTCCCGTTTCTACTAAGCTTTTAGCGATAGTCCATTTATCGGCCCCAACTCTAATTTGTTCGAGTACGAAGTTGTAAATCTGCTCAAAGATTATTTGTCGTGAATATGTTTCTGGAAATTTCTCTATATCCTCGTCCCCTAAATTTCTGTTCTTAATTTCCTGTATCATCAAATCAATAGCCGTGGGTTCATATTGTGCTTTATCAATGGTTACTGCCTTCATCAGGTCTTCTGTCTTCCAGCTTTCGTAAGAATGTTTAAGTCTTTCTTCCTGTTTACCCATAAAAACTCCCCAATCGTTCGGGTTGCTCGTATAAAACTCTACTCCGTATAAGAAATAAGGAATTTAGAATAGTCTTTGAATTATAAATCCTTAACCTAATCTTTCGCTGTACCCTATTCGTTATAACCTGCGTATTTAATTTCGTGACACCTAACAACAGCGTCACCCGGAGCCGGCTTCTTGGGCGATCGGGTGCATGCACTCGTTGGGCAATGGTTGTCATTCCTCGCCTTGTCCACGTACAATGATGATTTCGTAGTTAGCGCCCGTGCGCGATAAACTCCTGCCTTTGAAGTCTAACAGACGATTATGGCACCGTTTACGGATATACCTCGTACTCGTAGTCTGCGATTCTTCTGATAGTCAGGCGAGCCCCGGCTTTCACGTTATGGATTCGGAAGAACTTGGCGCACCACCCACGCCTTCTGAAGACCTTTTTGTCTCCGGCTATGTCTGTAAGAACTACGTCGGGCAGCCCGCTCACTTTGAGGCTTATCTCTCTCCCTTGGTGTCTGCTGTTGTTCCCACCAAATGAATCCTGGGGAAAGAACCACTCATTGCCTGCTACGGACATATAGTTGTTGTTGAGATTCCCTTGTGTTACGGTGATGTGGATTTCGTTTGTCATCTTCGCTCCTTGTCGCCCAACGCTTGGATGAGCCGCCGACTTTAGGAGGTCGGCTCCATCCGGTGGTTATCCAGCTTTTTGGTCCTTGTCGCTCTGCCTCCACGGATAGATTGACGACAAATTTTGTTTCAGAGACTCAAGTTTCTTTTCGGCCCACTTTGTCCCTTCAGCCAGCGCATCTCGAACGGCGGTTTTCGAATACGGGAGTTCGAGGATTACGTTGCTGAAGGTGGATGCACCAGCTGTCATCCAAGACCCGCCTACACCATCAAGCCGCATAATGATTGTGACCCAATTGTTCTGTTTACATAGAGGGATTTCCGCAAGGTGTCCGGAACGGGATGAGTCGTCCACCACCACGAACCTCGCAATGGCACCAATGGCCACAACTTTCTGTGACATATCTTGGTACAGATTGTCGGGAACGTCTTTTATGAGTATCGGTTTGTAGCCGAGAGAGTCCAATTCTGTAGTGATAGCGTTTAGGCGAGAAAATCCCTCCGTGCTATAGTCTCCAAGCACCAAAACCGTTCTTTCCTTATGAGAGGCAATGTACTGATCCAGAGTGACACCGCTATCCTCAGCCCGCTGGATTTCTACTAGCGCTGCCAGCACTTCGTCTTTTGCACGAGCAACTGCCTGAGCTATCGACCAATCTTCTGCCTTTCGAGTACCGAAGAGCTGCGCGTAATGAATGTTTCGTTTCCAAGGGCCAGCCTTGAAGGACATGTTGAAGAAAGAAATGCTGGCTGCCTCTCTATTCAGTCTCAAGGGGAAGGCACCCTCCAGACTCAAGTTTGCCATGGAGCACATAGAACCCCCGAGGCTGATCATGGGACCAGTATCGCGGATTTTCTTAGGTGCCCCAAACAGCAGGTCCTCCGCTCGTTGGCTTCCCAGCACAATCTCCACCGAAGTGGAGTCTGAGGGAACGTATTCTATAGCGGTACCAAACCGGGTCGACACATACCCCTTTATCTTTGCTGGCAGATACGACAGATGCAGAAGACGCTTGTGCAATTCGGGTCTTAGGTACTGCTCCGCCGTAGACTGCAAGGTCGTGTGAAATACCTCAAGATACTCTCTCAGGTTCTCGTCTCTAATATTCCCGGACATCATCGGCTCTCAATCTTGCCCTATGGATAACAAAGAGATAAGCGGACGGGTTCTTTGTCCGCTTGATCGACAGGTTATCAGAGTGTTTTCGATACGTAATACAAAAAACATTACTCATATTAATAAGTTATGAAGATACAGTATCAATGCTTTAAGAGAAACGTTGTTCTCATATCGTTCTCATATTTCAATCTATTCAATTTTGTCAGAACACCAGCCCTGCTCGCGCGGCACCCCCCATAGTGCAGGCAAGAGCAAGGAGCTGGCAAAATACGTTTAATTCATTAAAAACATTCAACATTTGATCATTTTACCTTGTGAGGCATGATTTTTTCCTTGGGCTTGTCTATAAGTCCATATCTCAACACACCCTCTCTTAAGTCACTTTCATTCATCTGATAACGCTTGCATAACCGGGAGTGGCCCGACAGGGACACGATCCGGTTCATGCGGTTGTTAGGGGTCATTTCAGTTCTTCCACAACGCCGTCTTTACCGACCAAAAGCACCTTGATGCCAAGCGCTGACAGGGAATTTCTTATGCGACCCAAGTATTCCTCAAACCACTTTGTCTTCGGCAACGCGAATGCCACGATGGCGTGGGGGTTCTCTTCTTTCATCTCCGCGACTGTGAAAAACCCCTTGGCTACTCTGTCAAAGACTTGCGATTTCGTGTAAGCCTTTCCGTATCTTGCACTGCCTTCAAATGTACTTGTTCCGCCTTTTGCCTCAACAAGAATTTTACCTTTCACGGCATGGTCTGCAATGATGTCTATGCCTTTCTCCTTGGTTGTCAGACTTTGCTTCACAATGTATCCGAGCCCCTTTAGGTGACTCACAACGGCCTCAACAATCTGGTTTTCGTCCATTCTTCTCTGCCCCTAACATATATTAGATAATTAATTATATATCACAAATAAAAATGAATGCTACAAAATAGTAACGATATTCGATGGATAATCCGTCAGTGCAATGTTATATCAAAGATGGCCTCCAATGATGTTATTGTGTTGTGATGGTACGAATAGATGGAGTATAATAATTCTGTCTATTATGGTGAGCTAATAATTTTATAAGTAGATAATATGGAAGGGAATTGTGAGCGAGGTTAAGGCAGATAAGGTCACGGCAATCCGGAGATTTTGGGAGGCCTTCCGGTCTTGTGTGGAAGAACATAGGGTGGACTCCGGCCACTCATTACATTATGTCAGGTGGGCACAGGCGTTCTATCGATTTTCTCCGGGAAAACGTTTGCGTGATCGAACGAGGGAAGATATTGAGGCATTTCTTGCAGACTTAAGCAAACGTCCGGGTACAGGCCACTGGCAGGTGAAGCAGGCTGAACAGGCGCTGAAGATACTGTATGAAGCTTTCCTTCCAAACTATGCACCTGCGACCTCAGACGGGGATGCAAAAAAGGCTTATGCAGGGAAGAGAGGGGGTCTCCAGCCCAAGGAAGATTCGTTTCGCGATCGGGTAGTTCCGGGAGAGCCTGAGCGGCTTTTTGCTCCCCTGCTAACCGCCATGAAGACGGAGATTCGAAGCCGTCACTACTCGATCCGTACGGAGTCGTCCTACGTTGATTGGGTGCGCCGTTTCATTGCGTTTCATGGCTACTCTGACCCGAAAGGCTTAAACGCTGCTGAGGCCGTGAAAGAGTACCTTGAATACCTTGCAGTGGAAAGATCTGTTTCCGCAAGCACTCAAAACCAGGCCCTTAACGCACTGGTATTTCTTTACAATAACGTTCTTCATACACCCTTCGGCGAACTGGAGACTTTTGTCCGGGCCAAACGACCGCAAAGGTTGCCAGAGGTTATGACAAGAGAGGAGGTTCAGGCCCTCTTTGATAACATGGAAGGCGTTACCCTGCTTATGGCCGGGCTTATGTACGGGGGTGGATTACGCCTTATGGAATGCGTGAGGCTTCGTGTTATGGACATTGATTTTGGCCGCCGCCAGATCATGGTGCGGGATGGAAAAGGACAGAAGGACCGGATAACCATGTTGTCGGAGAAATTCTCCGGTTCCCTCAAGGAACATCTTGCCAGGGTGAGGGCAATCTATGATGAGGACAGGGCAAAAGGCGTTCCCGGGGTGTACATGTGGCCATCCCTGGCCCGGAAATATCCGAATGCAGCATTGGAGTGGAGGTGGCAGTATGTCTTTCCGGCAAAGAGCCTGTCCGTTGATCCCCGGAGCGCCACGGTACGGCGACATCACATAAACGAAAACCTTGTGCAAAAAGCTGTCAAGAAGGCAGCAGAGCGTTCGGGCATCACCAAAAGGGTCAGTTGCCATACGCTCCGTCATTCCTTCGCCACCCATCTTCTGGAAGCTCGCTATGATATCCGGACGGTCCAGGAGCTCCTGGGGCATGCGGATGTCTCCACCACCATGATCTATACGCATGTGCTGAACAGGCCGGGACTCTCGGTGATGAGTCCTGCTGATTTTTGATGTTCAGCCTGTTCCATTTCGATTTGATTAAATGTTTTTTTTGCGATAAAGTTTTACACAACGTGCTATGATTCTGGACTTGCCATTACAGCTTGCCGAACAGTCTCCCTATTACAGACATCTCGGCATCACCATTGTGGAAGCCACTGAAGGCTACGCGAAGCTTCGGCTTGAGTTCCAGGGCTGTCTGACTCATCCCTTCGGGTATCTTCACGGCGGCGCCATAGCAAGCCTGGCAGATTCAGCGGGAATAAATGCAGTATTGACGATTCTCACGGATAAGCAGAAGGCGCTTACCCTCGAGATGAAGATTAACTATCTTCTGCCTGTTAAAGATACTGCCATCGTTGCTGAGGCACGGATCGTCCACAGGGGCAAGAAGTTCGCGCTGGCCGACGTGGATGTGAAAAACAGCGACGGCCGGTTGGTTGCCAAGGCAAGTGTGACGTGTGCACTTATGTGAAGCGGGCAGGTCAGTAAGGAATTTTCCGCATTCAGCCAATCATCGGAAAATAAGAAATCATGGTGCATAAACGGAGAAACAAACAGTTGAAACGAAAGATTGTGATATATATGACAGGAATTGTCGTGTTCTCCATTGTCCTTCTTGTCTCAGGATTTTATCTGTATGTTATGAGGGATATCCCTTCCGTGAAAGTGCTTAAGCGATTTGAAAACAAGCCTGTCAGCAGCATTTACGGTTTGAACGGAGAGTTGATATACCTGATTGTCCCAGATAACAGGATTTTTGTCGATTACAATAAGATACCCCAATACGTAAAAGACGCTTTCCTGGCCGCAGAAGATGCAGAATTCTTCAAACACGGGGCAATAGATTTTCAGAGTATTGTCAGGGCGTTATGGAAGAACATTACTTCAGGCAGGGTTGTCCAGGGGGGGAGTACTATTACCCAGCAGGTCATTAAGTCGCTCATGCTTGGCCCCGAAAGGAGCCTCCTCAGAAAGACCAGGGAAGCTATCCTCGCGTACCGCTTGGAGGGGTCGCTGACAAAGAAAGAGATCCTGAACCTCTATTTGAATAATGTGTATATGGGCCATGGTGTTTATGGAATTGAGGCGGCATCGCAGGTATATTTCGGCAAACACGCATGGGAAATATCACGGGCAGAAGCTGCCCTGCTTGCAGGGATTGTGCAGGCACCCTCACGCTACACGCCTAAAAAATATCCCGGTGGTGCCAGGGTCAGGCAGGAATATGTTATTGAGCAGATGGCAGAAAAGAAGTTTATTGATGAACGCCGCAAGAAGGAGATGCTCAAAGAAAAGATACAGGTTCGCGAAAACAATGGGGTTTTCACAGACAGCTATTTCAAGGATTATGTAATAAAGTATGTGGAGGAAAAAATCGGCAAGGGAGTCATCGGAACCCGGAAATTGTCGATTTATACCACGGCAGACGGAGGGCTGCAAAGGCTTGCCGAAGAATCTGTAAAACGGGGTTTAAACCTGTATGAACAGAGAAAAGGCGCTTACAGCGTTGTGACTCACATAGAGAGAAAGAAGTGGAATGATTACAAAAAGGCACGAGACCGGGACTACAAACAGACAGGTTTTAAGGCGGGTAAACAATACAATCTTCTCGTGTCGGAACAGCTCACCAATGGGTATGCAGTTTTTGCAGGGAATGAAAAAGGATTCCTGAAGATAGACACGTTTCCGTACAAACCGGGCGATGTCATTAAGGCTACATACGATGGTGTTGATTCGGAGAAAATCCACATATTTCACCCGATTAAGACGGTTAAGGTTGAAGGCGCACTCATTTGTATGGATGTACAGACGGGATATATCCTTGCGATGGTTGGCGGGAGGGATTTTGAACAGAGTCCGTACAATCGGGCAGTAGCTGCCAAAGTTCAATCGGGCAGCGCCTTTAAGCCGTTTATCTATTGCGCAGCTCTGCGAAAGGGGTATTCCATCGATGCAATGCTTATTGATGAACCGAAAGAATATCCTGTCGGGATGGGAAAAACCTGGACACCAAGAAACTATGATGGCAAATATCTCGGCCAGGTAACGATGAGGGATGCAGTTGCCTATTCAAAAAATGCTGCAACGGTTCGGTTGCTCGAAGAGGTCGGGATTCATGCTGTAAAAGATGTGATGATGGACCTCGGCATAGACGCCGATCTTCCTCATGAGCTTGCCATAGCGCTTGGAACATCAAATTTGACCCTTCTTGATCTGGTTAAGGGGTATTCGGCGTTTGCGAACGGCGGTTTTCGTGTGAAGCCTGTTGCTGTTTTGAGGGTTGTTGATTCGGGGGGAAATGTATTGGAAGAAAACAATGGAGAAAAGGTACGGGTCCTGTCAGAGGATGTTGCATACAAGATGAATATTCTCCTCAAAGGTCCAACAGAATATGGAACGGCAAAAGGTGCATCGAAACTCGGATATCCTGTGGCTGGGAAGACAGGAACCACGAGCAACTACTATGATGCGCTCTTTATCGGATATTCACCCCATGTAATTACCGGTGTATGGGTAGGGTTCGATACACGGACATCGCTGGGCGAAAAAGAGAGCGGGGGAAGGGTTTGTCTGCCCATCTGGATGAGCTTTATGGGCACAGCCCTGAGACGGTATCCCCCAGATGATTTTGCGGCGCCTTCCGTCTTTTCGCCTATCATCGAGTGGTTCAGGGGATTCAGGTCTGATGGAGGTTCTGCCTCTCGGCCTGACCAAAGGCCTGAACCACAGCCCAACCGGAGGCAGGAGCCTGCACCGGAACCATGGCCGAGGATTCACTAATCAGCTCATAGCTGGAAGCGGAGAACATCAGATCACCGGCGGCAGGCAATGAGCAATGGGTGGGGATTCTGGGAAAAATGGATTTATTCTGCTTCTGCTAATGCTTCGAAGCCGGCCACAATGTCAAGGAGTTCATCGGTAATGGCCATTTGACGTTCCTGATGGAACTGGAGCTTGAGTTCTGAGAGAACGTCGTCAATATTTTTTTCAGCGCCTTGCATGGCGGCAAGACGGCTTGCATTTTCACTTGCAAGCGATTCCGCGGTAGCCTGAAACAAAGAGACAAAAACATATTGACGCACGATGAGCGGAAAAAGCTTGTCCCATTCCATGGTGAACATGGGAAGGACCTTTGTCGGCCATTTTCTCATTTTTATGTCCTGAAGCCATTCAAGGTCGAGAGGCAAAAGCCGCACAGTGTGGGGGCGATACTGTGATCCTGATATATGGCTGTTATAAAAGAGGTAGAGCTGATTGATCTTTTTGCTCATCCACCAGTCCGAGAGGATTTCGTTAATCTCCTGAACGGTCAATGTGATTCCCGACATTGAGCTTGGTACGGAGAGCTCTTTATCTACCTTTTGGCCTCCGTCTTCAAGGTATCCGGTAACACGAGCTCCAACAACTATGCAGGCCCTATCGGCTGGTTCGCAGCCAAGTTTCTTCATTTCTTCGAGGGCATGGGTTGCAATCTGTTCGTTGAACTGACCGCACATCCCAAGGTCTGATCCGAAAACAACAGCACCGAGACATTTTTTTGTTCCGCGCTCCTTCAGGAGAGAAGTCTCTCTTTCCCTCAGAAGTATCTGGAATCCCATCTCAACGGTTCTGTTGTAATCAGCCAGCGATTCAACCGCCCGTTCATACTGACGAATGCTCACGGCGGCAAGGGCCTTCATGGTTCTTACGAGGGACCGTAAATCTCCGGCAGTGCGAATTCTCCTCTTGAGCAGTTCGATAGAAGGCATATTAAACGATACCGTAATGAAATGTCACGGTGTCCTTTGCCATTTTGAGGATAGATCCCTTGTCTTCATCAGTCAATTGCTCGCCAATTTCAATACGGTGACATACATCGGGTAATTGCTGGAGAAGATTTTTACGAATCATTGTCTGTGCTTCATCGACCTGGTCAATCTCGATATTGTCGAATACCCCGTTTGTTACCGCAAGAAAACAGGCAATCTGTTCGGCGACGGAGAGTGGTTCATATTCTGACTGCTTGAGAACCTCCCGCACACGGTGCCCCCGTTCAAGGGTTTTGAGTGTTGCTTCATCAAGACGTGTACCAAATCTGGCGAAGGCTTCGAGCTCCTCAAATTGAGAATAGGAAAGGCGGAGATCACCAGCAACCGCACGGTACGCCGCCAACTGCGTTTTGCCTCCCACCCGTGATACTGATTTTCCAACATCTACCGCAGGAAGGATGCCTTTCTGAAAGAGGTCTGGAGAGAGATAGATTTGTCCGTCTGTTATTGAAATGAGGTTTGTCGGAATGTACGCTGACATATTCTGTGCCTCTGTTTCAACAATAGGCAAGGCTGTCAGAGAACCGCCCCCAAGTTCTTCCTTGAGATGGGTTGACCGCTCAAGAAGGCGGGAATGGATATAGAATATATCACCAGGAAACGCCTCCCTGCCAGGAGGACGTCTGAGGAGGAGTGACAATTCCCGGTAAGCGCGTGCGTGGGCGGTCAGATCATCATATACGACCAGGACGTCATGACCCTTTCGCATAAAATACTCGCCCATGGTGGTTGCCGCATAGGGGGCAACAAACTGCAGGCCAGGAGTGTCTTCTCCTGTAGCCAGTACAACCATGGAGTATTCCATCGCGCCGTACTTCTTTAAATCGGCGATGAATCGTGCAACTGCTGCACTCTGTTTTCCGATGGCGCAATATATGCAGATGACACCCTTATTTTTCTGGTTAATTATGGTGTCGATGACAATTGCAGTTTTTCCTGTTTGACGATCGCCAAGAATCAGCTCTCGCTGACCACGACCTATGGGGATGAGCGCATCAATAACCTTTAAGCCTGTCTGTAGGGGTACAACAACAGGCGCTCGATCCATGATGGCAGGTGCTTCCCGCTCGATTGGAAGCCGCTCAGTGCTTTGAACGGGGCCCAGGTTGTCAAGAGGACGCCCCATGGGATCTACTACCCTGCCAAGAAGGGCTTCTGTTACCGGGACATCAAGCACCCTTCCTGTGGGATGAACTTCCGAGCCTGCCTTAAGATCTTCACTCTGGTCAAGGAGAACCACACCCATGCCTGAAGGATCAACGTTAAAAACAGTGCCAAGGAGGTTTCCCGTAAAGCGGAGAAGCTCTTCGGATTTTGCACGGGGGAGGCCTTCAACACGAGCGACACCCTGGCCTACAGATTTAACCGTACCAACCTCATCAGCCTTCACTTTAGGCTTGAAACTCTCCAGCTCATGTTCGATATGACTAAATGTGCTGTCAAGAACTGAATGTAATTCATCAGAACTCATTCTGCCCCCTCACTTTTTGAACCCGCTTCCATGGCTTCCAGAATATTCGTCTCTAAGGATGCCAGGTAGTTGTCAAGGCTCCAGGCAATCTTATGGCCCACGGTACGGAGTTCTATGCCGGAAATTACTTCAGAGCTAACCTGATAGTCTATCTGACATTCATTATTGATATATTCTTTGATTGTTTTGAGAATTTTCTCCTGTCCCTCGTCCGGTATCTGAAAGGCGCTGGTAATGAGAATTTTTCCCGAACCATCGACAGATTCTGCAATGAGACGCCGTTCATTCTGACTGAGCTTTTCTATGCGCCGTATAAAGACATCAACGATCTGTTGTTCGAGGTCTTTATTTGCAAGGTCTTTCAGTGCTTGACGGGTTACAGCAAAGACCTCTTTCGTTGCACGCTGTCCAAGATCCGTGAGGAAAGCAATTTTTTGTTTTTCGATAGTCTCATGCCACCGCGCCTGGATAGCGTCTATCTCCTCCCGGGCTTTTTGCATAAGGTCTTTTCGGAAGGACTCGGATTCTTCTTTCGCGTTTGAGATCATCTCTTCCCGTTGGGAATCGAGGTACTGGTTCTTCAGCTTAAACATCGCCGCTTCATTCTCCGCTTCTTTTCTCTGAGCTTCCGCTTCTTCAAGACGGGAGGTTATGCGGGCTTCTCTCTGATCCATGGCGTTGATGATCCTGCCATAGAGAAAATGCTTGAGAAGAAACACAAGAATAAGGAAATTGATGATTTGAGCTACGACTGTAAACCAGTCAATCAACATGGGACATTCCTTATTGAGATGTCACATAACGCCAGAACGGATTGGCAAAAATCAGGATCATGGAAATGACAAAGCAGTAAATTGCCAGGGACTCGATCATCGCCAGGCCTATAAAGAGTGTTCGGGTAATAGTGTTTGCCTCATCCGGTTGCTGGGCAATGGAACTCAGCGCCTGTGCAACCGCACGGGCCATCCCCAATGCCGGACTTATGGATCCCACAAACATTGTCATTCCGGCAATGATTATTGAGATCATCCCTACCAGGGTCTTAACGTCCATATCATCTCCTCCTTATTATAATTTGTTGAAACTGTTTCCTGTATTCATGTTCTTTCATCCACTCACGCTGGTGGAACCGCTAAGCCTATTGGAGCCGTGAACAAATTCTGCCTTCTCTTCATGAGCTTTCAGTGCTGAAGCAATATACACTGTAGAGAGAATGGAAAAGATATATGCCTGGATAAGACCGATCAACAGTTCGAGCACCTGCATTACAATGGGGAAAAGCAGCGGTGTAATGGCAAGAAGTATCCCCACGACCTTGCTGCCGCTCATAATATTACCGAAAAGACGGACGGCAAGGGCGACGGTACGGGAGACTTCCCCTAAAATATGAAAAGGCATGATGAATAATGATGGTTCTGCAAAGTGCTTCAGGTATCCGATTGGGCCCCTGTCCCACATACCGTATAGGGGAACGGCCACGAATACACAGATGGCGAGCGCTGCCGTTGTAGACAGAGAGCTGGTAGGGGGCGCATACCCAGGTACGAAGCTGAGGAGATTCGAGATGGCAATAAATGTGAAGAGCGTCCCGATAAACGGAAGATACCGTCCAGCATCCTGCTGGCAGATTTCACTGATTTGATTCCGCATTCCGACAACAATTACTTCAAGAAGACTTTGCCAACGGGATGTTTCGGGCTCTGTGGAGAGATTTCGGGTAACAAGCCATGACCCGACAGTTAAAATTGTCATAATGATCCAGGTATAGAGAATGGTCGCGTTGAGGGTAAAAAACTTCCACCTCCAGAGAACAACAGCATCAGGGCTTATCTGGTCAAGGTGTAATATTTCCATACCCTACGCTATCCTTTCCTCCTTTGCAGGGCCTGACGATCTAAACCATACCGATGGGTTACGACCTTCCGCATCACGAGAAATCCAAGCATACAGGCGAGCGCCCGTTCCCAGTGTCCGGACATAACGAAAAAGAATCCCACGAGTGTTAACCCTGTTCTGATAAAAAAACTCGCAACAGAGAGCAGTGCCGGCCGTTTCACCCTGACAAGGTTTTGTACCGTCAGCCAGAGGGAGCCGAAATAAAACAATCCCAGGAAAAGACCTGCCACGAATGCAATGGAGATATGAATGGCAAGTGATTCAGTCATGTTTACTCTCCCGCTTGAGCCAGTACCAGGCATGAAAACAGCCGAGGATAAGCCCTGCCATAAGAAGGGTAAGGGTCCAGGAGAAATTTGCCGGCCACGCTTTATCAAGCCATTTTCCGATGGCCACGCCAATCAGGGTTGGTGTAGCCACTGTCCATCCTACGAGACCGGTCATGCGGAGACCCTTTACCAGGGCGCTGTAACGTCTTTCGCTCCGCGCCTTTAGCTTGCGGGTTTCTTTCTCCCCAACTTTTTTGGTAAGGTAATCTTCGCTCATATTATGTACATTTCATGTTTACTTGTAGCCACGCTCTCCTAATTCCATAAAGCCCCGAACCAAATCTGCTTCCAACTTTGCCATGGTTGACCGGGCTGATTTTTCCTGATCATCAATATGACGAAACACCCGTTCCACCGTTTCTTTGAGTTGGCCCAACTCAGCGCCACGCACGGCTCGTGTGGACGAGACGAGAACCTCCGGCCCTGCTTTGACAAGAACACCTTCGTCTACCGCCAGAAACTCTTCCTTGCCTCCGGCAGAGACAAAAGAAAGGATCCCCGGAGCAAGGGCTGCGAGAAAATCAATATGGCGCGGCAGAAGGCAGAATGAGCCATTGACAGCTTCGGCAATAACCTTATTGACCTCTTCATTGAGCAGGACCCCGGCCGGCAGAAGGATTTTAAGATTCATGGATTTTGGCCTCATTTATGGTCCCGATCATATACACTGCACGTTCGGGATATTCGGAGAACTCATCATTGAGTATACGCTCACAGCCTTCAATGGCATCTTCCCGACTGACCGTTTTTCCTTTCAGCCCTGTAAATTGTTCCGTTACGAAAAATGGTTGAGTGAGAAAACGTTCAAGGCGCCGTGCACGGTATACAGTCTTTCTGTCTTCCTTTGAAAGCTCTTCTATACCGAGCATGGCAATAATGTCTTTCAGGTCCTCGTAAGTGGCGAGAGTTTTCCGTATTTCCTGGGCCACATGGTAATGTTTTTTTCCAACCAGATGGGGTACAAGCATTCGTGAACCAGACTGAAGGGGATCGATGGCGGGGAGAAGGCCTTCGCTCGCTCTTTTGCGTGAAAGCACTATTGATGCAGAAAGGTGAGAAAAGGTGTGTACTGCTGAGGGGTCTGTAAAATCGTCGGCAGGAACATAAACAGCCTGTACCGACGTTATGGCCCCTGTTGCCGTGTTGCAAATCCTTTCTTCGAGTTTGGCAATTTCTGTTCCAAGGGTAGGTTGGTAACCCAAACGCGAAGGAAGATACCCCATAAGACCCGATACCTCCATTCCAGCCTGAATAAAACGAAAAATATTATCAATAAGGAGAAGAACGTCCTGTTGCATATCATCCCGGAAATATTCTGCCATTGTCATGGCTGCATGGCCTACCCGGAATCTGGCCCCAGGAGGCTCATTCATCTGACCGAATACCATGACTGTGTGATCCAAAACGCCGGCATCCCGAAGTTCACGATACAATTCTTCACCTTCACGACAGCGCTCCCCGATTCCGCAAAAGAGACTCACCCCTTCGTGGCGGCCGAACATGTTATGGATCATTTCCGTGATCAGCACTGTCTTGCCAACACCTGCTCCGCCGAAGAGACCAGCCTTACCACCCCGTTCGAGAGGCGCAAGGACGTCAACTGCTTTAATGCCGGTTTCAAATATTTCGGAAACGGTTGACTGCTGGCTCAGCGGTATCGGCTCCCGGTGAATCGATCGCCATTCACCCCCGGTAATAGGATCTTTCTTGTCAATGACCTCACCGAATACATTAAACACTCTGCCAAGAAGCCTTTTGCCGACAGGAACTCGGAGAGAATTACCGGTATCGATGATCGATGCTCCGTATGCCAGCCCCTGCGTGGGCACAAGGGCAATACCGCGGATCATTTCTGAGTTGAGATGGGTAATAACCTCTATGACGATTCGTCCGTCATCGCCGGTGCGCAGGAGATTGTGGAGGGGTGGGAGTTTGCCTGGAAAGGATGCGTCAACTACGCTTCCCCGAACAGATGTAACAGTTCCTACTTGTGGATCGTTATTGCCAGATTTATGGGTTCTTTCATGTTCGTTCATGTACGGGCCTCCCTCGGGTCCTACAAGAAAGTGCGCATGAAGTGAACTACCAACTGGTCACATTCCAACGTCCCTATTACATATTCATAACATACAATAAAACGAAAATTAAACCAACTATCGATTTTTTAGCACTGATACAAATTCCTGTCAAGCATTATGAAGAAAAATCTTTTCACAAATGATGCAAGCTAATATCAGATGTATTGTACGGGCTAAAACGTCTGCACGCAGGAGATACACTGATCTCATTTGCCTATACAGAATCGGGAAAAGATATCGTGAAGGATCTCTTCCGGGCAGGTTTCACCGGTGATCTCTCCAAGGTGAAAAAGGGCCTCTCTCAATTCAAATGCGGTGAACTCTAATGGTTCTTCTTGTTTTTGGCAGGTAATTGCCCTCCCGAGGGCATCATACGACTTCTGAAGCAATTCTTTATGGCGAATATTCGTGACAAGCAATCCACTTCGCTTACCCCGTTTTCCCATAAGCTTTCTGTAAATACCTTCCTTCAGCTCTTCAAGGCCGGTGTCGTTGAGCGCCGATACTCCAATGTACTCTAATCCTCGAGACAATATTTTTGATTTGTCGAGTTTTTGAGGGAGGTCAATCTTATTTAGTGCAACCAGTATATTTAATCCGTTTATGGCAGTATACATGTCTTCATCTTCCGAGGTATATGCTGCAGAGCAATCGAGGACCCAGATAATGAGGTCAGCCATGGGAATTCTGTGCAGTACTCGTTCAATCCCCTCCTGCTCAACAACATTCTTCGGTATTCGCAATCCCGCGGTATCGACAATTCGTACCTTAATACCATTGATGTGTACGATATCTTCAATAAGATCGCGGGTAGTGCCTGGCAGGGGAGTGACGATTGCCTTTTCTTTGAGCAGAAGAGCATTCAGCAGGCTTGATTTTCCGACGTTTGTCCTCCCTACGATGAGCGCCTCCAATCCATGGTGAATTGCCTTGCCCTCAAAGGAGGATTTGATCAGTTTTTCTATTCTTTTATATGCTCCGCGGAGCATAGCCACATTGTGTTCCGTATCAACATCAATATCTTCGTCGGGAAAGTCGATGAGCGCTTCTGTTTCTCCAAGAACTTTTCTGACATTCTCCTTGATCTCGTTGATCTTCAGAGATAATTTGCCCTCAAGATGCTCTAAAGCACACTGTAATTCTTCATTTGTCTCGCTCTGAATGATGTCAAGTACGGCCTCTGCCTGGAGGAGGTCAATCCTTCCGTTGAGAAATGCACGCTTTGTGAATTCTCCCGGTTCTGCAAGGCGTGCACCATATTTAATCAATAAAGAGAGTATACTCTGTTGGGTTGCAAACCCCCCGTGTGAATAAATTTCAGCCATATCTTCCCGGGTATAGGTTTTGGGCGCTTTCAACAAAACTGTAAACACTTCATCAATCTTTCTTTTTCCGTCTCTTTCGATAATATTTCCAAGATAGAGGGTACGAGGCTGATAAGCCGCTCTCTTTGTGGCGGGAGAAAAGATTTTTTGCAAGAGCGTGTGGGCTTCCGGACCGCTTATCCTGATGATGCCAATTCCGCCCTCGCCAGGCGGGGTGGATATGGCACAAATCGTGTCAGCGGTTTCCATGCCTGTAGCCGGTTGGAGCAGCTCTGTTACCTGATGGAGCGGTTCTGTTACCGGAAGGAGATATAATTACCTTTTTTATGTGACCTTCTCCTTCGCTCTTTGTCGTTATATTCTTATTATGTTTAAAGAGCGTATGGATGATTCTTCTCTCGTATGGATTCAGAGGATCTGTTGTTTGACGTCTGCCTGTCCGTTTCACGCGGTCAGCAAGCCGTTTTGCCATAATGGTAAGGGCCTTCTTTCTTTTTTCCCGGTAGCCGTTGATATCAATAAGGATTTTTGCTGACTGTTTGTAGTGCTTGGCAATTGCGAGCCTTAAGATGTATTGAAGCGATTCGAGAATCTCGCCATCCTTGCCGATAAAGATATCCCCATTATCACACTGGATCATAAAAAGCAGCCGGTCCAGCTTTTCACTTACTTTGCTGACCTTAATATTGAATTCTAATCCAGCAATAGTTGCAAGCTCGGTCAGAAATTTCTTTCCATATTCCTCAGGTGTGTCTTCGTGGACTGCAGTATCTTCCGGAGGGTGCAGCGCAGAACCTTTGACTCGGGCTGTTATTCGTATTTTTTTGCTCCCGAGGAGACCGAGTATACCTTTTGTGTCAACCTCCTTGACATCTATATCGAGATTCTTTTCCTCAACATTTAATGCTTCGGAAGCCTTTTTAATCGCTTCCTCATAAGTCTTTCCTTCAACTTCTATGTAATCCATGTATGTTGCCTCCTCAGGTTGCTTTCTTGTTGATGTAATATTGCTGTGCTATAGAGATGACATTGTTTACAAGCCAGTATAAAACAAGGCCTGACGGAAAACCCCAGAACAGGAAAGTAAATACGATGGGCATAAGAAGCATGATTTTTTCCTGCATTGGGTCTGCAGTTGTAGGTGTCATCTTTTGCTGGATTACCTGTGTGATTCCCATAATTAATGGAAGAATCCGTATAGGCAGGGCAAACCCTGCAACATTAAACGTGAAAAGATCCTCCGGCGAAGAGAGGTCATTAATCCACCAGAGGAAATGCGCATGGCGCATCTCTATTGCCCCGGAAAGGGCCTTATAGAGAGCAAAAAATACGGGTATCTGGATAACCATAGGCAAGCAGCCGCCCATAGGGTTAACACCTTCTCGTTTGTAAATGGCCATCATTTCCTGGTTGAGCTTAGCCTTATCATCTTTATATTTTTCTTTCAGCTTCATAATCATCGGCTGAAGCTTCTGCATCTTTTTCATTGATGTTGAGCTTTTTACGGTGAGAGGGTAGAAGATTATTTTTATGATGATTGTGAGGATAATAATATCTATTCCATAGTTGTGTGTAACCTTGTTCATCATGTTCAGGGCCCAGATAAGCGGTTTTGCTATGACGTCGAACCACCCGAAGTCGATGATCTTATGGGCGTTTATCTCTAATGACTTTAAAACTTCAGTCTGTTTTGGGCCAAAAAAGAGTTTTCCGGTTGCCATGCTCTTGTCCATGGACATGCGAAGGACGGGAACATTATTCTCGGCCTTGTGAACGACGATTGGAAAGCGTGAATCTTCAGCAGGTATCCAGATGAAGGCGAAAAAGCCCTCGTCAAGGCCGGCATACGTGTATGTCTTATCGATGACAAGATCCTTCTCAATCTTTTCAATTTGCTCGAATTTTTTCCCATTATAGGTAAAAGGGCCTTTAAAGACGTATGAGTTTGGGTTTGCTCCCGATATAACGGCGAAATCAACGGTTGCCTTGTCCGTGTCTGTTGCTTCTACCTCAACCTTCATGTCAATTGTGTATTTATCTGGATGGAATGTAAAAATCTTTCGTATCCTTTTCCCGTCAGTCAGGGTTCCTGTAAAAATGATGGTCTCCGGTTTATCTTTTACAGTCATACCCGTTTTGTCTGGTTTAAAAATGGTGCGGTCGCTTATTGTCGTCCCATTTGCTGTTTTAAACACTTTTGGGGTGTAGTTATACGGCTTGATATCTTCTATGAGCTCTTTCCCGTGCTCTTGTTTAACCGTTTCTTTGTATTTCGTTAATTTTACGCTTTCAATGCCACCGCCAAGATCACTGAAGGTAACTTTAAACAACGGAGTTTCGACAAGAAAACGCTGAGTTACCTTAGCTTCTTCTGGTTTTGGCGCTTCTGTTTTCGCCTGCGGTATGCCTCCAGCGGTTTTGACCTGCCCCGGTTGATCTGTTTTTGTCTGCGCTTGTTGTTCGGGCTTAGCCTGCGGCGTTTCTTGTACGGGCTGTTTGGGCGTAAAATACATCTGGAAGAAAAAAAGCAAGACAATCGTTACCAAAAGCGCTATCATGGTTCTTTTTTCCATTACATTCCTCCGTTATTTTACCGGATCGTAGCCGCCATGATTGAACGGATGACATCGGAGAATTCTCCTTATGCCAAGGGCAAGACCTCTGAGGATCCCTTTTTTCTCGATTGCTTCCTGCATATAGCTGGAACAGGTGGGATAGAATCTGCACTGGGTGGGTATAAAGGGAGATATGCAGATCTTGTATATATCCAGCACGTAGATCGCGAATTTCTCTAAAGGGCCCGCACAAGCAATTCGTGCAGTTCTTTGTTTGTCTCCGTCCATGTTAGTCTTTCAGGAACCTGCTTGATCTTCAGAAGATTATTATGACGATCCGGGAACAGGTCTTTATTAAGCCTGTAAAATTCTTTCACCAGTCTTCTCATTCGGTTCCTGACTACTGCCCCCCCCGTTTTTTTTCGAATCGTAACGCCAAGTTTTTTTTGTCCCTGCTCATTCTCGTGAGTAAGGAGAAGAAAATGGGGTGTTTCTGCATACTTTTTCCAGCGAATACCACGAAAATCACCTTTTTTTAATCGTTCATTTTTCAAAAATGTGTTTGCCATGGGATTCAGATCAGTGTTGTAACTGCAGTGAGCAGGTTTTGCCTTTAGCTCACCGTGAGTTGTTTTCTTCCCTTGGCCCGTCTTCGCCTTATGACGTCCCTTCCTGATGCAGTTCTCATTCTAACGAGAAAGCCATGGGTTCTTTTTCTGCTTTTGTTATGCGGCTGAAATGGTCTCTTCATTCTCTATCACCCCAATCAAGTTTGAGTTATTACTTAAACATAAAAGGGAAGGGAAAGTCAATAATAGGAAAGGCATACGGTAGATTCCCACAGGCAAGCCCGTGGCATTAAACATACACACATTGCGCACATTATAAACGCATTCACCCACACGAAAAAGCGCGGTCCTCTGTGAGGCGTGCGTTTTCGGGTACCCATGAGCATTTACATGGGTGTTGGAAGCTCTTTGGCGAGCACAGCGAGTGGGGAGGGAAGTCTCTGAGGGCTTGGCCGGGAGAGGAGCGACCTGTCTTCCGATCCACCCTTCGCAGGAGAACTGTTCCGAAGGACTGCGTCTGCCTTCGCCACCACGGAAATTGTTTTGTAATATCCTTCACTGCCGTCCCTCACCCCTGGAGTGATTGCAGATTATCATTGTTTGGTCCCCGTATGAAGTTGTTGGATTTTCTCAAATGCCTGAAACGTTACAGTGTTGGTACGTCGAAAAGAGCAGATCAAAGGAAAATATCATTTCCCATAAAGTCTTGATTTTTTGGCAGAAGACAGGTAAAATTCACAACGTTTATTTCAATATCCGAATTATCTCGAAAGGAGTTCACATGAAAAAGTATGAGCCTGATGTCATCAGAAACGTTGGACTATTCTCGCACGGAGGTGATGGTAAGACGTCAATCGTTGAGGCCATGCTTTTTCTTGCAGGAGAAAACAATCGATTAGGACGGGTTGATGATGGGTCATCATTAATGGACTATGAGCCGGAAGAAATAGAGAGAAAAACAACAATCTCTTCTTCATTCGCATGCTTTGAATGGGCAAAAAGCAAAATCAATCTTCTTGATACCCCTGGAGATGACAATTTTATTGCCGACGCAAAGCTCTGCATGAAAGTTCTGGAAGGAGCTATAATAGTTGTAAGCGCGGTTGATGGTGTCAAGGTTGGGACGGAAAAGGTTTGGGATTATACAAACGAGTTCGGTATCCCCGCTGCAGTCTTTGTTAACAAAATGGACAGGGAGAGAGCTGATTTTGAACGCGTAGTTGATGACATGAGAAAGAGTTTTCCTGATAAGTCGATTATGGTGGTTCAGCTTCCTATGGGCAAAGAGGAAAATTTTAAGGGTGTTATCGACCTTCTTGCGATGAAGGCGTACGCGTTTAAAAATGATGGATCAGGCGATTTTGACATCATTGATATCCCCCAGGAATTCGCAGCCGATGCGAATGCCTCAAGAGAAAAACTTGTCGAAACCGTTGTGGAAATGAATGATGAGATCATGGAGCGGTATTTAGATGGACAAGAGATAACTGAAGGGGAGATAGAAACATGCCTGAAGGAAGGCATATGGGCGAGAAAAATCGTACCTGTTTTCTGCGGCGCTGCAACAAAAAATATCGGAATCCAACCCCTTCTCGATAATATCGTGAAGTATATGCCACCGCCAACTTACAGGGCTGAAACTGAAGGTATTGATCCGAGGAATGGAAATAAGATTACACGAAAAATGTCGGCAAGTGAACCGTTCAGCGCCTATATTTTTAAGACCATCACTGATCCTTTTGCCGGCAAGCTGACCCTTTTTAAGGTATGCTCTGGCGAGCTTCACCCGGATATGACGGTACTGAACACCGCGAACGACGAAAAGGAAAGGATAGGGCAGATTTTCTGGCTGGTAGGAAAGAAACAAAAATCAGCAGGGTTTGCGTCAGCGGGTGATATTGCCGTTGTTGCCAAGCTGAAGGCTGCAGGCACCGGGGGCACCCTGTGTGATGAAAAAAATCCTATAAAGTATGAAGAAGTAACACTGGCGCCTCCGTTGATATCATTTTCGTTGCATCCCAAGGCAAAAGGCGATGAAGATAAACTGAATATGTCACTGGCACGGCTTATCGAAGAAGATAAAACAATCAGATATTCACGGGATGAACAAACAAAAGAGTTCATTTTATCCGGCATGGGGCAGGTTCATATCGAAGTTATTGTGGAAAAGATGAAAAGAAAATTCAACGTAGAAGTCGAGCTGAAAGAGCCCAAGGTCCCATACAAAGAAACAATCAAAGGAACCACAAAGGTTCAGGGAAAATATAAGAAGCAGTCTGGCGGAAAAGGACAATATGGCGATACCTGGCTGGAGCTTTCCCCATTGCCAAGGGGAACAGGGTTTGAGTTTGTTGACAAGATTGTTGGAGGAGCGATACCAAGGCAGTATATACCGGCAGTCGAGAAGGGTATTGTAGAGGCAATGCAACAGGGCATCCTCGCCGGATATCCGGTAATAGACTTCAGGGCAACCCTGTATGATGGATCATATCACGATGTCGACTCGTCGGAAATGGCATTTAAGATTGCTGCGTCGTTAGGTTTTAAAAAGGGTTTGGAGCAATGCAAACCTACCCTTCTCGAGCCGATTATGAAGCTGGAGGTTATCGTTCCAGACGAAAATATGGGAGATATCATGGGCGATCTTAACTCGAGGAGGGGCAAGATCATCGGAGTTGAGACAAAAGGTCACAATCAGGTTGTCAAGGCTTCGGTACCCATGGCAGAGATATTGAAATATGCCCCTGATTTACGGTCAATGACTGGTGGCCGGGGTACTTTCACCATGGAGTTCTCTCATTATGAGGAAGTGCCGGGTCAGATAGCAGAAAAGATAATCGAAGCAGCGAAAAAAGAGAAAGAAGCAGAAAAATAACGCGTACACGCGTACACGCGTAGACGCGTTCACGTAATATGAAAGCGGTTATCCAACGAGTCCGAGAATCATCGGTTGAGGTAGACGGCGCAGTTGTGGGTTCAATTGGCCATGGCCTGCTCGTCTTTGTTGGTATTGGGAAAGAGGATGACGAAAAAGATATGGACTGGATGATCGATAAAATCATAAACCTCCGTATCTTTGAGCGAGCAGGTAAATTTGACCTGTCACTCCTTGATATAAAGGGAGACCTTCTCCTCGTATCGCAGTTTACCCTGTATGGAGACTGTTCAAAAGGCAGACGTCCCTCCTTTTCAAACGCCATGGAGGTTGATAAGGCACGGAACCTTTTCGAGGTCTTTGTTGCCAAGACCCGCAAGAAGGTTGCAAAGGTTGAAACCGGCGTTTTTCAGGCTCGAATGGACGTGAAGCTAACGAACGATGGACCGGTGACTCTCGTTATTGATTCAAAAATGTGAAAAAAATGGCCATGTTTTAATCATCCCCAGGGTCTGAACAATGAAGAGGAGGAATCGGAATTTCCTTGACCTTATAGTTGTCATAGTCAAGGAATCGTTTTACTCCTTTATGAGAAATAACGGTCTTGGAGCATCTGCAAGCCTCGCATACTATGGTTTCTTTGCCTTTATTCCTCTCGCTTTCATTGTTATTGCCTTTATCAGCACCTATATTGTGTCATCCCATGTTGCACTGAAAGGTATAGAGGGCCTTGTAGCAAGGATCTTTCCCCAATTCAGCGCTGTCTTAACCAATGAAATCCATTTTCTCCTTTCCCATAAAAACACGATTGGGATTCTGGGTTTTGTTGCATTGTTCTGGTCCATTACTCCCCTGAGCGATGCGGTACGGTCCACGTTTCAAAGAATTTTCAAAATCGAAAAGAAACGGCCCTTTTTAAAGTCAACGCTTCTTGACATGCTGGCGGTGTCGATATTGCTTATCCTGTTTGGAGTGCTCATGTTCAGCGAGCTCCTGTATGATTATCTGGAAGAGGTACGATATGGTAATTATCCCCTAATCTTTGATGTTATTGACATAGCAGGGCCTTTCTTGTTGATTTTTTTATTTGTTCTGTTTTTTTATCTCATATTTCTTCCGGTTAAACTGAAAAAAACCCAGGTATGCAGTGCGGCGGGAATAACGGCACTATTATGGATTTTGATCCGTGAAATATTTTCGACCTTTATTGCCTATAACCCTTCTGTCGGATTCGCATTCGGCTCAATGAAAGCCATTTTTATCTTGATACTCTGGTCTTTCCTGTCCTTTGCTGTTTTAATTTTCGGAGTGGAGATGCTGGCCAATATGAGAAAAAAGGATACACTTTTGCTTCAAACGCTTTTTAATGGAAATCAGGCTAAAAATCCAAAAATGCTCCGACTTTTAGAGCATTTTATCAGACAGTATAATGAGGGCGAAGTTGTGTTTAAAGAGGGCGATACCGAGGAAAGGATGTTTTATGTAATGAAGGGCCTTGTAAATATCATAAAAAATGGAATTCTGATCAGCACAATAAAGCCGAACGAATATTTTGGTGAGATGGCAATGCTTCTCAACATCCCTCGTACGGCAACTGCGGTAGTGGCTGCTCCTGGTACGCAGCTTGCGATTATTTCAAAAAGAAACTTTGAGGTCTTGCTTCATGATAATCCTCAGATTGTTCTGTCAATTCTCAAATCTATGGCAGCGAGGTTACGATCAGCCGATGACCATTACTGCGCAACTAATTGATGCAGTATATCGTATATCATCGATAACCTTTTGATTTTTTCCCGATATGCGAAGTGCTCAATCCTCCATGTTTGCTTTACAGAAGCACTTCATCCCGCCATCCAACTTTGATGATTTCGATCTTACTTAAATCACTGACGCCGAGCCTGTACTTTTTATCTGCCACGGAAATGTGAACCGGCAGCACATCGAGTGCCCTGTCGTCACCAAAGTGGGCAATTCTTTTTTTACGGAGCAGTTCTGATCCCACGGTGTCAACGGCCACTGGGTCGGTTCCTACAATGAGCCCCCTGTAAGGCCAGACATAACGCCTGTCAAAGAAGTGAGCACCTCTACCGTAGAACTGTGGTGTGAGAGCGCAGAGGATATTCAGGCGAGTTTTCCCTTTCACGACAGGATATGTCCATATCTTACCCAAATCCGAACATCCTTCGTTGTGGTATGCAGAAGGATTTCTTACGAACATGATGTAATTTTTGAGGCAACTCCCGACGCCGGACCAATGGTGCGTGCGCACCGGACGAACATTTATGAGTGCCGAGGCCTTTTTAAATATTGGATTGTCAAGAACACCGCGATCATCTATGGCAATATTGGTTGCAGGAATTCCGAGGTCCACAAGTTTCTGTTGTATGGCAATTTCCAACTCCTTTGGTGTTGGCAGGTAATGCCATACATTTGTCTTGATTCCCACAATATCAGTTTTACTAAACAATGATTGCCAGGCAGCCTGAGCCTCATTTTTATCAGTAAGGATACGTACCGCCTCATTTATCATGTTTTGGAGAAGAGAATGTTTTATCTCAGAATTTGGCCCAACAACATCCGCATTTCGAATTACTATAACCTTTGTTTGAGCATGAGCACTGGCCTTGGGGGGAATGGCAGACAAGCCCGTCGAAGTAAGAAATAATCCTGCAGTTCCTTTCAGAAAATCCCTTCGAGTGACTGTTTTTATAGCTTTCATAATCCCTCTTTTATGAGAATGTCTTTCGTTGCCCTGATCAGGCTTTGTGCAAAAAACTCATCGGGCGCATCAAAAACGACAATCACAAAGTTATTGGTGCGGTCTATGGATGTCCACTTTCCATTCTCCGTTTTGACAGAAGAAAAGGTTCCGGCATCCGGCATATATGCATTTTTAAAGGAGGCGAGGGCTGTCTTTGCCTTGTCCGACGAAGGGTAGCATACGAGAAGACTGTGTACCCTCCCATTCTCTATTTCGTATCTCGCAAGAACTGCATCAACATCAGGGGCAAGCATAAGAATATTTGCTCTGGCAATAAAGAAACGCTGATTTAAATGAATGTGGCTTCGAAGAAACCATGCATCTTTCTTGGAAAATGATAAAGCTGTATCAGGGAGATACCGAAGGATTCGCGGAGGGTTCCCTGTCTCGGGAATTGTATCTGCAATCCTTCTTCCGAGTATGAGTATTGCTGCCTCAATGTCCTGACCTGGCTCCTCGCCAAAGATTGTTACGAAAGTACGCCCTTTCCAGAACCTGAGCAATCCTCCACCAAACTCAGAGCCCTGGCCGATTGCCGCGTCAGGATCCTGCTGCTCAAAAGCGAAAACCCCATAAGCATCTTCTGATGACGCCATTTCATACATTTCCACAATAATGGAAGGCTTGTCTGGTTTTTCAAATCTGATGGTTGTAAGCTCCCTGATATTGAACGCAAGGTAAAGTTCTGCCGCGCCATCCATGTACTGAAAGATTGTTTTGGGATTATAGAGTAAAGGATCTCCAATAGGGCTCCAGCCTTTAACTTCTGAGAGCCATGATGCTTTGGTTTTCATTAATACCCCTTCCTTTGAAAAGGCGATGTTTGAAATAGCCAGGCATGTAAGAAGTGTGATACATAATGTGGTAGCTTTGAGGATACGGAATATGAATCCCATATATGCAAATAGTGTGATGTATTTTATGTTTGTTTTCAATGGAAAAGAATTCAGTGATTTGAAACTGACGAACGTGTTAAAATGTAGCCATCATGGAGGTTGAGTCATGAAAAAAAACATAAATGCACAGTGTGCGGCATGTCAGATTGCGACACCTGAAAGAGTCTGTATGACTCCTCATGGAAAAGCTTCAAAAGGTTGTCCGACTGTGGGGAGCAAAAAGCTTATAGAGAAGGCAAAAAAGGAGTATCAAACAAAACCTGTCGATGAATTTGCCCGTCAGGCATCTATTCAGGAGGGCGAGTGTTATTCTGAGAGAGCAAAAAGACCCTATGTCATGCATCCAGTGAAGCCGCGGTTTCTTGAAATCATGGAATTTGCTCGGAAGATGAACTACACGAAACTGGGGCTTGTTTTCTGTATCGGGCTGGCAAAGGAAGCGGCAATTGCCAACGAGCTTCTTAAAAGCCATGGCTTTGAGGTAATATCGGTTGCCTGTAAGGCGGGAGGGGTTCCCAAGGAGGAAATCGGTATCACGGAAGACGAGAAAATTTTTATCGGAGGCCACGAATCAATGTGTAATCCCATAGTACAGGCTCTGGTGGTTAATGAGGCGAAGACGGATTTTAATGTTCTCCTCGGCCTTTGCGTTGGGCACGACTCGCTCTTTTTTAAATATGCAGAAGCACCGACAACAGTCCTTGCTGTCAAGGACAGGGTTACCGGGCACAATCCCTTGGCTGCTCTATACATTTCAGGAAACTATTACTCCTGGTTGAATAATCCGTAAATGTTACAGGAGAATAAAAGAATGCATTACACGGTGCGTGGCAGGACGTTTGATGAATTTGAGATAGGCGAAGAGATCATAAGCGGTGCGCGGACGGTCACCGAGGCTGATGTGGTGAATTTTGCCTGTCTTTCAGGGGATTTTCATCCCGAGCACATGAATGAGGAATATGCCAGAAAAGGGCCGTTGGGGCAGAGAATAGCCCATGGACTTCTGGTTTTGTCCATCTCCACAGGGCTTTTGAACCAGACCGGCGCTTTTGAAGGTACTTCTATTGCCATCCTTGAGGTGACTGCCCGTTTTATCAAGGCAGTAAAGTTTGGTGATACGATACGGGCAACTCAGAAGATCGTTGGAAAAAAGGAAACAAGCAAACCTGATCGAGGAGTACTTACATCGCAAATTACCGTGTTGAATCAGAACGATCAAACGGTCCTTGAGGCAGACCTTGTTGCATTATTATACAGGCGAGGTTTTGTGCCTATGAGCGAGTAATTAAGGAACTTGATTACGTTTGGCTTTAGCCACAAAGGAGAACTTTACTATGGCAAAAGGGACTGGTCAACGCAAGAAGCAAACAGGCAAAGTTAAAGGCCCTTCAAAACAGCATGATACAGAGAAAAGGCAAGGACGTCGCTTTTTTTTCGTCTGGGTGCCAATAATCGTGATTGTAATACTGCTTTTTTATGCCTTTGTCTTTGATCCTCCCCGGTCAGTTGGAGAGCCTATCCCGGGCACTATAAAAGAGGCCGGAAAAGCTGGCTCTGGCGAAACAGACGGAAAGACATACCCGGTTCTCCTTGATGACGGCCGGACAGTGAAGCTTGATGGTTTCCAAATAGGTTCTCTTGAGCCAGGAAAACGTTTGCTTGTTCAGGAGAATGTGACCCGTATCTTCAAGCGAAAATCTTTTGTATTCATACGCTATATTGAATAGCCCCATGAGATCGTAGATCCATAAAAAACTCCTTGACATTACCTGAAGCGTGGTATAATTTAATTCAGATTAATCAGAATAATCTGATTAATCAATAAGGATACATATGAAAAAAAATAATAAAGAAACGAAACTCATAGGAAAGAATGGATGTTGCGCTGCTTCGTGGAAAGTTGAATCCCTCATAAGTATTGATGAACGAGGTCAAATGGTGTTCCCCAAGGATTTGAGGGAAAGGGCTGGAATAAGGCCTGGTGACAAACTTGTCCTGATTAGCTTGGAAAAAGAAAACGAGATATGTTGTTTTTACTTAATAAAGGCAGAGCAGTTGGCAGAGACTGCCCGCGACTTCCTCGGCTCGTTAATGAAAGAGGTGGTAGAAAAGAAATGACTTCAGAAAAAGAACAGATAGTTTTTTCAAAAATATCACCTTCCCCGTGCGGGCCAACCTGAGGAGGATCTCAAGACGCTCAGGTGAGCCCTCCACGCATTAATCAGCCCTTTATCGCAGGGGTTATTGACACCCTCTTTGGGCAGATTCCTTGTGTTTCATCTGTCTTATCATTTAAAGATAAGCTTGGTGCAATAAAGGTCAGACTGGGCATAGGGCGTATGAACTACACGGTAGATCCGGGCCTCTATGCTCTGGGCAATCCGGGGCCTGATGATCCGGTCTTTGTCAGTGCAAACTACAAGCTTAGCTTTGACAGGCTGCGAGAATCACTTCCCGGACGGAACGGTTGGATTCTCGTCCTTGACACAAAAGGTATCAACGTGTGGTGTGCGGCAGGGAAGGGTACCTTTGGGACAGAAGAGCTTCTGAACCGGATAGCTTCTGCCAGTCTTGAAAAGATTGTAAACCACCGTATCCTAATCCTGCCTCAACTTTCCGGACCGGGTGTTGCAGCTTTCGAGGTAAAAAAGCGATCAGGTTTTAAAGTGATGTATGGACCTGTACTGGCTGCACATCTGCCCGCCTTTCTGGATTCCGGGTTTCAGGCAACACCTTCAATGAGAACGAAAACATTTACGATGAGAGAAAGGCTTGTTCTGGTACCCATTGAGCTTATAGGTGCAGCGAAGATTGGCATGTTTGTCCTTGTAGCCATGTGTGGCGTGAGCCTCGCACTCTCCGGTGCATCCATCTCCTCAGCCGTGTATTCTCTGTATAATACAGGGATGGCTTTGTTTTTGGCGATTGTGGCTGGTGCTTTTTTGACGCCCCTTTTTCTCCCGTGGCTTCCCGGAAAGGCGTTTGCTGTAAAAGGTCTTTTTCCCGGTTTAGTTGGAGCAGCACTGTATCTCTTTTTTCGATGGCATGGAGAAGGAGGAAAAGAAGGACTCGATCTCTACGCCTGGCTTCTCTCGATCCCGGTTATATCCACATATCTTGCGATGAATTTTACCGGTTGCTCAACGTTCACATCCCTTTCAGGAGTTAAAAAAGAGATGCGATGGGCTGTACCCTTTCAAATTATTGGCGCTCTGTGCGGGCTTATATTATGGTTCAGCTCTTTTTTTATCCACTGATATGAAAGCTATGAAAACACTCACCTATTTGAAAAATGTTGTTACCCTTACGCTTTTGACGGATAAATGTACGGGTTGCGGAAGCTGTCTGCTCGTTTGCCCACGGTCAGTACTTGCCATGCCGAATGGAAAAGCAGAAATCAGCAATCGTGATGCATGTATAGAATGCGGTGCCTGTCAGAGGAATTGCCCTTTTGGCGCAATAACCGTTAAGGCAGGCGTTGGGTGCGCAGCTGCAGTGATCAACTCCTTTCTGGGACGAAAAAGCGCATGCTGTTGTACTCTGCCTTCTGATGACGCATCGTTTGACTCGAAGTGCTGTTAATTGGCCAAATGTCTTCCCGTGCACTGTGCTCGAGCTCTGAGCCCCACAAGCCGGGCAACTCAATGTGTATGGAAATATCCTCATCAAAAAAATATGCGTGAAAGATGATTTAGGGCTTGAATCTTCCGATTACCTCACCACGTTTATCTTTATGATACCGAAAAACAATGATTTCTCCCGATGATGGGAATACTCCGGTGAGGGCAGTTATATTGACCTGGTGAGTGACCATTATGACCGGCTTACCAGCAGGCAATGAAGCAATAAACCGGCGAATTTCCATCGTTTGTTTTCGTTCTGATGAACTGTCCTGAAAAAATGAATTAAGAGCAGGGAGTTCGTTGACCTGGCCTAAGTTGAGCAATTTGGCTGTTTCGAGACATCGGCACCACTGACTTGAATAAATCCTGGCCTCTGAAATGCCATTTTTTCGGAGGAAATCTCCAATCCGCCGTGCCTGGTCACGTCCTTCCTGCGAGAGGTTTCGCTGGGTGCTACAGTCGCCAATTCGGAAGCCAGGAGGATCGCCCAGGCCAGGGGCCATTGCGTGACGGAGAAGGGCAACTGCACGCCCCTGAAGGAGTTCAGACCATACAGCATCCGTATTCTGGGCTGATAATTTCAACGGCAAGACACAAAGAATACTTATGAACAATACGATACAGCAACGAAAAGAGAATGTTTTCATTGTTGGAACTCCATGCGTATATTCACAGATTTTATGATTCCTCATCGACTTTTGGCTTGGAATTGCTGGAGTTCTTCACCCCCGAGGGGCATTGGTTTTCATTGTTCAGCCCTTTTTTAGATTCAAGGATGACGGTACCTCCGAAACCGGCTTCGTGTGCAAAAGCAATCGCATGGTCTCGAATTTTCAAAACAGGGTTGCCAATCTCGCCGATACGGAAAACAATTCTCTGAAAGGGCCGGGAGAGCCCTTCAGATCTGAATGATCCACCGGTGTGATAGAGATCATCAACATCTTCGGGCATTACAAGAGGAGGTTCATTGCCGCCGGGGTCTGCAAAGGTTACACCTGTCTGTACAAGCATTCCATCATTCGCAATATAGGTTTCCGTAACAGAAAGACGAAAGAGGGAGTTTGTCCATGAAAGCCTGATGCTCTCGCCGTCCTTGAGAATGATACAGCTGATCCTCTTTCCGGTGTCTCCATGGGTGACCTGAACCATTGTTTCCCCTGCCCACAAAGCATGAACGGATGTGAATATCAAACATACCGGAAAGAGGATCAGTATGAACTGAGTCCAGGATTGCGTCCCGGACTTCATCTTATTTTACCACGCCTTTCTCCTTGAAAAACTTATAGGAGCCAGGGTGTAAGAACTTAACAGCTTCGGGCGCCATTTGATTTACCGCCGAAGCCGGTGTTAGTTTTGTCGCACCCTTCCACACTGCCGAAAGCTCTGTGGTATTGGCAAAAATAGCGCTCACAATCTGGTACATTTTATCTGCCGGAAAGCTATCCATGGCAACGAGAACTGCAGTTATGGCAATGGCATCCACATCTTTATCGAGGGCGCTATACCCGGCCTTGGTGAACTTTGTCTTATGAAAAACCCCTGGAAATGCTTTCATGATCATGTCTGCCTCTTTCCCTGCAACAGGGAGGAGCACCATCTTGAGGCCCGGTGTAGATGCCAGGTCAATTATAGATGAGGTTGGTACGGCCCCGCTCCAGAAGAAGGCATCTATCTTTCCATCTTTCATGGCTGCTACAGACTCGGTGGCGCCCAGTTTCTCCCGCTTCATATCCTTGTTCCAGTCTATTCCGAGAGCCTTAAGCACATAATCCGCCTGCTCTTCAGTGCCGCTATTCGGAGCGCCAGTTGAAACCCTTTTGCCCTTCAGGTCCAGAAGACTTTTTATTCCCGTGCCTTCTTTTGTGACAATATGGAATGGCTGTTCATAGAATCCCATGACAACACGCATGGGAAATTTTTTTCGAAGTGCCTCAATCTTCCCCTCGTTTGCCCATACAACATGGTAGTCGTAGGCCCATGCCAATCCGGCCCTTCCTGCCCCCAAGAGTTTCAGGTTGTCGATCGCTGCAGTCGTTGCCTCAGCAGTTGCCTCAACCCCTGGTACTTTCTGGGTAATGACGCTTCCTATGGCTCCACCGAGGGGATACCAGACTCCACCGGTGCCTCCTGTGACAATACTGAAGGATAACTTCTGCTGTGCTGATGCTGAAACGGTAAAGAGAGTCAGACAAAGAGTTATGAAGAAAACTCCAAACAACAATGCACTACGATACTTCATTGTTTTTACCTCCCATTCAATATTATTAGGTATACATCAAAAAAATTCCGGTATTTCCGGTTGTTTCCTTAAAAAGACACAAAATCTGATAATTTTATTGTATTTGTTGCCTATATTTCATTACATTCCAAACAACCACACCTGCACCGATCAACAGTGGGATAAAACCCATCACAGAGAAATCGATGGAAGTAAAGGCCATATCGATTGATGCCGCTATAAGCAGAGCCCTTTGCCAGAGTGCAATAGGGCCTCTGAGATAACCAACTATTGCTATGGAAAGACAAAAAAGAGCCGCTGAACCGCTTACTAATGCTACTATAAAGCCACCGAGATGCGCCTCTAAAATCAAAAGATTAGCACCAACTGCCGTTGCAGAAAAGAGAAACGGGACAAGGAAAGCAGGGAGAGAGTACTTCCAGGACTGCATCATGGCTCCAAAAGGGTTACCACCCGTGACAGCCGCTGCTGCTGAGGGAGATAGACCCACAGGGGGAGAAACTTCGGAAAGAACGGCAAAATAAAAGGCGAGCAGGTGTGCCACATGCATGGGGAGCCCCACCTTTACGAGGGCAGGGGCCACCATGACTACCGTCATAATGTAAGTGGCAGTAATGGGAAGGCTCAATCCGATAATCATGGATGCGAGTAAAGCCAGAAAGAGGGCAGCAATCGGTATACCACCGCTCAGCGACATTATGAGTCCTGACACCTTGAGTCCAAGGCCGGTAAGCGTGAATGTGCCTACAATAACACCGGCGCCGGCGAGAAGAACTGCAACAGGTATCATATTTTGGGCGCCTTCAATGGCAGCAAAGACAATTCGTTTTGGCGTAAGCCATTCCTTGCGATCCCTGCTTATGAAACTGGTGGCGATGACTGCAACAATTGCCCAGATGGCGGAGGATTCAGGAGAACGGCCTATACCTAACAATATGACGAGAACAATGAGGGAGATGAGATGGTGGCCATGGGTCTTTAATACCTGAAGGGCACTCTTACCGGAGGACTCCGGTGGCGTGAAATTGTGTTTTCTCGCCTCAAGCTCAACAACAAAAAATGTTCCGAGGTAATAGAGGAGTGTAGGTACGATAACCATAATGACCACATCCCAGAATGCTACGTTTAGAAACTGCATGATAAGAAAGGCGGCTGCACCCATGAGGGGCGGAGAGATAACGGCTCCGATTCCTCCAGCCGCGATTAATCCTGCAGCCATATTCGGGCTATACCCTGCCTTTTTCAGGATTGGCCACATTACCGGTGCAACTGACATGGTCGTTGCCACCCCGCTTCCCTGAGGTCCGCCCAACAGGGCGGTGGTGATTACTGCGCCACGACCAGCGCTGGCGGCATGGCGACCCATGATAGCAAGGGAAAGCTCCATCCAAAAAGTGCCGGCACCTGCAACATCCATGAATGTGCCATAAACTACAAAGAGGGTTACAAAGGAGACGCTTACGGAAAGGGGTACCCCAAACATGCCCTCGAGGGTCATGTACATGTGTCCCACAATGCGGTCAAGTTCATAGCCCCTGTGGGCAAGTGGTCCGGGGAAAAACTGGCCGAGCCAGCAATAGACAAAAAAACCCACGAGAACCAAGGTAAAAGTCATTCCCACTACCCGGCGGGAAAGCTCAGCAAGGAGGATGATCGCTATAAGGCCAAAATAAAAGTCTGGTAGGTCTGGCAGGGTGGAACGCCGGATGAATTGATCCATGTCGCTCAATGCCCATACGATAGTCGCTACACCGAGTGCAGCGAGAAAAACATCCGCTACCCACACCTTGGGAAAGGATTTTTTCAGCATGGGGTAGGCGGGAAAGGCTAAAGCAAAAATAAGGCCCAGGTGGACCATTCGGAAGACATATGTCTCAATAGGAGTGACAGCGCCGTACAGAGACCAGCCCACAAATGCTACATAAAGGAAACCCATGATCCAGGCGCTCACACCTTTCATTTCTCGCATAGTTCATATCCTCCGAAATATTTGACCATGGAACGCAAGAATAATACGAAATACATGGGATAATGTCAAAGATTTTATGCCTTTGCTAAGGATCAGACTTATCCTGTTCATAAAAGGACGGTCGTCTCTTCTCCAGTTGTCCCTGCTTTAACACAGCGCACCTATGTGATCTTGCACGTTCTCTTCTGGCGATTTATTTTTCGGGTTCCGTGTTACGTTTCCCGTCTTTCTCTCTCGTCCCGCCCGTCCCGATTATTTAATTCTTTCCGCACGTGTCAAGGTTACCATAGTCGCAATACGGGGGGCATTAACAAGATTCCATGCGACATATTGTTCGGCATAGACATTCTCTGCCGACATGCCGTCAACAGGTACAATTACCTGCATACCCCTCAGAGCAGCACCGCTGGCTGTGTAGAGGACTGCTCCATGAGCCGCGGTTCCTGCTACAATTACTGTTGTTATCCCTTTCTCCTTCAGGATTTTTTCGAGGTCGGTGCCCATAAATTTGTCAGGGCCTGATGTGACGATAGGATCACCTGCCATTGGCGCCAGGTCTGCTGCAATATCTCCGGGGATGGCTCCGGCAGATAAGCTATATACCACAAGGATTCGCTGCGCTCGGGCGAAATCGAGCAGTTTCTTCATCTTCGGAATCGATGCTATGCAACGGGGCCGTCGTTCGGCATTACAGGTCTGCTTGTTAAAGTCTAACAAGAGCAGGGCCGTGGTCCTGGGATTAACCGTCACATCTTTTAGTTCCGGAGGTGGCGGTGCTGGAACAGAACTCCACTCTGCAATAACGTCCTGAGCCGCTGCAGGTATATTGATAAACAATAAACCGGATAAAACTGAGATAATACAAAGGACCGCTATCACGTAACTCTTTGTTATTACCATGTTTTCCCTCCTGACATATATTTTTTATACAATCTGCTTCATCAGTGAACATGATATTACCATATTTTCCATCCACGAATCTGCCGTTCTCTGTGGGAGCATTCCTAATCATGCCAAAGTCTTCTCAGTTGATGGTTGCTTATGACTCTCATGTCACATGAGGTGTGTATATTATCCAGCGTATCAGAGATAAATCTTGATAGTCTCACACGGATGATATCAAAAACGGCCAGCCTTTTTACCGTATGTATTGTGAGAATGGCCATGACGTTTTTCAGAAGAAAAACACGCGACCTTGTCTTCTCGGCAATTCATGCGTGGAATACCCAACACCCCTGGAATGACAGTTTGGGTTTAAGTTTAGCCAAGGAATAGCATATTGACAAAGGTTTCAATGGGAAGAGGCCTATCATCCATGTTTTCGAGGGACTCAAGAAAGGTATCTCGTGTCAGGAGGATTGGTCTCAACGCCGTGTCAATGTTTCCTGTACAAATTATGAGTTTTGGTTTTATGGCAGTCCACATTGATATTTTGTTGATGGTGGCCTTAATTGTCATGCTATCCATCGGCAATGTCATGTGTCTTTGGGTGACTGTAACCGATTCAAGTGTTCCCCCGTATGTTGCGCTCCAAAGCGGCACAGTGCCGTCCCCCGGTCCCTCTTCTGTTTCAAAACTACTTGCTTTTGGGACAAGGTTATGAACGGTGCTAAAAACATCACTGACGATTGCCAGGGTGCTGGCTGGCGGGATTGCTTTCAGGTTGATAGGAGATGAAAGCTGTGAATCTGCATAAGGGGAAGTTGAAAGGGGTCCCGGCGTATAGATGTCAGGCTTGAGAAGCTCTGGATTGTCTGTTGGCAATGTGTCTGAAAGCCCCCAGAAAGTCTGACAGATATGAGCAATCTCCCGTGCATCCCATTTTGTAAGTCGAGCGAATTGTTCAACAGTACTTCCCTGAGCGTTCATTGCCAGCGCTCCATTGAACGATCCCTTCCAGGGGGTTCCCATACAAATTAAACCCTTAAAACGGCTATATATAGCCGGGTCTTTCTTTTTTAGATGCTCGATCGACTTAGCCGCCACAAGGCCGCCCATGGAGTGGGCGACAAGAATGATGGGAACGTTTCCATCATTCATAGTCTTTTTTATAATACGATCCGCAATAGTCTTACCATTCAGGGCTACCGGTTTTCTCCAGTCATAGGCAAGGTAATCGACTGAGCGACCGAAAGCGGCCATGAGGCTTACCGCAAGCCTGTCGTATATAAGTGGTATTGGGCCAGCTGCCTCGATTCTTACCGCAGAATCTGCGTCGCGCATTCCATCAGGCGCAAGGCGAAGCGCAGGAAAGTCAGAGCCGATGGAAAGGCCAACAGGGTCAAGCCAGAGAAGCCCGTGATGACCATCCCGATCGCTGAGTTGAGATCCCATCAGTCCGGGGAGAATAAATATACGAACCCTTGGAGGTCTATGGTCATTTAGCATCCATTTCAAGATGTCAGGTATCGTGCCTTTTATGTCACTGAAGATATTTCTCCGTGAAAGATCCACCCAATGTCTGACCTTATTCTCCCGGGAAATTCCCTGGAGTATTTCTTTTATATTATGACGGTCAATGCCATACAAGCCTCCAAAACGAGGCGAAAATGACGTGTGTTCAAGGGCAAACCGGCTGGCTGTTGCCCTGTCCCATCCAGGAGGGCTGTTGACATGGTCGAGAAGCTGTGACCATCCGCATTCCATGGGGAAATCCATAAGTTGGTAGAGAGCGTCCGTGCTGCCTGGCACATACGGATTATAGTGGCTTGGCAGGTAGATGGTAAGCCCAGTGCCTGGCCCGGTTTTTGCCTGAATTACCTGTCTGTACCGCATTACGCATTTCATTACCGCTGATTTTACTTCATTGTCACCATCTTTTTTGAGTGCACTCAGAAATGTTCCAAGATCCCTGTACCCTTCATGGCCTTCAGGGGAGAGGTCAGTGGCCGTAGTTATGGCATTGTGAACAATCGATCGGTCTTTGCATTTTAGGGTTTGGGCAAGTATGGTAAGGTTATTTGCCAGATCTTCTATCTTTTCAACATGGATTAAGCTCAGGGTCTGCTGTTTACTATAGGCATCCCCAAAAGCATTCACGATGGCTTTGCCAAGGAGTTTTGTTTCCTGGTTTGGATGTGTCGCAAGCCTCCGGAAAGCCTCACGGTAAGGCCAACCGTCCCCAGGCTCGGTTTGTTCGCTCGCTGTTATCCACTTTACAAGCCCTTTCAACTGGTAGGCTACTTCTGTATTCGCCATGAGACATGCATCGAATCCGAGGAGATCCAGAGGTCGGCCAATCCTTGCAACTGCGGCTGATATGGCACGCTTCAGCTCACGGTTATCAAGGAAGTCGGCAGCAGTACTGTCAAAACCGTAGCCCTTGTTGGGGCCATTTCTTTCAAGCATGGCACGCCTGGTTCTCCCGAAAAACCCTATCCTATCCTGGGCAAGGCGGGCCGTGAGACGCGGCGAAATGTCTCCGCGGGCAAGACGATAAACATCCTGATCATCATGTCCACTCCCATGACCCCAGAGAACCAGAACATACTTGTCTGCAGGAAAATTGGAGACAGACCAGTCAACGAAATCGACAAGCGTCGACACTCTTCCTGTATTGAGGTCACCGTGATAGACGCCAACCCGATCCGAGACAAGCGGCGTACCTTTCCTGAGGCGGTACCGATAGGAATTTTTTTCTCGGCATTCATCTGTTTGGGCAAGGAAATGGACCATATCCGAGGAGCCAACCCCTTTAAGCTCTCGAAGGTCCTGGGTGACAGCATATTCGATGCCATTCGGATTAGAGTCATCCCCGGCCATGTACACCATCACCGTCCATTTGGCTTTTGGTTGAGGAGCTATTGCAGGCCCAAGAGGTTGAAATACTGGTTTTAATCGTTCGATGTCCAATTTCTGTGTTTTTTTACTAAACAGAACGTTCCTTTCGGAAGGTGCAGAAGAGAGAGACTCAATGATTTCTGTAAATACCCTTTCTCGCGGCCAGCGCACCGAAACCGGAGGTGGAAAAGTTGCCATGTATTGCTTGCCACTTTTCTTATATTCACTGACGGCTTCAATTGAGAGGTCCCATCCGTGGACTAAAAGAGATTTTTTCTCAGATTTTGATAGGTTGCCATCGCCATCCCAGTTGCGAAGGAGGTCAAAGTTACTCACTCCGATAACCTCTCGGATGTGGCGGAGGAACTCCTGGGTATAATACCGTGACAGCTGGATACTGGCACTATCCTCGTCTGGGCTCATTTTCTGAGAATCAAGGGCTGCGTGTTCAGGGTTTGGAATTCCGCCATGCGGTCCCAGATCCTGAATGCCATGAAGCACATACCCAAGCCAGTAAAGGGCTTCTCTGATCTTGTTCTGAAGTATTGCTTGGCAAGCATTACCGAAGATGTTGAGCGCCCATCGTTTGTATGAATCAATTCCCTCCTGAATGGCTGCGTCACGTTCGGGCCCGGGCGGCATAAAGGCAACTACATCAGGGGACTGGGCATGGGCAGAGGAAATGGTGAATTCATAGAAATCAGGGTCCTGAGCAGCATCACGAAGAATGTCAACAGCAGCAGAAGAGAAACCAAATCGCTCGGCAGCCTCCTGAGTTACTTCATAGTGCCCGATATTGAGCCAGAGGTTTATCCATCCCCCTGAAGGGAGTCTTGTTTTATTGAGAATGTCCTGGGTATCCCTGGAAAAACGCCAAAGTTCACTCATAATCCCCTCCTGAAAATCCGTATCGTGTAATCAGTAACGTGGAATGGGTCAACAAAATGGGCGCAGCTATTTACCCATTCCGTTATTTATCATTACCAACTTTCATAATTGTCGTGCAAACGTACGCTCTTTTCAACAGAAATAACATCTTTGAGCTCCAAAATATTCCCGAACGGATAGGTTCAGATTCCAGCATCAGTGTGGTGCTCAATCAAACGGGGTGTCAGGGATGAGCGGTAAATGAATGGCTTTTTGTTGACAGGAATAAAGACTGTTTCCCGAGTAAGGTAGGTTTCCCAAGGGTAAACTTAAGGTTTTCCAGCATAAGCTCTTCTATCATTTGTTCCTTCGGCGTGTTGGTAAACAATGTTTTTTCATCTTTTTCAGATTTGCTGATTTTGCCTGTCTGAATCGCCAACGTTCTCTGTGCCTGCCGCAAGGTTGCATACTCTTTAATTAATTCACTTGCTGTCATATTTGAAAGCATCTGATATGCTGAGATACTCTGGCTTAGAGTCGGCAACCGGGAAGATTCCATAATCATTTTGCAGTCACGGGCAAAACGTTTCATTCCGCGCATGATATGATCTGTTTTTACAAAGTTGATTCCTGACCATCCGGCACGAAGCCATTGAAAAATACCCGTCCTGACTATAGTTGGTGAAGCGCCTGATTCTACGAAGATATTGACTGAAAAATAATCATATATGTAAGACTTGGCCCATCCAAGGCCGGTTATTGTGGAACCAGGCTCATTTGTGTAATAGTAATTCCAGTCACTGTCGTTACCGAGAATAAAGCCTTTTTTTCCGACATTCGAAGTTCCTATCTGTTTTGATATGGAGATCAGTGTTTGGCGCCCTTTATGATTCAGCAGAATGAGGGTTCTCTTCATGTCGTATTCATGGTAAACACCTGTGTTCAGATCAGGTGTGTTAGCCGCGCGCTCAATTCCATGAATAACGAATGGAGTGTCAACAGGAATAACCATCTTCCAACTGGTAGGCAGCTTTTGAGTCTCCATGGAAGGTGCTGTCCAGATTGATGAACGAAGAGAAGATGGTCTGGTGAATGCAGATGGGATGCGGGGGTTATAAAAATACTCAATAAATTGAGCAAAGGTGGTCTTCGTGTCAAATTCATAATACGCACCTGTTGATTCAAGCGATTTTGGAAGGGAATGTTCTTTATTTTGCTTTGAACTCAAGACATATTCAACGAGGATGTCGACAGCCTGTTCATCAATGCCAACTTTGGGTTCAATACAAAATTGAACTAATTTCATTGCTGATTCATTAACAGCGCTCAGACTGCCTATAAAAGGAGACGCCGTCACCTTTTGATGAATCAGAACCAAAAGGAGTATTGAACCAACACAAAATAACAATCGGGACATTCGTGAAATCGTGGAATTATATCTCATATTATTGAACAATCAACCGTCCAATTTCATTTCCTAATTGATCATTTCTTCCTTTGGCAGATAGCTTTGATATTGCCGCAGGGGTTAGGTTCAGACGCGCAGCAATATCAACACCTTTTATTCGCAATGTATCAAAGGCAATCGTGGAAATAATTGCCCTTGCACGAGCAATGTTGGTTTGTTTTGATGGGCTTGTGAGGATACGAGGATTCAAGCCAAGATGTTCACAAACTATATTGATGATTTTCTCAATATCAAAATGGTGTGACTCAACCCTGAGTTTCTCATGCTCTTCGTTTGCCTTCTTTAGAACAGAGGCAGCAAAGTCAGAACTTCCAAGGATTCGTTCATCATTCGAAAAATGTTCTCTGGGTTTTCTCACATTTCGAGCAGCAATCCACCCTCCTGCCGTGNGAATAAGNCCTCTCCCGACCAGATCAGGTCTTTTTCCCATGGCAATACCCTTCTCGACAAACGCTTGGTACNCCTGTTGTGCAAAAGATTTTTTCTGATGAAAACGAGATANTACACAAGTAACATTTTGCCAATCCTGTTTGANTCTTCCCATAAGCACACCATGGCCNCACCAGCGAAACTTCTCAAGAGCAGCCATATTTTTTACAATACCTGCCCGAAGGGGATTGAGATGTATATATCGAACAAGCTCAAGGAGGTAAGGATCTTCCTCACAAAGGAAAGATTTATAACGATTTTGAAAGAGATGGCCGGATCTGTTGTGCCGTCGATTGAACTGTTGGGCATACCCTGTCAGTAAACGCCTCATAAAAGACGTAAGCGGCAAAGGGCCGCTCCGAAGAAGCAAGTGAGCGTGATTCTTCATGAGGGCCCACGCATAGCAGGATATTGAAGTCTCACTTAAAAGCCGAGCAAGACGTGAAATGAAGTTTTCATAGTCCTGCGAGTCTCTGAAAATGTTTGATTGCCCGACGCCCCTGATGATGACATGATGTATTGAATCAGGTGCATCGATGCGTACCTTTCTTGGCATGCATTAGTAATTACACAAAGGCATCAGGATGTCAACATTTCAAGAACGTCCCCTAAAATTTTTAGAAACGATAAGTCACATTTACTGCAAATATATGGGCATATGCGTTTTCGAATTTGCCGGTAACGCGTGTTATCGTTGCTGGTCCCACCCTGACATCCCCTGACGAATTGTTCCAGGTACGTTTTTCATCATGGATATAATTGTAGGCAACATCGAAGGTTAATTGGCCAACGTGAAGCCCGGCACCGCCACAATACCCTTTCCGATTACCCGATGGCACAAGAGGATCAAGAGTGGCACGTGGTATAGGGGTCTCATCATACAGGAAACCTGCCCTGAGGTCAAGATGCCTATTCACTTTGTATTGTGAACCTATGCGCCATAGCCAGGAGTTATGCCAGTGTTTTGGGCTTGTGAGGGAAGTGCCATTATCAAAGATTGCCTGCAATGTTTTATAACTGGTCCATTCTGTCCACTGGGCCCCTGTCTCGATAGTCCATGGACCTTTTTGCCACGCCAACCCTAAACGTAATGTGGCGGGTAAGGTAAATTTTCCAGAGAACCCTTGCTTCAGGAAAACAGCTCCGTCTACGAGGCTTTTTAACTCCTGTTCTCCGTCTGTAATCTTGTGGCGAACCTCGCTTAAATAGGAGGCGCCAAAGGTTAAGTTTTTAATAAGTTTGAGTCGAAATCCTGCCTGCCATCCCCAATTCCATTCGTTTGCCGTAAGTTTGGCATGTGCCGTCTGTGCACTGTTATTGTTTGGCGTTATTGGCGGAGTTGGTGCAGCAACAAAAATCAAATTGTTGAGTTGTATATCGAAATTCTGAATGTACGGTCCAAACCCTATAGACAAATTTTCGAAAGGTTTAAATGCAATAACCGGGCTTATTGATGTTGTTTTCAATACGGTTTTTGTTGTCCCGGGCGTGAAGCGACCTTCCCAGTATTTTGGCCATTCAACGCCGAGCCCAAAATGGGCAAAGCTTCCAATACCGATGCTGACCTTGTCATTCACGTTATGTGTTACATATATGTTGGGAATGGTCCATGTGTGATCTTTAATTTTATCAGTTTGGCCGGGGCGCGCGCCCATGACCGCGTTGCCGTTGCTGTGAAATTGCATGGTTGGCATCACCAGGCACGTACCTGCCGAAACCTGGGTTCCCTCCAATTGTGTTATCCCTGCGGGATTGAAAAATATGGCTGATGGGTCGTCTGCCTGGGCAGTAAGCGCCCCGGCCATTCCCACCGCCTTTGCGCTTTGCTCATAGATGTCAAATCCGTTACCAAAAGCAAAATGGAGAAAATAGAGCTGAATCATTAACGATACCAGACACGTAATAATGCTTTTGCGCATATTCACACTCGTCTTCAATATATTTCAGGGACGACCCCAGGGCAGAGCTAATTTTGACGAGGTCTAAACGACACATTCGAGAGGCGCCCGATGAATAAGTTTAGCAGCATGTTCGGACAAGTTCTACAGATTTTCTCGAAAAAAGAGTTGTATCGCAATCTATTCACGTCCCGCAAGTAATTCCGGGTTTAAGAGAGTTTTGACGAATGATATTGTGGCCGATTAAGGCTAATTCAGGCCTGTTGGGGAAAAGGGGCATGCCCTTCGTTGCTTCAGGACACGTCCCTTTTTTTGTGAGAGTAAACTACCCTCGATGGAATCCTATCTTCACCGTTGGACTCCATTTATTGATCCGGCAATCAAATACCTGAATGTTATCACCTCGCATAAGCAACCATGGGATGTCTGAAATAACTTTGTACACGGTGTGGTCTCTTGACCAGCATTCTCATGAAGGATTGGGTTTTATGTTTC
>Ga0067045_1002744_pt1 | contig 51108 bp, 42 predicted proteins | sample TerdegcTABiofilm_FD_59184 | JGI IMG/M metagenome (GOLD analysis project Ga0067045, IMG submission 59184) | Combined Assembly of (Gp0054472, Gp0054536) Wastewater bioreactor microbial communities from Singapore -Terephthalate degrading...
TAGGGCCGCTCCAGTTATTACCGCTGGCAGAAGTCGATGTTAGATTTAAGGTCTGACCCGTACACAAAGGCCCATTGGCTCCCGCTACCGGAGTAGCCGGAGTAGGATTCACCACCACGTTTACCGTAGCTGTGGCACTGGTACAGCCCAGCGCAGCTGCGTATACACTGTAAGTGCCGCCTGCAGCAGTGGTTACATTGGGTATATTCGGGTTCTGCGTGGTAGATGTAAAGCCGTTAGGGCCGCTCCAGTTATTACCGCTGGCAGAAGTCGATGTTAGATTTAAGGTCTGACCCGTACACAAAGGCCCATTGGCTCCCGCTACCGGAGTAGCCGGAGTCGGATTCACCACCACATTTACCGTAGCTGTGGCACTGGTACAACCCAGCGCAGCTGCATATACACTGTAAGTGCCGCCTGCGGCTGTGGTTACATTGGGGATGTTCGGGTTCTGCGTGGTAGACGTAAAGCCGTTAGGGCCTGTCCAGTTATTACCGCTGGCAGAAGTTGAAGTAAGGTTTAAGGTCTGCCCCGTACACAAAGGCCCATTGGCTCCCGCTACCGGAGTAGCCGGAGTAGGATTTACCACCACATTTACCGTAGCCGTGGCACTGGTACAACCCAGCGCGGCTACATATACAGTGTAGGTACCGCCTGCAGCTGTGGTTACATTGGGTATATTCGGGTTCTGCGTGGTAGATGTAAAGCCGTTAGGGCCGCTCCAGTTATTACCGCTGGCAGAAGTCGATGTTAGATTTAAGGTCTGACCCGTACACAAAGGCCCATTGGCTCCCGCTACCGGAGTAGCCGGAGTAGGATTCACCACCACATTTACCGTAGCTGTGGCACTGGTACAACCCAGCGCAGCTACATATACACTGTAAGTGCCGCCTGCGGCTGTGGTTACATTGGGTATATTCGGGTTCTGCGTGGTAGATGTAAAGCCGTTAGGGCCTGTCCAGTTATTACCGCTGGCAGAAGTCGATGTTAGATTTAAGGTTTGACCCGTACACAAAGGTCCATTGGCTCCCGCTACCGGAATGGCCGGAGTAGGATTTACCACCACATTTACCGTAGCCGTGGCACTGGTACAGCCCAGCGCTACCGTATATACACTGTAAGTACCCGTAGCTGCCGTTGTAGCATTAGCTATTACAGGGTTTTGTACCGTTGATGTAAAACCGTTAGGGCCTGTCCAGTTATTGCCGGTAGCCACATTCGATGTAAGATTCAGTGCCTGACCGCTGCATACCGGGCTGTTACTACCCGCTACCGGGGTGGCCGGAGTAGGATTTACCACCACATTTACCGTAGCCGTGGCACTGGTACAACCCAGTGCTACCGTATATACACTGTAAGTGCCCGTAGCTGCCGTTGTAGCATTGGCTATAACAGGGTTTTGTACCGTTGATGTAAAACCGTTAGGGCCTGTCCAGTTATTACCGGTAGCCACATTCGATGTAAGATTCAGTGCCTGACCGCTGCATACCGGGCTGTTACTGCCCGCTACAGGGGTGGCCGGGGTGGGATTTACCACCACATTTACCGTAGCCGTGGCACTGGTACAACCAAGCGCTACCGTATATACACTGTAAGTGCCCGTAGCTGCCGTTGTAGCATTGGCTATAACAGGGTTTTGTACCGTTGATGTAAAACCGTTAGGGCCTGTCCAGTTATTACCGGTAGCCACATTCGATGTAAGATTCAGTGCCTGACCGCTGCATACCGGGCTGTTGCTGCCTGCTACCGGAGTGGCCGGGGTAGGATTTACGGTTACATTAATAGTAGTTGTAGCCGAAGTACAGCCGCTTTGCACTACATATGCACTGTAATTTCCCGAAGCTGCAGTTGTTACATTCGGAATGGACGGATTCTGCGTGGTAGACGTAAAGCCGTTAGGGCCGCTCCAGTTAATACCGCTTCCCGTGCTTGCCAGCAGGTTCAGTGTAGCACCCGAGCACAGCGGACTGTTACTGTTAAGCGCAGGTGCAGCAGGTTGCGGCGTTACTGTTACCACTACCTGATCGCTGCCCTGGCAGGTATTTGCATCAGTACCTACCATTGTAATGGTATAGATACCCGGAGTAAGTACAATTGGGGTATTATTGGTTATGGGGTTAGGCCAGGTATAGCTAACTGCCCCCGAACCAGACAGCGTTACAGCAGTACCCTCACACACCGTTTGGTCGGGGCCGGCATTTACAACCGGGTTTGCATTTACCGTAACTGTAACCTGATCGCTGGCCGAGCAGCCTGTTGCCGTTACAGTTCCTGTATATGTATACGTATTTACACCTACGGGTGGCGTAAAAGGTACTCCCTCGCTTATACCATTGCTCCAGCTTTCTGCAATTCCGGCAGGACCGGTGCCATTAACCGTAACCTGAGTTCCTTCGCATATTACCAGGTTATTTCCGGCATCTACCACAGGATTCGGGTTTACCGTTACGGTTTGTGTCGTAACCGCCGAAGAACAGCTGCCGTTAGAAACAATAAGACTTACGTTCGGGAAGCCTGCATTGGTCCAGTTTATGGTATAAGGCCCCGCACCTGAACCGCTTACAACATTCGCTCCGCCAAAATTCCAGCCATATACAGAACCTGCAGGAGCTGTACCCGTGTAGGTAACAGTAGCATTCTGGCCCTCACATACCGGCGAAGTTACCGTAAATGTAGATGTAGGCGGCGGATTTACCGTTACAGTTACCTGGTCGGTAGCAGTACGGTTACACTGGTCGGTAGCTGTTACAGTATACGTTGTGGTGGTTCCTGGCGAAACCGTAATAGTTTGGCCGGTACCTCCACCGTTATTCCATGTATAGGTTACTGTTCCGTTACCGTTTGCAGAGCTGGCGCTTAGCGTTACCGGCGAACCCGAACAGATGCTCTGATCGGCTCCCGCATTGGCCGTCATTGGCTGCGAGTCCATTATAAACAGGGTAGCTGTAGCCGTAGAGCAAACCGAGTACGGATAGGTACATATAATAGTTTCTGTACCTTCGGTAAGCATATCCGAAAGTACATTAATAGGAATATTCACCGTAGTTTGCCCGGCCGGAATGGTAATGGTGGTTGGCAGCGGAGTATAATCGAGTCCGCTGGTGGCTGTTCCACCCCAGCTTACATTAAAAGAATACGGGTTTACCTGGGCTGTAGGAATAGTGAATGAAAGAAAAGAGTTTGCACATTCTTCGTAGGTAGATGTACCGAAAGGATAGTTAGCCATAGTGGTAAGCGGCGGATTACCTGCAGCAAAAAGGCCGTTTTCCTGTATAAATACCCAGGAATCATACGCCGAATCGCCTCCGTCTGCCAGCATAAGCCGGATGTGATAGGTAGAACAGGGTATTACGGTACGCGTTGCCGTTAGCATGGTGGTAAAACCATCCATGATGTTATTAAAGGTATTGTTACAGTTATCGTTATAATACGCGCAGTTGGTACAACCGGCACCGCAGCCGAAAGCATTTCCTCGGTTAATATTATCGATGGTAACCGGAGTTCCCACACCCGGCACTACGGCAATATTGGGTGTGCCTACAATACCCGGGCCGCTTATAAGAAAGGCAAAGGCATCGTTATAGCCCGAGTTTACATACTCGTTATACTCCTCAGAGCCAAACTGGAAATTTACATTAATCTGGTTGGTAATCGGCACAAAGTCAAACTCCAGTATGATACCATCATTTGTGGTAGCACCCGCTATTGTATTAAGCTGGGGTACACCTGCCGTACCTACGGTAGCTGATGAAAAGTTCGAGGCCGGGCCGTTAAGTGCCGTAGGCGTATCCACATTACCCGAACTCATTACAATACCGGAGTTCATGGTTGCTCCCAGTCCGCCGGATATCCCCCCGCTGAACTGGGCAATGGAATTAGCACTCCCTGTAAGAGTTACATTTGAATACGTTATGCCGGGGCCGCAAATTGTTGCTACATAATTATTGATGGTGGTTTGGGCACAAGTGATCTGGCTATATGCTTTTCCCCCAAAAAGCAGTAATCCGATAGCCATGAATCCACTGTAGAGTTTATTCATAGGTAAGTTTAGTTATTCGGTGAAAGAACTTTATGATTTAGTAGTAGGTAATTATACTCAGTTGCCATAAAAAAGTTTCATTTAAGCGTGTGTTTTTTTTGTATTTTTTTAACAGTCGTCTTGCTCATATACGAAAACCGGGCCTGTCCGGATTTTTTCATTTGATAATTATTCTCTGCAGGCACCCGGAATATGCATATCTTTGAAGGGTCGATCGAAACTATCGTTATTTATGCCTGATTTTAGTCATCTGCACGTACATACCCAGTATTCCCTGCTCGACGGGGCCGCCGATATAAGCAAACTCTACAAAAAAGCCATACAGGATAATATGCCGGCCCTGGCCATTACCGATCACGGAAATATGTTCGGGGTATTTAAGTTTGTAGCCGAAGCACATAAGCATAAAAAAGATCCGGCCGATAAAAATTCGCCTCTCCTGGTAAAGCCTATTGTTGGCTGCGAATTTTATGTGGTTGAAGATCGTCATAAACGTAGTTTTACACGCGAAGAAAAAGACGTCCGCTACCATCAGCTTTTGCTGGCAAAAAACAGCGAAGGCTATAAAAACCTGGTAAAACTGTGTTCGCTGGGTTTTATCGAAGGTATGTATGGTAAATACCCCCGTATCGATAAAGAGCTTATACTTAAATACCACGAAAATCTTATTGCCACCACCTGCTGCCTGGGTGCCATTGTGCCCCGCACCTATGCCCGTTACGGCGAAGAAGCCTGTGAGAAAGAATTTTTGTGGTGGCTCGATCTTTTTGGCGAAGATTACTTTGTGGAACTGCAGCGCCACCAGATACCCGAACAGGAACGCCTGAATGCATTTCTGATTAAACTGGCCCGCAAACACAATGTAAAGATCATTGCTACCAACGACTCGCATTATGTAGACCGCGAAGACAATATTGCACACGATATTCTGCTCTGTATAAACACCGGGGAAAAAATATCTACTCCCAAAGCAAAGGATTTTAACGAAGAAGAAGGCTTTCCCAAGGGCAGTCGTTTTGCCTTTTATAACGACGAGTTTTATTTCAAGACCCAGAAGGAGATGAATGCCCTGTTTTCGGATATACCCGAAGCTGTGGACAATACCGGCATTATAGCCGACCGTGTGGAAACGCTGAAGCTGAACAAAGACATACTGTTACCTAATTTCCCACTGCCACAGGAGTTTAACATCCACAAACGGCCCGAGCTTATAAATGGCAAAGAGCTGAATCCCGATGTACTGAACCAGTGGGAATATCTGCGGCACCTTACCTTTACCGGGGCAAAGGCCCGTTACGGCGATATACTGCCACATGTGGAAGAACGCCTGAACTTTGAACTGGAAACCATACGCAACATGGGATTTCCGGGGTACTTCCTGATCGTGGCCGACTTTATACAGGCCGGACGCGAAAAAGGCGTCTATATCGGTCCGGGACGCGGATCGGCTGCCGGCAGTGCGGTAGCATACTGTACAGGCATTACCAACCTCGACCCAATAAAGTACGATCTGCTCTTTGAGCGTTTCCTGAACCCGGAACGTGTGAGCATGCCCGATATTGATACCGACTTCGACGACGAAGGCCGGCAGCTGGTAATTGACTATGTGGTGGAAAAATATGGGAAGCAGCAGGTAGCGCAGATCATTACCTACGGTACCATGGCCGCCAAAATGAGTATAAAGGATGTAGCCCGCGTACTTGACCTGCCCCTGCAGGACAGTAATAACCTGGCCAAACTGGTACCCGAAAAGCCGGGCATTTCGCTTAACCGGGTAATGAATGCCCCGCTCGATGGCGATAAAAGCCTGAAAGATAAGGAAGGACTAAACTCGGAAGATATCGAAAAAGTACGGATGCTGCGCGAAATAGCAGCCGGCAAAGACCTGCGCGCCGAAGTACTGAAAGAAGCCGTTATCCTCGAAGGCTCGGTACGTAACACCGGTATACACGCCGCCGGCATTATTATTGCCCCGGAAGACCTTACCAATATTATTCCCATTGCCACAGCCAAAGATTCCGACCTGTATGTTACACAGTTCGAAGGAAAAGTAATCGAAGATGCCGGGGTAATAAAAATGGACTTCCTCGGGCTGAAAACGCTCACCATTATTAAAGATGCCGTACGGCTTATAAAAAAGAACTACGATAAAGACATAATACCCGACGAAATACCGCTCGACGATCTGAAAACACTGGAACTTTATCAAAAAGGCGAAACCATTGCCACCTTCCAGTTCGAAAGTCCGGGTATGCAAAAGCACCTTAAGGATCTGAAACCCGATAAGTTCGAAGACCTTATTGCAATGAACGCCCTGTACCGGCCGGGCCCTATAGAATACATACCCAACTATATACGCCGTAAACACGGCCGGGAAGCCATCAGTTACGACCTTCCCGAACTGCAGGAATACCTGGAAGAAACCTACGGAATTACCGTATACCAGGAGCAGGTAATGCTGCTTTCGCAGAAACTGGCAGGCTTTACCAAAGGCCAGGCCGATACCCTGCGGAAGGCGATGGGTAAAAAAGACCGCTCTACGCTGGATAAGCTAAAGCCCCAGTTTATCGAAAATGCAGCTGCCAAAGGGCTCGACCGTACCAAGCTCGAAAAGATATGGACCGACTGGGAAGCCTTTGCATCCTACGCCTTCAATAAATCGCACTCTACCTGTTATGCCTTTGTGGCCTTCCAAACCGCATATCTTAAGGCCCACTACCCTGCCGAATATATGGCTGCGGTACTGAACAACGCCGGAAGCATCGAAAAAATAACCTTCTTTATGGAAGAATGCCGGCGCATGGGCGTAAATGTGCTGGGGCCCGATGTAAACGAATCGGACAAACGGTTTTCGGTAAACAAAAAAGGTGATATCCGATTTGGACTTTCCGGTATTAAAGGCCTTGGCGAAGCCACCATCGACAGTATACTGGAAGAGCGCGAAAAAGAGGGCCCGTTCAAAAGCATTTTCGACCTTTCGAAACGAATCTCACAAAAGGCAGCCAACCGCAAATCGTTCGAAGCCCTGGTATGCTCCGGCGCTTTCGACGGATTCGAAGGTTCGCACCGGGCACAGTATTTTATGGAAGATGCTACGGGCAATACGCTCGACAAGGTATTACGCTTTGCCGCCACACACCGTCAGAACCAGGAAAGTAATATGATGAGCCTGTTCGGTGAAGAAAGCGGAGCTTCCATACCCGAACCCAAATTGCCGGTAACCGAACCCTGGAGTAACCTGGAAGCCCTGAACCGCGAAAAGGAGGTTGTGGGTATGTTCCTTTCCGGCCACCCGCTCGACGAATTTAAGAACGAAGCTAAACTGCTGGCCAATATTACCCTCGACAAAATGGCCGATGCCATCGAAAATGCCGAAGGCAAAACCCTGAGCTTTACCGGTATTATTTCCAAGTCTGAACATAAAATTGCCAAATCGGGTAAACCCTTTGGCTCCTTTGTGCTGGAGGATTTTGACGGAAGTCACGAATTTGCTCTGTTTGGCCAGGACTACGAAAAATTCAGAGCCTTTATAAATAGCGGCGAATTTCTTTACATACAGGGTACCGTTTCCAAACGTTTCGACGGAAGCCGCAACGAACTGCGTATACAAAAAATGGAACCCCTGCGCACCGTGGCCGAAAAATACTTTAAAAGCATCGACCTTATTATTCATGTTGCCGCGGTTAGCAAAAATATGATACACGAACTCGACAGTACCCTGCAAATGTTCCCCGGAAATAAAAAAGTGAATTTTGTGTTCTTCGATCCGGAAGAAAATATGGAAGTGAAAATACCTTACAAAAAGGCGGGTATCGAAATAAACAAGGCACTTATCGATCAGCTTGAGCAAATGGAAGGAATACGACATAAACTGAATTAAAAACCTTTTTACCCCTTTTTACGTTTATACTTTTCGTAAATTTGATATATTATGAATCTGATAGCACTGGGAATCGTACTTAGCCTGAGCGCATGCAGGCAGGCAAGTCCTGCGGATGCGCAGGCTTCGGCCAGGGAAGCGGTAGAGCAAACCGTTGCGGCCGAAGACAATATTTATGCCTTTAGTTTTACTACGCTCGACGGGCAAACAAAAAGCTTTGCCGACTATAAAGGCAAAAAAATACTGATTGTAAACACAGCCTCTATGTGCGGCTATACCCCGCAGTACGCCGACCTGGAAAAACTGTACGAGATGAAGAAAGACCGCCTGGTTATTGTGGCTTTCCCTTCCAACTCGTTTATGCAGGAGCATGGTAAAAAAGAAAAAATAGGCGAAGTTTGCCAGAAATTTTCAGTAAGCTTCCCTGTAAGTGAGCCAGTAGAGGTGCGTGGCAACGATATGAGTCCTGTATTTAAATGGTTGACCGAACAGCCCAACCTCGACTTTACAGGTAGTATAAAATGGAACTTCGAAAAATTTCTGATCGACGAAAACGGCAGGCTCATACACCGCTACAGAAGCAGCACCGGGCCTCTCGACGATAATATTACGGCTGTTATTTAATGCAGTAACTTTTTTTGCTCTAATCTATGGAAGAACGCATTTCCACCTCGGAAGTGCGTTCTTCTTTTTATGCCGCCCGGTTTTTATCCCAATTCTAATAATTTCAAGAGGCAATTCTAATAATTCCAACCTCAAAAATTAAAATACAATATATTTATTATCAAATATTTAAAATATAATACCTTCTAATATTTTCTAATACCTTCTAATATTTTCTAATACCTTCTAATATTTTCTAATACTTTTTATCTTTCTTTAATTCCCACTTTGGTTTAACTATACTGCCTCTATTTTCAATTTCGCCATTCCGTTTTAGTTCTGAGAGTAAATTATTGATTTTTATCCTTTTCTGCTTATCTTCCATCCATTCCGGCAATTTATTCCATAGTAAGTTATTTACATCGCTTCTTTCCACACTTTTATGTTCTTTGATGAATAGTCTGATTAAGGTTAAGTAATAGGCCTTATCTAAACCTTTATTTTTTGAGTAAACCGCTTTCTGTCCGGTTTTTTGCGCCATTTCGAGGCTGATATAAAAATTAGGTTTTCGTCCTTCAATTAACTTTTTCTTCTTTAAATATTTCTCCTCATGAGGACTAAGCGTTTTCTTTTTCTGCACCTTATCCAACATCATTATTTCCTCTAAGGTGAGGTGTTCATTTTTTGCCAGTAATGTTGCATATTCCAAATCAAGCACTTTCCCTAAAATCGTTACTTTAACACGATCACCTGCTATATCATAATCCGGCATAGGAAAGAAACGCTCTCTCTGAAAATTAAATATCTTCTTTATTCCTCCACCTGCGGTATCTACCATTTTCAGATTAAACATAGCAGTAGCCAGGAAACGATTCCTGTAATATTCTTCCGGAGCATCATCTATTACCACCCGCTCAACACTACCGGGAATAAAACGTCCTAAGTTCGTAAAGATGAGTTGGTCTTCTTTCTCGACCACATTGATCCTGCCATGTTTTGTATAATCCTGATGGGCAATACAATTATTAATTGCCTCACGAATTGTATAAGGCTCATACTGGCTCACTTCCTCAGGAAACAAGGTTTCATCTTTAATATAACGGTACTTCAGATTACGGACTTTCGCATATATTTTATCCACAGCTAATAGTAGAGGGCATCCCACAATAAGGTAATCTTTGTCTCTGTCGTTTGAATCTTTTAACAGCCATCGGATCTTAGCTTCCGATGGGCTGATATAATGTTCGGCCTCCTCTTTACCCAACAGTAAAATTGCAGTACGCGTTATTCGTCCTTTTATCGTAAGTTTAGCCTTATTAAGAAACATGATATCGCTCCAGGTATCTACTTCCGTAGCTTTTTCAGGAAACTTACTTTTGAAATTTTCTCTGGCTGTATGTATTGCTGCCGGATCCAGATCCTCTATCCCTGCTTTTGCGACAATAGCAGCACTCCAATCTTCTCTTTGCGCTCCTCCCCTTATTCTTTCTATCTCTTCAATATTTAACGCACTTAACTGTTCCCCATCTCTACCATAATAATGTCCTTCAAAGGCTACTGGCAACCCATTTGGAGCCGCGGGGATCTGAAACATGATAACCCGGCCTTCGGCCAGTATTAATTCATGGATTTCTATGAAAGTAATGCGGTTGGTTGTCTTATCAGCTATTTCGCCCTTCAGACGGTCTAAATCTTTTCGTCGTTGCCGAAAATCACTTCCTACAATTCTATGATGTTTATCTTCCACTCCAAAAACAAGCCAGGCATAAGGCTGATCTTTTAAGTTGGCTTCATTACTCAGTGCCGAAAAGTACATTCCCAGCTTTTTAAAATCATACGTCTTTTTAGCCTCTTTAAACTCAACAATTTCTGTTTCTGCCTGCAAATTGCAAAGTTGTCTCAAAATGTTATCAAGTTCTCCCTGTATCATGTTCCTGGAAATTAATTCTTAATTCAACACATCACTTCTTTACGATTTTGGCCATGAACAATTGTCCTGCTTCTGATTCCACGTATAATATATATATACCCGGTGCTAAAGAACCGGCTCCTGCCAGCGCAAGCATTGCCTGCCCGGCATGTACTTCGTTTTTACTCACAGGGCGGCCATTTATATCTGAAAGATACAGCTTTTTCAGATTAAGTCCTGGTAACTCAACCTTTAGCTCATCGGTAAACGGGTTTGGATACACCTTAAGCCTGCTGCTTTCTGTTTCTTTCTGCGCCAGGGCTGTTTCGAAAAAACGACTGAGATCAAAACGAAAAAACCGGGCCGGGAGGTTTAGCTGTCCCACCGTTTCGGCCGAAATATAGCCGTTGTAACCACTGCGGAAACACACGCCCTCCTGCTGCCCCATCGTAAATACAGAGCCCAGGGTCAGGCGCCGCTTGTTACCCGAAAACAGGGCATCGTTTGTATAATCCCAGAGCATAAAGGCAAAAGGGGTATACAAAGGTGGCTCATAACCGATAAGAACAACCAGGGAGTCGCCGCTGATATCGGCAGAAGTTACCTGGCCCTGCACATACAGGCTGTCGCGGAGCCGGGCTGTATACATACCCGGTATTGCCGGAAGCACATAGTGCTTTGTATAACCGTTATTACTGTTCTTGGAAAATAGGTGCAGGCTGTCGTTCAGGAAGAACATGGCTTCGCAGTCGAAATTATGACTGGTATTGGTGCCCGAAAAGTCATTCTGATCTTCGTATACAAAATAAATGCTTTCGGCCGATACCGTATCCTGCACTGCATTCCCGATAGAATCGATATCTATACGCAAAATACGCAGGTCGGTGCGGTTGCCGGCATTATTCCCAAAATCGCCGATATACAGGTAGCCATTCCCTGTGCATATATCTTCCCAGTCGATCTGTATCTCGTTACGTACGCGAAAGGTCTGCAGTACCTGCCCCGTAAGCGTATCCACACTATAAAACAGCGGCCAGTTACCCGAGTCGTTATGGCTCCATAAACGTCCGTTAAAAAAGGCCAGGCCCGAACTTTCGCCCAGTTGCTGGTCGAGGTTGTTTACCGGCGGAATAGCAAGGTCTGTATTTTCGTATATACAGGAACCATCATTCAGCGTTGCCTGCGCATTGTAATTCTGCGCCTGCGGATCGGTACAGCCGGAGAGCTGGGCTGCGGCATTCCGGCTGAAAAAAAGTACACAGCAAAAGAGAAGAGGGATGAACTGTAGTTTCGGGTGTGTTTTCATAGGTTTGTGAAAGGTAATGCAGGTATGGCTGATCTCACTTGGGCAGTATATCATCCATCATCAGCTCTTTGATGAATTTACCGTATCTTTTTTCCACACGTATGCTGTATCCGAAAAGTACACTGTCGGACATATGTGGATTCAGTTCGAGTGATTTTATATACACCTGGCTCTTTTTCCGCCGTTCTTCCTGCCTCAGCAATACATTCAGGTAACCTACGGTATCTTTGTTTTCTGTGGATACTTCATAGATCGACAGCCACACGTCGCGTTCGGGCTTTTTCCCGACAAGCGTATGGGTATGATCGGAGTATACCTCTACGGGAGCAGGCAAACGACTCAGTATCAACAGGGAAGAATCGATGGAATACGGCACCGTATATTGTTTGTCGATACGGATACTGCGGTATTCTCCGTAAAAAAGCATATCTCTTGCACGCGATGTAGCCCCAAAGGCAAATACTGCCAGAAACAGCACCCCCAGGCGGACAGGCGGCGATGTATACATATACGTAAGGGTAAAGTGCTCTGGGTTTTTCAGCACTCTGGCGCTCAGCAGCAGTACCGGCAGCACCAGCAGGTCGGTATAATCGACCACACGACCCAGGCTATACGGGATAAAAGCATTCCAGCCATCCAGGAAGGGCGTGGAAAGCTCTGTTTTCCAGAAGATAAAGAACAACACCGTAAAGCCCAATGCCAGCCATTTACGTCCCGGAAACAGAAACGCGATAAACAGCGGCAGTATACATACACCGGCTATATCCGAAAGCTTACCAGTTAGTGCATTACCCCAGGCGGCTTTCAGGAAAAAATCGTTGCAGAGAAGTACAAAGAGACCGGTGATGAATACCGGGTTCAGGAGGTAATTCCAGCGTGTGTTAAGGTGCATAGTGTAAGATTACATTCGTTCAGGCGCTTCGATGCCTAACAAATATAACCCGTTTTTCAATACGCTGCCTACCGATGTACAAAGAGCCAGGCGGAACATACGTGCCGCTTCGTCGCTTTCTTTCAGCACGGGGCATTCGTGGTAAAACTGATTAAAGTCTTTGGCCAGCTCAAATACATAAGATGCCAGTGCCGAAGGATCCATTTTGTCGGCAGCCGTTTGTATTACGCTGCCGAAACGGCCCAGGGTACCCAGCACCTGTACTTCCTTCGGATGCGGCGTATACCCGTCTTTCAGGTCTATACTGCCTCCCTGGCGCAGGATACTGGCAATACGGGCATGTGTATACTGTACAAAAGGACCGGTTTGTCCCTGAAAATCGATACTTTCCTTGGGATTAAAGATCATTTTCTTCTTCGGATCTACCCGCAGTATAAAATAGCGCAGGGCAGCATTACCAACCATATTGTAAAGGTTTTCCTTTTCTGCTTCGCTCAGGCCTTCCAGTTTACCCTGTTCTGCGGCGGTTTCGCGCGCTACCTGTATCATTTCGTCGAACAGGATATCGGCATCTACCACGGTACCCTCGCGGCTTTTCATTTTACCCGTGGGCAGTTCCACCATACCATACGACAGGTGATACAGCTTGTCCGAAGCTTTCATGCCCAGGCGTTTCAGTATTTCGAACAGTACTTTAAAATGGTAATCCTGCTCGTTGCCCACTACGTAAATAGATGCATCGTAATTAAAATCGCGCTGTTTTTCATAAGCCACGGCAATATCCTGGGTAATATAAATGCTTGTACCATTGCTGCGCAGCAGTACTTTTTCGTCCAGACCTGCATCCGTAAGGTCTATCCAGATGCTGCCGTCATCCTTGCGGAAGAAAATGCCTTTTTCCAGGCCTTCGGCCACGGTTTCTTTACCCAGGTTGTATACACCGCTTTCGTAGTAATTCTTTTCAAAGCTGCATCCCAAACGGCGGAACGACTCATTAAAACCCTCGTACACCCAGCCGTTCATCTGTTCCCAGAGGGCGCGCACTTCGGCATTGCCTTCTTCCCAGGCTACGGTCATACGTTCCACTTCCTGCATACAGGGAGCCTGCTTTTTGGCTTCTTCCTCGGTTTTACCGGCTGCCATCAGGGTTTTTACCTCTTCTTTATACAGTTCCGAAAACTTCACATAGTAATCGCCTACAAAATGATCGCCCTTAATACCTGTGCTCTGTGGCGTAGCGCCATTGGCAAATTTTTGCCAGGCCACCATACTTTTGCTGATATTGGTACCACGGTCGTTGTATAAACAAACCGGTGTTACATGCTGCCCGGTAGCTTCCAGGATACGGCTGAGCGACATACCCAGGAAAATATTGCGAAGGTGCCCCAGGTGCAGAGGTTTATTGGTATTGGGCGAAGGATATTCGATAAGTACATTGGGAGCATCGGCCGTGGCCCTGCGCATACCAAACTCATCGTGCTGTGCGTATACATCTTTCAGCAGTCCGGCCCAGTATCCGGGCGTAAACGTAATGTTCAGGAAACCTTTTACCAGGGTCCAGGAACCGATTTCACGCAGGTTTTGCTGCAGAAAGGTACCCAGGGCCTCGCCCAGCTCGTCGGGACGTTTGCCTGTAAGCTTCAGAAACGGGAAGAGCACTACAGATACATCTCCCTCAAAATCAGCCGGTATAGGATTCAGCAGTACCTGTGCAGGCGAAACCTCTCCTTCCGGCACCAGACCCGACAAAAACTGTGCAGCAAGCGTACGTAACGAATTTTCCACTGTATTCATGCTGCAAAAAAACAAAAAAAAGAACTGAAAATGCGCAGTAAAATGCAGAACTTTACGCCGTATCACTATAAAATGTACATGTATGCATTCCTATAGCCCGATTGGGGAAAACGACCTGGCTTTTTTCCGCGAAATATGTGGCAACGAACACGTTTTTACCACACGCGAACAGCTGGATGCCTATGCCCGCGACGAAACCGAAGGTCTGGTATTTTACCCCGAAGTAGCCCTGCGCCCGCAAAACACAGAACAGATAGCTGCTATTATGCGTTACTGCAATGCCGGGCATATTCCGGTTACCCCGCGCGGAGCCGGTACCGGACTCAGCGGCGGTGCCCTGCCGGTACACGGCGGCGTTTTACTCTCTACCGAAAAGCTGAACCGCATACTGGATATCGATACCCAAAACCTGCAGGTTACCACCGAACCCGGGGTAATTACCCAGGTGCTGCAGGAGGCTGTAGCCGCACAGGGCCTGTTTTACCCGCCCGATCCCAGCAGCCGCGGAAGTTGTTTTATTGGTGGCAATATAGCCGAGAATGCAGGTGGTCCCCGCGCCGTAAAATATGGCGTAACCAAAGATTATGTGCTGGGCCTGGAAGTAGTGCTGCCTTCCGGCGAAATTATACGTACCGGCGCATCTACCCTTAAAAACTCTACCGGTTATAACCTTACCCAGCTTTTTGTAGGCAGCGAAGGTACACTTGGTATTGTAACCAAAATTCAGCTCAGGCTCCTGCCCTTTCCCAAACACAACCTGTGCATGCTGGTGTCTTTTATGGATGCAGCCAAAGCCTGCGAGGCCGTATCGGCCATTTTCCGGGCAGGTCTTATTCCATCGGCACTTGAGTTTATGGAAAAAGATGCCATCGACTGGACCCTGCGTTTCCGCCCCGAAATACAGGTACAGGTAGCTCCCGAGGTACAGGGGCACCTGCTTATAGAAATGGACGGTTCCGATCCCGAATATATTCAGAAACAATGCGAAGCTCTGTACGAAGTACTGCAGGCCTTTGAATACCAAGATATTCTGTTTGCCCAGAGCGAGGCCGAAAAAGAAGCCCTCTGGAAACTGCGCCGAAGCGTAGCCGAAGCCGTAAAGTCGAATTCGGTATACAAGGAAGAAGATACCGTGGTACCCCGTTATGCATTGCCCCGGCTGCTGCAGGGAGTAAAAGCCATAGGCCGCAAATACGGTTTTACATCAGTTTGCTACGGCCATGCCGGCGATGGCAACCTGCATGTAAACATTATAAAAGGCGACCTCGACGACGATTTCTGGAACAACGAACTCAAAAAAGGCATCCGCGAGCTGTTTGAGCTTACCGTTGCCCTGGGCGGTACCCTCAGCGGCGAACACGGCATTGGATGGGTACAGAAAGAGTACATGGATATTGCATTCAGTCCGCTCGAGATCGACATACAGAAGCGCATTAAACAGCTGTTCGATCCGCAGGGTATACTGAATCCCGGAAAAATGTTTATATAGTTGGCAAATACGCCCTTTTTACGGTATATTTGGGAATGACACGGGAAGAATGTTACAGCATACTGGGTATAGCCTCCGGTTCGGATGCCGGCACCATACGCGCTGCCTATAAACGTATGGCTAAAAAATGGCATCCCGACATCAATCCCCATCCCTCTGCCAAAGAAACCTTTCAGCAGATACAAACGGCCTATTCGCTGCTGCTGAAAAGTTACCTGCCAATGGAAACACTTATACGCAAGGCAGAGGTGGTGCAGCAACAACAAACAGACCCCAGGGAAGCAATCCGGCAGAAACGTGAAGCACTGCGGAAACGCCTGCTGGAACAGCGCGAACGAGAGCGTGCTCGAATGAGGGAGTTATACATACAGCAGATGCATAAAATGCTGCAAAAAAAGAACCTGCTACGCTACCGGATTATATACCTGTTTAACCTGTTTTTTATAGGTATAAGCCTGTGCATGACCACCTTGCTTACCATTAGCGGCCTTTATTTCATTGGTTTTCCTGTAATTTTTTACATTATACTATTATTTATAGGCATAGGCATACCCAATTATTTTGCCTGGCACTACGTACTCGAATTCTCGTTCCTGCTACGGGGTAAACTTTTGCCCAAACACATTTTGCATCATGAAAAACGCTGATATACTGCATTCGGTTCTGCATACACTGCTCCCTCAACTCGAAGCCGATCTGAACGAATTTGGCTTCTTTGCCGCTTCGGGCGGATGGGTAAAACCCGGCCTGGAACTGGAAGCCTGGCGTTTGCCCGATGAAGATATAGACGACGAAGCCCTTGTTCCCGTTATACGTAAAGAAACCGGGCAAACCGTACACCTGAACGGACGCGTGGCTACCTGGCTCTGTTATTCGGCATTAGCCGGCGAAGACGAGAACGAAAGCGCTATTATTGAAATAAAAATTGTAGGCGAAAAATTCCGTTACTATTACTACTACCCTTTCAGCTTCGAAAATGAGAAGGTGCAGTGGGGTACTCCCTACGCCGAAAAAGTACCCCTTAAATAGGCTTTGCCTGAATTAATTCTTTAATATCTTAAACACCCGCTGTTCGTTACCCGAACGTATGCGCAGGCTGTACATTCCCACGGGGAAAGCACTGAAATCGACATTCAGCTGCTGCGGGAACCGCTTCTCGAACAGCAATACGCCCTGCATATTGTATATGCTTAGTGTATAGTTTCCTTCTGTGCCGGAACGTATATACAACTCGGCAGATACAGGGTTCGGATACAGGCTCAGCCCGCTAAACAACTCCGTTTCCTGCAACGATACCGTATTTGTATCTTCTGTGACAGGCACGGTATCTTCGATAAGCGTAAGATATTCGTAGGTAATCTGCCTGCATTCCTGGCATAGTACACGCTTCATAAAAGCAGCCGTTCGCATCTGTATAAAAGCGCTCTGTCCGTTATAGGCATCATGTCCGCCTCCGGGTTCGTAGCAAAATTCATAACAGCCCCCCAGGTTACGGGTACGCTGTTTTATGGCATTAGCTCCCTGGAAAGCCGGGAAAAAAGGACATCCGTAAGGAAAACCCTGTGTAAAGGGAATTACATTATCGTCGGTCCCATGAAACATAAGTACCGGTACAAGATTTGCAGGAGTTATCTGTGTGGTATCGTGCACACCACCGGCTCCTGATATTATACCCCGTATGCGATAGGTTCCCGTGTGGTTATTGGTAGATGCATCAAGCGGCCCAAGAGCACTTACTATACCCGGCTGAAAGGTTTCGAAAAAAGCTTCATCGGCATATTGCATATTAAGTGCCGTAACTGCACCGGCGCTTGAACCCTGTATAAAAACATAGTCAGGATCGATGCGGAATGCTGCATTCGAGAGGCAGTAACGGATTGCAGCACGGGCATCCTGGTTGGCGCGGTAAACAGCTTCGGGCAAACTGCTGTTATTAGGTATGCAACTGGTTTGCCAGCCCAGGCGGTACTGCACCGTAACCGCCACAAAGCCACGGGAAGCCAGCGACATGGCAGCTCCTGTATAATCGGCATAGTTGCCCGATACAAAACCACCTCCATGTATAAGCACTACAAGCGGCCGTTTAGTAGCCGTATCTGCCGCCGCCGAAGGATAACTGATTATGAGCGACAGATTTTGCGGCTGCCCCTGCCAGCTTGTATTTTGTCCGTAAACAAGGGTATCCAGCTCCAGCTGTGCCACCGAAAACACTGCCGTTGTTCCGTAACGGGCTGTATTACAATAATCCTGTGCATACATTCCCAATTGCGCGTACAGCATACCCGCCAGCAGTAAAAATTTATTTTTCATACAATATCCTCTCTGTGTCAAAGCTACAAAATCCGGAACAGAACGGGAATAATAAAATTAGCCAGATGTATATTCCTGCATTGCAGGCTATAGTTACTCCGCGCTGAGATAATTAAGCAGATCTATAAAGTTCTGCGGTGGTGTTACGGTTATTTTATCTCCTTCTATACTATAAGGTATTTTAGTATACACCCCTTTCTGGTACAGTATAATATTATCGCTTACCGATCCGGGGCCTTCTTCGTACATACCGCTTACTACCGGTATAAGATTATTAAAGGCCGCTATAACTTCGGCACTTTCAATAGGGTATACAATGGCCACATGCCGGTGCGGCACTGCCAGCAGTGAGCCGTGTGTGCCAATAAGCTCCGGATAGTTTTCGATATCAAGGATGATATTCGGCACAAAAAAATGCTCACCGTCCACAAATTTCACATCCAGCTCACCCAGCTTAAGTTCCTGTATATTAAATTTATAATTATTACGAATATTACTTCTGCCCGTTTCGAACAGTTCTTCCGTACTTTTCTGCCATCTGGCCGACTGCGAAGGGGGCACATTCTGCACACTCTGCGGAAAATCGTACACCAGCATGCGAAAAATATCTTCGGTCAGGTAATCGCCCGATACCTTTTCCATACCTATGGCTGCAATAGATTCCGCAGCATAAAGACGTACACCCAGGTAGGGCTGGGCAAAGCTGAAATCGTCGCCATATTTTTCGAATTCTGCCGAAAATTTACGGGAATCGATCAGAGAGTCGAAATGCCGGGTAACAGCCTCCTGCCATTCGCCGGGCTCGAGCTGCCGGCAGAGCTGTGCTATATTAAGCAGCCCCATCTGGTCCAGCTGCAGGGTACTGTCGTGCACACGAACCACTGCATCTTCTATTTCTGCCTGCAGATTCCGTTGCCGGAAATAGGCAGTTACAAGCGACAGGAAGCTGCGGTATTCTTCTGCATTAAAAAACGAAGCCCATTCCGGCACTACCAGCGTTTCGCCGGAATTATTCTTCTTTCTGAAAAGGGAGAACATGAAAAGGAGCAATTAAGGTTATACAGGTACACAAGATAACCATTCCTTCCCTGAATGGCACCTAACGTTTCATAAATTTATGACTAAACTGCTCTGTGCCCGATGCTCCTTTAAGCACGTACATTCCTGCGGGAAGCGTATTAACCACAATACCCAGTACATTTTTACCCGCCTTGCAGCTATATTTAAAATTCAGTCCGCATGCTTTTCCGTTCATGTCGTACACTTCGAAGTTCCAGTCACTTTTATTTTTCGTACTGAATTCCACATTTATGATCTCCGGGGCAGGGTTCGGGTATATGAGCGGTGCAGGCTCTGACAGCGAGGCCGAAGGAGGCAGCGAGGCATAATACATTCCCAGCAGGGTGGCCGTATTTCCATAATGAGCAGGTCCGGCCAGGCCGTGTATACCCGATACCCATACCAGGCCCTGGTTATTCCATACGATCTGCGAGCCGCTGTAATCGCCCCAGCGCTGCGAAGCTCCCGACAGGGGCGCAATAAAGTCTTCCCCTTCGCGCAGGGTTACCATATCAGAGTATTCTGCTCCGTTAAAATACATCGCCGTGTATCCCGGGTAACGCTGCGGGCCACTGTGATTAAAAGATATCATAGCCGAGGCATGCATTCCGTTTTCGGCCATACGGGTTATGTTAGGATAACCCAGGTCGAGGGTATCCACCGTTATAATATGTGCCAGTACCTGAGGCTGGGCCAGCGTTATATCAGGAATTATGCCATGATACACCGCCGCATTTCCGCTGAGTGTATCAATGGTATTGGAAACAAACTGTATTTCGTTATTCAGTATAAAGCCTCCCAGCACACGGGCATCATTGGTGGCAAGAAACTGCGTGGAGGTACCTTTCTGGCGGGCCTCAGGCGGCACACCATAGGGTTTGTCGGCAATAAGTGCCTTTACCTGCAGCTGGGCTCCCGGTGCTCCCATAACATCGCTTACCTTTACCAGGAAAATGGTATCGTTCTGTATATCGAAATTCCGGTTGCTCAGGAAATACTGCTCTGGCCCGTACAGACGATCGCCTCCCTTTACACAGTGGAGGTTACGTAAAGCCCGCCCGTTGTATTTTATATCGCTCCATATACGGTATTCCAGGCTGTCGCCGGCATAACCGGTCCCTTTTTTTATCTGGTAAATAACCGACTGTTTAAAGCCGCTCTGCCAGCTGGAATTATGCCTGAGCTGGTTGCCGGTTACAAAGTATTCGTTTTCGGTAACGGATATGGCCGGATAATCGTACCAGGTAGTATCGCCGAAGGGATTGCCCGTAACCTTGTACAGATTCCAGGCTCCACCGGGATCATTTGTCTGCGAAAAACCAAAAATTATATGGCTAAACTGATCGGCACCGGCCATCAGCACAAACAAAAAACGGTCGGCATACGGGTCGTAGATCATCTTAGGATCGGAACGGCTATAGTTCAATCCATTTAAGCCCAGGGAGTTGGTAAAAGCTGAATTCGACCGTTTCAGGTAACAGGTATCCAGCATGGTATCCCAAAACCAGAGGTTACTGTTAATCATACTGGCCATTTTACCGTCGTTACTCACCGCCAGGTAATTATCGGGTGGTATACCACTGTTAGTGTTGGTTACGTACTGCTTAATAATCTGGGGAGTTACCGCCGCTTTATCTTTTTTAGGCTGCGGCACCAAACGCTGCGGATAGCGCTGCGCCGAAAGCTGCTTCTGATCCATCAGGAATTTTTTATCCCCTCCGGGGAAGGGCTGTTCCAGGTTTATAACCACCGGCAGAAAATCGTCGTTTACATATACCGGCTCACTCAGCTGGGCAGGTGCCGCTTTATAATCGGTATAGGTTGCCTGCTGTGCGGCAAGGGGTAATGTGCATACAAAGCACATAACAAAAAATACAGGTAAAAAACGAATCATAATTTATAACGAATAAGAAGCAAGTTACAAAAATATGCCGGCAATGCTTATCCTTAACTGTTATGCAAAAGACTACGCAGGGCATCGGACAGTACCAGCCCCGGAAAATCGCGCTGCAATTCCAGCAGCAGTTCCCGGTTACGGTTGCGGAAACGGCTGTGCTCCTCGCTGTGCGGATTGAAAGGACGGTGCTGTGCGGCCATATGCAGCGGATACACTCTTTTAACCATACCTGCGGCAGCGGCGCTGAGCATACTTTCGCAAAAACGCTGCCATACATATGCCGTAGCCTGCCGGTTAGGATGTACCATATCTTCCATAAAATAACGATAGTCGCGCAGATCGTCGTTTACCAGCTCGAACGAAGGGAAATAATATACTCCCTGCATGCGTTCGCAAAGTGCATGTGCTGCATATATGAGTGAGGCCTTGCTGCGGTTGTTCTGTACCAGCCCTTCGCGGGCATGCCTTACCGGACTTACTGTTAGCAGTATACGTAAATCGGGGTTAAAACCGCGCAGCATCTGCAGACTGCGGGTAAGCGACTGTTCTGCCTCTTCGGGGCTGAGCATTTTTTTGTAAAAAGTATGTGCCGGTTCTTTATGACAGTTTGCTACCGGCATATCGTTCTCTGCCAGATGATACACAAAGGCTGAGCCCAGGGTAAGTACCACCCAGCGGGCCTGCTGTAAAAAGGCATGTGCTTCTGTTATACTTTTGTTCACAGCCTCAATGGCTACGGGCAGCTGCATCGAAGAAAAGCGGCTGTGATGATGCCAGGAATGCCATATTTCGCCCGACATAAAAAAATCGGCCTCGGTATATACCCGCGCCGATACGCAGTCGGCCAGTGTTTTTTCGATAGAAAGGGGATTAAAAATAATACCATGCGGGTTCTGCAGCATAGCAAAACCGTGTTCGTGCAGGTATGCGCCTATATGCTCCGTAAAGCAGGAGCCGGCCAGGAAAATGGCATGGCCCGGTTCTATTTTTTCCGGGACGCTGAAGGCCGGCAGTTCTGTTCTGAACTTCATAGCTTATGGTGTTGACACCGACACCGGGAGTATTTTACCATTAAAGAAACGGGCTCCGTTCTGCACAAAATCTGCAATAAAGCTACCCATTTCTGCGGCAGTGAGCGGGGCATTATACCCGGGAAAGGCGGCCTGCAGCATTTCGGTCTGCACGGCACCCAGGGCCAGGCAGTTTACCCGTATCTGTTCCTCTTTCCATTCCTCTGCAAGGCATTCGGTAAGTACGGCCAATGCTCCTTTTCCGGCGCTGTACCAGGCCAGTCCGGGAAACTTGGCACTCCCCTGCACACCACCCATACTACCTATATTAAGTATGTGAGCCGGCCGGTTCAGGTGTGGTTTTAATGCTTTAAGCAGACGCATGGGGCCAAAAACATTTGCTTCGAAAAGGTATTGTACGGCAGTGGCATCCATTGTATCGAAAGGAGCATTAAGCAGCGCTCCGGCATTATTTACCACAGCATCGAAGCTGCCTGTACGGCTACATTCCTCAGCCAGGGCTGCATAATCGGTTGCTATATCGCTGATATCGGCAAACAGGGTTTGCACCTGCGGAATTTCGGGCAGTACGGGAACTCCGGACCGGGTCAGGGCCAGTACAGAATGCCCCTGTTCTGCCAGTGCACGGGTTATTTCCAGGCCTATGCCACGCGATGCGCCGCTTACCAATACCCTCATACAGTAATGGGTTTAGCTCCGGCCAGCTTAAGACCGTTATGAATAAGCTTACGGTATTCTTCTTTTTCGCCGGCCAGGTCTGTAAGATAGGCATATATACGGTTACGCAGCTGTTCTTCCGTGGAGCTGCTGCTGAGGTATTCATAAATTTCGAGGGCGCAGAGCCAGTCGGAGGGATAATCTGCCGAGAGCTGTTCCCATATATGATGCAGAACCATGGCCGAAAGGCGGCCTTCGCGTACGTCGCGCACCTGCCGGTACAGTCCAAACAGGCGATGCGTATCGGCATCATACTCCACTTTATGTGTTTTATCGGCAGGCATGCGCAGTTCCACCGGATAAGTAAACGGATCGGCGGCACCACTGTACACCGAGCTTATTTTACTGCCCACGGCCATATCGTATATACCCCAGGCCGGATCGAACAGGGTTTTTCCGTTCCATTCCACCCGGCAGTCTTTAAAACTTATCAGCATCAGTTTACCTTCGGGTGTACGGGTAAAAGATACCGGAGTACCATGTACACTTACACCGCTGCGGAAAGTGAGCGAAGCGGGTTTATCCAGGCAGATGTCCAGCGCTGCCAGATCACCTTCGCTCAGGTTTTCGGGTAGTATATCCGTTTCTTTAAGCATACCTGCGGCCGACCCAAAACCATGTGCGTGATATCCGGTACCATGCACCGGCAGTTGTTGTCCGTTATGTGCAATGGCTACGGGGCCCTGCATCTGTATGCAGGCTACTTCGCCCGATGCATCTGTTTCGTAAGCGGCCAGCACTCCGCTTACGGCAGCACCTCCCGAAAATTCTACCGTTGCCAGCGAACCGCTGTCCAGAGCCAGGCCAAGCCCGTATACACCACCCCGGCGCAACGCCATTGTATCGGCAAACTCGTCTAACACTTTGGTAAGATGCTCAAAATCGGGGGTTACAAACAACTGAGGCTGTGGTTTGGTAATATCAAAATCGACCTGTGCTGCCCCGATGCCATATGGTATTTTTTTCACAGAATCTTTCATGCAGGATTCACTTTCACCAATTGACGAAAGCAGTCCGGCACCATATATCTTAGGATCTTGCGGAGTACCGGTAAGTCCGTACTCTACCGTCCACCAGTGCAGGCGGCGGATGAGCGACATTTCCGAAGGCTCGCCCAGGTTTGCCGAAAGTTCGGCGATACGTGCCTCACCGCGGGCTATATCTTCGGCAGGCGTATACGGATCTTCCTTAATAATAGAAAGGTGACGTATGGCCTCGAACAGTTCAAAGTCTTTGGCCGACGAAAAAGCCCTGCAGCCTATTTTACCAAAATAGCGCAGATAGTCGGCATAGGCTGGGTCTGCAATAATGGGTGCATGCCCTGCTGCCTCGTGTATAATATCCGGAGCCGGGGTATATTCGATGTGATTCAGCTGGCGGATATCTGCCGCAATTACCAGTACTTTATGCTCCTGAAATTCCATAAAGGCCTGCGGATGAATAAATCCGTCCACCGTACAGGCCGCCCAGCCAATTTCGCCCAGTATCTGGTTCATTTCCTTAATGGAAGGTATACGTTCGAGCGTTATACCTGTTTTTTTAAGTCCTTCCAGGTATGCTTCATGAGCCACACGGCTCAGGTAATCGGTATTCAAACGCATTACATAACGCCATACCGCATGGTTTACAGGGGTATAGTCTTCGTAATGCTGCGGCACCATAAACTGCTTAAGGTGTGCCGGTAACTGTTCCAGTTTCTCGTTCAGATAATCCAGTGTCATGGGTATATTGTTTGCTACCATACCAGGTTGGGCAGCGATCCTGGTATTGTTAATAATTTATCTTTTCCAACTCAAAGGTAAAACTAATTTTGCTTTGTGAAAATACGCTTTCTGGGTACCGGTACTTCGCAGGGTGTTCCGATTATCGGATGCAGCTGCCCGGTTTGTTCCTCTTCCGACAAGAGAGACAAACGTTTACGCAGCTCTGTACATATCGAACTCAGCGATCTTTCCATTGTAATAGATACAGGGCCTGATTTCCGCTACCAGATGTTAAGAGCCGGCATACAATCGCTGGATGCCATACTTTTTACCCATGAGCACAAAGACCATGTGGCCGGGCTGGACGATATACGGCCTTTTAACTACCTGAAGCAGCAGATTCCCGATATTTTTTGCACAGAACAGGTAGAACTTGCGCTTCGGCGCGATTTTTACTATGCGTTCGAAGAGTTTAAATACCCGGGAGTACCCGAATTCCGCCTGCATCGCATAGGCAGGCAGGCCTTTGAGTATGCCGGCCATACCATTACGCCCATACAGGTATTCCATCATAAAATGCCGGTACTGGGTTTCCGGATAGGCGATTTTGCTTATATAACCGATGCCAATTATATACCCGAAGAGGAATTTGCCAAACTGGAAGGACTAAAGTACTTTGTAATTAATGCCCTGCGACGTACTGAGCATATATCGCACTTTTCGCTGGATCAGGCAATAGCAGTAGCAAAGCGTACAGGTGCCGAACAAAGCTATTTCACACATATTTCGCACCAGTTACCACGGCATGCCGAACTTGCCGCAGAACTGCCCGATAATATACAACCCGCCTACGACGGACTTATACTGGAATTATGATTTTTTGAGACCTATACTCAGCTTTTTTACGGCCGTTTTTGATTCGTTATAGGTGATATAAATATATACCTTCTTCTTGTAAATAAAGCCCAGCAGTTCGTCGCTGTATGTACTGCGTGTTTCCCAGTCTTTAAGTATATTCCGCACAGAACCGAACTCCAGAAAGGGGGTTACCTTCAGCTTATCTATCATCATTGCTCCGGTATAAGCCTGCTGTGGCATTACGTTGCTCTCCTCTTCGGGCCTCGAAAAGTAGAATTGTACTTCACTTACCCTTCCGGAGGGAATCTCGTTTTCGTAAGGTTCGAACAACACTACCCCCATACGGTCGTAAGTATGGGTGCGATTATACCCGTCGTTGTTACGCGTGGGCTGCCCAAGCAGCGCCTTAAATTCTTTCAGCTCCCAGTTGCGGATAGGTTTTCCGTCGAGCTTAAGTACACCTTTTTTAAGGGTTACATTATTAATTGCCGATACTGCGGGGACAATACTCAGAAAGAGTATTGCAAACAATGTAAGATTGAGGTTACGGATTTTCATAGTGGGGATTTTATGCAAACATATAAAATATTTACAATGTGCCCGGCTGTATAGCGATTCATATCAGCGTTGTTTCTGAGGAGCCGGAGCAGAATTTCGCCATTTCCAGCGGGTTTGCAGTCCCAGTTCCCAACGTTCGGAAGGTGTTCCGGGCATATCTGCCCGCCATGTATATGCTGTTTTTGCATACACATCTACAAAAGATGCCACCCGTATATGCAGGGTAAATGCGGTACGGTGTCCCCTGCCCAGCATCATGGGTACAGAAAATGCGTACAGCAGATCGCGTTCGTAACTATACATACGCAGTTCGTAGGCATCTGCCTGAAAAAGGCAATAGCGCAGGCCCAGATCCACCCGTCCGCGGACTGTTTTCCACAATATATCCTGCGCCAGCATATAGCCCCATTGCGAGCCGGCTATACCTATACGTCCATACTCGGCAGCATCGGCCCTGAGCTGCAGACGAAAACCCGGTAAAGGCTCCAGCAGCACCTGTAATCGTATGTCCCAGCGGCGGGTATCTTCTGCCGGAGGAATAAGCTGCGTTGCAGCACCCTTTTTCTGTACAAAGCGATAGCGCAGCTGCGTTCGCAACTCTGCTCCGGCGGCCGGGCGATAATTCAGGTTAAACCCGCATTCGGCGCGGTACGAAAAAAAGGGCTGTGTATATGTTAACCAGCGCGCATAAGCAATATCGGCATATAAACCGGCATCGGCACGTTTAAAAGGCATACACTGCAGCGAAAGTGAAAAACCTCCTTCGCCTGTACCCGGCGCATAACGGGCCGGAGCCGTAGCATAAAAAGTATGATAACGCCGGCTGTAAAAACGTTGCAGCAATGCCAGGCGAAACAGCGGCGAAAGATTTCCCTGCCAGCCGTTTATGCAGGCCCAGCCACCATTACTGCCCGCTGCCCACTCGCCAAACAGGAAGCCACCCTCTGTTTTAATAGCATAATACAGCGAGCTGTTCAGCAACTGCCGTCCACTGAAACGATAATACTGGTAGGCTGCCTTTCCGGCTGCAAGCCTGCTGCTGAGCCCGGTATACTGCAGTGTAATACCCAGGCGGAAACGGGTAGCCTGGTATTGCAGCATGGTACCGGCTATCCACTCGCCAAGCGCCGCTTTACGGGCTACTTCGCTTTTTGTACGATGCAGCCCGCTCTGTATAAGCGTGTTTACCCAAAGCGCTTGCCCCAGGCTGTCTTCTTCCAGGCTGGCATCTATACGTTTATAGCTGCCATAAAGCAATATATGCATACGTTTATGCGGCTTAAGCTGCAGGGCTGCACCACGCAGGAACTGGCTCTCGTTGGCGGAATGACTGATAACAAGTCCACGGGCATTTTTCATAAATCCGTTTACTCCGTTTCCCATTGCCGGTGCAAACCCCGTCCACACGGCAAGTCCCTGACCAGCCTGTATCCTGAAATCGCCCAGTACCACTGCCGTTACCATCCCTTTTGGTGGTGCCAGGTATGCATGCCCCGAATAAAAATCGAAACCCTGCGGCTGTGTTCCTCTGAAAAACTGCTCTCCTGCATCTTTTTCGGCCAGTATACCCACACTAAAATACTGCTTTACCTGGTAACGATAACGCAAATAATACGCCTGCGGACTGCCTAAATATGCGGCTTCGCTACCCGGGAACTGTTGCCGGCAGCGCATCAGCAGCTCATGTGTACCCGAGCGCAGCATACGTTTTACATTCCACTGTTTTTCTGCAGCAGGGCCAACCTGCACAAACAGGGCTGTTTGTATGGCCAGCTGCCGGTCCCAGCCATAAATATACGCCAGCTCGTATATACTTTTAATACTGCCATAGCGCCGGCGATGCTCCAGGAGGGCAGCAATATGGCCTGCCGACAGAAAATGCAGCCGCCCCAGCTCCTGTTCCGTAGCCTGGTTCAGGTTAAGCGGGTTTCGTGCCAGCTCATACAGGTCTTCGGCCAGTTCGTTATAATCCAGGCCCGCTTCCCCCTGTTCGCTAATATCCGAAACCAGCTGTTCTATAACTCCGTCAATCTCCGTCTGCCGGTCCGGCACCTGTGCAAACAGGGCAGTAAAAGGCAGCATTCCCGCAAAAAAGAAGATACTACGCATATACATTACAACTTACGGTTAAAGGTCCATGAAAGCGATGCCTGCATCGACAGGCCCGGGTATCGCTTATACGAAGCCGCCATATCGATCTGCAGTGCTTTGTGCAGATAGCCAAAACCCAGGGCCGGGCTAAGCGGCAGGGTATAAAACCCGCAGCGGAACGCTATTTTCTGTTTCCAGAGATACTCCGTTCCAAAACGCACATTAAAAGGCAGTGCAAGGTCTTTTTCCAGTTCCAGTGTACAATGCAGCCGCTCCGACCATACATACATAAAACCAGTACGCAGTAACAGGGGCAGTTTTTCCTTCATATACGCCGCCAGGGTCTGCCGTACCGGATTGCTGATGTGTAGCGCCCATACAAGTTCAGGTCTTATTTTTACCTGCATACCGGCATCTGCCGAAAACACATGTGCCGAGCCATATCCTTGCGCTATATGTACCAGGTTATAACTAAACTGCATACCCACACATATTTTAGGCCCCAGCTTACGGGCATAGGCTATGCCTATACGGTTGCGGTTAAACAGCTGAAAGCCGCTTCGCTGCAGCGCCAGGCCAAAAGTGCCATACTTTTGCAGCGGCAATACCCCCGCCAGCGAAAAGGCATTGAGTTCCTTTGCAACAAAACGGTTTTCGTACACCGTTGCTACCTGTGGTTTTTGCAGCCCGGCCAGCGAAGCCTGGTTATTAAAAACAGCATATACATCGTACAGGCATAATGCGGCACCGCCCATAGCTTCGGCACGGGCGGCCAGGGGGAAATACTGAGCCGGAGATACGGACGGACATATGCATAACAACATAGATACCGCCCTTAAAGGGAGTACATTCATAGTTGGTAAACGCTAAAAAAACTTACTGTTAAAAAGGTACTTACCTGCTGCGGTAAGTATAGGGCAAGTTATTCAATTCCTCCGAACTCTCCAATACTTTTTCTGCCAGTTCGGCTTTGAATTTTTTCAGGCGGAGTGCGAGTTCCTGATCCGAAACAGAAATAATGGATGCGGCCAGTATCCCGGCATTTTTTGCTGCATTAAGAGCCACCGTTGCCACGGGTATACCGTTTGGCATCTGCAGTATACTTAGTATGCTGTCCCAGCCATCGATCGAGTTCGACGATTTAACCGGCACCCCGATCACAGGCAGGTGTGTATACGAAGCCGTCATCCCCGGCAGATGGGCTGCCCCGCCGGCTCCGGCAATAATTACACGAATGCCTCTCTCATAAGCATCATTTGCATATTCTGCCATACGGCCGGGTGTGCGGTGCGCCGAAACAATATTAACCTCGAACGGTACCTGCATACTTTCCAGGAAATCGGCCGCTTCTTTCATTACCGGCCAGTCGCTCTTGCTACCCATTATAATACCTACCAATGGTTTCATATGCTGTATATTTTATGCAAAAATGAACATTTTCCCCGCTTTTGCCTAATCCCTTACAGCAATAAGCCGCTCAAAAACGGAACTTATCCATATATAATTACGTATATTTACAGTATATATACGTTCTGATTTCATGAGATACACAGGCATTTTAGCAGTAGTTTTTATGTTAGGCAGCATTTTTTGTGCCAGCGCCCAGCAAACCGTTACCTGGTCGGAGAACAAGGTACAGTTTACCATGCCCGAAAGCGGAGTCAGCGGTAATCATAACGAAAGCGTTTTTGAATGGAAAGGCAGCGATTATGCTGTTACGCTGTATTACTCCAAACGCGGTTTCGAACTGAAAGATGCCGATCAGGCTACTATTGCTGCCGCCCGGGAAACGGGTGTTAAAAAGGCCGAACGGGAAAAAGAGATCAAAACTGCCAGTATGGAAGGTGTATATTTTAAAGGTGATAAAAGCGGCGAAGAAGTACTGTTTGCCGGACTTCTGAACGGCAAACTGAAACGGGGCATTTTTATAGAGATATCGTACAGCGGTAGTTTCGAAGATGCACTGAAGATACTGGACAGCTTTAGCATAAGCAAATAAAGATAACCTGGCTGTCAGGCCATATCAGTACCTCCCTCGGTTGTATGCCTGAGAGGTTCGGCTACTCCTGGTCGTACTGGTGTTCTGTAACGTCGTTCACAATGAGGCGGGCACTGCCAAGTGCTGCTTCTGAATGCAGTTCGGTAAACTTACGTTCGTAAAGGATACGTAATTCGTCCAGGGGCATGTGCTCCCTGAAACCACGCTCTATATTGGTATTCCAGTTTATATGTCCGGCTCCCTCCCTGAAGACGGCATACAGGTTTCCCGGCCATTTTTTGCCCCGGTACGATTCCAGCACACCCATCGATTTTTCTTTATGTTCCGGCCGGAAGAAGAGCGCCTGTTCTTTATCGCGGCGCAGCAGTAACAAACTTCCGCAGGAATTGCACTGAAACATTTCCTGAAAATAAGCGGCCCCTGCCATAATCATCTGTTCAAACGTCTTATTCTCTGTTGCTTCGTGAAAATCATAACGATCCTGATCTGCAATAAAATAAGCCCTATACGACAGGCTATCCGACTGATCGTAAATCATATACCCGCAGCTGCACTTTATCTTAGTCATTGTACATATTAAGTAGCGCCATACAGAGGCATGCACATACCTTTTTCCTCGGCGGAGTTTGTTATTTATCAATTCTGTATGTTTCCGGTTCTGTTTTTTCAACCATATCTCCCTTTGCCTGTTCAGGCTATAAAATAAGGGATATAAAAGCCGAATAGTTACTGAATATCATCTTCGGGAGGTGCTATTTTCGCCTGTTTTTCTTCGTTAAGGGCTATTACCGCTTTATGTTCCCGGAGTTTTGTGATCTTTTCTTCGGGGGCGGTACCTATAATAACCCCAAAATCGAAAACCTGGGCAACCTGAAGGCCATCCTGCGACAGCAGATCGGCAATTTCTTTTGCCTTACCTGCATAGGTATCCGATAGTGTTATAACCAGGCTCTTTTGCATGATCTGTAGTTTTAGCGGGCCTGCACAAATCCTGCACCCACATCTGCCGTTAACAAAGATAGCTTTTTTATTGCCTTATTCAAATATGTAAGTATCTGTTCTGCTGTTGCATCCGGGTATTGCTGCCAGAGCAGTGCCAGTATACCGGCTACATGGGGTGTTGCCATACTGGTGCCCGAAATGGTTCTGTAACGGGTGGGCATAGGCCACGACGAGTTTACCATAACTCCGGGGCCTGCCATATCGATCTCCCCTTTACCGTTCAGGTCGCGGTTCGACATATCGGCCACTTTCATTACTGAATCCACAGCAGCTACTGAAAGTACAGAAGGACAATGAGCCGGGCTGTTTACCGGGGCAAATTTCTGTAACCGGCGTTTGCTTTCGTTACCTGCCGCCGCAACCAGTATGCAGCCACGGGTGCGGGCAAAGCGGGCCACGCTTTCGTAAGCCTCATCATAAGCTTCGCCCTCTTTAACCACGGTACCCAGCGACATCGACACCACCTTACAGCCATTATTCACAGCCCAGTTTATGCCATTCAATATCCACGACTGAGCACCGCTTCCACGGTTATTAAGCACTTTTCCCACATAAATATCCGATTCGTACGCCACACCATAGCGCTGCCCTCCTGTATCGGTATACCCGCATGCAGTACCCACACAATGGGTTCCGTGGCCGTGCAGATCCTGCACCGTTTCGTCCGGCACAAACGATTCATATACAATATTCCTGCCTTTAAAATCAGGATGTTTCTGATCGAAACCAGTATCGAGCACCGCTATTTTCACATTTTTACCGGAATATTTCCCGCCTTTTACCCGGGTTTCGCTCAGGCCCCAGGTTACATTCTCATCTGCTCCTGAAACAATAACATCTTCGGGCACATACACTACCTTTTCGGCCTGTATACGATAACCCAGCGATTCCAGTGCTGCTACCTGGTCTTCTTCGACAGATACCAGCGCCACACCCAGATTTTCGTAAATAAGTGCATCGGCCTGCTCCAGCTTTGCCTCATTTATTAAGCCCCCGTCAAAATCGCTTGTAGTAGCTACATTCAACGAAAGACTCCTTTTCATTTTTCTTTTTACAGTTGCGGTTGTACCATCGCCCAGTATGGCCAGGTAGCGTCCTGTATATTGCGGATTTTCGGCCACCTGCACACGCATAGCCATTCCCATCTGCTCATCCCCGTCAAAAGATTTAAATTCTGCCGTGCCAGGCTTTGCTTCTGATAGCATCTGCATACCTAATACCGGTTTTTTCATAACATAGTTTATTTAAGAGTTATTAAACGTATATACACTGTTAGCCGGAAGCAGGCTTTAATACCCTGCCACCTGTTACCGGAAACCTTATGGCATACCAAACATTATACAACAAGTCCGTATACACATGTACTGCCTTATGTTAAAGCAGCTGTTATACGCAGCCTCTGCAAGAAAGAAAGGCCTGATTAACTTTGAAAATTAACGCTGAGAAAGGAAGAATGAGCGGGCATATAATATGGCAGACTATATAAGGTTAAACGATACTCAAATATACAAATTTCAAACTCAGGAATGGACATCTCCTCTCTTTTATTTGCCTAACTTTATACCATGAACAGCGAAATCTTTACCGAAACCCACCCGCAGTGGTACCGCGATGTAAATCCCATGCATTACCTTATACTGGGCAGTTATCCGCCGCATCCGCGCAAGCGTACCTACCCGTTCTTTTACCCCAATGCACAGAACCGTTTCTGGAAGATACTGGCCGAACTGGCCGGGCTACCCCTCGAATATACCCGCACCGATGCACAGAAAGCCGTGGAAGAGCACTACCATATTATGCAAAAGCTGCATACCGGCGTGCAGAACCTGGGGCATAAGATACAACGTAAGGGCCAGAGCTCGCTCGATACCGATATTAGCATCACCGAGTTTTCAGACATACATACACTTATACGTTCGCACCCTGAATTACGCAGGATACTGCTTCCCGGATTTTCGGCCGAAAGCAGCACGGCAAGGCTTTTTATACGGTACCTGCAGGAACAGCATATCCCGTTTGAGCCAGTGATATATAAACCCGGCAAGGGCGAGGCTTTTTATGCACAGGTTAATGGGAAACGCATACACTGTGTGGTACTCAATTCCACCTCCACAGCTTCGCGTGTGCCTTACGACGAGGTAAGAGATCAGTTCCGCAGGGCGCTTGACCTCTGATTATTTTTCGTCTTTATGTTACAAAATGCTTAATTCTGTAGAATTTGAGAAAAACAGTGAAACCAAAATTTCAGTTTAAAAGTACTACGTATATTCTATTTCGCTGATTAATTCTCTCAACTGCTCTCTCCATAAAGTCTTATCTTTATTAAACTCATTAGACATTTCCAACAATTCAATTACTTTATTTTTAAAAAAGGCATCTTTAGAACTTATTTGTTTAATGATATTCTTATGCTCATACAGTCTACTTACTATTCGACCGGGCACAGAAGAATCACTGGTAGGAAAAAAATAATGATAATACTTTATTGACAAATATAAATCTATATTAATAAAGGAATTTATCGCTCTTCTAATCATTCCTACATCTGCACTATGAGAAATAGCTTGTAAAACTTCTTCAAAGATTCTATTCTTATCGGAATTACTTCCGATTAATTCACTAATATTCTCAATAGCCTTTCTACTAACCCCTTGCTCACTATCAAGACATAGCTCTACTATTTCATCATCACTTAATGACTTTGAATAAAAAAAATACTCCATTACCTTTTTTCTAATTTCCTTCTTCTCAAAAAAATCAAAAAGTAAGGATTTAACTATCGTTTCATTTCTTTCATTAATATATTCTTGGGGAGACTCTTTGAATTTCGAAGACATTAATACTGGCATTAATTTAAATTTCCCGTTTTGCTTTTCCAGCTCAATCAATGCTGCATTAAAAAGTTTCAACAGCTCAATTTTCAGTATATCTCTGAAGGAATTTATGGCATATGGAACTATAGTAATCTGGAATTGACTTTCCAGTTTTTTAAGTCCATTTATGATTCCTGTGAGGTCTTTATCATCATCTGAAAAGCTGATATTATGTTTTTGAGAGCTTCTGTACAAAGAATATATTTCTTGATTACAAAAAAAGATAAAGTTCTTACCTGTATTATAAGCTTCTTCAAATTCAATATCCCATGTAATCCGGCCATATTTCTCCTGAATTACAAAAACTATTATATCAGCTGTTTGTACATTCATCTTTGAATTTTTCACCCATGGGGAATGTCCATAATTCGTATAATAAATAGAACCATCTAAATAATTTAATGGTATTAACCCTATTTCTCCAGTAACGTCCTGAAAGAAACCCAGTATAGTACTCTTTAAATCGCTTGCACCGCACAACATTATTTTTATCATTTGATTACAATTTTAGATGTTAAAACCAGTCAAAATCAGATAGACGAAATGTACGTCAAGAATACCAAAATGAAAAATTTTGCGCTGAAGTGCCCTGTAGAAAATTTACAGCTATGCTTTAACCGCCTTCCATTGCATCCACAGCCTCATTTACAAAGCGTATAAAAGGCGTTTGCAGACGGTAAGCTGCGGCCAGGCGTTCGGCAAAGTCTGCCTTAAGTACATCTGTATCTTTAAATGTAACCGACACTACAAAATGTTTATGCAGCAGGTAAGGCATAATGCTTTCCGGAGCATCTTCGAAGCCTTTGGGTGCTTTTTTCAGCTTTTCGAAATCGGTAAGCCCTCCAAACGTTTTCCTGAAATCCTTGTTGTTCATGATCTTCAGAAATTCGTCGGGACGATAATAAATTTCGCTGCGTATGGCCTTTAGCACGGGAGGCATCGGCGCATACAGGCCACCTCCGGTAAAACAGTCACCCGTCATCATCTGAAAATAATAACCGGCATGCTCCGTTTTTTTCCCACCCGGCGTTATAGAAAAGGCAATATGCGTTTTATAAGGATCTTTGTTCTTGCTGAAGCGCACATCCCGGTTAATACGGAACAGGCAGCGGGAAGCTTCCAGTCCGGCCACAGAAGGATCGAACACCGATATACGTGCAATCATATCAGCCGTAAAGGCTGTAAACTCCTTTTTTACAGCATCGTACTCTTTCCGATGGGCATCGAACCATTCTTTATGGTTATTTTTTGCCAGCTCATTAAAAAAGCGAAATATATCTTTGCTTAACATAAAAACGAAAGTACATATTTTTGCAACATGAAAGCTGCGGTATTAGAACAAACGGGGAAAGCACCCGTGGTAAAAACAACAGATGCGCCTGTACCTGCGGCAGGCGAAAAGCTGATACAGCTGCATTATGCCGCAATGAACCACCGCGACGTATACATACGCGATGGCGAGTATGCCCGCATACAACTGCCCGTAATACCGGGCAGCGACGGTTGTGGTACAGAAGCCGACAGCGGCCGCGAGGTAATTATAAATCCCTCTTTCGGCTGGGGAACAAACCCGCGGGTGCAGGCAGCAGACTACCATATACTGGGTATGCCCCGCAACGGTACTTTTGCCGGCTACATAAGCGTACCCGAAGACCGCATTTACGAAAAACCGACCCACCTGAGCATGGCACAGGCCGCCGCCCTGCCCCTGGCCGGCGTTACAGCCTACCGGGCCCTGTTTACAAGGGCACAGGCACAAAAAGGCGAAAAAGTATTTATACATGGCATTGGCGGAGGAGTAGCCCTTTTTGCCATGCAGTTTGCCCTGGCTGCCGGTTGCGAAGTATATGTAAGCAGCTCTTCGTCCGAAAAGATTGATATGGCTGTAAAAATGGGAGCCTCCGGAGGGTTTTTATACCAGAACGAACACTGGGCCAAAGAAGTAAGCGCCCAAAAACTGGCTTTTGACGTAATTGTGGAAAGTGCAGGCGGTGCAGGCTATGCCTCCCTGCTGTCCGTTGCCGCAGCCGGCGGACGCATTGTAAGTTACGGAGGCACACGCGGCAAAACAGCCCCGCTTTCGCCCCAGATCATATTCTGGAAACAACTGTCGCTGTTAGGCAGTACTATGGGCAGCGACAGCGATTTTAAGGCCATGCTCGGCTTTGTACAGGAACATAAGATTGTACCCGTTATATCCCAAACCTTTGGTCTTACACAAATTGCCGATGCATACAATTATATGCACCAGGCACAGCAATTCGGAAAAATAATTATAGATATTCAGTCCTAAACTATGCAATACCTGGAACTCAGCCGCGAAAACCGCATCGGGTTTATTACCCTGAACCGCCCCGAAAAACGAAATGCCTTTAACCAGGAACTGGTAGCCGAGCTGCAGCAGGCTTTTAAAGAAATGGAAGACGACAGCAATGTGCGCGTAGTGGTATTGCGTGCCCGTGGCGAAGTATTCTGTGCCGGGGCCGACCTGGGTTACCTGCAGCAGCTGCAAACCTTTTCGCACGAAGAAAACCTGCAGGACAGCCGCTTTCTGGCCGGTGTTTACCAGCAGATATACGAACTGGGAAAACCTGTAATTGCTATGGTACAGGGCCATGCCATTGCCGGCGGTGCCGGGCTGGCCACCGTGTGCGATTTCTGCTTTGCCGTACCCGAAGCCCGCTTTGGCTATACCGAAGTGCGTATTGGCTTTGTACCTGCCATTGTAAGCTACTTCCTGAGTAAAAAAACCGGCGAAGGAAGAGCCCGTACACTTCTGCTGAGCGGCGACCTGATAAGTGCTGCCGATGCACAGCAACTGGGTATCGTAACCCACATAAGCGAACCTGCCGGACTGGAAAAAGATGTACTGGCCTTTGCACAGAACCTTATCCGCAACACCAGCGGCGAAAGCCTGTACCTTACCAAAAAGCTTATTTCCGAAATTAATTCGGCCGATACTGCAGAGCAGGCCATGGACATAGGCGCTGCATATAATGCCCGCTCACGCGCTACTGCCGACTGCAAAAAGGGCATTGCCGCCTTCCTGAACAAAGAAAAGATACAGTGGTAAAGCTGCATTCGGCTCTTTACGTATCTTTACGGCCCGACTAATATCTGCTGCCATGAAGTTCGACGATTATCATATTACACCCGAAATTAAACAAAGTCTGAGGGAACAGGGCTTTAAAAGGCCTACGGATATTCAGTTTAAAAGTATTCCGTCTATTCTTAACCGCGAAGATGTACTGGCCATTGCCCAAACCGGTACCGGTAAAACGGCAGCTTTTGCCATTCCGGTGCTGAGTATGCTGCAGCAACGCCGCAAAGAACGCAGCATGGGCCAGGTACGCTGCCTGGTGCTGGTACCCACCCGCGAGCTGGCCCTGCAGATAAGCGAGGTATTCAGGAACCTGGGTAAATATGCCGGACTCGATATCTTTTGCCTGCATGGAGGCGTGGAACAGGAAAACCAGATCGATACCCTGATTGATGGCACCGATATACTGGTTGCAACCCCCGGAAGACTTTTCGACCTGCTGAGCCAGGGTATATTCCACCTGAAAAAACTGGACATACTTATACTGGACGAGGCCGACCGCATGCTCGACGACCGCTTTATACACGATGTGCGCGACCTTCAGAAACACCTGCCCAGGCAGCGCCAGACCCTCTTCTTTTCGGCAACCATAAACAACCGTATTAAAAAACTGGCTTACAACTTAGTAAGTACCAATGCCATACGCATCCAGATCTCGCCCAAAGACCCTGTATCGAAAAACGTACATCACTCAATGGCCTTTGTAGAAATGGACGATAAGCGTTTTTTCCTGGAGCGGCTTATTCTCGACCATCCCGATACAAAAATGCTGGTTTTTGTGCGTACAAAAGTGCGTGCCGAACGGGTAAACAGTGCTATGGAAAGAGCCGGCATCCGCTGCGAAACCCTGCATGGCGATAAAGATCAGCAGGATCGTTTTAGAGTACTGGAAAATTTCAGACAGGGTAAAACCCGTATACTTATTGCCACCGATGTAAGTGCACGGGGTATTGATGTGCAGGGGGTAGATATGGTAATTAATTACGACCTGCCCGATGTGGCCGAAAACTATGTGCACCGCATAGGACGTACCGGACGCGGACGCAACAAAGGAAAGGCTATTTCGTTCTGCAGCCGCGAAGAAGAACCCCTGCTTCAGGAAATTGAAAAACTGCTGGATAAAAGTATCGATGTGGTTCCCATAAGTAAAACAGACTATGCATATACCATCCAGAGCAGTATGGCCCCCGGAAACGATCTGAATGCACTGTTGAAGGAAGCGGAAGAACTGGAAGAACGGCTCCGGAAAAAGAACAAGAAGAAAAAATAAGGTTTCCCTGTTTTAACGTAAAAGAATAATATGTCCTATGAGCTGTTTATTCTTGCCCTGGTACTCCTTATAATCGATACGGTACACATAGGTACCGCTTTCGGCTGGTTTATCGGCATTATTGAACCAGCCGCCGTTCCAGCCTTTGTACACATCCGATGACCGGAAGACCTGTTCGCCCCAGCGCGAAAAAATGGTTAGGGAATAGTTTTCCAGGTAACTCATTACCGGTTTCCATTCGCTGTTTAGATCATCTTTCCCCGGTGTAAAGGCATTGGGGATAAATACCTGCGGAGCAGGTTCTACCATAATAATCTGCGATACAGAGTCGATACAGGTACCGTTATACGCTACCTGCAGCAGCTGGTAAGTGCCTTCGAACGGGAAGGTATACGAAAAATCGGGAGTATTGAATACCAGTCCGTTGCTGAGTGTATATACAACCCCGGACGCATTCTGCGAAGCATCGGTAACCGACATTTCAGCCGCATCTGCCGAAACACGGTCGGGTGCATTAAAGCCGGCCTGCGGCATAGGCGTTACCACAATGCTGAGTGCCACTGTACTGTCGCAGCCATTGGCTCCCTGCAGCACTACGGGGTAAACTCCGCTCTGGGTATAGGTCTGCCCCTGGTATAAATAGGTTTCGCCCTGACACATCTGGTATTGCCATACCCCCTGCGACAGGGGCAATACCACCAGTGCCTGGGTACTTACGGCAGAGGTACAACCCTGGAAAACCACAAAAACGCTGTAGTTACCGGCATCGCTCATCTGCAGGGCTGCAATAGTTACATCCTCGCTCTGCTGTTGCTGCCCGGAGGGCAAAGTCCACACATAACTTACCCCCGGCAGGCTGGGCATATCTATTAAAAAAGCTTCGCCCTGGCACAACGGAGCTGGTATAGCCAGCGGAGGTGCAGGAGGTACCGGTATTACAGTTACATTTACCTGGTCGCTTGCCTGGCAGTTATTATTATCGCTCACCGTAAGTGTATACACGCCGCTGCCGGGTGGAATAAAAGGTACTCCGTCGGTTATACCGTTATCCCATACCGGGTTGGGCCCTGCACCTGTAAGCGTTACCTGGCTGCCGGCACATACCTGCACATCGGCACCGGCACTGGCATTAGGCAAAGGATATACGGTAACGGTAACCTGATCGGTATCGGTACACTGGTTGGCTGCCGTACCAATTACGGTATAGCTAAGTGTGGCAGCAGGAATAAAGGGTACATTATCGTTTATACCATTATCCCAGGCATAGGTTTGCGCTCCGGATGCAGCCAGGGTTACGTTTTGCTGCGGACATATGCCCTGATCCGGACCGGCATCTACCTGAGGGGCAGGCAATACATTTACGGTGGCTGTATCTGAGCCACACACATTACCGCTCTGCACCGAATAGTACAAGTCGAAAGTGCCTGCTCCTGAAGCAACAGGGTCGAACATCCCGGTAACGGGATCGATACAACCCGCACAACTGGCCGACCAGCTGCCGCCCGCAATATCTGCCGTAACCGGCACAGCCCCCTGGTTATTGCATATTACACCGTTTACGCCACCTATAATGGGGTTTATGGTAGGGTTTACCGGCAAAGGAGGTGCATTTACATTGGTTTGTGCACAAAAGGCCGCCAGTCCGCCACCCGAGGTTACCTCTATAGTAATGGTATTAAGACCCGGCTGAAAATTATTACACATATTTATGTTGGCTGCATTGGCCAGCTGAAAGCCCACAAATCCCCCCGGGTTGGGCGGATTCATATTTGCTACGGCCGGCTGGGCCACACCGTTTACAAAAATATTGGTTACCGAATTATCGGCCATAAACGACATGTTAATGCAAAAGTTGGCCGATATGTTATTGCCGCAGGCATCGCTGCAGGGCAGGTAAAACTGTATGCGGTAATAATACCTGTACAGCCCGCCTACCATAAACTGCCCGTTATCGGAAGCATTTACATTGGTAGATATCCACTGGGCATCGGGCCAGGGACTGGGCGCATATGGATTGGTAGCCGGCGCACCCAAAACAATGGCCGGGTTGTAGGGCCCGCCCATGCCGTTTATAGATACATCCCAGTCCAGGTCCTGTGCTCCGGAACCCAGAATACCCCCGTTTCCGTTTTTACCGGTGTGGAAAAAGGTACTTACCGGCACCGCAAAGCCCGAGCAATCCGGATCGTTACAGTCAACCAGACCATCGCCGTCGTCATCAATCCCGTTGTTACAGTCTTCCACCTGTGCATAAGACACAAATGCCAGGGAGCAGAAAATAAATATGCAGAGAACACGAACGATACGCGTGAATTTCATTATGTGCTGATTATTGTTAGTTAAGCGTTGCAAATTAGCAAATTTTAACAATTATTCAAAATTAAATCATGCTCCGCCCCAACAACGTACACTGCACGGGCTTGCAGGGCGCAGGTCTGCTACTCCGGCAACTGCTGTACATATATACATGAGCAATCCATACAACACTCTAATTAACAATACCATAAGACTCACAATGTATACAAAGCTGAAAACAGGACGGCTTATCGTTTGCCACAATAAGCAGGGGTACAAGAAGCAGCTCCGGGACAAGAGCCCACCGTTGCACAGTATATATGGGCTATATGGCTTGTTTCAAGGCCGGGGAAAAGCAATACAAAGCCTCCTGCCCGAAATACAAAAGTATAAAAGAGGAAAATGCCTGAAAAATAACAGGCTGATTATCAAATATTAACTTAAAACATGACTTTATTCACCGAAGTTTGTATTGCGCGGTGTTTTTTTCGTTATGTTTGCAAAGATTTGGGAATTAGAGCAAAGAGGCAGGTATTTTATTATCCTGCACTTCCTGAGTGCCGTAAGCTAATAGCAATACTGTTTTCTCTGCTTTGAAACTCAACTCAATATATTTATTTAATTATTCATTCAGAGATGAACATTTTTGTTTCAAATTTAAGTTATGGCGTGGATGATGCCGGCTTAAGAGAAATTTTTGAAGAGTACGGAACCGTATCTTCAGCCAAAGTAATTATGGATCGTGAAACAGGCCGCTCAAGAGGTTTCGGCTTTGTAGAAATGGACGATGCCGAAGGTCAGAACGCTATCGACGGACTCGACCGTGCCGAATACGAAGGTAAAGTACTTTCTGTATCGGTAGCACGCCCCCGCGAAGACAGACCCCGCACCAATAACTCAGGCGGTGGGTACAAACGCAGCGGTGGTGGTTATGGTTCAGGTAACGGCGGTTTTAAACCACGTCGTAACGATTATAACAGTCGCTAATTATTACTTAATTGAATATGACGTAGAGGCTGTCTGAAAAGGCAGCCTCTTTGTTTTTTAAATTATTGGGATCTGTTTTTTGAGCTTATGCAGCGATCATGATTTTTTCATAATCCCATATATTTAGTTTCCATCCTTCTTTTGGCGCTCTGTCATTGCATAAAAAAGGGCTTTCCTTTTTGTTTTCTAATCATTTTCCTCCGGTTATGTGCCACTGCCGTCAGACCAGATTCGATCCTTACTTTTTCTAAGCCTCTTAAGGTAAATCGTGCAAACTTGCTGTGAGGTTTGATTTATCCGGAAACGGCTTACACTTCTATTATACGTTTACTTCCCGAAAATATCTTCCGGAAATAAACGGCTCTGGAAGAAGGTAAAGCTTTAAATCATAATTCGGCAGTCCTGGTATGATTACGTCCCCGTAATTTTTGAATAAAAACCATATCTGTTCCTGCTTCAAGTAAAAGTGTGGAATAGGAATGCCGCAAACCGTGAATTCCTGAGCTCTTGCTGATCCCGGCTTTTTTCATTGCATTCCGAAAAACAGATTGCGCACTTCGAACAGTGTACTGCTCGGATAACTGTCCTTCAAACAAATAAACAGATGGTTGGTAGGCTTTTAAATAATCCTGGTAAAGCAGTTTGAGGCTCTCCGGAAAACGAACATAGCGGTCTTTTTTTCCTTTTGAAGACACAATGTGCACCTGCATTCGGTCTATATCAATATTACTTACCTTCAATGCAATCAGCTCACTTACCCGAAGTCCCATTTCATAAGCCATTTTTAGAATCAGCAGATGTTTCAGGTTTTGTGTAACGGCAAATAACTTAAATACCTCCTGTTTACTCAATACTTTTGGCAATTTTTTACCTGGCCTGGGTCGGATCACATTATCGAACACGGTTTCTTTATGAAGCACCAGCCGAAAATATGACTTTATTGCATTCATTCTTGAATGTACTTGTGCTTCGGAATGTTTTAATTTTTTTATACAGTACAAAAAATACGAATTGAGCTGTTCAGCTGTCATGGCATCGACAGGATGGTTCCTGAGCAGAACGAGAAGCTGAGCAAATTCGCTCAGATAGGTATTGATCGTGTTGGGCGAGAATGCCTTTTGGCTGAGCACATTTCGGAATTTAACAAATTCAGTTTTATTGTATTCATATAATTTAGCTAACCAGGCATCGCCAATCTGAGGGAGAGGAAGCTTTAGTTGCGATCGGTAAAGCGTTGAATCTTTTACATACCAGGCGTTATGCGTTCGTGACCATTTAGCCGAAGGAAATTCGCTCCGAAATTCCTTCAAAAGTTCGGGGTTGTATGGTAAGCTGCATAGGATCACCTTTTGATTTCTGTGCACACACTCCCTGAATGAGAGCTGATGAATTAATTCCGGCTTCATTTATTACGCAATAAAAGTTGGTTTTAAACAATTAAATATACGAAATATTATTCAAACCATTGACCCACAAATTATTATTTGTAAAATGAATTAATCCCCAAAACTTATTAAATTCGTCAATAAACAAGTTAGGTGCAATTAAAGTGAAACTGAATGGCTAAAAAAATAACATCCAACGAAAAGAAAGAAACAGAAGGTTTAAAATCGGCTGAAGATTTTATCGAATCATATTCTCGAATTTCTATTCCCGTTTATTCTGATGAAATTACATCTAAGACAAGTAAAATTCTAAAAAAATATTTTGATGAAAGTAAAGGTGGCTATTCTGAACTTCTAAAAAAACTAAGAGATAGTTTGGGGAATAGTTTTAGTAAAATTGACAGAAGCGAAATTATTCGAGAATTGAAGCAAAATTACAAGAAAGAAAAGCTTGTTTTAATACTTGGAGCCGGAGTTTCTATGTCTTTTGGTTTACCTTCTTGGGATATATTATTACAAAAACTAATGATGACAACTCTTGAAAAAGAAAAAAACACTTCAAGTATTTTATCAAAACTGTTTACAAAAATATTTAATCCTAGCCCACTAATAGCAGGAAGATACCTTCAAAAATATTTCGAAAACAATAATACATCATTCGAAGAAGAGGTTAGGAAAATATTATACCAAGAGATTGAGAGAGAAACAGCATCAAAATTAATGGACGAAATTATCAGATATTGTATTGCCCCTGGTAAAAGTCCAAACCTAAACAGTATAATCACTTACAATTTTGATGATATTCTGGAATATCATATCCAAAAAAGTAGTTTAGACTTGCCATATAAATCCATATATGGTAAGGGGATGGATGTTGATACAGGAGAACTTCCTATATATCATGTTCATGGATATTTACCAGAGAAAGGAAAGTTGTCAGAGGCAAATCAAATTACATTTGGAGAAAGTGTTTATCACAAACAATATACTGACACATATAGTTGGAATAATATCGTACAGATAAATAAGTTTCGAGAAAATAATTGTTTATTTATCGGAACATCCTTAACAGACCCTAATACAAGACGCCTACTCGATATAGCCAACCAGCAAAGAACCACAAAAAAAGGTTCGCACTTTATTTTCAAAATAAAATACAAAGTTGAAGATGTAAAAAAAGCATTGAGTTTACTTTTGAACAAGGAAGTTGACTTATTAAATGAAAAGTCAAAAGCTTCACTTCAATTGGAAGAAACAGCTATTACTTTGGTTGAAACTATAGAGTCTTTTGAAGAAAATGATTTAAGATCTTTTGGTATTAAAACCATTTGGGTCGATACATATGGCGAAATACCTGAAATAATGCAAGAGATAAGAAAAAATTAACTGCACACAAAAGCGGTTTGGCAAAAGTGGCGGTTCAGTACTCCGCAGAAACTTTTGTGGTTAATCAAACATTAATTCTCCGCATCAACATTTGTGGTAAAAATCGCCACCTTCGCCAAGCTGCAAAACGTTAGCAGGCATTGTAAAAAGACGACAACTAAATGAAAAAATTACTATTATCAACTCTATTAACTTTAACTATGTTTAATTTATTTGGACAAAAGAAAAGCGACACAAACAAGACAGAATATAAATTTAAAGAAGCTGAAAACACAGCTTGTTTTGTTTGCGACCACGTTTTAAGTAAACAAAGACCAATACTGTATGTTACACACGATAAAGAAGATGGTTCGTGGCAATTTCTTTGTGGACAAGACGACCATACAGAAGCTAATGCTAAAATAATTTCTCTAAAAAATGCCACAGTAATTGACACGACAATAAATGACTTGTATGAAATGCCGCTAGGAGTTGGAGCAGAAAGGAAAAGCATAAAAGACAAATGGGTTCCTTTTAGACTACAAGACTGAAAATAAGAACACTGAAAACAACGCCTGCTAACAGCACCTACCCAAAAGTGGCGGGTTCAGTGGTTAATTGTACATTCTACCTCGCATTACCGCATGAGCGGGATGGTGTATTAACAGCTTTGTGCCCCGAAATCCGCCACTGCACCAAGCGCCAAAGCGTTACCTGATATTGTAAAACGACACGAATAGACAATGACCGAAGAAGAAATATTAAATACACTTAACAATTCCAATGACGGATATTACTGCTCGTTTGTTGAGCTTGGACACGTTTACTCATACCTCATTGACACAAGACTAAATGTGTTTCGTGACGACAAGGATCATTGAGCAATTGCAATTGAAAGACTTGGTTATAATCCAAGAGCCGGAGCAATTGTTCTTGACATTAATTATTATGGTAACTGCCTGACTAATCTGGAGTTTTACAATGAACGACCAACAAGCTATTACAGCATTTACCCAATTGACTTTGACACCTTCAACGAAACGATTGAAGGTGAAAGTTTAAAATCAGATGCAAAATTCTGGTTGGTTCGTAAACAACAAGTTTCATTAAGTCACAATAAACAAGACTATCTGAACGCTGGTATTGAACTGAAAGAATATGAGCCAAATGAAATAAATGCGGAAGAAGTTGGAAGACTTGTCGTTTCGCAAAATCGCGACTTATTCCGTGCAACGGAAAATGAACTATACAAGTCCATTCCGACTGATTTGAAAAAAATATTAGTGCTTGACGACTGGCATCATAAAGACTTCCAATTACAAATTTCACCTAAAATGACGGACGAGCATTTACGCCAGACTTTTGAGCTCAACAAAAACTTAACCGGAGTCGGTGGAATGACCTTTGAGAGTTTCGCACAATCATTCAGACAGCAGGAAATACTAAATGACGATTGGAATAGAGAAATTTGGGAAAACAATAGACCAGGTTCCTATGAAACCTGGCAACTAATTGCTAAGGTCATTGTAGCAAATGACCCTAAGCAATATAAACCGACTTTAGAACCAAATACTCATTGGACAAATTGGCCAGACGCAGGAAGTATGTAATGGACGGACAGAGGAAAACAACAACAGCCTAACACGGGTTTTATGTCAGGCGGGGCGACCCCGTTTCGTGCCTCATGGGGCAGGCTGTGCAAATCAGGAGCTTTGCGCTTCTATTCAAGTTTTGTGCTGGCCGACAGTTTTGTGCTTCGAAAACCAACCGAAAACCAAGCCGTAAACCGTTGCCAGTCAGGATAAAAAAACTACACCAAATAGTAATAGAATAACGTAAATTTACAAGATGAAACAGACAACTTATTTTACTCTTCTTTTATTAGTTTTTATTGGACAAACAACTTTTGCTCAAAAGAAATTACCAATTATTAAAGCAAACTCAACAAGCGTTGATATAAAAGATGACAACCAATTAATAAAAAATGCCTGGACAATCGTTCCAGAGGAAAAATTAGACGTTTATACAACTTCTGCAAAAAAAGTTACATTTTACACAGATATTGATTCTATATCATTTAAAGTTGACCCAAAAAAGCAATACGATTTTATTATTTTAGTAAATGGAAAGGATTCTGCACGAACACAAATTAAATATACCCCTTCACGATTAGAAATATTAAAAAATGCAGGAAAATATGATTATACTGACAATCGCTATATTCCGAAATTCACGTATCAATCACCTGAAAATTCAAACCTACAAAGAATTAGACAAGATTTAAAATTAGATTCCATTGCAGGAAAAGGAAGCGAACTTTCCCAAATTTTTAATTTACTTCATTGGGTTCACAATCTTGTTAGACACGATGGCAGTTCAGACAACCCAACGCTAAAAAATGCAATTGAATTAATCAACGTTTGTAAAGCTGAAAATCGTGGGGTGAATTGCAGAATGTTAGCGACAATTCTCAATGAATGTTATCTTTCAATGGGTATAAAATCAAGATACATTACTTGTATGCCAAAGGAAACAGAATTTGATGACTGTCACGTAATCAATATGGTTTACAGCAAAGAATTAGAAAAATGGATTTGGATTGATCCAACTTTTGACTCTTATGTAATGGATGAAAAAGGGAATTTATTAGGGATACAAGAAGTAAGAGAAAGACTTGTAAAAGGACTGCCTTTAGTTCTTAATGCGGATGCTAATTGGAACAGAGAAAACTTACAGACAAAAGAAGACTATCTTGATAATTATATGGCAAAAAACTTGTATCGTTTACAAACACCTTTAAATAGTGAATATGATACTGAAACTTGGAAAAGTGGAAAAGAAGTAACTTATATTGAACTTTTACCATTGGACGGAATTGAACAAACACCACAAAAGAAAGAACAAACAAGTAATTCAACAGGAGTAAAATTTATTCATTATAAAACAAACAACCCAACTCTATTTTGGACAAAACCTGAATAAAAGCCCCAACCGCTAACACGGGTTTGTGTAAGGCTGTGCAAACCCGGAGCTTTATGCTTCTATTCAAGTTTAGTGCTGGCCGACAGTTTTTTGTTCCGAAATCCCGCCCGAATGCAAAACTGCCAGACCTTAGCGGTTAGCTTAAAAAGTGACAGACACCGATAAAAATGAGCAAAGAAATTATATCCAAAATTATTGGGCGACTAGAGCAAGAAGACAGTTTTCCTGATTGGTGGAAAAGTGAAGAAATTGCAATTCCATTTTTCGACAACGGCAAGTTAACGATAACATTTATAGATTTTGAACCAGAACATGACAAGACTTTTATTGACGAAGCAGACCAAGCTTTGGCAAATTTTCTGAAACTAAACACTGATGACAGAAATTTAATTTCTGAACTAGCATACAAAAACTGTATGGATTTTTTGGATGTAGTAGGTTTTGACGAAGCAGACGAACCATTACGACAGATAAAAAACAAAAACGAAATTTGGGGATTCGTACAGCCGACAGAAATTTATGTAACAAGACGACCTTACAAGGAGCAAGATATTTATGTTCAAATTGCTTGTGAGTGCGATTGGGAACAAGAACACGGACTTCAATTGATATTTAGACAAGGAAAAAAGCTCACGAGAATAAGCGACCAAGACGGACATTTAACAGAAGCTGATGCTTACAACAAACCAGACGAGGAAGATGAATTACTATCAAGGTTTTAATGACGGAAGACAAGAAAGCCGAACCGCTAACAAGGTATTGCCAAAAACGGGGCTGAACGGCTTCGGTTAAGCATTTGTACAAGGTTCAAAATTCGTTCTTCGATTGAACTTTTATGCTAAAAATCCCCGCCTTCGCCAAGCTGCAAACTGTTATACACAAGCGTAGGACAAGCGAATTGCAAGAACAAGAGTAACGGAAAACGTTGATAAGTGAACAACATACTGACCATATTAGGACAAGACAACGAGTAAGCCGCTCAATACTTTACTTCAGTATTTTTTATTTTCCCCACCGCACATTTTTTTAATTCAATTTTAGGCCGACCCGCAAACGGCACATTGACTTTTGCCCCAACCACACAAACCAACACTTCAGGTAAAAGCCAAAGAGCCGTTTCAGCCAATGCATTGTTTAAAAATGAGGTTTCATATCCATATTGTCAGGTTTAACCTGACAGTTACACCATAAACAATAATTTTCTGACAGATTGAAACCATTACATTAATTATCTTTTGTATTATTGCTGTCAGGTTCAACCTGACATTGTTACTATGAAAAACAAATACATATCAACGCAATCAAACGAGCTTCTATCCTATTTCAACGAACAGAACAGGAATTGCTTTGACTATTCTTGGGCACATAAAGCCCTGCCCAACTCTAAAGCAAGTGCTGTCAGAGAACTACTAAGCGACATGACAAAGAGAGGTTTGTTGATGCGTTTGAAAGAGGGTGTTTATTACATCATACCCTACGAACAAAATGCAGAAACCTTTATGCCCGACTGGCATTTGATTGCAGAGCATTTAGTAAATGATGCAAAACATTACATCGGCTATTATTCCGCTTTGCAAATACATAACCTAATCACGCAACCATCACTTAAAGAACAAATTGTTGTTTCAAAACAAATACGACCATCGGAAATAAAAATCAAGGAAGTTCCTTTTCAATTCATCTATCACAACGAGAAACATTTTTTCGGTTCAAAGAAAATATGGATAGACAGCTTCCATAAAGTTATATGTTCCGACTTAGAAAAAACCTTTATTGATTGCTTATTCAAACCCGATTATGCTGGTGGAATTGTTGAAGTGGCAAGAGCAATCTATACTTCTAAAGACAAAATAAAATACGATACACTTCTTGAATACGCTAAAAAATTTGATTCTCAAGCAGTAATAAAACGTTTGGGTTTTCTTTTAGAAACATTAGACATCAATACCCAAATTATTCAGGAACTCCAACAAATGAAAACAGCTTCGTATGTGGTACTTGACACTGAATTGCCAAAAATGGGAAAGCGAATTAGCCGATGGAGTATTCAACAAAATTTGGAAACGGAAACGATTAAATCTGCTATTTACACATGATTAAACCCGGAGAAATACAGCAAAAAGCAAATGCGGTTGGTGTTCGTGACCAGCAGATTGAAAAGGATTACATTCTTTCATGGATTCTGTTTGGCATCTCCAAACATGAGCACCTTTCAAAGACAATCGCTTTCAAAGGTGGAACAGTTTTAAAGAAAGTCTATTTTGAAGATTATCGTTTCTCGGAAGACTTGGATTTTACATTGCTGAATGCTGAATTACCTAACGAACAAATTTTCGCATGGTTCAGAGAAGTATTTGAATTCATAAAAGATGAAGCCAATATTCCGCTTGAAATTATTTACAATAATGAGCATGAAGATGGCGGCATCAATTTTTACATCAGCTACATTGGTCCGCTTGGCGGACAAGGGAACAACAAAAAAGTAAAAGTTGATATTTCGCGAAGTGAACAACTTGTTTTTGAGCCAGTCATGAATGATGTGTTTATTGACTATTCTGATTTGGAAGAACACCAACTTTTATGTTATTCTTTGGAAGAAGTGTTGGTTGAAAAAATGCGTTCGGTCATGCAGCGAATGCAGGCAAGAGATTTTTACGACATCTGGTATTTGTTGGAAGAACATGGAATGGATGCTGATTTTTATGTAAGTGAATTTGAAGCCAAATGCAAAAGCAAAGATTTAATCCATACCGATTTTCCGAAAAAATTGGATGAACGACTGCCACAATACAAAGGCCGCTGGAAAAGCTCTATGAGCGAACAAATAAAGGACCTGCCCGACTTTGACCAAGTAGAAAGAGAAGTGCAACGACACCTTAAAAAATTGAAATTTTAGAAATGAACAGTCACGAAATAAAAGAGAATGTAAAACGAATCATAGAGAATTTCTCGAAAAAACATTTTTTATATGATTTGTGTTGGCTTCTGGAATTTCTAAAACGTCCATTACCCGGTTGAAAAGTGGAAATTTCAACCTATCAAAAGTAGAAGGTGAAATCCTATATAAAAAGAAAATCTTCTTAAAGCAACAGCCGGCTGACTAATTGTTAAGTTCCATTGAAAGCCTTACCAAAGAAGAACGCATCTTAAAACATTCACCACGCTTTGCCATTGTTACCGATTACAAAAATCTTGTAGCAAAAGATTTGAAATTGAGCAAGAACCTGGATATATTGCAATGTTATAACTTTAAACGAAATTACAGAAATTTGGGATTCATTACACCGCAATCGGCTGACTTTAAAAAGCCGGGAATTGACGATAAAAGTTATGAAATCAACCTAAACTGATACTATTTTTTTGTCCAAAAATAAGGGGTTGATACACAGAGCGACAAATTATTTAAAGTAACAAAGCAAGGGTAAGACAAGAAAGCCGAACGCATAACGTCGGTTTTGTGCAAGTGGGGCTGATGGGAGTAATTTGTAATAGCCACAACTTAATCTGACAGTTGGTGGTTGAAAATAATTGTCAGTTATCCGATATTTTGCTTACTTCCAAAAGTAAGGATTTTTTGTTCCTCGGCAAGTGTTTCCAGCAATTTCTCTCTTGCCAGGGGCTTGCTGTCTAAAAACGTTTGCATGGGTGTTTTTCCATAACAATGTTTGCCGGTATGGGTTCTTTCCGTATTGTAATATTCAAGCCAGTTATCCA